>Ga0209640_10005666_pt1 | contig 10910 bp, 9 predicted proteins | sample RifCSP10_1_FD_184018 | JGI IMG/M metagenome (GOLD analysis project Ga0209640, IMG submission 184018) | Soil microbial communities from Rifle, Colorado - Rifle CSP2_sed 10_1 (SPAdes) (version 2) | ecosystem: Environmental > Terrestrial > Deep subsurface > Rock core/Sediment | place: Rifle...
CGTCGCAGCGGCGCACGGCGTAGCCGTCCATCATGGCCCGAGCAAAGGGCGGATAGTCGCGATCCGCGGCCACCGGCTCGGCCAGGCGAAGTCCGCACGCAAGGGCCAAGGGATCGTCGTTTCCCGAGGCCGCCATGGTCTGGTCCGCCAACACCCCGAAACCATCATCCGGGCTTGGAAGCGTTTGCGGCACGGGCTGCGCGTCCTCGTGGGGCCGTTCCGTGTCGGGGTACATGATGTAGAAGATTTCGGATGGCGTCGGACACCAACGGTCGCTGCAATCGCTCGTGGTGAACGTCCAGATGGGGCTGTCCGCGACGCTTTCAGATCCGGTTCCCTGGACTTGCCAATGGTAGGTGGTATTGGGCACCACCCAATCCGGCGCCAGGCACCATGTGTCCGACGATGGCGCGCATGCGAGTCTCACGGGCGGGGTCACCACGTCCAAGTACACGGCGTAGCTGGTCCACTCGCCGCGCCAGCGCAGCGCCGGACGATCCGGCGTCTGCGCGGCGCGCCAGGCGGCGAGGTCGATGATCACGGTTGGGAACGGCCGCTTTGCGGCCGCGGGTTCCGGTAGCGCAGGCACATCGCGTTCCAGACGTAACCCACGCCGGCTGCCATCAGCACGCAGACGTCGCCGTCTTTCAGCCGGCCTTGGTCACGCGCGAGCTTCAGCGACAGCAGCGGGTCCACCTGGCCGATGTGCCCGTAGTTCTGCAGGTAGATCGAACGCTCGAGCGGGATGTTCAGGCGGCCGAGCACGGTTTCGTGCGCGCTGCGCTTCATGTGCAGCACAGCGGCATACGCGGCATCGCGCGGCGCCAGGCCCGAGCGCTCGCAGGCTTCCTCGACGACCGTCACGAAGTTGTCCAGCGATTTCTGCTCGAGCCGGTCCTTGAGCCCTGCGGGTTTGGGCACCTGCAACCGGAACTCGCCGCTGTTGCGCGCGGTGATGGGCTCGCGCGTGCCGCCGACCGGGACGATCACGTCCTCGGAGAAACTGCCGTCGGTGCGAAACGACGAGCCCAGGATCTCGAATCCGGGGCCGTCATGCTTGACGACCGCGGCGCCGCCGCCGGCCGCGAGGTTGTACAGGAAGCGGACGTTCGGATCGCGGTACGACACGAGGTCGCCGTTTCGATAACCGCCCGCGATCAACAGATTCTGAACCCCGTCGGCCTTGATCATGTCGGCGGCCAGTTTCAGCCCGAGCACCGCTGTGCCGCACTTCTGGCCGAGGTCGAACGCGTAGGCGCGCGTGGCGCCGAGGTCGTACGCGGTCTTGATGCCGGCGGTCCAGACCGGGAATTCCTTGTGCTCCTCGGTGATGGAGATCACGACGTCGAGCGCCTCCGCGTCGAGGCCGGCGTCGGTCAGCGCGTCGCGGGCGGCGCGCACGCCCATGGCGTTGGTATGGTCGTCCGGGCCGGGCACGGTCTTGCGCTCGATGCCCATCTTGCCGCGCACGATCTCCACCGGCACGCCGGAGGCGGCCGCAATGTCGGCGGCCGTGTGGTATCGGGACGGCAGGTAGATGCCGAGCCCAGCGATGATGGCCACGGGCCTAGCTCCGCGGGCCCATGCCCCTGGTGATGAAACTCATCACCTCGTCCAGCGCCTCCTGCGGCGGCATCTGCTTCTGCCACAGGCACCACTTCATGCCGAGGAAGTGACCGATGCCCATGATGGACCAGGCGCGCGTGTCGGCGTCACCCCGGGCCAGTTCGCCGCCGCGCGCGGCTTTGTCGAGCGCGGCGGCATACCCTTCCGCCAGCTTCTCGTAATACTCGCGGAACACCTGCGGGTCCACGAACTGCGATTCCTGCACGATGCGGTAAAGACCGCGGTGCTTCGTGGTGAACTGCAGGAAGGCCTCGAGGCCGAGGCGCTCGGCTTCCAGCCGGCTGCCGGCCTTGGCGATGGCCTGTGCCGAGTGCGCGCGCAGCTGGTGGCCGATGTCCTTGACCAGGGTCAGGAACATTTCCTCCTTGCTGCGGAAGTAGAGATAAAACGTGCCCTGCGCGATTTCGGCGCGCTGCGTGATCGAACTGACCGAGGCGCCGTGATAGCCGCGCGTGCCGAACTCGGTTTCCGCGGCGTTCAGCAGGCGCCGGCGGGTGGCCTCACCGCGGGCGGTGACCGGTTTCGGGAGCGGCGGGAGGGTAGTGGCCATGGCTAAATATGACTCCTGATTCAGGAGTCATATACCCTAAGACGGCACTCGGGTTGTGTCAACCCGATGCCGGGGGGTCCTCATCAGGGCCTAGTTCGACGGCACCTTCAGGATCGTGCCGGCACGCAGGCTTCCTGCCGGGCCGAGTTCGTTGAGCTGCTGCAGCCTGGAGATCGTGGTGCGGTACTGACGTGCGATCGTGCTGAGGCTCTGGCCGGGCCGCACGTGATGTAGCAGGTAGGACACACCGTCGATGGAGGTTTCGGCCGGCGCTGCGACCTTGACGACCTGGCCGCCGCTGCGCGGTGGAATGCGCAACACCTGGCCGCTGCGGATGAAGCTGCGGCCGCCGATGCTGTTGGCCTGCTTGAGCGAGCTCAGCCCGACGCCGTAGCGCCGCGCGATGGTGCTGAGCGTGTCGCCGCGCTGCACGCGGTAGCGCACGTAATAGAAACGCTGCTGGCTGAAGCGCTGGTCGTCGCCCAGAGCGAGGTAGGCAGCCATGAAGCTCTGCCCCATGCCGACCGGCACGCGGATCGACGTCTGCGGCGGCACATAGAGCTTGCCGTCGAGGACTTCCGGACGATAGCCCGGGTTCAGCGTGCGGAAGGCTTCCTCCGACAATCCCGCGCAGCGTCGCAGCGCCTCGTAGGCAACGTAGTGCTGGATCTGGACGACTTCAAAATCGATCGGCGCCTGGCGCTCGAGTTCGCCGAAGTGTCTGCGGTAATCGCGCTCGACGTCCACGGCGGCCAGGAACTCGGCGTAGAAATTGCGCGAGGCGAAACCGAAACGCCGGCCGTCCCAGCGATCGAGCAGGTCTTCGAGGCTCGTGCCCTTCACGGCGCGCAGCCCATGGGCCAGGCCGCCACGGCCGTGGTTGTAGGCGGTGATCGCGAGCGGCCAGCTGCCCAGCAGCGCGTAGTCTTCCTTCAGGTGGCGCGCCGCGGCCTGCGTCGAGGTCCACGGGTCGCGGCGATCGTCCACCGCCTCGTCCAGTCGCATGTAGAGCCGGGCCGAGGAGGGGATGAATTGCCACAGGCCGGCGGCGCCGACTTTCGAGTAGGCCTCGGTGTTGAACGAGGACTCGACCAGCGGCAGGCGGGTCAACGTAGTCGGCAGGCCTTCGGCCGCGAAGATCGCCTCCATCCTCGGCAAGTACTGGCCCGACACGCGCAGCGCGCGCTCGGTTTTTTCCTTCAGGCCGCGCTGGGCGCGAAAGGTGCCGATGGCCTTGCGGTAGCGGTCCGGGTCCGTGCCGTCGGCGAACAGGTCGTACACCTTGCGCTCGACCGGCGTGAGCTCCTCGGGCCGATTGCGCAGCTCGTGCACGCGCTTCAGGTGACGGTCGAGCTCGCGCTTGACGGCTTTCTCGGTCTTCGCCTGAAGACGGCGGGCCTGCGTCGGCCCGATCCGCACGACGTCGTCGCGGAAGTCCAGCACCGCGTAGATTTTCTCGGGCGCGTCCTGCGAGTGGATGGCGCTCTGGTACTCGGAGTAGGAGCTGAACGCCTCGGTCCAGAACGCGATGTTCGGCGCCAGGATCGCCGGGCGCGGGAAGGTGTTGTCGGGGGCGCTACCGGGCGCCAGGGGTGCAGCGACAATCGGGGGCGGTGTTTCGGCGGTCGGCTCCGTGGCAGCTCCGGCGGCGAAGGCCGCGACGCAAAAACATCCCCCAAAAAGCGCAGCAGCCCGAAGCATTGGAAAATCCCTGAACCCGTCGTCGGATGCTACCCGAGCCTTCCCCCGCCAGCAATGCGACTTTTCTCCTTGTAGGCGCCTGCCGACAGATCCCGGTTGCTGGCGGGAGCCGCCTTCGCGCACCATGCCCCCCCATGAGCGAACCCTACCCGCCGATCGAGCCCTACCGGATGCACCGGTTGCAGGCATCGCCACTGCACGAAGTGCACGTCGAGGAGTGCGGCAACCCGCAGGGCCGGCCGGTCGTGTTCGTCCACGGCGGGCCGGGTGGCGGGGCGGAGCCCTGGCACCGGCAGTTCTTCAACCCGGCGAAGTACCGCATCGTGCTGTTCGACCAGCGCGGCTGCGGCCGGTCGACGCCGCACGCCGAACTGCGCGAGAACACGACCTGGAACCTGGTCGACGACATGGAGAAGATCCGGGAGATGCTCGGGATCCACGACTGGATCGTGTTTGGCGGCTCCTGGGGTTCGACGCTGGCGCTGGCCTATGCCATGACCCACCCCTGGCGCGTGAAGGGGCTGATTCTGCGCGGGATCTTCCTGCTGCGGCCCCAGGAGATCCGCTGGTTCTACCAGGAAGGCTGCTCGTGGATTTATCCCGACGCCTGGGAGCGCTACCTGGAACCGATTCCGGCAACCGAGCGCGACGACCTGGTCACGGCCTATTACCAGCGGCTGACGCACGGCGACCCGCGGATCCGCACGGCGGCGGCGCGGGCCTGGAGCATCTGGGAGGGCGCGACCAGCAAGCTGCTGGCCAGCGAAGATCTGGTCAAGCGATTCGGCGAGGACAAGTTCGCCGAAGCTTTCGCGCGCATCGAGTGCCACTATTTCGTGAACGGCGGGTTCTTCGAATCGAACAACTGGCTGCTGGAAAACGTCGGGCGGATCCGCAAGATTCCCGGCGTGATCATCCAGGGCCGCTACGACGTGGTCTGCCCGCTACGGTCGGCCTGGGACCTGCACCGCGCCTGGCCGGAATCCGAGCTGCAAATCGTTGCCGACGCCGGCCATGCCGCAAGCGAGCCCGGCATCCTCCGGCGGCTGATCGAGGCGACCGACCGCTTCGCCGACTGATGCGACAATTGGGCATTCGCTGAAATTTGAGGTGCACCATAGGCAAGGGCACGAAATACGTTGCTCGGCAGCCGGATTCCGCCGGCCTCATCCGCTACACGGACGAGGAGAATCAGATCTGGGCCACGCTCTTCGAGCGGCAGGACCATGCGATCCGCGGCAAGGCCTGCGACGAGTTCTTCCAGGGGCTCGAGATCCTGAGGATGCCGCGCGACCGCATCCCGCAGCTGCCGGACATCTCGAAGATCCTCAGGCGCGAGACGGGCTGGGAAGTGGCCTACGTCCCGGCGCTGATTCCGTTCAGCGAGTTCTTCAAGCTGCTGGCCGACCGCAAGTTCCCCGCCGCGACGTTCATCCGAGCGCGCGCGGAGCTCGATTACCTGCAGGAACCGGACATCTTCCATGAGATCTTCGGCCACACGCCGCTGCTGACGAACCAGTACTTCGCCGACTTCACGCACACCTACGGCAAGCTCGGGCTGGCGGCATCGAAGGAAGACCGCGTGTTTCTCGCCCGGATGTACTGGTTCACGGTTGAGTTCGGTGTGATCCGGCCGCCCGGCAAGCCGATGCGCATCTACGGCGGCGGCATCCTGTCGTCGATCGGCGAGACCGAGTACGCCTTCAACAGCGACAAGCCGCAGCGCAAGCGCTTCAACATCGTCGATGCGCTGCGCACGTCGTACCGGATCGACATCATGCAGCCGCTGTACTACTACCTCGAGGATCTGCACGAGCTGTACGACCTGGCGCACATGGATCTGATGGCGAAGGTGCGCGAGGCCAGGCGGCTCGGCCTGTTCGCGCCGCTCTATCCGCCCAAGGACGCGCCCTCGGGCGTGACCAAGCTGGCGAGCAACATGTAAATCACGCGTCCCCAGGGTTCAGGGCGTCACGAGCCAGGGACATGACCTCTTCCCTCAGGAAGGAAGCGCCCTTCTTTCCGGGCGCGCGCATCGCGTGCTGCGGCCACGCGGCCAGTGCGCCCAGCTCGAGGGCCAGCAGGAACTGCGCGCAGGCCTCGAGGGAAACGTCGGTGCGCAGGTTTCCATTGGCGCGCAGCGCGCCGAGCGCGTCCTTGCTGCGCTCCAGGAGGGCGAAGTACAGATCCCGCGATGCAGCGCGCCGGGTCATCAGCGCCATAGTCACGTAAGACAGCGCGATCTCGTCCTCCTCGGTGGTTTTCGCCTTGAAGGATGGATCGAGCTTTCCCACGTCGACCAGCGACTTTTCCATACGCCTCGCGGACCACTCGAACACGCGCTGGTCCGTGGCCTTGATCAGCCCCTCGATCGTGCGGAAATGCTTGTGGATCAGGCCCAGGGCCACGCCCGCCCGGGCAGCGATCTCGCGGCTCGTGGTCTTTTCGAAGCCGTTGGTGCTGAACAGCTCGAACGCCGCGTCCACGATCCGCTGACGTCCGTTGAGTCCTCTTCGTCCTGCCACGACAACCCCTTGCACTCCGCCTGGCCAGCGGGATAGTATCAGGTGGTCATTTGACCACTAATGGGATGGTCATGCCAGTCCAGCAGCGCCTGATCCTGCTCGCCGCCGTCGCAGCCTCCGCCCTGGCGGTCCAGCCGGCGCTGGGCGCCCCGCAGGAGCCCCCGGCGGAAGATCCCCAGTCCGAAGTGGTGGACCCGCAGCCGGAAGCGGCGCAGCCGGATCCGGCAGACGCTCCCGACCTGATTCCGGTTCCCGTCGAGGATGCGGTCGCCGGCGCGCCGGACGGGCCGCAGCAGCTGGAAGACATCGTGGTGACTGCGACCAAGCGCGCCCAGCCCCTCCGGGAAATCCCCGCGAGCATCAACGTTGTGGATGGCCGCGAGCTCGAGCGGCAGAACGCCAAGGAACTGGCCGACTTTCTCAAGCTGACGCCCGGGGTCACGCTGAACGGGCTCGGCATGGACCAGAACCGCGTGACGATCCGCGGCATCGGCGCGGACACCTCGCGCCTGACCACGTCACAGACGGCGGCGATCCTGATCGGCGAGACCGCCTTCAGTGATCCGATGCTCTCGGCGGTCAGCCCCGACGTCAATCCGTTCGATCTCGAGGGCGTCGAAATCCTCAAGGGTCCGCAGGGCACCTTGTTCGGCAGCGCCGGGCTGTCGGGTGCGATCCGCTACGTGCCGACGCCGCCCGAACTCGGGGTCTGGCAAGGCAAGTTTGCGGGCTCCTATGGGACGACCAGTGAGGGGGAGCCTTCACGGGCCTTCGACGCCGCCGCCAACGTGCCCCTGGGAAGCGATGCCGCGGCGCTCCGGCTGGTGGGTATGCAACGAACCGTCGGCGGGGTCACGGACGACGTGACACGCGAGCTGGCCGACGTCGACCGGCGCCGGCAGCAAAGCGGCCGGGCGCTGCTGCGGTGGGAGCTATCAGACCGCATTTCCGCGAACGCCATGTACCTGCGGCAGCGCTCGCGCATGGACGACCTGTCCTTCGCCAGCAACCGCGAGGGCCGCCTGGAGCGCACCACCACGTCCGGCCCCAGCGACCAGCGCTCGGAATTCGATCTGGCCAACCTGAGCCTGGGCTACCGCTTCGACTGGGGTCAGTTGACCTCCACCAGCAGCCGGGTCACCAAGGAATTCGACTCGGGCGCCGAGGTTTCCCGCGTGCTGGGCGCGCCAACCGCCGACGACTCCGTGCGCCTGGCCGACTTCCAGGCCGTCACCTCCGCGATGCAGGAGTTACGCCTGGTTTCGGATCCCGGCGAATGGGAGTGGCTGCTGGGCGTCTATGGTCTGGACTACCACCAGGACTTTCGCGAGGTGCTCACCGCGAGGACGCCGCCGCTCGGGACGGAAAGCTCGCTGCTCCAGGCGGATGCGGCGCTCGACCTTCGCGAGATTTCCGCCTTCGGCAACGTCGCGCGAATGTTCGGTGATGCGCTCAAGGCGGAACTGGGCCTGCGTTATTACCGCGTCTCGACCGGTGGCGCGGTCGTTTCCAGCGGGGCCCTGGTGCTGGCGTCCACCGGGAGCCAGAGCAACACCAATGTCGCGGACATCGCGGAGTCGGGCATCAATCCGAAGGTGGCCCTGAGCTGGTTCGCCAGCAAGCACCTCATGAGCTACGTGTCCGTGGCTCGGGGTTTTCGCACCGGCGGAATCCAGACCATCGGCGATACGCCGACCACCGACGTGCCGGACGTCTACAAGTCCGACACGCTGTGGAACTACGAAGCCGGCGTGCGCAGCGACTGGTTCGATCGCAACCTGCTGGTCGACCTGGCGGTGTACTACATCGACTGGAAGGATCCCCAGATGGTGCAGCGCACCTCCGACAACCTGTTCAATTACGTCGACAACGTCGGCGGCGCCCGCGTGCCCGGCGCAGAGCTGTCGTTCCGCTACGCGCCGCCCATCGACGGGCTGGTGGTGACGGGCGCTGCGGCCTACAGCCGGCCGCGCACCACCGAGCCCTTCAACGCTCCCGATGGGACTCCGGTTCCGGTAGGCACGCCGCTGCCCGGCACGGCCGACTGGCAGACGGCGATCACGCTCGGTTACACGCGTGCCCTCGGCCACTGGCTGGGCGATGCGCAGTTCGTGCACGCCTACACCGGGCCCGCGTACAACGACCTGCTCCAGCACGCGCAGATCTACGACTACCAGACCTGGGACCTGAGGCTCACGTTCCGGCGGGACGTCGGCATCGGGATGCCCCTGACGCTGGGGCTGCTCGGCACCAACCTCGCCGACGAGCGCGGCGTGGGCAACGTCGTGTACACGAGCGAAAGCGTGCAGGACGTTTTCTACATCCGGCCGCGCACCGTGGAAATGCGCGTCGGCATAGATTTCTACTGATGGATCCATCGCGCCGCCGCTTTCTCGTGGGCGGCCTTGCGGCGGGCTCGGCCGTGGTCCTGCCCGCGCTGATCGGTGCCTGCAGCGGCGGCGATCCTGGCGCCGATGATCCGGGCACGGCACACGCTTGCGCGCCGCAACCCCCTGCCGGCGATGCCGAGGCGGGGCTGCCCCCGGTCCCCGATGAGCTGCCGACGCTCGCGGAAATGGAGGCTCACAGCGATGCGCTCGTGCGGTCCGCGCCGGACCTCGTCGAAGTGCGGTTGTTGGGAGAGAGCCGGGCGGGGCGCCCGATCAGGCTGCTCAGCATCGGCGAAGGGCCTCGCGCCGCGCTCATCGTCGGCACTCCGCATCCGAACGAGCCCGTCGGCTGCGCAACCATCGAGCGGTTCATCGAGGTGCTGCTGAAGAAGCCGGGTCTGCGCGAGCGTCTCGGCTACCGCTGGCATTTCATCAAGGCAATCGACCCGGACGGCGTTGCGCTGAATGAAGGCTGGTTCAAGGGTCCGAGGACGCCAGGCCGCTACCTCGCCTCTTTCTATCGACCGGCCTTCCGCATGCAGCCCGAGTACACGTTTCCGCTGGAGGCAACCGGTTATCGTTTCGACGCGCCCACTCCGGAAAACCGGTGCTGGCAGAAGGCTCTGGAACTCACGCGGCCGCAGCTGCAGTGCTCGCTGCACAACGCGGACATTGGCGGTGCCTTCTTTCTGACCAGCCGCAACGTGCCCGCGCTGACCCGGGCGCTGGCTCGCCTGCCCGCGAGCGTTGGGGTGGGTGTGAACACTGCGGGAGAGCCGTTCGCCGAGATTGCACCCATCGGTCCGGGCGTGTTCGAGTTCCCGGACTTGCGCGCCATGGTGCAGGCTGTGGCAGCGCGTGGCCTTCCCGTCGCCGACTACTGGAACGCGGGTTCCTCGAGTGCGCAATTCGCGTCGGAACGGTACGGCACGTTCAGCATGACCTGCGAAGTTCCCCTATGGGAGGCCTCTGACGTTCGGGCGCGGGCAGGGTCCGGCTGTCAAGGCAGGAGCCTCGTGGAGCGGCAGCTCCAGTCCAACGCCGAGGCCCGGACGCTGCTGTCGCAGCACCTGCCTTACCTCGATTCGCTTGTGCGGAACGGCGATGAGCGGATGCTGTACGGGGCGCTGGCGGACGTCGCACGGAATCTCTCGGTGCAGGAACCGCGGCTCACACGGCTGCTGAGAATCAAGCGGTTCCAGGGGCTGTTGCCGGAAGGGTTCCAGCGCCTGCTGGGGCTTGAGCCCGGCAACATCGAACCGATGCCTTGCGCCATCCACGCCAGCATGGACATGGCGCTGATGCTCGGGAGTTTGCGGTCGTGGGGCATGCTGATGCGATTGTGCGATCTGGTCTCGCGGCACTCGCCGGATCAGCGGATCGAGCAAGGCCGCCGTGAAGCCCGCCTGTATCTCGAGCAGCAACTCACCGGCCTGGAGCGCGAGTCTCCCGTGAGGGCTCTGCCTCTTGGGCAGCTCGTATCGCTTCAGCAGCGGGCGATTCTCGAGGCAGCGGGCTGCGTTGGTGCGCCGGAGGCAGCCTGAAGCCGGATCAGGCGACCGGCCTTCGCAGCATGGGGGCCGTCAACGTTCCTGCGTGTGTCCGAGCGCGAGTCCCTCGTCGGTCTTGATCGCTTCCAGCACCAGGCTCGAGCGCACATCCTTGACGCCGGGCACGCCGATCAGCCGGCGCATGGCGAAATCCGAGAACGCCCTGAGGTCCGGCACGAACACGTGCAGCAGGAAGTCGAGGTCGCCCGTCATCACGTAGCAGGCGCGCACCTCGGGCAGCTTGCGCACGGCCTCCTCGAACGATTCCGTGACCTCCTTGGACTGGCGCTCGATGCGCACCTGGACGAAGGCCTGGATTTCCAGCCCGAGCGCCGCCGGGTTCAGCACCGCCGCGTAGCGCTCGATCACGCCGGACTCTTCCAGCCGCAGGACGCGTCGCTGGCAGGCGGTCGGCGACAGGGCCACGCGGCTGGCCAGCGCCACGATCGGCAGCCGCCCGTCGCGTTGCAGTTCCCGCAGGATGCGGGCGTCGGTCCGGTCGAATTTCATATGCACATAATCACTACGTAGATCGATTGTAATAGTGAATACCACTAGCAGCTAGCCG
>Ga0209640_10005667_pt1 | contig 10909 bp, 14 predicted proteins | sample RifCSP10_1_FD_184018 | JGI IMG/M metagenome (GOLD analysis project Ga0209640, IMG submission 184018) | Soil microbial communities from Rifle, Colorado - Rifle CSP2_sed 10_1 (SPAdes) (version 2) | ecosystem: Environmental > Terrestrial > Deep subsurface > Rock core/Sediment | place: Rifle...
GGCCTCGACGCGCAGCCCGGGATCGAGGTGCGGCACGACGGACGCATGGCGCGTCCACATGATCCGCTCGCTGCCCAGCGGCACCCAGCCAGCGGCGCGCACGCGCTCCGCCAGGTCAGCCGGCTGACTCAGGCCGTCGCTGACGACGATCTGGGGCCACACGCCGGCCGCGCGCATGCGCGCCTCCAGGACAGCCAGCCGCTCCCCGACTTCGGCTGCCGACCAGCGCACGCACCGTTGGGAACACCGGCCTGCGGCCATGGAGGCCCTCATCGCGCGAACGCGCCACCGTCCCCCACCGACCTTCCTGCTGATAGATGAACAACACGTGATCGAGGCCGTCCTCTGACTCCAGGTCGAGTGCGAGCGGCGGGTACCCGTGCTGCTCGAGGACCGTGGCCGAGACCAGCACCGCCTCCAGGCACGAAGCCCGGCCGACCGAGACGACGCCGCGGAATGTGCGAAGCGTCTTCTCCCAGTTGTAGGGGAACCGGCGCAGGAATAGCTGCACCTGACGCGGCGTTCGCAGCGCTTCGACGAGCCGGAGCTCGGCTGCGGTGAAATCGTTGCGGTCGGGAGTGCGCTGACCCATTGCGCCGAGAAGCTACCGCCCCGCCGCCATCGACCGCGTGATCCGACCCCGCCTGCCCGGTCATCATCTGAGGCAGTCGCATCCCTCGAACGGGCTCGCCGACGATGGCGCGGGTCGGGGCCACCTCTGCGAGGTGACCCCGGCCATCGAGCGAAGGCTCAACGAGTGAGCTATCCCAACCGCAGCGTCTGGAACCGCACCACGGTGATGACGGCGCCGAGCCCGAAGGCGATCCCGAACAGGTAGAGGCCAACACCGAAGCGGCGGACCGCCTCGAGCGCCCTCCCCCCATCGGGTCACCGACTCCAGGCGCCAGGTGCCCCCACCGCGGCCGCGGCCACGAAGTGGAGCACGACAGCACCGAAGATCGGCATCATCCCCATGGCCGTGATCGGCATCTTCAGGGTGTGCACCTTGAAGCCGGCGGCCTCCTGCACCTCCCCGCCCCCCTGCGGAAGCGGCCGAGGATCTCCTTGCCGGAAGAGATGGGCCCCGGGGTACTTGGTCACGAACGACCCCGCATCTCCGAGGGCGGCGAGATCGTCAGGGGTCAGCAGCAAGTAGTCGGTTCTCCCGAACGACCGCGCCAGCCAGGCGTAGTGCTGCAGGTCGCGGGGCGACCCCGCCTCCCCGAGCGACGTCGAGCCCGGAAAAGACCTCCTTGCGGGTCACCTTCGGCCCAGGGCTGGGGCAGCAAGCTCGAACACCGCCCGAGCGTACTGGGCGACAATCGCGGCGGGATCGCCGGCGCGCACCGTGTCATACGGGAGCATCGAGCCCTGCCATCCTTCGGTGTGCCACACCGCACCGTGGGGGAGCGGCGCGCCGACCAACGACTCCTCAAACGGCCACGGGTTCGAGTAGAAGTACCGCGAGCCACCCGGATCGAAGCCGAGGCTGAGCTGAGCCGGACGGCGCTCGCCACCCTTCTCGTAGTGATGGGTGCCGAACCACTCCAACGCCATGTCGAAGCCATGTGGCCAGACCTGGATCGGTCCTACCCGATCGCCGAGTCCCGCCCGGTGACGCTCGAGAATCCCGTGCACGGCGGTGAACGCTCCAAAGTACGCAGCGGCAGCGTCTGCGTCGTAGCGGCGCGGAGCGTTGTCCTGGTAGCGCTCTCGCTCGTACCCACCCTCGAGTCCCCGCTCGGCGGCGACGCCCGTCACCGCGTCACCGAGCTCGCTGCCGGTCATCCCCGAGCGGAGGTCCCAGCGCCGCTCCCATCCGTCCGAGCATCGCATGACCGCCTCGTGTCGCACGGCGTCGAGGGCGAAGGCGACCGAGCCACCATCGGGAAGCGGCACCGGATCGGTGACCAGGCCCTCGGGTCGCGGCTTCAGGCTGACGTGCCACCACTTGGGATGAGCGACGCCGTGGGCTCTTGGGACGACGGCGATTGCACGGGCGTAGGCGTGAAGCGACGCTCTGGTCGGCTCGAAATCGTCACGCAGCTCGGGGAGGTGAATGGGGGTCACAGGTGTCTCCTTGGGGGTCGAGGGTCGCAACACGACTCCGTCCCGCGAGATTCCGCGGGAACATCATCCCGCGGCAGACTGTTGGCGCGACACGACCACCCGAAGGACACGCGATGCTCGACACCGCCAACGCCGCCCTGCTCATCCTGCGGGTCACCGCGGGGGCGGTGTTGCTTGCACACGGTCTCAAGCACCTCCGCAACCGCGAGAAGACCATGCGCTGGACCGCCGGCATGGGCTTTCGGTCTCCCGGGATCCAGTGGTTCTTCATGGCGTTCGCCGAGATCGGCGTCGGATTCTCCCTCGCCCTCGGGCTGCTGACCTCGGCGGGTGCCGCCGGGCTCATCTCCCTGATGGTGGTGGCGTTTTGGACCGTCCACCGCCACGCCGGGTTCTGGATCACCGCCCGGCCCGACGAGGGCTGGGAGTACGCCTTCGTGCTGACCGCCGTTGCGTGGGCGCTGGCGCTCATCGGCCCAGGCGAGTGGTCGCTCGACAACGCTATCGGGATCGCCGACAACCTCGATGGTGGCGTCGGCGCCCTGATCGCCGCGGTCGGTGTCGCCGCCGCCATCGGCCAGCTCGCCATCTTCTTCCGACCCGGGACACGGGCCGCCTCATGACGGAGGCTGCCAAGGAAGTCACCATCCAGTACTTCGACGGCTGCCCCAACTGGCAGACGACCGAGGCGCACATGCGAGAGCTTCGAGACGGCGGCATCGACTTCTCGCTCGAGTTCCGCCGCATCGCCTCGGTCGAGGAGGCCGACGCCGTCGGTTTCCGCGGCTCGCCGACGATCCTGATCGACGGCAAGGACCCGTTCGCCGATCCCAAGGCCCCGGTGGGCCTGGCCTGTCGGGTTTACCGTACGCCCGCGGGATTGGCAGGGACGCCGACCCTGGAACAGCTGCGCACTGCGATCCTCGGGGCCTGATCGCCAACCAACAATCAGAGAGGCGATTGGCTCACACCAAACGTTCCGATTGGCTGATCAGCGACGACATGATCGCCGCCTTCGAAGATGGTCCCGTGCTGAAGTGCGAATGCAGGGCCGAGGTGGCGAATTCGGTGGCCCACATCCTCCACTCGGTCGGTGAGGATGTGGCGCGCGATGGCCTGCGCAAGACCCCGGACCGCATCGCGCGCATGTATGACGAGATCCTCGTGGGGAGCGAGGCGCTCGTCGGTCAGAGTGTCGGCGAGATCCCGTGCAGTCCTAGGTCGTTACCTCCTGTTGGCGCCAACCGCCGGCCCCAAGGGCTCCCACCCGGATTGACTGAAAGATGACAATCCGGTGGGCGGGATCAGATCGCACGCGGCGGTTGACCGACCGCCACCGGCGACGGCGTGTCGCGGCGCATTGCGCGAGAGGGGGAGGTCAGGAGCCCTTCAGCACCCCTGACCTCTCCGAAACGCGAAGCCGGCACTGATAGTGCCTGGCCGGTCACGGGAGCCGTCGTCCCCACCACGACCGAAGAGGCCCCTCCGCCGACCGCAGCATCGCCGGATCAGTGTCGGCTTGCCGCCCCCGGTGGTCGGCCACCTCCCGAGCCAGAGCCAAGAGTGCAGACAGATCCTCGCGGTCGGTGAGGTACCCCCTCCTGATGGAAACCGTCTCGTCGAGCGAGAAGCCGGCCGCCTGGGCGGCGCCGGTGTAGGCCGCCTGGCAGTACTCGCATTCGTCGACCGCGGCCACCCGTCAGGTGGATGGCCTGCCTAACCGGCTCACCCAACGACGATCGCCGCGCCAGGAGCGTCTCTACCTTCTCGTAGAGATCAAGGAGCAGGGGCGATGTCGCCATGGCCCGTGGATGTTGAGGACTCGCCCCCGACGCGCCGAGAGACGCTCGAGCCCATGCCGGCTGGCGGCGGGCGCAGAGATCACGTCGTGGATGGGGACGCGTGCCATGGTGCCCTTCAGTATCTGTGCGCACCCCTCAACCCGGTTCCGGTGCCCACCTCGGGGAAAACGTCAGAACTCCGACAGCCGGTGTAGCGCGCCGGGGCCGCCCGAGCACAACGATGAGTCGTGGGGCACCTGCGGTCCAACTTCGGAGAAACGAGTGGGTTCGAGTTCGGGCTCGACCTGATCCTCGACGGCCTCGAGAGAATCCGTGACGCCACGTGACACGTAGCCAAACCGGGGTCGAATGGCAGGATCGCCATGCCGTCCGGGGCCGCCGATCACGCCCACCCGAACTGCCGCTCACCGTCGCTCGATTCCTGCCTCCGCATAGAACCGCCGTCGTGCCCATAGGGAGAGGTACACCAGCCCCACCAGAACCGGGACCTCGACGAGAGGGCCGACCACACCGGCGAGGGCCTCCCCCGAGGTGATGCCGAACACCCCGATGGCGACCGCGATGGCCAGCTCGAAATCGTTGCTCGCCGCGGTGAAGGCAAGGGTGGCGTTGCGGTCGTAGGGCAGCTTCAGGCGCAGACCCAGGGCGAACCCGCCTGCCCACATGATGAGGAAATAGAGGAGCAGGGGCAGGGCGATGCGAGCCACGTCGAGAGGCTGGGAGGTGATCTTCTCCCCCTGGAGGGCAAAGAGCACCGCCACGGTGAAGAGCAGGCCGATCATGGCCGCCGGGGCGACTCGGGGGATGAACACCGCCTCGTACCACTCTCGGCCCCGGGCCCGCTCCCCGAGCCGCCGCGTCAGATAGCCGGCCACGAGCGGCACTCCCAAGAAGACGAGCACGATCCGGGCGATCTCCCACAGCGACACCTGGAAGGTTGAGGTGTCGAGTCCCAGCCAGCCGGGCAGCATTCGCAGGTAGAAGTAGCCGAGCACGGAGTAGAAGGCGACCTGGAAGACGGCATTGAGAGCGACGAGCACGGCGGCCGCCTCACGGTTGCCCAGCGCGAGGTCATTCCAGATCAGCACCATGGCGATGCAGCGGGCCAGGCCCACGATGATGATCCCGGTTCGGTATTCGGGCAGGTCGGGGAGCAGCACCCAGGCGAGGGTGAACATCACCAGCGGGCCGATGACCCAGTTGAGCACCAGGGAAGTCACCATCAACCGCCTGTCCCGGGTCACCCTGGCAATGCGCGAGTAGTCGACCTTGGCCAGGACCGGGTACATCATGGCGAACAGGCCGATGGCGATCGGCAGCGAGACCGTGCCGACCTTCACCGAATCCAGAGTGTCGTTGAGGCCGGGGAAGAGGCGGCCCAGCCCCAGCCCGATCGCCATGGTCAGGCCGATCCACAACGGCAGGAAGCGGTCGAGAGTCGAGAGTCGACGGACGATCGGCACCTCGGCCGTGGCCGCAACGCCTCGAGAGGTACTCGGCGCGGTCATCGGACTCCTCGGGGACGGATTGGTCTCAGGCACGGTGTCGGTGGCTCGGGCGCGCCCGGCGGCAATTCCGATGCGGCTGTCAACTCTGCCTCCCGGCGAACATAGAGACGAGTTCGGCCACTGAGGGGATTCGGCCGGCGAGTACCACCTGCTCATCGATCACGAGAGCGGGCGTATTCATGATTCCGTAGCCGGCGATGACGGCGTAGTCGGTCACCAGCTCGGCCGATGAGTCCGCACCGAGGTGCCCAAGCGCCTGGTTGGCCCTGTCCTGGAGGGTGTGGCAATTGGCGCACCCGGCGCCGAGCACAGTCACTTGCATCGGAGGTTCCTTTCTCATAGCACTGCGTTGAAGAGGTAGCCGACGGCGAGAATCCCGGTGCCGACCACCCCGATGAAGATGGCCAGGAGTCGGGGGCGAAGCACCCGGCGAAGCAACACCATCTCCGGAAGGGACAGGGCGACCACGGACATCATGAAGGCCAGTGACGTGCCGAGGGCGACTCCCTTGGCGTGGAGCGCCTCGACCAGCGGAATCGTGCCGGCGGCGTTCGAGTACAGCGGGATCCCGAGCACGACGGCCACCAGCACCGCAAACGGGTTGTCGGGTCCGGCGTAGCGGGCGAAGAAGTCCTCAGGCGCCCAACCGTGGATGGTGGCTCCTATGCCGATCCCGACCAACAGGTACGGCCAGATCCTTCTGATGATGGAGGCGACTTCGGCGCGTGCAAGGGTGAACCGCTCCTGCCATGACGGGCTATTACGCGCGGTGTGGAGCGTTCCGACCGTGGTCTGGTAGACGAAGGGTTCCACCCACCGCTCCAGGCCGAGTCGACCTATCACGACCCCGGCTACGACCGCGATCGACAACCCGGTGGCGACGTAGAGCGCGGCGACATCCCATCCGAATGACCCCGCCACCAGCACCACCGCCACCTCGTTGACCAGTGGGCTGGCGATCAGGAAGGTCATCGTCATCCCCAGTGGGACGCCGGCGGCCACGAACCCGATGAACACCGGAACCGCCGAGCACGAGCAAAACGGGGTGGCAACTCCCAATGCCGCCGCCAGCACGTACCCGACCACCTGGCCCCGGCCCCCGAGTAGCTCCCTGGTCCGCTCCACCGAAATGAAGGTGCGCAGCACCGCCACCGCGAAGATGATCCCGCCGAGCAGCAATCCGATCTTGACGGTGTCATAGAAGAAGAAGTGCACCCCGTCGCCGAGACGGGAGTCGACGCTGAGACCGGCGAGATCGTGGACCGCCCAGTCCCACAGCGGCCCGTTGGCCATGAACACCGCCACCCACAGCCCCGCGGCCGCTCCGAGCCGGAGCCACGACGCGCCGTCGCCGGAACGGCCCGGCATCGGCAGCCGCCGACGCCGAACGGTGAGCCCGGTCATGGGTGGATCGCAGCCGGGATCGCTTCGCGCAGCTCGCCCAGAGCGCTGCCCACGAGGCGGTAGTCGAGCCACCGGCCCCGCCGGGACTGCTCCACCAGCCCCGCCTCGCGCAGAACCCGCAGGTGATAGGACAGCAGATTCGGGGCAACCTCGATCGCCTCGAGCAACTCACACACGCAACGCTTGCCATCGACGAGTGCGCCGAGGATCCGGAGACGGATCGGGTCGCCCAGCGCCGAGAATCCAACGGCGCTCGATTCCAGAACTGTTGGTTCAATGACTGTTGAAGCCATGACCGGATCATCACGCCCCGGGCGGGGTCCGGCTAGGGCCGATCGGCGTCGTCGGGACCCGGTGTACCCACCTCAGGGGCGCGACGGTCCTCGAGGCCGGAAGCGTGCAGCAAGGTCCCTCTGACCCCACGCAGCGTGAGACAGATAAGATGAAGGAACGTAGGTTGACCGGTCAACCAATCTGCGTTAGGCTGGTGCCAGATTCGGCGGTCCGGTGGTGGACACGGTTTCCCCGGGGCCGTCGGCACGCAGATCGGAGCACCATGGTCGAGCGCTACTTCCGTCGGGTCGCCGCACTGACCCCGACCAAGTTTTGGATCAACAACCCCACCCGCGACGAGGCACGGATGGCCATAGCCGAAGGCGCCGTCGGCTGCACCAACAATCCCTCCTACCCGCAGAAGATGATCGACCACGCCGAAGAGGGGTCGTACGCGCTGCAACTCCTCGACCAGGTGATCGCCAAGACGGACGACGACGACGAGGCGCTCATCGAGCACCAGGCTCGCCTCGTCGAGGAGATCGCCGAGATCTTCCGCCCGATCTACGAGGCGAGTGAGGGCCACCACGGGTACGTCAGCATCCAGGGTGACCCGACCCGTGACGAGGACACCGACCTCATCATTCGCCAATCCATGCAGAACCGCGAGATCGGGGCCAACATCGCCTGCAAGATCCCCACGACGCCGGCTGGTCTCGCCGCGATGGAGAAACTCGTCCCGCTCGGCGTTCCGATCAACGCCACCGAGATCTTCGCCGTCAACCAGATGACCACCCTGTGCGACACGTATGAACGGCTCGCCAAGGAGAGCGGCCGGCAGCCGATGCTGTACATGTCTCACATCACGGGGATCTACGACCAGTACCTCGGCAACTATGTCGCCGAGAACCACATAGACATCTCGCCCGACATCCTGTGGCAGGCCGGGATGGCCGTCGCCCGCAAGGTGTACGGAATCATGCAAGACCGTGGCTACACCGCCACGTTCGTCGGTGGAGGCGCTCGCGGGCTCCAGCACTTCACTGAGATGGTCGGCGGGGACGCCTGCATCACGATCAACTGGAAGGGGACGGCCGACAAACTGCTCGACCAGGACCCGCCCGTGGTGGAGCGTCTCTTCCAACCGGTCCCGGAATACGTCATCGCGGAGTTGCTCGAAAAGCTGCCGGACTTCGCCCGCGGCTACCTGGACGATGGTCTTCACCCCGATGAATTCGAGGAGTTCGGTCCGGTTCAGCTCTTCAAGAACAGCTTCGTGAAGAGCTGGAAGCGGGTGAAGGAAGTGGTAGTCGAGCGCCGTTCGGCGAGCGACTGAGACTCGCTCGTCCTCGCACGCCGACGCTCATAGTGATCTAGGCCGTCAGCCAGGCGACCGTACCGATCGCCCTACGCCGTCGTCTCAATCCTGTGACGCCTCGTCGTAAAACCGGTAGTAGATGAGGCCGCCCACCTCACCGGGAGCGGCTCCCTCCTGGGGAATGAACACGGTCACCACGATCGTGGGACGGCCTTGGTAGGTGACTTCGGTCACGGAGAAGTTGGTGAATGCGAAGCTCCCCCGATGGGTGTGGAGGAAGACATGCGTCGATGGCGGCGTCGGCGCCATCTCCGGGTAGGGACCGCCCAGCGGGACATCCGGATACCGCCGGGACAATGGATCCGACGCTCCGATCCCCTCGTCGTACAGCAGAACCCGGAAGGTTCGCCAGTCGTTCTGAACGAACTGGGCTTCGAGGAAGGTGAACGGGTACCCCCTGAAGACGATGGTGTCACGATCGCCGATGCTCCCCCGGTAGCCCTGGAAGAGCACCGCTCGATCGAGGAGGACCTCGGTAGTCGCCTCCCACGACACCCAGTCGCTCGTGCCCCGAGCCTCGCGATCTGTCTCACAGTCGGCGTAGTAGTGGAACCCGAAGTCCACGCGGGCGCTGCTCGCCGCGTAGATGTTGGGAGTGCCCTCGGCACACGGCGATAGTTGCCTCTCAGCGTCGAACATCTTCGACGGAGCGGCGGCGAGCAGGTCGTTCCAGGACGAGTAGTAGAGGAGGCGCACGTGGCTCTGATCCTGGGTCGGAGGTTCCTGCTCCCAGGCCACGACGTAACCGCCATCCGACGCCGGGGCGATATACGGCTGTGAGGCGTACTCCCCCAGGTCGACCCTCCACGACCAGTTCAGCAGGTCCGTGGACGTGGCCAGCGAAACGGTCCAGCCGTCATAGGTCTCGTCCCACCAGAAGTACACGATGGCGTACAACCCCTGGGCCTCCAGGGGGATGATCTTCGAGGCCCCCAATCCGTGGCCGCGGTCATCGACGGCGTCGTAGCGATAGCCGTCGGCGGCGGTGATGTCCTCGACGTATCCGAGCAGCTCGGCCCGGGTGTCGTCGATCGATGGGCCGGTCGTTGCGCGGACGCAGCCTGCCGCCAACATGGCGGTCGCCAGTATCACCCTGCCGATCGGCAACCTCATGTCCTCCCCGCCCTCCACCGTCGCGCCGGGTCGCGTGACGACCACAAGAACACGGCGCCGCCGATCACCGCCGCCGAGGTCCAGCGAACGACGATCGCCGCGAAGCCGCCAGGCACGTCGCCGAGGGGGAGCGGGCGCCACCGGGTGGAAACCACCGACGATGCCAGGATGAGGGCAAGGACTCCGGGTGCAGCCGCGAGTCCGCCGCGGCCATTCTCCCGCGCTGCCACGCCGCCGATCCCAAGACCCAGGGCGATCAGACCGATGAAAATGGCGACCAAAGCGGCCAGTTCGGGGCGGGTCGTCGAAGCGAATGTCAGGACGAGCGCGGCCCACGCTGTGGCTCCCGCCACCAACACCCCGCCGATCCGGTCCATCCGCCGCCGCAGAAGGGAGCGCGGCGACGCCGCCAAGGTCGAATGAGCAGGGTCGTCCACCGCGAACGCCACGGCGGTGCCGATCAGGAACGAGGCCGCTTGAAGGATGGTGGTCCTCGCGTCGACGGCCACCATCGCCGTCGACAGTGCACCCGCCGTTGCCGCGGGCGTCCATGCCACCGACGCGGCGGCATGGCGCCGGGCAGCACTCACGAGAAGCGGCATGGCCCGAACGCCGGTTGGGCAGGACACACGCCGCCGAGGAGCACGACGAGCGACGAGACAACCACGGCCGCCGATACGAGGAGAGCAGTCACAACCCAGCGACGGGCGCCGAACCGTGCCAGCGCACAGGCCCCGACGAAGCACGTCAGACCGACCAGATACACCGCATGCCACAGCACGAGACGGGCTGTGGTGAATCCGACGAATGGGAACGCGGCGTGCCAGGGCCGCGCCACCTCGCCGGGCGAGAGCACTACGAAGGCGAGGGCTGCGACCGCCACCGCAAAGGGGGTGGGGAACCAGACTGCGATGGCGACGCCGAGCGCGCCGAGCAGGGCGACGAGCGGCATGCCCTGCAACACGTTGAGCACGTCGATGCCGTCCGCGTCGAGACGCCACACGCCGACCAGGACAATGGTCGCAACGAAGGCACCGACCACGACGACAGGCCACACGGTGGCAAGGAGCGTGCCGCCGACCCGAACCCTGGGGCCTACCGGGAGGGTCGTGATCTGGTCGAGCGTGCCCTCGTGGCGGTCGCGCAGCACCGCCTGACTGAGGGCGACCATGGTGAAAACCCCGAGGAAAAGGATGCCGACGACCGCCGTCCAGGAGTCCTCGCTCCAGGAAACGCCGACATCGAATGCCACTCTCACTCCGAACATGCCGAATCCGAGCAGGGCCATCGCCAGCCCGACGAAGAACCACGGACTCCGCGTGACGCGGCGTCCCTCCGCTCGAGACAGCGCAAGCACGGAA
>Ga0209640_10005670_pt1 | contig 10904 bp, 10 predicted proteins | sample RifCSP10_1_FD_184018 | JGI IMG/M metagenome (GOLD analysis project Ga0209640, IMG submission 184018) | Soil microbial communities from Rifle, Colorado - Rifle CSP2_sed 10_1 (SPAdes) (version 2) | ecosystem: Environmental > Terrestrial > Deep subsurface > Rock core/Sediment | place: Rifle...
CGCTCGGAGGGGGGAAGAACTGGGGAGGATGGGTTGCTCAGGTTGTCGGCGATCCGCCGCTCCAATTCGTCACCCGTTCGGGGGAAATCGTCGCGAGGAGAACGATCGCGGTTCCCTCGTGGGTGCCCCTCCTCAGAAGCCGTACCGCTCCTCCTCGAAGGGGTCCGCGTCGTTGTGGTAGCCGTAGCGCTCCCAGAACCCCGGGCGGTCGGTCGTGGTGAGCTCGATCCCGCGCAGCCACTTCGCGCTCTTCCAGAAGTACTTCCCGGAGATGACGAGGCGAAGCGGCCACCCGTGGGCGGGCGCGAGCGGCGCACCGTCGGCGTGCGTGGCGAGGAGCGCCTGCGGGTGGCGCAGGAACGCGATGGGGACGTTCGTGGTGTAGCCCTCCTCCGCGTGCGCGACGACGAACCGGGCGGACGGAAGCGGCCGCACGAGCTCCTCGAGCGCGCTCCAGTGGACGCCCTCGAAGGTGACGTCGAAGCGGCTCCAGCGCGTGACGCAGTGGATGTCCTCGGTCACGGTCGTCCGGGGCAGGCGCTCGAGCTCCTCCCACGAGAGCCGGATCGGGTTCTCGATCTCGCCCGAGACGAAGAAGTCCCAGGCGGAGAGCTCGGTGTCGGGGACCGTCCCCGCGTGGAGGACGGGCCACTTCTCGGTCAGGTACTGCCCCGGCGGCAGGCGGACAGGGTCGTACCCGGCCTCTACCACCTTCTTCTCGGCGCGGCTCCTGAACACGTTCCTACACTAGTCCGCATGAGTGTCACGGCGTTACGTATCGCCCCACGTCCGCGCGACTACGTCGCAGTCCGCGGCCCCGACGCAGCCAGGTACCTGCAGGCGATGGTCTCCAACGACGTGGAGTCGCTCGGGCCGGGCCAGGCCTGCGACGCGCTCCTGCTCACGCCGAAGGCGCGCGTCGTTGCACCGATGGTCGTGCTCCGCCGCGGCACGGACGACTTCCTGCTCCTGACCGAGCCGGAGCTCGGCGAGCGTCTGCGGACGACGCTCCTTCGCTCACGGTTCGCCATGAAGTGCGAGATCGAGCTCGAGCAGCACGACTCGGTGATCCTGCTCGGCAGTGGCGAGGGCATCCCGACGGCCGACTACGGCGTGCCGGCGGTCGAGGCGCTCGACTCCGGCCTCGAGCCGACCGTGGACGACGACGAGCTCGAGCGGCTGCGAATCAGGGCGGGGACGCCTCGCTGGGGACGGGAGATCGACGACCGCGTGCTCCCGGCCGAGGCAGGCCTGGAGGTACGTGCCATCGACTTCGAGAAGGGCTGCTACCCGGGTCAGGAGCCCATCGCCCGCCAGCACTACCGCGGGCGCGTCAACCGCACGCTCCGCGTGCTCGAGATCGAGGGCGACGAGCTGCCCGAGTACGACGTCGAGCTCGTGCTCGAGGGCAAGGTCGTGGGGCGGGTGACGAGCGCCGCGGTCGAGGACGACCACGTGCTCGCCCTCGGCTACGTTCGCGTCGAGGTGCCGGCGGACGCCGTCCTCCGGCTCGGAGGACGCGAGGTGCGCCCGGCCTGACCGGGACCGACGCAGCCGGCGCCCCCGTGCGCTGGGTCCGTCGACGACGTCCTTCTCAGCGGACGCTCAGTTGGCGGTCGCCCTCCGTTGCGCTCCGAGGAGCTCGTCCGTCTCGTCGAGTAGAGGTCGAGCCCGGAGCTGCGCGACGATCTCCCTCGCCTGCTGTAACCGGGCTGCCGACTCTTCGGCTCGATCGAGCGCGAGCTGAGTGCCGCGCGCGCTTCCGAGCAGTGCTAGGCCGTGCTCGAGCACGCAGCCGAAGTCGCGCCAGCCCCGGGCAGCCTCCTCGTACGCTGCGGTCGCGGGGGACGTCTCGCGACGCGCCTCGGCGATGACGGCCTGGGCGGTCAGGTCCGAGAGTCGATCCCGCTGCGCAGCCGTGACGACTCCCTCGCGCACCTTCTCGGCGAGCGGGATGTTGCCGGTTGCACAGGCGACTCGAACAGCATCCGTGAGGTTCTGAGCCCGGAAGAACGGGCGGTCGTGCGTCGCTTTCTCCCATTCCTCCAGGAGCAGGCGGGCAGACGAGAGCTCACCCCGAGCCTCGGCGACCATCGCGGAGGCGATGAGCGCCGGTCCGAGCACCTGCGGATCCTCGATCGCACGCGCGCGCGGAAGTACGTCGTCCATGACGGCCGCGGCGTCGACGACGGAGCCCCTCCACACGAGCACGTGAGCGAGGTACGTCGACGCGATCGCGTACGGCTGTCCCCTTCCCTGCTCCTCGGTTCGGTCGCGCGCCGCGTCGGCCGCCCGGGCGAGCTCGTCCCAGCGACCGAGGTCGAAGAGCGTCCAGCACGACTCCGCCAGGGGCCACATCGGTGACGAACCGCGGCGCTCCGCGAACGCAATTGCGTCGCGGAAGAGCTCGAGAGCAGCGGCCGGACCTCGCTGACGCCAGACGACGTCCGCGAGGTTGCAGTAGCTGGGCACGGCCGCCGGCAGTCCGAGCTCGAGCGCATCGGCAAGAGCGGCCTCGAGATCCTCGATGCCTCCGAGGTCACCCAGCTCGCAGCGAGTGAATCCGCGCCACCCCCGAGCGTTGAGCAGCTCACGGCCCTTCCACTGGAGCTGCTCGGCGAGCTGGATCGCCTTGTCGGACCATGCGAGCGACTCCTCGGGCCTTCGACCCTGGAACGTGACGAGCACGGCCATCCTTCCGTAGGCGTCGACCAGCTCGGGACCGGGCGGCTGGCTCTCGAGCAGCTCGAGCGCACGCGTAAGCGCTCCCTCCATCCGGTCGGCCCCACCGAGCCCGAAATAGACTCGCCCGAGCAAGGAGTACGCACGTCCAGCACTCAGGACGTCTCCAGTCGCCTCGAGCCGCGTCGCAGCCTCTTCGAGATCGGCGCGGCCTTCCTCGGCATGTCCGGCGTTGTACGCCACGTCTCCGGCCTTCAGGAGCACGTGCCCACGCTCGACCGAGTCGGTCGGGACGAGTTGCAGTGCACGTCTGTACAGGAGCACTGCCCGTCCCACGTCGAGGCCCGCGGCGCGGTCGCCGGCCAGTACGAGGAGGCGTGCAGCGCGAGCAGTGAGCTCGGGGTCGACTGTGCCGCCCGCCGCTTCGGCGAGCGACAACGCCTCGGTCAGGTGGTAGGCGACGAGATCGGCGTGGTCCGCCAACCGCTCTCGCGCCATCTCCTCGATCCAGTCAGCTGCGGCACGATGCTTCGCCGCACGTGCTGCCCGTGGGATCTGCCCGTACGCGACATCTCGGACGAGTGCATGCCAGAACGCGTATTCGGTCTGCCCCTCGACGGAGGATGTCCTCATCGGGCGAACGAGCTCCCGCTGCGAGAGCTGGTGCAGGTCCTGGCGAACCCGAGTGCCGTCCACATCCCCCAGCGCTTCGACAGCGCCCGCCCAGAAGACCTTGCCGATGACGGACGCATCGTGGAGCAACGACTTGCGCTCGGCGGGAAGCGAGTCGATCCGTGCGGCGATGAGCCCCTGAACTGTCTCCGGGAGGGGGAGATCCTCGGCCGATCCGTGCTCGCGGAACAGACGAACGTACTCCTCGGCATAGAGAGGATTGCCGCCCGATCGCTCGAGAAGAGCCTCCTGCGTGTCCACCGGCAGCACCGCCGACTCGAGCAGCGCCGATACGAGACGCGCCGTGTCGTCACGCGTCAGCGGAGAGAGCGACACCGTGCTCGAGTTTCGTTTGCCGCCGCCCCAGCCCGGACGAAGGTCGTAGAGCTCCGGTCTCCCCGAGCACAGGACGAGGATCGGCAGTCCGCTCGACCAGTCGACGAGTCGCTCGATGAAGTCGAGAAGCGAAGCGTCACCCCAGTGGAGGTCCTCGAAGAGCAGGGCGAGCGGTCGCTGCGTGGCCATTCCCTCGAGGAAGGACTGCCAGGCGGCGAAGGACTCGTCCTGCGACGCCTGTGAGCCGCCGGCGAGGCCGACGAGCGGCGCGAGCCCGCCGACGAGCCAGTCGCGGTCGCTCTCGTGGACGAGAGCAGCGACCGCTGCGCGCAGCTTCGACGTCGCTGCCTCCGGTCGATCCGACTCGAGGATCCCGGCATGGGCCTTCACGATCTCGCCCAGCGCCCAGAACGCGATCCCCTCGCCATACGGCAGGCAGCGCCCCTGGCGCCAGAAGAGGAGCTCCGGACGATCGTCCAGCCAGCCGCGGAACTCGGCCAGGAGACGCGTCTTGCCGACGCCCGGCTCGCCGACGATCGTCACGAGCTGGACGGTCGACTCGCGGAGCGTTCGCTCGAACGTCTCCTGGAGGAGCCTGAGCTCGTGGTCCCGGCCGACGAACGGCATTGCCGGCGCAGCCTCGGCGTCGACTCCGAATCGGCTCCGAGCTCGGAGCGCACGCCAAAGAGGAAGGGGTTCGGCCTTCCCCTTCACCGTTACCGGCTCGAGCTCCTCGTACTCGATCACGGTGCGGGTCGCGCGAAACGTGTGCTCGGCGACGACGAGCCCACCCACCGGTGCCTCTCCCTGGAGCCGGGCGGCGACGTTGACGACGTCACCGGTGGCGATCCCCTCGCCTTCCCCGGGTCGAGCGTCGAGCGCGACCACAGCGTCGCCCGTTGCCACGGCAGCACGTACGGCGAGCGCCAGATCGTGCTGCTCGTTCAGCTCCTCGATCGACTCGAGCACGCGGAGCGCCGCCCGAACCGCTCTCTCGGGGTCGTCCTCGTGAGCGACCGGCGCTCCGAAGACGGCCATGACGGCGTCCCCGATGAACTTCTCGACCGTGCCGCCGAAGCGTTCGATCTCGCGCTTGACCTCCGCGTGGTAGGGGCGGAGCATCGCCCGCACGTCCTCGGGGTCGGCGTGGTCGGAGCGAGCGGTGAAGCCGACGAGATCGACGAAGAGGACGGAGACGACCTTCCGCTCTTCACCGCGCGGCGGACCGGGCGCCAGAGGCGCAGCGCACGCGTTGCAGAATCGCGCGCCCTCGGGGTTCTCCGCTCCGCAGCTCGGACAGGCGACCATCGCAGCAGTCTATGACCGAAGGTGGGCTCGACACCCCTACGCCCAGCTGACTGTGCCGAATGCGCCCGGCATGATTCGAACATGCGACCTCTGCCTCCGCAGGGCAGCGCTCTATCCCCTGAGCTACGGGCGCGCGGCACCCCAGTGTAGCGCCGCGTCTCCGGGAAGCTGCTAGGCGGCGGGCGTCGTTCGGTAGCCGGTGGACGCGGGGCCGGCCAGGCGGGCGCTCACGACCGTCTCCGCCGCCTCCGCGCTCTGCGGGTGGCCGGTCACGGCGGCCAGGAAGTCCTCCCGGTCGAGCGCGTACAGGACGACGGGCCCGCGGGCGGTCACCGTCGCCGTCCGCGCGACGTCGCGCATGAGCGCGATCTCTCCGAAGTGGTCGCCGGCACCGAGCGTCGAGATGGGGAACCCCTCCTGGGAGACCTCGAGCTCGCCCTCGGCGACGATGTAGAAGCGGTCACCGGCGTCGCCCTCGCGGACGATGACCGTCCCGGGATCGACGCGGAGGGGCACGAGGCGTGACGCGAGGTGCTCCAGGGAGCCGCCCGGGAGCGGCGCGAAGATGGGGACCGAGGCGAGGATCCGCAGGCCTTCGGCCTCCGGAGGGGCGGCAGACGCGTCGATCCGTGCGACCCTCGCTCCGAGGAGGAGGACGAGGACGCCGACCGCCACCCCCGTCGCGACCAGCGCAGCCTCGAGCCCCAGCCACGCGCTCAGCGCCGGCGCGACTGCGGCGCCGATGCCCATGGACGAGAGCCAGAGCATCTGGATGACGCCGAAGACGCGCGCCAGGACCTCGTCGGGCACGGCGCGCTGCACGAGCGTGAGGCCTGCGATGTCCACCAGCGAGATGCCTGCTCCGAAGAGAGCGAGCACGAGCAGGGCGACGACCTGCTCGGGCCAGAGGCCGACGAGGACGAGCGGGAGCCCCATGATCACGAGCCCGAGCAGGAACGCGGGGCTCAGGCGCCGTGCGCCGGCCAGGGAGAGCGCTCCGACCGCACCGGCGAACGCCCCGACTCCCACCGCGGCATTGAGGTAGCCGACACCTCCCTCGCCGAGGCCGAGGAGGTCGATCGCCATGACGACGATGAACACCTGGACGGCACCGGCGATCGCGGTCTGTGCGGTGAGCAGCACCAACATCACGCGGAGCGGCGCGTCGCGGCCGATCGCGCTGAACCCGGCGAGCGCCTCCGAGGCGATCGTCGTGGCGGCGATCTCGCGCCTCGGACTCTCGGCCTGCTCGCCGCGGATGAGCAGGAGGAACGCGAGCGAGACGACGAGCAGCGCCGCCGTCAGGCTGAACACGACGCCCGCGCTCCAGATCCCGAGCAGGATGCCGGCGAGCGCAGGGCCGGCGAACACGGCGACGCTCTCGACGCCGCTGGCGACCGCGTTCGCCGCGGTGAGCTCGGCGGGCGTCCGCGCGAGGGACGGCGTCAGGGCGGCCTGGGCGGAGCGGAACGGCGTCGTCGCGATCGTGGCGGCGATCGAGAGGGCGTAGACCACCCATTCCGAGGCGTCCGCGAAGACGGCCAGCGCGCTCGCGAGCACGAGGACGACGCGGGTGACGTTCGTCGCGGCGAGGACGCGCTCGCGGCGAAAGCGATCGCCGAGCATGCCCGCGAACGGCGCGATCACCGCCGCCGGGACGAGCCGGGCGAGGAAGATGAGCCCCACGGCCTTCTCGCCCCCGACTCCGTAGGCATACACGGAGACTGCGATCAGGAACGCGTAGTGACCGACGATCGACGCCGTCCAGGCGAGCTCGAGCCAGCGAAGGTTCGCATTCCCGGCGACCGCGGCGAAGGCCGTTCCCGAGTCCCGCATCCGTCTTCCCAGGCCTCGCACGAGGCGCAGCATCTCACTCCGCCTTGCGGTTTTGAAGCCGGACAGGGAAGATTCCTGGACCGCTCGGCGTCTAGTTGGTCAGAATCGCGCGTCGAGCGCCCGAAAGGAGGAGCAGGAATGTCGGACGAGATCCGCCCAGAGGAAGAGGAGGTCGAGGCTCACGGTCCAGTCGGTGCGGGCCCTGTCGGTGCAGGGCCGGTAGGAGCCGACCCGACCGGCGCAGGCCCCGTCGGCGCGATGAGCGAGGACGACGAGCCCGACGTCGAGGCCCATGGCCCCGTCGGCGCAGGCCCGTCGCTCGAGGGCCCGTCGCTCGAGGGCCCGTCGCTCGAGTAGGCCCCCAGCGCTTTCCCTTTTCCTTTCGAAGGCCCGTGCATGTGCCCGGGCCTTCCTGTGTCACCGTTTCGAAGGCCCGGGCTTGCCCGGGCCTTGTCCACGCCAATGCTATGCCCCGAGCAGGTCGGCGAGCTCCCGCAGAAGCCTCATTCCCGCTGCTCGCCGCTCGTCCTCGAGGGCGTCGACGGCCGCCGCGATGCGTGCGACGACCCGCAGGTCGCCGCCCTCGCCGCCGAGGATGCCCTCGGCCTTTCGCGCCTTGAGCAGGAGATCGACCGCGATCGCGGCCTGGTTCGAGAACAGGCCGAGGAGCTCCATCTCCTGGAGGCTGAAGAGCGAGGCCTCGGGCCGGTCGAGCACGGAGAGCACGCCCAGGGCCCGCTCCTCGTGCAGGAGCGGCGCCGCCATGAGGCCCTTGGGCACGTAGCCCGTCCCCTCGGCCACGTCCGAGGCGAAGCGCGGATCCTGCTGCACGTCCTCGATCACGAGCGGCGTTCGCGTCGCGAGCACCCAGCCGGCGATGCCCTTCCCGGCCGGGAACCGCGTCCCGATGAGCGTCTCCTCGCCCTCGCCGACGACGGCCTCGAACACGAGCTCCTCGGTCTCCTCGTCGAGGAGGAGGATCGACGACGCCTTCGCTCCGAAGATCGAGCGCGCGACCTCGACGATCGCGCCGAGGAGCGCGCGGAACGCCTCCTCCGAGCCGACGACGCCGGCCGCGACGGCGGCCGTCAGGTCGTCCTTGCCGGTCATTGCCCACCCCCTACGTTCGTCGCCGTCAGGTAGAGGACGTTCTTGAGCTGGAACGGCGTCAGCTCGGGATGCTTGGCCAGGATCAACGCGCAGATCGCGGTGATGTGCGGCGTCGCGAAGCTGTTCCCCGAGACGGTCAGCTTCCGCCCGCCGAGCCACGGCACCTCCACGCTCACGCCCCGCCCGAAGAACTCGACCGGTGGGCTCGGGTTGGCGTAGAACGCGAGCGGGTCGGGATCCTCGTGGCTGCCGACCGAGATCACCGAGGAGAACCGCCACGGATAGCTCTCGACGGGCATGTTGTGGGCCGAGGCGACGAGCACCGCCCGGCGGAAGTACGCGCTGTCGGCGAGCTCGTGGAGCACTGCGGCGAACGGCTTCTTCGTCGTCGAGAGGCTCATGTTGATGACGTCGAAGCCCTGCTCGACCGCGTACCTGAGGCCGGCGAGGAGCACGGCGCCGCTGCCCGTGAAGCTCGCGCCCAGCACGCGCACGCTCGAGATGCTGCACTCGGGCGCCAGCGCGCGCACGATGCCCGCACAGGCGGTCCCGTGACCGGAAACGTCTCCTTCGGTGTCCTCGAGAGCGATCACCTCGTCGTTCTCGCCGAGCGAGACGACGACGGCGCTCTCGAGCCCGCCGACCATCGGATGCCCGGCCTCGACGCCGGAGTCGAGGATGCAGACGCGTGCGCCTTTCCCTGTCGAGCCGCCCCAGGCCCACTGGCGTGTGACCTGCTCCGGCCAGTCGCCGGGAAGCGCGATGCGGTCCACCGCGTCCTTCGGCAGGCTCCACGCGGGCAGCGCGGTCTGGCTCGCGTCCCATCCATGGCCCGTCACGTCCGGCACTCTAGGGGGTCAGGTCTTCCACGTTCCACCACGGCACACTTCGAGGCACATTCCCACCACGTGCGAATGGAACGTGGAAGACCTGACCCCTGGGCTCAGCGATCCGTCAGGCGAGCGCGAAGCTCTTCGACGAGCCGGCGGTCGGGCTCGTAGCCTTCCTGCTCGAGCGCCCGCTCGAGGTCGGCGACGAGCGCCTCGCGAAACGCGAGATCCTCCTCGGCGCGGGCGACGATCTCGTCGAGCGTCCTCCGCGCGAGCGGCAGCTCCTGTGCCGCCTGCACCCAGCCCAGGGGGGCGGGAGGCAGGAGGCGCAGGAGCTCCCCCAGCCGCTCGAGTTCGACCGTCACGCTCATCTACTCCCTAGACTCGGAAGTGGGCTCGCTTCTTCCCTCGAGCTCGTTACGGAGTTTGCCGAGGCAGCGGGCGATGCGGCTCGCGATCGTCCCGGCGGGCAGGTCGAGCTCCTCGGAGATGGTCCGGTAGCTCTGGTCGCGGGCGAAGAAGCGGTCGAGGATGTCCTGGCACTGCTCGGGAAGCGTGGCGAGCGCCTCGCGCACGGTGAAGGCCTCCTCGATCGCGTCGAGATCGGCCGGGGTGTCCTCGGGGACGGGGTTCTCCGTCTGCTGCTCGCGCTTTCCCCGGGAAACAGTGTCGAGGCACACCCGGCGTGTGAGCTGGGCGATCCAGGGACGGAGCGCGGAGTCGTCACGGAGTGAGTCGAGGTGCGTGTAGATCCGGGTGAAGACCTCCTGGAAGGCGTCCTCCGCGTCTGGCTCCTCGAGCCGGAAGCCGCGGACGCAGACGGCGTAGACGTAGCGGGAGAACCGCTCGACGAGCTCGTCCCAGGCACCGGGCTCGCCGGCGCGGCAGCGCCGGACGAGCTCGGCGTCCGTCAGGGTCGAGAAGGAGCTCATCAACAGCTCATCGACCCGAATCAAGCGCCTCCTGAGCCGCCTCCGCCGCAGCTTGCCGGCTCGCGCGGGCGCGGGCCAGTAGCGCGTCGCCTTCGCGCACCCCGAGGTTGACCTCGACGATGTGCGCGGCCGCGCGCGCTCCGCCGGCCGCCAGGGCGGCCGCGACCACCGCGTCCGCCCGATGCGCGCCGTCGCAGAGCTCGGAGGCGACGGCCGCGAGCATGGCTGCGTCCGCGCCGAGCTCGGCGATCTCGAGCGGGAGGGTGGCGGCATGCTCCAGCGTCTGCTCGAGCTCGAAGTCCCGCCGCGGGTCGCCTCCGGGCCCCACGCTCGCGAGCGCGGAGAGCGCCCGGTCCCAGGCCTTGGCGTCGGCGCGTGCCAGTGCGACGGCACGGTCCTTGATCGCGAGGGCCTGCGCGGCGACGCCTCCGGCGTCCGCCCAGCCCTCGGAGCAGCGCGCCGCCATCGCGACGAGGCTGGCCGCGAAGGCGACGGTCAGCGCCGCGGCCGAGCCTCCACCCGGAGCCCCGGGCGCAGCCAGCCGATCCAGAAGCGTGTCGAGCGGGAGGTCGAGGTAGCTCTCGGACGCCACGGTACGACGAGTCTACGGCTGCGCCGCACGAGGAAGCGAGCGCCGACCCTAGACTACGGCGCCGTGCCCCTCTACCTGACGGAGACGGACGTGGCGGCCCTGCTCACGCCCGAGGATGCCGTCGAGGCGGTGGAGGAGTGCTTCCGGCGACTCGCTCGGGGCGAGGTCGAGATCGCGCCGCGGCGCCGGCTTCGTCTCCCGGAGGGTGCGCTCGCGGACATGGCCGCGTCCGACCTGGGGCTCGGCCTCGCCGGCGGCAAGCTGTACGCCGCGACGGCGGAGGGGAGCGCGTTCGTCGTCTGCCTGTTCGACGCCGTGACCGGCGTGCTCGTCGCCGTCATCGAGGCCGACCACCTCGGCCGGCTGCGAACGGGCGCCGCGAGCGCCGTGGCGGCGATGCATCTCGCGAAAAGCGATGCGCGAACGCTCGGCGTCATCGGCTGCGGGCACCAGGCGGAGACGCAGGTGGCGTGCATCCGGGCGGCGCTTCCGGCGCTCGAGCGTGTGGTCGTCTTCTGTCGTACTCCGGAGCGGCTGGAGGCGTTCTGCCGGAAGGTCGGCGCCGAGCCCGCCGAGAGCCACCGAGACGCGGGCGCGCAGGACGTC
>Ga0209640_10005672_pt1 | contig 10903 bp, 9 predicted proteins | sample RifCSP10_1_FD_184018 | JGI IMG/M metagenome (GOLD analysis project Ga0209640, IMG submission 184018) | Soil microbial communities from Rifle, Colorado - Rifle CSP2_sed 10_1 (SPAdes) (version 2) | ecosystem: Environmental > Terrestrial > Deep subsurface > Rock core/Sediment | place: Rifle...
ACCCCGGTCGAACGTCGAATCGTCGCCATATCCGCCTCCGTCCGCCTCGAGAGAACGTCCCCCCTCGATTGTCCCTCACTTGGCGCCCCCGTGCCTCGACCGGCCGATTGACCGGTGCGCCGTAACCGACTACAAGGAGCGGAGCGATGAGAACCTCGAAGCTCGTCGGTCCCGCTCTCCTCCTGGCCCTGGCTGCCTGCGCGGCCCCGCGCTCCGACCGTCCCCGGGTCGCGCTCGTCATGAAGTCGCTGGCCAACGAGTTCTTCAAGACCATGGAGGACGGAGCGCGCGCGCACCAGCGCGCCCACGCCACGGAGTACGACCTCCTCGCCACCGGGATCAAGGACGAGCAGGACGTGGCCGGCCAGATCCGGCTCGTCGAGCAGATGGTCGCGGAGGGCGTCGACGCCCTCGTGATCGCCCCCGCGGACAGCCAGGCCCTGGTCGGGGTCTGCAAGAAGGCGAAGACCGCGGGGATCGTGGTCGTGAACATCGACAACAAGCTCGACGACATCGTCCTGGCCCAGCGCAAGCTGAGCGTTCCCTTCGTCGGACCGAACAACCGGGCCGGGGCCCTCCAGGTCGCGGCCTACCTCGCCGAGCGCCTGAAGCCGGGGGACAAGGTCGCGATCCTCGAAGGAGTACCCGGGGCCTTTAACGCCGTCGAGCGGAGGATCGGCTTCGAGAGCGCGCTCGAGGCGGCCGGAGTCGTCATCGCCTCCTCCCAGCCCGCCCACTGGGAAACGGCGAAGGCCAACCAGGTCGCGGCCGCCCTCCTGACCGAGATCCCCGACCTCAAGGCCATCCTCTGCGCCAACGACAGCATGGCCCTGGGCGCGGTGGCGGCGCTGAAGGCGGCCGGCCGCGAGGGCCAGGTGCTGGTGGTCGGGTTCGACAACATCTCCGCGGTCAGGGGGCTCGTGAAGAGCGGCCGGATCCTGGCCACGGCCGACCAGCATGCCGACCGGCTCGCCGTCTTCGGCATCGAGTACGCGCTCGAGATGCTGAAGACCAAGGGGCAACCCGCCAGCCGGGAAACGCCCGTGGACCTCATCACCGCCGAGACCCTGCGTTGAGGCGCGCCGACCAGGGCACGGCAACGACGGTCCGTTGAGCGAGCCGGTCCTCACGGCCGAAGGCCTCACCAAGGCCTACGGCGCGCCCGTCCTCGATGACGTCACCCTCGCCCTCTGGCCCGGCGAGATCCATGCGGTGGTGGGCGAGAACGGCGCGGGCAAGAGCACGCTCGCCAAGGTGTTCGCGGGCCTGGTCGAGCCGGACCGCGGGAGCATGACCCTGCGCAGGGAGCCCTACTCTCCGCGAAGCCGCGGCGAAGCCAAGGGCCTCGGAATCGCCATCGTCCACCAGGAGCTCTCCGCCATTCCCACCCTGACCGCGGCCGAGACGCTCCTCCTGGGCCGCCTGCCGGCGCGGGCGGGGATCGTCGACCGGAAGCGGCTTCGAAGCGAAGCGCGAGCGATGCTCGCGCGCGTCGGGCTCGCCGATCTCGACCCCGACCGCAGGGTGGGCACGCTGGGGCTCGGACACATCCAGCTCCTGGAGATCGCGAGCGCGCTCTCTTCCCGGTGCGAGGTCCTCCTGCTCGACGAGCCGACGGCCGCCCTCGCTCCCCACGAGACGGACGCGCTCTTCGTCCAGATGGCCCGCCTGCGGGCGGCAGGAACGGCCGTCGTCCTCATCACCCATCGCCTCGAGGAGGTGGCGCGCACCGCGGACCGCGTGAGCGTGCTCCGCGACGGCCGGCTCGTGGCGACCCGGCCGGCCGCGGACCTGGGCCGCGAGGAGGTGGTCCGCTTGATGGTCGGCCGCTCGCTGACGGAAGCGCCCCGCCGGCCCGCCGCGGACCACGGCGAGGTGGCGCTCCGGGTGGAGGGCCTCTCCGGGCCCCGACTCCACGGCGTGAGCTTCGAGGTGCGGCGAGGCGAGGTCCTGGGTCTGGCCGGCCTGATGGGCGCCGGCCGCACGGAGGTCCTGCGAGCCGTCTTCGGCGCCGATCACGCCACGGCCGGACGGATCTTCGTCGGCGCGTCGACGACGCCGGCGCGGATCCGGTCCCCGAAGGACGCCGTCCGTCACGGCCTCGTCCTCCTCACCGAGGACCGCAAGAGTCAGGGGCTGCTTCTCCCCTGCTCGGTGAGCGCCAACGTGATGCTCGGCTGCCTCGAGCGAGCGGCGGGCCCTTGGGGAAACATTCGACCGGCCCGGGAAGCGGGCCTCGTCCGTCCCCCTGTCGACGCGCTGGGCCTTCGGGCTCGCTCGCTGGGCCAGCCCGTCGTTCAGCTCTCCGGTGGCAACCAACAGAAGGTGGTGCTCGCACGCGCGCTCCTCAGCGATCCCGCGATCTTCCTGGTCGACGAGCCGACGCGCGGCATCGACGTGGGCGCGCGCGCGGAAGTCCACCGGCTTCTCCTGGATCTCGCGGGCCGCGGCAAGGCGTTGGTGATCGCCTCGTCCGAGATCGAAGAGCTCTTCGCCCTCGCCGACCGGATCCTGGTGCTGTCCCGGGGACTTGTGACCGCGGCCTTCCGGCGGGGGGAATGGTCAGCCGAGACGGTGATGGCGGCGGCGGTGGCGGCGCCGGACGACCTCGGCGAAGGGCTGAGGACGGCATGACCGCCGCCCCGGAGGCGGTCGAGCGGCCACGGCGGGAAGCCTTGGTCCTCATGGGCGTGCTCGCGGCGCTCATCGCGGCCTTCGCTCTCACCACCGAGCGCTTCCTCACGGCCACGACCCTGCGCACCATCGCCAACCAGGTCCCGGAGCTGGTGATCGCGGCCGTGGGCCTGACCTTCGTCCTCCTGGTCGGCGGCATCGACCTCTCCGTGGGCTCGGTCATGGCCCTGAGCAGCGCCTCCCTGGGCCTCGGCCTCACGAAGCTCGGCCTCGGTCTCGGACCCGCGGCGGTGCTGGCGCTGGTCGTGGGCCTCCTCTGCGGAAGCCTGAACGGCCTCCTGACCGTCCGCCTGGCGGTGCCGTCGTTCATCGTCACCCTGGGCACGCTCGAGATGACGCGAGGGCTGACCTACCTGGCCACGCGCTCCCAGACCCTGTACGTCGGGGAGACCGTCGAGCGCCTGGCGGCCCCGGCCTTCCTGGGCCTTTCCGCGCCGTTCCTGGCCGCGGTGGCCCTGGTCGCCGCGGCCCAGTTCACGCTGGCCCGGACCGTCTTCGGCCGCTACGCGACGGCCATAGGCACGAACGAGGAAGCGGTACGGCTCGCCGGCATCGACCCGGCTCCGGTGAAGGTGGCCGTCTTCGCGCTCGGGGGGCTTCTTGCGAGCGTGGCCGGAATCGTGTACACCGCGAGGCTGGGGGCGGCCGACCCCAACGCTGGTGTGGGCTTCGAGCTGCAGGCGATCGCGGCGGTGGTGGTGGGCGGCACCAGCCTCCTGGGCGGCCGCGCCTCCGCCGTCGGCTCCTTCCTCGGCGTCCTCATCATCGCAGTCCTCGGCAGCGGTCTGGCCCAGGCCGGCGCGCAGGAGCCGACCAAGCGCCTCGTGACCGGCGCCGTCATCATCGCCGCGGTGGTCGCCGACCGGCTTCGGCGAGGGCGGGACGCGTGAGCCGAACCATCGTGGTGGTCGGCAGCCTGAATGCGGACCTCGTGGTGCGCACCCCGCACTTCCCCGCTCCGGGTGAGACCACGACCGGAACGGCGTTCGCGGTCTACCCGGGCGGGAAGGGCGCCAACCAGGCGGTGGCGGCGGCTCGGCTGGGAGGACGTGTGGTCATGGTTGGGCGGGTCGGAACCGATGACCACGGCCGGCTCCTGAGGTCCAGCCTCATGGCCGCCGGAGTCGAGGCGGACGCCGTGATCGACGACGAGGACGTGGCGACCGGCGTCGCCGTCATCACCATCGATGCGAGCGGACAGAACCAGATCGTCCTCGCCCCGGGGGCCAACCGGCGCCTGCGTCCGGACGACGTGGAAGCCCAGCGCGCCCTGATCGAGAGCGCGGTGGTCCTGTTGCTGCAGCTCGAGGTGCCGCCGGAGACCGTGGAGGCGGCGGCGCGCATCGCGCATCGCGCGGGAGTGGCGGTCGTTCTCGACCCCGCTCCGGCACGGCACGAGGCCCTGGCCATGCTCCCCCTCGTCGATTTCGTGACCCCGAACGAGAGCGAGCTTCGCGCCCTCGTGGGCGCGCCTCCCGGCCCGACGGGTCCCGAGGAGGCCGCACTCCTCGCGCGCTCGCTTCTCGCGGAGGGCGCGCGGTGCGTGATCGCCAAGCTGGGGGACGCGGGCGCGCTCGCGGTCTCGGCGCAAGGCGAGTGGGCCTGGCCCGCGCCTCGGGTGGACGTCGTCGACACCACCGCCGCCGGCGACGCCTGGAACGGCGCCTTCGCGGTCGCCCTCGCCGAAGGACGGGCGCCTCGGGACGCCGGACCCTTCGCGAATGCCGCCGCGGCCATGTCGGTCACTCGCGCCGGGGCCCAGCCGAGCATGCCGACGCGGGGCGAAGTGGAGCAGTTCCTGGCGGGGAAGGAGTAACGATGAAGACGACAAGAGCCAGCGTGGCCCTCATCCTCCTCACCGGCCTCGCGAACAGGGTCGAAGCGGCGCCCATGCGCCGGATCAGCCGCGCCGTCCTCGAAGACAAGATCCGCGGCGGCTGGGCCGGGCAGATGATCGGCGTGTCCTACGGGGCGCCCACCGAGTTCCGCTCGAACGGCGCGATCATCGAGGGCAACCTCAACAAGTACCTCGATTGGTCGCCGGAGCGGCTCAGGAACGCCATCAACCAGGACGACCTCTACGTGGAGATGACGTTCGCGGAGGTGATGGACAAGATCGGCCTCGAGGCCACCACCGAGCAGTACGGGGAGATGTTCAAGGACTCGAAGTACGAGCTGTGGCACGCGAACGCGGGGGCCCGTCGCAACCTGAACCGCGGCATCAAGGCCCCGATGTCGGGGCACCCCAAAAACAACGTCCACGCCGACGACATCGACTTCCAGATCGAGTCGGACTTCATCGGCCTCATGACCCCCGGCCTTCCCCGCGAAGCCAACAAGTACGCCGACCGCGTGGGACGGGTGATGAACTGGGGCGACGGCCTCTACGGCGGGATGTTCTTCGGGGGAATGTACGCCGCCGCGTTCTTCGAGAGCGACCCGCGCAAGGTCGTCGAGCGGGGCCTCCTGTCCATCCCCGCGGCGAGCGCCTACGGCAGGGTCGTCGCCGACGTGCTGGCCTGGTCGGCCCAGAACCCCGACGACTGGACGAAGACCTGGCGGCTCTTGCAGGACAAGTGGGACAAGAACGACGCCTGCCCGGACGGCGCCCTCCAACCGTTCAACATCGACGCCAAGCTGAACGGCGCCTACGTGGCCCTGGGCCTACTCTACGGCCGGGGGGATTTCGCGAAGACGCTCGAGGTCTCGACGCGCGCCGGCCAGGACTCGGACTGCAATCCCTCGAGCGCGGCCGGCATCCTGGGCGTGATGCTCGGATACGAGAGGATCCCCGAGGTGTGGAGAGCCGGGGTCCCCGCCCTCGCGAACACGCGGTTCGCCTTCACCCAGTACTCGTTCAACGAGATCGTAGCGAGCACGATGGCCCGGGCCCAGAAGGTCGTGACCGGAGCGGGAGGCCGGGTCACCGCCGCCGAGCTCGAGATCCCCATGCAGGAGCCCGAGGCTCCCCCCCTCGAGCAGTGGGACGCAGGCGCGCCGCGGGCGCGCATCGAGCGCACCGATGCGGCCTGGGCCTGGAAGGGCCCCTTCGCCGAGGGCGTCTTCAAGTTCCCCTGGGGCGGCGAGGCCCGGTTCAAGGAAGCCGCGGCGCCGGGGGCCGAGGCCACGCTCAGCTTCGACGGCACGGGAGTCGCCATCGTGGGTCGCTGCATCCAGGAAGGAGGACGCGCCGACGTCTTCCTGGACGGCCAGAAGGGCGGCGAGATCGACGCCTGGGTCCCGAAGGGCACGAACGACAACGACTATTGGCACGTGACCGGCCTGCGCACCGGCAAGCACTCGGTCCGGATCGTGGTCCGAGGCGACAAGGACGCCCGCTCGACCGGCAAGAAGATCCAGATCGAGCGGGCCATCGTCTATGGAGCGGTTGCGGCGAACCAATGACGTCTTGACGTGGTCACGAATCGGGTGATATCGTGACCACATGAAGGCCGCGCCCATTGTCGGCGTGCGCGAGCTCCGAGCCCGGTTGAGTGCCTACCTCCGGAGCGTCTCCCGGGGAGCGAGCATCACCATCGGGAATCGTCGACGGCAGCCGGTCGCTCGCCTCGTCCCGGTCACCCGCTCTCCCGAGACCGAGCTGCTGGATCGTCTCGCCGAGGGCGGGTCACTCCGGCGGGGCATTGGCAAGCCCGGGCGCAGTCCACGCGTCAAACCCCGCGAGACGGGTCGGCTCCTGTCCGACATCGTCATCGAAGACCGATGATCCTCTACCTGGACGCGAGTGCGCTGGTGAAGCTATACGTCGAAGAGGCGGGAACGCAGGCGGTCGTGGGGCGGATTCAACAGGCCGAAGCGGTGGCCACCGTCCTGGTCACCTACGCCGAGGCGCGCGCGGCGTTCGCACGGCACCGCCGCGAGGGCGCGCTCACCCTCGCGGATCTACGCCGGGCGGTCAGGGAGCTCGATCGGGAGTGGGGAACCTACAACGTCGTCGGCCTCACCGACTCGCTTGTCCGGTCGGCCGGAGCCCTCGCCGAGCGCCACGCCCTCAGGGGTTACGACGCCGTCCAACTCGCGGCCGCCCTGGACCTCCGAGCGTCCGGTGGGAGCGTCGAGTTCTGCGCTTTCGACAAGCACCTCAACCACGCGGCGCACCGAGAGCGCCTCGCGGTGCCTCACGTCTGAGACGCCCCGCTCGATGACTCGGTCGCCAGCGTACCCGCTGGGGTCCTGCTCGCGTTCGGCGCCTGTGGGGGTGGGAGCTCCTACTCGGGATCGGAACCCCCAAACTGCGACGCTAACTCGGCGAGAGCCTCCACGTCCTGCGCGCGCGCCAGGAGAAGGTCGTGGATCGGGACCGGAACTCCCTCGGGCGGGCCGGGGGCCAAGGATGCCCGCCACCGTCGTCACGAGCGCCAGGACCGCGACGGCGGCGACGAGGAAGCTCGTCGTCCGCGCCCTCATCGGACATTCCCCGCCATCATCTCCTCGCGGCGCGGTCGAAGCGCAGCCAGGTGGCCACGATCGTGGGACCGAGGGCGGTCTGCTCCGAGAACGGCCGCAGGGTGACCGGGTGCATCCCCGAGAAGCCCTCATGCCGGTAGGCGAACGTCAAATGGGTGTCGGGCCTCGTGAAGCGTTCACTCGCGCCGGCCCCGGCCGCCTCGTGCCCGGGATCCACCCGCGCGCCCACCAGCAGCGCGTTGCCGGGCCAGGGCTCGCCGAAGAAAGACGGCTCGGAGGCCTCGTAGACCCCCATGAGAAGGGGTCCGTGGAAGAGGGCAGCTTCACCCCCGTCGGGACCGGCGTCGAGGTCGAGGCTCCGCCCATCGCGCGTCACGAGGAGCGTCTTGAGCGTCCATCGCACCTCGATGCGGTCTCCGCGCGCCCACTGCCGGCGCACGTGCACGTACCCGTCGGACGAGGTGTCACGGGCCGTGGCGCCGTTCACGCGAACGATGGGCTCGTCCGCCCCGTCGGGCAGGCGGATCGCGAGCTCCTCGCGCAGCGACGAGGAATGGCCGACGGCGAGGTCGAGGCCGTCGACCCGTTCCCGGAGGCTCAGGCTGAGCCGGTCGTCCGCCCAATCGGCGTCGAGGCCGAGGTCGACTCGCACAACGGTCCCGTCGCGGCGGAGCAGCGCCGGCATCACGTCCGCGAACGCCCGATACCCGTGCATGGTGCAGCACCACCAGGCCCGGGCGACGTTGTCGGTGGGCTTCACGCCGAGGGGAAAGAAGGCGTGGTGTCCGAAATCGCCGGTGCCGAACTGGTTCGCGAAGAAGCTGTTGCGCAGGCAACGTTCGGCGCGCTGCAGGTAGTCGGAGCGGCCGGTGACGCGCCAGAGGCCGAGGCTGAGGCGCAGGAAGTCCGCCTCGGTGCACCCCTCGCTCCTCGGGTCCTTGCCCGACTCGCGCAGCAGCACCGCTCGATCCGCCTCCGACACCTCCGGGCTCTCCCAGCCGAAGTACTCGAGCGGGGCCCCGTAGACCGTCTGGTCCTTCGACTCGACGAGCGAGCGATAGCGCTCCTCCACGAACGCGAGAAGGGCGGGGTCCCGGGTGGCCTCGTGGAGGGCCAGGACCCCGCGCAGCGTGGTGAGGTAGCCGTGAGAGTGCTGGATGCCGCGGGCCGGAAGCAGCGGCGCCACCCGGCGGGCCGCGGTCAGGTAACGCTCGTCCTTCGTGGCGGCGGCCAGGAGGACGAACCCCTCGATGAGCTGGGTGAAGCAGATGAAGCCGAAGGCGCCCTGGCCCACGAGCCGCGCCTGGACCTCGGGCCGGGACGACGCATCCCGCACGCCGATCAGGAAGTCTCCTAGGCGCCGAGCACCATCCAGGAGCGCAGGCGAAGGTGCCGCGGCGTGCGCCTCCATGAGGCCCACCAGGAGGCGCCCGTTGCCCCAAAGCAGGGCCATGTGCGCGTTGGAGATGGCCTCGGCGGTGAAGGCGAGGTCGGGCGCTCCGAAGCGGCCGTCCGCTCGCTGGTGTCGGAGCGCCTCCGCCACGAGCGCGCTCGCCCGTTTGCGCTCTTCCGCTCCCCCGACCGTGGCCAGGGCCCCGATGAACCGGCCCGAGAGGTCGCCGCTGAAATTCGAGAAGCGGCGCGGGTTCCTGGGGTCCAGGACGACGTCGGCCAGGACGAACGCATCGGTGAACGCGGGCACCCCGGTTCCGGCCAGACGCGCCCGGCTGAGCTCGATGCGGTCGCGCAGCTCCCCCGCCGGCGTGACGCCCCTGGCCGCCGCGGCGGCCAGGGGCACCGGGCGCGCCAGGAACCCCGCCGCCGCGGCCGCGCCCGTTCCGAGGAAGCGCCGCCGCGTGAGCGCCGGCCCGAAGGTCACGGCAGCTCCCGGATCGCGATGTCGCGGAACTGGACGAGCGCCGGCGGGCTCGTCCAGTTGCCGTCCTTCCACTCGCCGTGGTGCTGCAGAGCGATCGGTCCCTTGGCGGGAACCCCGGGCAGCCGAGCGCTCTCGATGACGGTGACCCCGTTCAGGACCACGGTCAGAAGCTCGCCCTTCATCGTGATCTCGAAGCGATTCCACTGGCCGATATCCCGGTCGGCATTCACCTTGGGCGTCACCCCGGCCCGCACCTCCGCCGCCGTGTTCGCGGCCGTGCGATAGCCGTAGACTTCGCCGGAGCCGACCGGCCAGCACCAGATGTTCACCTGGGCGTCGGGCTTGCCGCGCAGGAAGATCCCCGAATCCGAATCGGGCACCGCGATCTCGATCTCCTTCCCGTCCGGGCCCTTCTTGTTCCTCCCGTCGGGCATCACGATCCGGACCCGGGGGTTCACCCACGGCGTCTCCTTGATGCGCCAGTCCACGCGCAGGACGAAGTTGCCGAACGCACGCTCGGTCCACAGCGACTTGTCGCCCGAGGCTTCGCTGCGCGCGTCGTAGTCGATGACACCGTCGACCACCTTCCAGTGGCCGTTGTCTCCCACCGGCACCTTCCATCCCGCGAGGTCCTTGCCGTTGAAAAGCGGGGTGAAGCCGCCCGGAGCGTCGGCGGCGCGGCCTCGCCCGGAGGCGGTCAGGCAGGCCGCGATCGCCGTCACCACGAACACGCTCGCTCGCATCGACCCTGGTTTCATTGTCGGTCCTCCGCAGGCACAGTGCTGAAGAGAGCCCGAGCACCGCTCTCTTCATCACCGTGACTATTCAAATCAAACCGTCGGGTAAGACTGCCGCCGTTGACTAAGGCCTCCAGGTCCCAAGAGCCACAGCAGGCACGAACCCCTCCAACCCCGGAGGCGGGAACTCCACCACGCGCTCCTGCTCCGCGCTCAAGTAGCAGGCCATGAGCAGCTCCGTCACCTCGCGGCCGGCCCGGAAGTTCAGCTCCGGCTGCACGCCGTCGAGAAACGCTCGGGTGAAGAATCGGTTCTCGCCTTCGTAACCGTACTCTGCGGTCTCGCTCCCCACCACGGGCATCAGCCCCTGCTCGGCGTTCTGCTTCTCGACGAGGTCCTCTCCCGCTTCGCCCTTGAGACGCCGGCTGAAGAACACTCGAGCCCCGGCGTCGAGCGAGCTGGCCGACATCGAATACTCGGGTCCGAGCAGCTCCAGACTGAGGCGCAACCCCGCGCCCACGAAGCTCCACGAGGTGGTGGCCTCCACGATCATCCGGGTCCCGGCTTCGTCCTCGTAGTTGACCGTGGCCCGGGCGAAGTCCTCGGCGGGCCGCCGGCGGTAGTCGACGTCGCTCCCCATCATCTCCTGGAGGAGGTCCGCGTACTCCGGCCGCGACCACTTGAGCGACGCGATCTGGGCCGAGACCTTCTTGGGCCGGATGCTGTTCCGGGGAGCGCCCGGCTTGGTAAGGAGGTGACGGCCCACCTCCAGGCTGTGGCACATCATGTCGTTGAGCACGCCGCCGCCCTGGAGGTCGCCCTGCCAGAACCAGGGCATGTGCGGGCCACTGTGCTCCTCCGCGGCGCGGGCCAGGTAAGGCCGGCCGCTGAGCGCGGCTCCCCGCGCCCAGACGATCTCGCGGCCGCGCTCGAGCCCAGGCGAGAAGAGCTGATCCTCGAGGTAGCCGTGGAGGACCCCTGCCTTTCCGACCAGCTCGACCATGCGCGTCGCTTCCCTGAGGTTGCGAGCCAACGGCTTCTCGCAGGCGATCCCCACGAGCCTGGCCCCCCGCCCCAGGGCCTCCACGATGCGCTCCGTGTTCTCGACCCGCGCATGGTTGGGCCCGCAGATCCAGATGCAGTCGATCTCGGGCGCCGCCACCAT
>Ga0209640_10005673_pt1 | contig 10903 bp, 7 predicted proteins | sample RifCSP10_1_FD_184018 | JGI IMG/M metagenome (GOLD analysis project Ga0209640, IMG submission 184018) | Soil microbial communities from Rifle, Colorado - Rifle CSP2_sed 10_1 (SPAdes) (version 2) | ecosystem: Environmental > Terrestrial > Deep subsurface > Rock core/Sediment | place: Rifle...
CAGGAGATGGAGCGCGACGAGTCGGTCCTCTACTTCGGCCAGAACCTCGCCACCTCCGAGGACGACCCGTTCCTCAAGGCGTTCGGCGGCGACCGCGTCCGCGTGACGCCGATCTCCGAGACCGCCGAGATCGGGATGGCGGTCGGAGCGGCGTTCGCCGGCTACCGGCCCGTAGTCCAGCTGTACATGGCGGAGTTCATGCTCGTCGCCATGGACCAGGTCGTGAACGAGGCGCCGCGCTTCCACTACATGACGGGCGGGCAGGTGACGGTGCCGATCGTGCTCCAGGCGGGTTACGGGTTCACCGCGGGCTGGGCCGGGCAGCACACGGGCTCGATCTACGGCATGTTCCTGGGTGTGCCCGGTCTCAAGGTCGCCGCGCCCGCGACGGCGGCCGATGCGAAGGGCCTGATGACCGCAGCCATCCGCGACGACAACCCCGTCATCGTCTTCCACCATTACTTGCTGACGCTCGAGCATGGTGACGTACCGGAGGGCGAGCACGTCGTTCCGCTGGGCGAGGCGGCGGTGAGGCGGGAGGGGGGCGACGTCACGATCGTCGCGATCGGCTGGATGGTCGGCAAGGCGCTCGCCGCAGCTGAGCAGCTCGCAACGGAAGGCGTCAGCGCGGAGGTGATCGACCCGCGGACATTGGCGCCGCTCGACATGGCCACCATCCTTCAGTCCGTCCAGAAGACCGGCCGGCTCGTCGTCGTCGACCAGGCGACGCGCCACGGGTCGGCGGCGGCCGTGATCGCGGCCGAGGTCGCCTCCGAGGGCTTCTCGGCCCTGAAGGCTCCCGTTCAGCTCGTGACGGCGCTCGACGCCACGATCCCGTACAGCGAGCCGATGGAGGCGTACCTCCTGCCGGACGAGGCGAAGATCGTCGACGCCGTACAGCAGGTGCTCGGCTCCTCGCCGGCCGCCGCGTAGGAGTCGCACATGGCGGCGCGGCTCGACGGCAACCTTGGCCTCGAGCTGCTCCGCGCGATGTGGCGGATCCGTGTCTTCGAGGAGCGGGTCGGACAGCTGACGCGCGCCGACGAGGTGCACGGGCTCGTCCACCTGAGCGTCGGCCAGGAGGCGGTGGCCGCCGGAGTCTGCGGCCAGCTGCGACCGGACGATGTCGTCTACAGCGGCCACCGCGCGCACGGGCACGCGATCGCCAAAGGCGCGCCGCTCGGTCGCGTGCTGGCGGAGCTGATGGGGCGTGCGGACGGTCTCTGCCGCGGCCTGGGCGGATCGATGCACCTCGTCGACGTCGAGCACGGGTTTCTGGGCGCGACGGGAGTCGTCGGCGGCAACGTGCCACTGGCGCTCGGCAGCGCGCTCGCGAGCCGGCTCTCCGGCGGCGATCGGGTCGCGGTCGTCTTCTTCGGCGACGGTGCCGTCCAGGGCGGCATCTTCATCGAGTCCGTCAACCTGGCGACGCTGTGGCGGCTGCCGGCGATCCTCGTCTGCGAGAACAACGGCTTCGCGGAGTTCACGCCGCGCTCGGCGCACACGAACGTCGAGCGCGTCAGCGACGTCGTGGCGCCGTACGGCCTGCCTCGCGAGACGGTCGACGGCAACGACGTCGTCGCCGTCCGTACCGTCTTCGCCCGCTTCCTCGAGCAGGCGCGCCGCGGCGAGGGGCCGATGCTGCTCGAGTGCCTGACGCACCGCCTGCGCGGCCACTACGAGGGCGATCCACAGCGCTACCGGCAGGCCCTCGCGGCCGAGGAATGGCAGCAGCTCGACCCCATCCTGCGCCTGCAACGGCGCGGTGTCGCCGAGGGCTGGCTCGGCGAGGACGCGCCGTCGCTCGTCGAGCAGGGGGCCCGCGACGAGGTCGAGGAGGCGGTGCGGTTCGCGCGCGAGAGCCCGTTCCCGCCTGCCGCCGTCACGGTCGAGCTCGTCTACGCGTCATGACGGAGACCACGTACCTGCAGGCGATCACGATGACGCTCGCCGACGCGATGCGGGGCGACCATCGTGTGCTCGTGCTGGGCGAGGACGTGGCCGAGGGCGGACCGTGGGGAGCGACGGCCGGGCTCGCCGAGGAGTTCGGCGCAGAGCGGGTCCGCAACACGCCGATCGCGGAGGCCGCCATCTGCGGCATCGCCATCGGCGCGGCGCAGTCGGGGCTGCGCCCGGTGGTCGAGATCATGTTCATCGACTTCGTCACGCTCGCACTCGACCAGCTGGTCAACCAGGCTGCAAAGGCGCACTTCATGTCCGGTGGCCAGCTCCAGGTTCCGCTCGTGTTGCGAACGCAGGGGGGCGCAGGCCAGCGCGGCGCGGCCCAGCACTCGCAGAGCCTCGAGGCATGGCTGACCCACGTGCCCGGGCTGAAGGTGGTGATGCCGAGCACGGCCGCCGACGCCGCCGGCTTGCTCGCAGCCGCGATCGCGGATCCGAACCCCGTCGTCTACGTCGAGAACAAGACGCTGTACTTCCGCCGCGAGGAGGTCGCGGACGGTCGCGAGCCGGTTCCGCTCGGGCGCGCGAGCGTCGTGCGGCCCGGCCGCGACGTCACGGTCGTCGCGCTCTCGCGCCTCGTCCACGAGTCCTTGGCCGCAGCCGACGAGCTGGCGGCGGACGGCATCGAGGTCGAGGTGATCGACCCGCGCACGCTCGTGCCGCTCGACCTCGACACCATCGTCGAGTCGGTTTCCCGCACGCACCGGCTGGTCGTGGCACACGAGGCGGTTACGCACGGCGGCTTCGGCGCCGAGGTCGCCGCACAGGTGCAGGCGGCGGCCTTCGACGAGCTCGACGCGCCGATCGAGCGTGTCGGCGCGCCGTTCGCACCCATCCCTTTCAGCCCGCCGCTCGAGGACGCCTACCTGCCCGGCCGCGCCGGGGTGGCGGCGGCCGTGCGTTCGGTTGTCTCGCTCGGTCCGGCAGGTTAGGCTCGCGCTATGAGCATCCTCGGCAACCGCGTCCTGCGCAAGGAGGACCCGCGCTTCCTCCGGGGCGAGGGCAGCTACGTCGAGAACTTGACGCTGGAGGGCGCGCTCTCGGTGACGTTCGTGCGCTCGCTGCTCCCGCATGCGCGCATCGAGAGCATCGACACGTCCGCCGCGGCGGCGCTGACGGGCCTGCAGGTGTTCACGGGCGCGGACGTCGACGTCCCGCCCATGGCTCCACCACCGATACCCGTCATCGAGGCGCGCATGACACGCCCGCTCGTGGCCACGGACGTCGTCCGCTTCGTCGGCGACATCGTCGCCGTCGTGGTGAGCGAGGACCGCGCTTCGGGTGCGGACGCCGCCGAGCTGGTGGCGATGGAGTACGACCCGCTGCCTGCCGTCGTTACGCCGGAAGAGGCGCTGAAGGACGAGGTGCTGCTCTTCCCCGAGGTGGGGACGAATATCTGCGCACGCGCCGGCTCGCCCGAGCACGACGAGAGCCTCTTCGAGGGCTGCGACGTCGTGGTCTCGGACACGCTCGTCAGCCCGCGGATGGCCGGGTGCCCGCTCGAGCCGCGCTCGGCGGCAGCCGAGGTGGGCCGCGACGGCCGGACGACCGCCTGGCTCTCGACCCAGGTCCCGCACACCGACCACCTGGGCCTCCACCTCATGCTCGGCCTCGACCCGAGCGAGCTCCGCGTGATCGCGCCGGACGTCGGCGGCGGCTTCGGCGTCAAGAGCCACGTCGGTCCGGAGGAGACGCTGGTCGTCTGGCTGGCGCGCAAGCTGGGCCGGCCCGTGCGCTGGACGGAGACGCGCAGCGAGAGCATGATCGCGCTGCCGCACGGCCGCGCCCAGCGCCACGAGCTCTCGCTCGGCGGCACGCGCGACGGCAAGCTGCTCGCCTACCGCGTCGACATCACCCAGGACGCCGGCGCCTACCCGCAGGTCGGCTCGTTCCTGCCGATCCTGACCGGGTTGCTCTCCAGCGGCGTGTACGCCATCCCGCGCATCGAGACCGTGGGTCGCTCGGTCGTCACCAACACGACGCCGGTGACGACGTTCCGCGGCGCCGGGCGGCCGGAGGCCACGCAGTCGATCGAGCGGATGGTCGACCTCTTCGCTGCCGAGATCGGCATGGATCCGGCCGAGGTGCGACGCAAGAACTTCATTCCCAAGGACGCCTTCCCCTACCAGACCGCCGCCGGCGCGATGTACGACTCGGCCGACTACGACGCCGCGCTCGACCTCGCGCTCAACGCCGTCGGCTACGACGACCTGCACGCGGAGCAGCGGCGCCGCCGCGACCAGGGTGACACGACAGAGCTCGGCATCGGCATCAGCTCGTACACCGAGATCACGAACCCCGTTGCCGAGACCGAGTTCGGCGAGGTCGAGATTACCGAGGAGGGTGATGCGATCGTCTACACGGGCTCGTTCTCGCACGGCCAGGGCCACGAGACGACCTTCGCCATGATCGCCGCCGAGCGGCTCGGCCTGCCCGTGGAGAAGGTCACCGTGGTCAAGGGCGACACCGACGCCGTCGCCAAGGGCACGGGCACCTTCGGCTCGAAGTCGACGCAGATCGGCGGCATGGCCGCCCGGGTCGCGGCCGACGAGGTGGTCGAGCAGGCGAAGAAACTCGTCGCCGAGTACCTGGAGGCGAGCGTGGACGACATCGTTCTCGACCAGGGGCTCGGCCGCTTCCACGTCACCGGCGCGCCCGAGCCTGCGCTCGCCTGGGCCGACCTCGCCTCGCGCGCAGCCGCCGACGGGACGCTCGACACGCTGAAGGCGGCGCACGAGTTCCAGGCGCCGCCGACGTTCCCCTTCGGCGTGCACGTTGCCGTGGTCGAGGTCGACACCGAGACCGGGCGCGTGGAGCTCCAGCGGCTCGTCGCCGTCGACGATGCGGGCACGCTGATCAACCCGCTCATCGCCGAAGGCCAGGTGCACGGCGGCGTCGCCACCGGCGTCGCGCAGGCCCTCTACGAGCACTTCGTCTACGACGAGGATGGCACCCCCGTGACGGGCACGTTCGTCGGCTACGCCTTCCCCTCGGCCGCCGACCTGCCGTCGTGGGAGACGGTCGCGATGGAGACCCCCACTCCCTTGAACGCGCTCGGCGTGAAGGGCATCGGCGAGTCCGGGACGATCGGCGCGACGCCGGCCGTCCACAACGCCGTTCTCGACGCCCTCTCGCCGTACGGCGTGCGCCACGTCGACCTGCCGTGCAACGGCGAGAACGTCTGGCGCGCGCTCCAGGAGGCCAAGTCATGAAGATCGCGATCACGGTCAACGGCACGCGGCACGAGGCGGACGTCGAGCCACGGACGCTGCTGGCCTACTTCCTGCGCGAGCAGCTCGGGCTGAAGGGCACGAGCGTCGGCTGCGACACGTCCTCCTGCGGGGCGTGCACGGTGCTGCTCGACGGTGAGTCGGTCAAGTCCTGCACTGTGTTCGCCGTGCAGGCGGACGGCTGCGACGTGACGACCATCGAAGGCCTCGCCCACGGCGACGAGCTCCACCCCGTGCAGCAGGCCTTCCACGAGCAGCACGCGCTCCAGTGCGGCTACTGCACGCCCGGCTTCGTCATGGCCGCGGTGTCGCTCCTGAAGGAGAAGCCGCGCCCGTCCGAGGAGGAGATCCGGCGGGGGCTGGAGGGCAACCTCTGCCGCTGCACCGGGTACCACAACATCGTCAAGGCGGTACAGGCCGCCTCGAAGGCCGGCTCGTGATCCCGGCGGCCTTCGAGTACGAGCGGGCCGAGTCGGTCGAGCACGCCGTCGACCTGCTCGCCGGCAACGAGGACGCCAAGCTGCTCGCCGGCGGGCACTCGCTCATTCCCCTGATGCGCCTGCGCTTCGCGCGCCCGTCCCTGCTCGTCGACATCGGCCGGCTCGACGACCTCCGCTACGTGCGTGAGGACGGCAACCGGATTGCGATCGGCGCGCTCACGCGGCATGCCGAGCTCGTCGGCGACCCCGTGCTCGCGCAGCACGGCGCGCTGCTCGCGGAGACCGCCGCCCTCATCGGCGATCCGCAAGTGCGCCACCGTGGCACGATCGGTGGCGCGGTCGCCCACGGCTACCCGGTCTCGGACCTGAGCACCATCCTCCTCACGCTCGATGCCGACTTCGTCGCGCGCGGGCCGGACGGGGAGCGCACGATCCCGGCGGCGGAGTTTTTCACGGGCGCGTTCGACACCGCTCTCGGGCACAGCGACGTGCTCACCGAGATCCGTCTTCCGAAGGTCGAGAGCGGGACATATCTCAAGTACGTGCGTCGCGCGCAGGACTGGGCAACCGTCGGCGTCGCGGCGGCCCGCGTGGACAGCCGCGTGCAGGTAGGGCTGACGGGCATGGGGCTGACACCGCTGCGGGCGCGTGGCGTCGAGCAAGCGCTCGAGGACGGAGCCTCGCCAAGTGACGCCGCTTCGCGTGCAACTGAAGGGACCCAGCCGCCGAGCGACGTGAGCGGCAGTGGCGAGTATCGTGCGCACCTCGCGCAGGTGCTCGTCCGTCGGGCGCTCGAGCAGCTCTAACCGAGCCGGCGCCTCACTCGAGGATCGTCACGGTGCCCGCTGATCCGTCGACGCGGACCATCTGACCCGTCCGGATCCGCGACGTCGAGCGGCCGGTGCCGACGACGGCCGGGAGGCCGTACTCGCGGCAGACGATGGCGGCATGGGACATCACGCCGCCGATGTCCGTGACGACCGCCTCGACCTTCGAGAAGATGGGCGCCCACGCCGGCGAGGTGATCGTGCAGACGAGAACCTCGCCGTCGCGCACGTCCGAGATCTCGCTGACCGTCTTCACCACCCGTGCGGGACCCTCGGCCACCCCGGGCGACGCCGCCGTTCCGCGGAGCTCGAGGCCATCGTCCTGGCTCCGCGCCCACTCGCGAACGCGCTCGGTCGTGATGCCCCAGAGCATGATCAGCGCCGGGTCCGTGATGGTCTCCGGCGCGACGCCCAGGGCGGGTGGCGGCGTCCACTCCGCCAGCCGCTCGAGCAACTCCTTGCGCCGCGCCACGATCGGCGGCCAGTGCTTCGGGCCGAGCGGCTCGCCGCCCGTCGACCACGTCAGGAGCAGCTCGTCGAGGGCCGTCTGCACCTCATGCCGCCCGAGCTGGAAGATGTCCTCCGTGTCCTCGAGGAAGCCGTGCCTCGCGAGCAGCGCGCCGAACTCACGGATCTTGTTCCACCACGTCGTCAGGAACCAGTAGTCGCAGAGGAACTTGTGCTCCTCGACGTAGGGGAAGACGAGCCGGGAGAGCCGGAGCAGATCGTCGAAGCCGGCGCGCGCCTCCTCCCTTAGCAGGGCTCCGTACTCCTCCGCGAGCCTGTCGCGCTCGCGTGCCAGCTCTTCGGTCGGCCGCTCGACCTCCTCACCCTCCCTCAGCGCGCGCACGTAGCCGATGAGCGAGGCGTAGGGAATGCTCGGGTCGTCGAGCCAGCTGCCGTAGTAGTGGTAGAGCCCGTCGCCGGTGGCCATGTTGAACCAGGGGTCCTTGACCTTGTCCAGATCGTCCAGCCAGGCCCGGCCCGCTTCGCTCTGCCCGAGCTCGGCGTCGATCTCGGCGTGCGTCCGCCCTTCCTCGAAGGCGCCGTCCACTCCGGTGTCGATGGCGAGCTTCGCCAGACGGCGCAGCTCGGCGTCGGCCTTGAAGAGGAGCACGTCGATGCCCGCGACCATCTGGGCGATGTGCTGGTCGGGGATGTCGGGGAGGTTGCTCTTGCAGAAGTCGGCGAAGGTGACGTAGGCGCCGTAGCCGAGCAGCAGGAACTCGCTGTGGTGCTGCCACGCGAGGTCGCCGCAGCGCAGGGCGCGGCCGTATGCATCGAGAACCTCGTAGAACGTCGTGTTCCGCCCGTCGTCGAAGATGACCTCGTCGGGCTCGTACTCGGGCAGGTCGGGGACGCGCAGGTCGGTGATCTCCGCGATCAGCGCCTTCATCTTCTCCTGCCACTTCGCGTACAGCTCGTCCCAATGCTCGAAGTAGTAGCCCGCGCGCCGCTGGAAGAACTCCGCGCGCTCGGCGATCTTCTCGGGATCGGTGACCGGGTTGCCGGAGATGTAGATGTAGCCGTTCACGCACCGGTAGTCGATGCCCATGGCCGGCGGCACGGCGAAGACCCGGTTCTGCCAGGAGCCGATCCCCTGGTAGGGCGCGTCGATGCAGGCGACGTCGAACGCCGGCATCGGCAGCGGAAAGTGCATCGAGTTCCAGAACCAGAAGCGCTTCTCGTCCGTCTCGCGCCGGCGCTCGTCGAACAGCGCGTAGTACGGGTACATCTCCTCCCAGCCCTCGCAGCCCGGCGGGGTCTCGATCTCGTACGGGCTGGAAAACGTTCCAACGGGTGTGGATGTGGCCATCGATCCTCCCTCCCTCTACGAGCCCGCAGCGTCCGGCACGGGGGTCGCGGCACGGGCCCGCCGTGCCCGCCGCTGCCGGGCCCTCTTGTAGTTGGCTCCGGCGACGCCCTCGGGGTTCATGATGAGCGTCACGATCAACGCCAGACCGCCGAAGAGCAGGGCCCAGTTGCCGGAGAGGCCGAACCACTTGTCGAGTGCGTACGAGACGAGGCCTGAAGTCGAGATCAGGCCCGCGAAGATCGCTCCCGAGATCATCGTGATCCCCCCGACGTACGCGAAGGCGAGAAGACCGAGCGCCGCCAGCGCGCCGAAGCGTGCCGCGTTCACCCCGCCGAAGTTGTAGCTGTACATCACGCCCGCCGTGCCGGCGATGAGCGCCGAGAGCCCGAACGCCGTCAGCTTGACGGCGGTCACGTTGATGCCGGCCGCGGCCGCCGCCCGCTCGTTCGAGCGCACTGCCAGCATCTGCCGGCCGAGGCTCGAGCGGCGCACATTGGCGATGAGCAGGCAGAGCGCCACGATCACGGCGAGCAGGAAGAAGCCGAAGACAGGGCTCGGCAGCTTGTCGTCGAGGCCGCGGAAGGACGAGTCCGGGCCGAGGCTGAAGCCGAACAGCTTCGGCGGGAGCACGGGCGATGCGCCCGACCCGCCGCCCCACGTCGAGTTGACGAAGCCGAACTGCTCGATGGCGACCGCGGCGGCCAGCGTGACGACGGCCAGGCTGACGCCGCGAACGCGGAGCGCGGACACGGCCACGAGCAGACCCAGGACCGTCGCCACGGCCACGGCGATGAGCGGGGCGAGCGGGAACTCGATGCCGAAGTCGGTGGCCATGTGCGAGACCGTGAAGCCGGCCACGCCGGCCAGCGCAAGCTGGACGACCGAGATCTGGCCGACGAAGCCGGTGATCACGACGTACGAGAGGCAGATGAGAGCTCCGAGCAACGAGACGATGAGCGCCTGGCGGAAGTCCCACGGGAGTACGACCAGCGCCACCGCGCACGCGACGGTGCCGATCGCGGCGTTACGGCCCAGCCGCTCGGGCCGGGGAACCATCGGCAGCCGCTTCTCGATCAGCTCGCCGCGGCCGGGCAGACTCGCCCCACGCCAGAACATGGCGATGACGATCACGATGAACACGAACAGCTGCCAAACTCCGGGGAGCGCGATTCCGTGGTCCGTCGGATACCAGGATTGCGGGGCGAGGTAGTAGAGGAGGACGGACTGGGCCATCCCGAGCAGGAGGCCCACGGCGCAGGCGATCCCGAACGACGTGAAGCGCGCGAACAGCGCGGCTGCGAGCGCGGGAACGATCTGCAGCGGCAGGGTCTGCCAGTCGAGCGCCGTGATCGAGGCGGCGAGGACCCCCATCCCGCCCGCGACGATGCATGCGAGGAGCGTGTTCGCCATGGACAGGCGGCTCGGCGACAGCCCGACCAGCATCGCCGAGACCTCGTCCTCGGACGCGGCTCTCGTGGCGAGGCCGAAGCGGCTCCAGCGGTAGAGGGCGGCGAGTACGACGGCGGCGGCGATGACGATCGCGGCCAGCAGGAACCGATCCAGGGGGACGGTCCCGCCGAAGATGTCGACGACGCGGCCGCTCGGCAGCACCGGCGGCTGCGGCTTCGACGAAGTTCCGAACGAGAGCAGCATCGCTGCCTGCAGCGTGAGGAGGACGCCGAGCGAGGCGGCGAGCTTGGCGAGTGGCGACGCGGCCTCGAGCGGCCTGAAGGCGAGGAGCTCCATCGCGACGCCGAAGACCACGATGACGACGATCGTGATGACGAGCGCAGGCACCGTCGGAATGTCGGCCCCGAAGATGCCCGTCCGCAGCGACCAGAACGTGTAGCCGGTGAACATGGCAATCGCTCCGGTTGCCAGGTTGATCACGCCCGAGCCCCGGTAGAACAGGACGACGCCGAGGGCGATGCCGGCTATCAGCGCACCGGTGCCGAGGCCGAGCAGGGCGAAGAGGAGGATCTCCTGGATCTCGTCGACGCTCATCTCGTTACCCTAAGAGAGATGGGCCCGGCCGGAAGGCCGGGCCCGTTGTTCGATAGCGACTCGCCACGCCTCTCGAGGCTGCCCTCCTACGGAGGCGAGACCCAGCCCGAGACCCGCTTGAACTTGCCGGCTCCGAAATACTCGAAGAACTGCGTCCGGTCGTTGCAGACTGCCGGCAACGCCGGGATCTTCCCGCAGCGCACAGTCGGCGCGCCCAGGGGAACGGGCCCGCGGAACGCCTTCGCCTGCTTCACGATCGCAGCCGGTGTGATCTTCGTCGGTCCGATCGCGTTCAGCCACTTGACGAGCGTCAGCAGCTGCCCGAACCCGACCGGCGTCCAGGGATCGGCCGTGAGCTTTGACTGCCCGTACTTCTTGTAGACCTTCAGGAACGGCGGCACGCCCTTGTCGGTGAGATCGAAGCCGAGCGACGACGCGATCGCCCAGGTCCACTTCGGGTAGTCGCCGCCGAGCCCCTCGGCGACCCGCGGGTCGAGGCAGAGCGGATTCGTCAGCACCTTCTGAGTGAGCTTGAGCTGCGCGAGCGCCTTCGCCATGTTGACGCAACCCGAGGCGACGTCCTGCAACACGAACACGTCTGCGGTCTGACCGCCCGCCGCCGTG
>Ga0209640_10005674_pt1 | contig 10903 bp, 13 predicted proteins | sample RifCSP10_1_FD_184018 | JGI IMG/M metagenome (GOLD analysis project Ga0209640, IMG submission 184018) | Soil microbial communities from Rifle, Colorado - Rifle CSP2_sed 10_1 (SPAdes) (version 2) | ecosystem: Environmental > Terrestrial > Deep subsurface > Rock core/Sediment | place: Rifle...
CGCCCGCCACCCTGGACGCGTTCCCCGAGCGCCGGCGCCCGACGCAGGCCGAGCTTGTCGCGGCCGCGCCGAACCATCCCGTGTACGTGCAGCTCGCCTACGGGTGGGCGATGATGACGCCGCTGGCGTTGAAGGCGCTCAACATCACGAGCGATCGCGATCTGCCGTCGCAGAACAGGCTGGAGCGCGACGGCTCCGGACATCCGACGGGCGTGATCGCCGGCAACCTGGTGGAGCTGTTCGAACGCCTGCCCAAGCCGACCTTCGAGCAGCAGGTCGAGGGCACACGCGCGTTCTTCCGCGAGCTCAATCGGCTCGGCCTCACCGGCGTCGTCGACCCGGGCGGCAACAACGTGACGCCGCGCGAATACCAGGCGCTCTTCAAGGTCTGGCGCGACGGGCAGCTGACGCTGCGCGTGGCTTACAGCCTGTGCGGCATGACGGACGGCTCCGAGTTCGAGGAATACCAGAACTACGTGGCGATGCTGCCGCAGGGCTTCGGCGACCCGATGCTGCGCTTCAACGGCCTGGGTGAGCGCATCACGTGGGCGATGAACGGCGTCGCCGGCACGCCGCCCGCGGCGGACAAGGAGAAGTACTACCGCATCGTGCGCTGGGCCGCCGAGCGCGGCCTGACGATCACGATGCACTGGAACAGCGAGGACAACGTCGGCGAGCTGCTGGCCATCTTCGACCGCGTCAACCGTGAATTTCCCATCGCGCCGCTCCGGTGGACCATCGCCCACCTCAACGACGCCTCCCCCGCGACGCTCCGCCGCATGAAGGCGCTTGGCGTCGGCTGGACGGTGCAGGATGCGATGTACAACTCCGGCGACGAGGTCGTCAAACGGGAGGGCCGGGACGCCCTGCGGCGCATGCCCCCGGTCGTCAGTGCGAAAAATCTCGGCCTGGTCATCGGCGCCGGGACCGATGCGCACCGGGTATCCACCTATAACCCGTTCACCGTGCTGCAGTGGCTCCTGGACGGCCGAACGGCCGCCGGCACGGCGCTTCGCGGCGCCGAGGAGACCCCGACGCGGGCCGATGCCCTGCGTTTTTACACGCTGGGCAGCGCCTGGGTTTCGCATGACGAGAGCACCCGGGGGTCGCTCGAGGTGGGCAAGTGGGCCGACCTGGCCGTGCTGTCGAAGGACTACCTGACCGTGCCGGTCGGCGAGGTCGGCACGATCGAATCCCTGCTGACGATGGTCGGAGGACGGATTGTCTATAACCGTTCTCCGTTCTGAGTGCAGAAACGTATTACTATGTGAACCGACAGTTCCTGTCACGTCTCGAAAGGACAGCGATGGCCAAACGCGCGAAGAAGTCCGCCCGCAAGCCGAACCCGGCTTTCATGAAGCCGATGACGCCCAGTGCGTCATTGGCCGAAGTCGTCGGTTCGAAGCCCATTCCCAGGACCGAAGTCACCAAGCGGCTCTGGGCGTACATCAAGAAGAACAAGCTGCAGGACCCCAAGAACAAACGGATGATCAAGGCCGACGCGGCGCTGAAGCCGATCTTTGCGGGCAAGGCGACCGTGAACATGTTCGAGATGACGAAGCTGGTGAGCAAGCATCTGAAATAGGGGATAGGGGACAGGGGACAGGGGATAGGAGGAAGGGGTTTCCTCCTTCCTCCTTTTCTCGCGCATCACGCGCACGTCTTCGTGACGATCGTGTACAACACGCTCTGAACACGACCGCGCAGGGCGGGCCTTCCCGGCCCACCTACCTCAGCCCCAAAAATATCTCTTGCGCTCCCTGCCCGTGGCGGGCGTAGACTTTGCCCGTTCGACGCCACCGGGGAGGCGTCACCCCTGCATCCACAGGTCCCCGGAGTTGCGCACTCGGTTCGGCGGTTCGGCGTGTCGGCAACCCCAAGGTCACTCGTAATGGAAGGGGGGGCGGCGTGAACGCGAACGGCAGCTTCAAGAGCCTGAAGGCGCCCTGCGGGCGTCTGGTCGACGGCGAGCACTATGAAGACCACGACGAGGAGGTCGTGGTCACCCAGGAAACTTTTTATGCGTGCGGGTGCCAGAGCATCCAGCACGAGTACCACGACGGCTGTGTCAGCCGGCGGATCATCCGTCACGACGGCACGGTCCTCGTGGACGAACTCCTGTCGGCCTGATAGGCCGTGGCGATTTGTGAGTGGCGATTTGTGATTGGCGATTTCACATCACGAATCACAAATCACGAATCACGAATGTCCGAGCGAGTACGGGTTAGGAGACCAAGGCGTGACCCCTTCTCATGACGTGGTGCTGGTGGGCGGCGGCGGCGCGGGACTCCGGGCGGCGATCGCCATTGCGGAAACCAATCCCACACTGACAGTCGCGGTGGTGTCGAAGGTGTACCCCATGCGGAGCCATACGGTGTCCGCCGAGGGTGGCGCCGCGGGCGCGGTTGCGCCGGACGACAGCCTCGACGAGCACGCCTACGACACGATCTCGGGCGGCGACTGGCTGTGCGACCAGGACGCCGTCGAGGCGTTCGTCCGCGAGGCCCCGCAGGAACTGTTGCGGCTGGAGCGCTGGGGCTGCCCGTGGAGCCGTGAGCCCAACGGCCGGATTGCCGTGCGGCCGTTCGGGGGCATGAAGAAGATGCGCACGTGGTTTGCCGCCGACAAGACCGGCTTCCACATGCTCCACACCCTGTTCCAGACCTCCCTCAAGTACACGAGCGTGGTTCGTTACGACGAATGGTTCGTCACACGACTGCTGGTCGACGAGGGGCGCGTCCAGGGCGTGATCGCGATCGACCTCAAGTCCGGGCGCATCGAGGCGATCACGGCGCGCGCGGTGATCCTCTGCACGGGAGGCTGCGGCAAGGTATTTCCGTTCACGACGAATGCCGCGATCAAGACGGGCGACGGCATGGCGCTGGCATATCGGGCCGGGGCGCCGCTCAAGGACATGGAGTTCATCCAGTACCACCCGACCGGCCTGCCGTTCACCGGCATTCTGATCACCGAGGCCGCACGATCCGAGGGCGGGTACCTCATCAACAAGGACGGCTACCGGTACCTGCAGGATTACAACCTCGGAACTCCGCAGCCGCAGCCCGTGTTTCGGTCGATGGAGCTCGGTCCCCGCGATCGGCTGTCGCAGGCCTTCATGCAGGAGCTCGAGAAGGGACGCACGATCGAGACGCCGTACGGGCACGTCGTGCACCTGGACCTGCGCCATCTCGGCGAAAAGAAGATCACCGCCAAGATCCCGTTCGTGCGCGAGCTGTGCCTGAAGTACCAGAACCTCGATCCGGTGCGCGACCTCATCCCCGTGCGGCCGGTTGTCCACTACATGATGGGCGGCATCCACACCGACAGCAACGGCGCGACGGCGCTGCCGGGGCTGTATGCGGCGGGCGAAGCGGCCTGCGTCAGCATCAACGGCGCGAACCGGCTGGGGTCGAACTCGCTGCCGGAGCTGCTCGTGTTCGGCGCGCGGGCGGGGCGCGCCGCCGCCGAGTATGCGTCGCGCGGCCTTGACGTGAATCCGCGCATCATCGCCCAGAAGACGGACGAGCATCGGCGGCTCGAGACCGACCTGTTCAACGCGAAGGGGCGCGAGCGGATGGCGACGATCCGCGACGAAATGCAGGCCATCATGGAGCGCAGCGCGGGCATCTACCGGACGGGCGCCTCGCTCCAGCAAGGCGTGGCGGAGCTGCGCGCGCTTCAGGCGCGCGTCGCCGGCATCGCCATCGAGGACCGCAGCCGCACGTTCAACACCGAGCGCGTCGCCGCGCTGGAGCTGGCCTTCACGCTCGACATCGCCGAGACGATGGTGGCCGCCGGCCTGCGGCGCGAGGAGTCGCGCGGGGCGCACCAGCGCACCGACTTTCCCAAGCGAGACGACGCGAGGTTCCTGACGCACTCGCTCGTCTACCGCGGCGCCGACGGCGCGCCGCGCGTCGAGTATCTGCCCGTCACGATTACCCGCTGGCCCCCTGGCGAGCGGGTTTATGGGGAGGCCGCCGCACATGCCAGACCGCATCAGGTTGCAGGTAGCCCGCTACCGTCCGGAACTGGAGTCTGAGGTCACCTTCGACGAGTACGAGGTGCCCTGCCCGAAGGACTGGGTGGTGCTCGACGGCCTGAACCACGTCAAGGACCGGATTGACGGCACGCTCGCGTACCGGTGGTCGTGCCGCATGGGCATCTGCGGCAGCTGCGGCATGACGGTGAACGGCGAGCCGAAACTGACCTGTGCCACCTTTCTGGCCGACTACGCGCCCGGGCCGGTGCGCGTGGAGCCGCTGCGCAACTTTCCGGTGATCCGCGACCTTGTCGTCGACATCGGCGACTTCATGCGGAAGCTGGTGAAGGTCAAGCCGTGGATCGTCCGGCAGGCGGAGAAGCCGCTCTCGGAGGGCGAGTACCTGCAGACGCCCGAGCAGATGGAGGAGTACCAGCAGTTCAGCATGTGCATCAACTGCATGCTGTGTTACGCCGCCTGCCCGATCTACGGGCTCGATCCCAAGTTCATCGGCCCGGCGGCGATTGCGCTGGCGCAGCGGTACAACCTTGACAACCGCGACGAAGGCGCCGCCGAGCGGATGGAGGTGCTGTCCGAGCACGAGGGCATCTGGGGCTGCACCTTCGTGGGCGAATGTACGAAGGCCTGTCCCAAGAACGTGGACCCGGCCGGCGCCATTCAGCGTTACAAGCTGACGGCTGCGGTCGAGTCGATGAAATCGTTCTTCCTGCCGAGGGGGGCGTGATGGGTGACGGTCACGTTGATGCCGCGTACCATCCACGGTGGCTGCGGCCGCACGTGTCCACCTACTGGTGGCTGCAGAAGCCGTCGTACCTGGTGTTCATCCTGCGTGAAGCCAGCTGCATGTTTGTCGCCTGGTTCGTGCTGTACCTGCTCTGGCTGATCCGCGCGGTGGCCGGCGGCGCGCCGGCGTACCGGCAGTTCCTGGACTGGTCGGCCACGCCGTGGGTGCTGCTGCTCAACGCGGTGACCGTCGTGTTTGTGGCGTTCCACGCGGTCACGTTCTTTCAGGCGGCGCCACAGGCGATGGTGCTGCACGTCGGAGGACGCCGCGTGCCTACCCATCTCGTGCTGGCGGGCCATTACGCCGCCTGGGTCGCGGCGTCGGCCGTCGTCTGCTGGCTGCTTACGGGGGCCTAGATGATCAAGCGACATCCTGAACCGCTGCTCTGGATGCTCTTCAGCGCCGGCGGCGTGGTCTCGGGCATGCTGATGCCCGTCCTGGTGCTGCTCTTCGGTCTTGCGTTTCCGCTTGGCTGGCTGAACGCGCCGTCGCACGAGCGGCTGCGCGCGCTCCTGGGTAACCCGGTGATCGCCATCGTGGTCTTCTCGCTGTGTGCGCTCTCGCTGTTTCACTGGGCGCATCGATTCCGCCATACCCTCTACGACGGCCTGCAGATCAAGCATCTGAACGAGGTGATCGCGGTCGTGTCCTACGGCACCGCGCTGGGCGGATCGGCGGTGGCGGCGTATCTGCTCTGGCGGCTGCTGTAGCCGGCGCTCCTGCTGCCACGCGGCGATCGTGACCTCGACGTGGCCGTGGGGCATCTTCATTACCGTGGTAATATCCTTTGATGGCACTCGCACATTCGAAGGTCACGGCACAAGGTCAGGTCTCGGTTCCGGCTAAAGTGCGCCAAAGACTAGGTGTCGGCCCGGGCTCGGTACTGGAATGGGACGAGGATGGTGACCGGGTCGTTGTCCGGAAGGCGGGCCGCTACTCGTCCGAAGATATTCATCGCGTGCTGTTCTCGAAGACTCCAAGACGGCACACCGTTGAGGACATGAAAGACGGAATTCGGCGGTACATCAAGCAACGCCATGCGGGCCGTTGACACCAACGTCCTGGTCCGGCTCATGACGCGAGACGACGTCAAGCAGGTTGCTGTCGCCGAGGCCTTCGTTGCCAATGGAGCATGGGTGCCACATCTGGCAATCGCCGAGGCAACGTGGGTGCTTGCCTCCGTCTACGATCGTGATCCCGAGACAGTCGCGACCGCTGTCGAGATGTTGTTGAACCACGAACACCTGACGGTGCAGGACGCCGAGGCCGTCGCCGCCGCCGTCGCGCAGTGTCGGCAGCATCCCAAGGTTGGATTCTCCGATTGCCTCCTGGTGGAGGTCGCTCGGAAGGCAGGGCACACGCCGCTCGGAACCTTCGACCGCGACCTGAGCAAGATCGATGGTGCTCAACGGTTGTGAACTCACCATGGCGGACTCAGCAACAAGAATGCAGCTCAGCAGGGAGGCATCCGTGAAGACAAGCATGTTCGTCGTTTTATTGTGCGCTTCGGCGCTGACCGCAGGCACAGCGGCTGCGCAACCAGCCCCGTTCAACGAGATCGGGGTCACCATGGGTCACTGGCACATCGCGTCAAAGGATGTAGAAGCGAACAAGCAACTCTTTCTTGCCATGGGCGGCAAGTTGTTCATGCCCGGCGGAAACCCACTGATCATGTTCCCCGGGCTCTATATCAATCTGAACCTGGGGACCGAGAAAGGCGATGGCGGCACAGTGGGTTCCGTGGTGAACCATGTCGGCTTCATCGTCAACAACGTCCCGCAGCGGGTCGCCCAGTGGAAGGCCGCGGGCGTGGCGGTGCTCCCGGGCAACAACAATCGGGTGGACCAGGCCTTCGTCGTGACGCCGGACGGCGTGCGCATCGAAATCCTGGAAGACAAGACGCAGTCGATGCCAATCCGCCATGAACATGTCCACTTGTCCCTGCCAGACGCTGAAGTTCCCAAAGCTCAGGCGTGGTATGCGAAGACCTTCGGTGGGAAGGCGGGCACCCGCAACGGCGCTCCGGTCGTGGATATTCCGGGAGCACAGCTCCGGTTCGCCAGGGCGGATGCGAAGCAGGCGCGGACCCGAGGGCGCGTGCTCGACCACATCGGTGTCGACGTGAAGGATCATGGAGCCTTCGTGAAGAAGATCGAGGCGGACGGCATCACGCTCGACGAGCCGGTTCGCAAGAGTCCCAGCGGCAGCACCATCACGTACATCACCGATCCGTGGGGCACCCGCATCGAGATCATCGAGCGGGCACCGTTGGGGCCGCAGGTGCAATAACCGTCTGGTCGATCTGAACTGGAGTGACGCTCCTTCTCCTGTTCATCTTGTACGCGGTCGCTCTGTCAGCAGGGCTGGCACGAGCAGGGCACCGGTCGCAGGCCGCTCCCCCTGGTGGGGCGCCTCGCCAGCGTCCCACGCGGGTCTTGATCGTGGGAGCGACTGGCGGAACTGGTCGTCAGCTCGTCGCGCAGGCTCTGGAGCGCGGCTATGCGGTCACGGCCCTCGTGCGAGATCCGTCACGGCTTCAGATCGACCATCCGCGCCTGACGGTCCTTCAGGGTGATGTTCTCAACGACGGCTCCGTCGAGACGGCGATGCGCGGCCAGGAGGCGGTGCTGTCCGCGCTTGGCCACAAACGGTTCTTCTATCCAACTCGTATTCTGTCGGCCGGGACGCTCAACATTCTCCGGGCCATGGAGACGCACGGCGTTCCGCGCCTCGTCTGCGAGACCTCGCTCGGCATCGGGGACAGTGCCTGGCGTCTGGGTCTGTACTACACGCTTTTTGTCATCCCCGTGATTCTGCCCTTCTACTACTGGGACAAGACGCGGCAGGAACGGATGATCGCGCGCAGTCATGTGGAGTGGGTGATCGTTCGACCCGGCGTGCTCACCAACGGCGCCAGGCGAGGTCGCTCTCGTCATGGTCGTCACGTCGGCAGTATCCTCTGGACGGTGCGCATTTCCCGTGCTGACGTGGCGGACTTCATGCTGAGCCAGCTGGCGTCGGACACATACCTTCGAACCGCACCGGGGGTGTGCTGGTAGCGCAGGCAGGTCCGCCGCACAACGGGGCGCTGCAGGTGAGCCATGGTTCATGAGTGTGGCCACGCTCTTCGCCGCACGAGTGTTCACGGGCAGGGGACTGGAGCGCGTGGTGCGCGTGTTCTTGACAGCAAACGGGTTGTTGCTCCCTTTCATTGCGCTGCAGATGTACGTCCATTGGCTGATATGGATCGCGGCGCTCTGGGCGGTGACATTTCCGGGGTCGACGTGGTCTCTGGCCATCCTCTTTCGACGGACAGGGACAACCGCAGCCAGCCCCGGGGCGCTTGGTGCATGATGTCCATGCAGTGAATCCGGCTGTCCAACACAGGAGGGTCTCGTGCGTATCACCACCGCGTTGCTCGTCGGCCTCGGCTTGACCGCGCCCGGTCCACTGGCTCTCGCTCAGACGTCCGCCCCGCCCGCATTCGAGCACCTCGGCACGCTGCGCGTCGAAACCGGCACCCGCACGGTCGTCGACAACGGCCCGCAGGGGACCCGCACGATCGTGGAGGTCACCGGCGGCCGCTTCGAAGGCCCTCGCATGAAAGCGTCGGTGCTGGCGCCGGCCGGCGACTGGATCACCAACCGCGCCGACGGCAGCTACCGGCTCGACGTCCGCCTCACGCTCAGGACCGACGATGGGGCGCTGATTCTGGTGACGTACAACGGCATCGGCCAGACCACCAGCGCCGGCGCGTCGCTGCGGACCGCGCCGCTCTTCGAGACCGGCGATTCGCGCTACGCCTGGCTCACGCGCCTGCAGGCGGTTGGTGTCGGCGAGCGCGTCGGCACCGCGGTCAAGTACGAGATCTACGCGCTGAAATAGAGGGCCACGCGCAAGGTAGTATTCAGATGTGCCGTCTCCGCGCTGGCCGCTGGCGATCGTTGTCCTCTTCCTGACGGTTCCCGCGGCCGGCCAGACCGTGCCGCCGATCGTGGCGCAGGAATCAAACGCCGCGGCTGGCGCCGCGGTCGGCCGCCTGCTCCGGGATTCCTTCACGCTCCTCGTCGTCGAGCACGGCGTTCGCCTTGCACTCCAGGCGAAGACACGCGACCAGATCGACGGCCCGTTCTGGCGCGACTACGCGCGATCGGTGCGCGTGCCACAGAGCTGGGAAGACAGCGACGCCTGGCTCGTCAACTATGTGGGTCATCCGATTCATGGCGCGGCGGCGGGGTTTCTGTGGACGATCCACGATCCGGCCGCCAGGGCCGCCGCCATCGGGCTCGACGGCGCGTACTGGAGTACTCGTTGGCGACCGCTCGTCTGGAGCGCCGTGTACAGCGTGCAGTTCGAGGCCGGACCGTTCAGTGAGGCGTCGATTGGCAATGTGGGCCTCCGGCCCGACACGATCGGGTGGGTGGACTACGTGGTGACGCCGGTCGGCGGCCTCGGACTCATGATCGCCGAAGACGCGCTCGACCGATTCTTCATCGAATGGTTCGAGCGGCACGTCCGAAGCCGTTCGGCACGCGCAATCATCCGGACGTTGTTCAACCCGTCCCGTGCGATGGCGAACGTCGCCGCGAACCGGCTTCCCTGGCATCGCGACGGCCGGCCCGTCACGGCCCGGTAACCGTGCGGGGGAGCGGTCGCAGGCTCGCCCTTGCCGCCGTGGCCGCGGCGCTCGTTGTCTTTTCTGCGCCCTTCGCGCAGCAGGCATTCACGGCCGCCGGCACCGCCTGGCCGGGCGCGTTCCGGACAATCGGCATCAGCGCGACGGCTGTGCCGGCGGGCGTTGCGCTGCTGGCTGCCCTCTGGCGCATCCGCGATCGCAGGTGGTTCAGATACCTCCTCGTGGCGCTTGGCTTTGCGATCGGCGCCGCCTACATCCTGATCACGGGGCTCACGTTCGGTGAAAGCTTCCACTTCGTGGAGTACGGGGTGCTGGCGTGGCTCTTTTACCGCGTCTGGCGAGGGGTGCCGGACCTCTCGGCGATCGTATTGCCGCTCGCCGCGACGACCATCGCCGGCGCCGCCGACGAGTGGTTTCAGTGGTTCATTCCCATCAGGGCCGGCGAAGCGCGCGATGTGCTGATCAACAACGTCGCCGCCGCCTGCGGGCTGCTCTTTGCGGTGGGCCTCGAGCCTCCCGAACGGCTCACCGCATCGCTTGGCCGCGAGTCGCGGCCCCGCGCCGCCGGCTGGGTGGCCGCGGCCGCTGCGGTGTTCGGGTTGTTCTTCTATACGGTGCACGTCGGACACGACGTCGGCGATCCGGAAATCGGGTCATTTCGATCGCGCTACACGGCGACAGCGCTGGCGCGTGCGGCGAGCACTCGTGCGGAGCGCTGGCGGAACGAGCCGCCGGTCGTCCAGCGGCGGTTGTGGCGCGAGGATCAATACCTGACCGAAGGGCTCTGGCACGTGCAGCGCCGCAACCAGGCCTGGGCCGCCGGCGACGCGGCGACCGCCTGGCGTGAGCACCGCATCCTGGAAAAGTTCTTCACGCCCATTCTCGACACGCCAACCTACGCCGGCACGGCGGGACATCGCTGGCCTCCCGCGCAGCGGGAGGAGGCCGCACGGCGAGCGGGCGTGTCCACTCCATATGCGAGCGACGAGTACGCCTATCCTCTGTACGTCTGGCGGACGCGTCCTTCCAGGTGATGCTCCTCGTTCTCAAGCTGCTTCTTGCGCCAGGACTGGTGGCGGCCGTCACGCTGGCCGTCCGCCGCTGGGGGCCGGGCATCGGCGGATGGCTGTCGGGACTGCCGGTCGTTGCGGGCCCCGTGCTCGTGTTCTATGCCATCGAGCAGGGCACGACGTTTGCCGCCCAGGCGGCGCACAACACGCTCGCCGGATTGATTGGCACCGTGGCGTTCGTGGTGGCCTACGCCCGATGGTCCGTCCGTCTGAGGTGGCCTGGATGTCTGCTCATCGGCTGGGCGGTGTTCGCCATGACGGCGTACCTCCTCTATATCCTGCAGCCGGCGCTCGTCCTGAGCCTGATCGCCCTGTTTGCGGCCACCGTCATCGGCCGGCGGGTCTTGCCGCACGTTCGGCCGTCAACCGTGCCGGTCGTGCACCCGCGTGGCGACCTCGTCACCAGACTGGTC
>Ga0209640_10005675_pt1 | contig 10903 bp, 8 predicted proteins | sample RifCSP10_1_FD_184018 | JGI IMG/M metagenome (GOLD analysis project Ga0209640, IMG submission 184018) | Soil microbial communities from Rifle, Colorado - Rifle CSP2_sed 10_1 (SPAdes) (version 2) | ecosystem: Environmental > Terrestrial > Deep subsurface > Rock core/Sediment | place: Rifle...
CTCCCGGGTCGCCCCCACGTCCACGCCGGTGCGCAGTCCGCCGGGCACTGCAATCCCGCGCCAATACCGGGTTCCGATCCATCGCGTGGAAGCCTGCAGCAACTCCTCCTTCAGGCTCGCCGCGCGGGCAGCCGCCACGATGAAGGCGACGTCGTTCGAGAGTGCGCCCACGTCGCCGATGTGCGAGATCAACCGTTCCAGCTCCAGCCCAATGAGGCGCAGGCCCTGCGCCCGGGGAGGCGCGGAAAGCCCGAAGGCGGCCTCCACCGCCTGGCAGTAGGCCACCGCGTGAGCGAAGCAATTGTCGCCCGAGACCGATTCCGCAAGCATCGGACCGGACATCACCGGGCAGCCCTGGAAGAGCTTCTCCGTGCCCTTGTGGGTATAGAAGTGCCGCAGCTCCAGGTGCAGCACCGTGTCGCCCATCACGCTGAACCGGAAGTGCCCGGGTTCGATAATGCCCGCGTGCACCGGTCCTACCGGCACCTCCGTCACACCAGCGCCACGCACTTCCAGAAACCGATAGTCGTCCGGGGCCGAATAGCCGCCAGCCGAAGGCCACGGAAGACCCTCCAGGTTTCCTGGGAGAAGAGGATGGATGCCGAGGGGCCAGTTTCCGTGGAACAGCAGCGGGCGCACGTCTGGGCTTCCGGTGATCTCGATGCCGAACTGGTCATGCAGCTCGCGTTCGTACCAGGAGGCCGCCGGGACGCTCAGCGTTATGGAAGGGATGGGCTGCTCGCCGTCGCATACCGCTTCCGCGTAATTCGAGAATCCCGAATCAAAAACGTAATGGACGCGCTTCCGGCCTGCTTCGTCCACGCGTCCAAAAATCGTAACCAGGCGAGCCCGGTTTCCCTGGCTTGTCTGTGGGATGGTCACGTGCGTGTCGGACGCGGAATTCGCTGCCACTTTGCTCATAAATTCCTTACAAGACGGCGATGGCTCGCTCAATCAGCCCTTGCAGCCCCGCTGGTATGTGGACTCCAAGCCAAGCCAGCCCCAGTACGGTGATGGCGATGGGCAGGGCTTCCGACCATTCCAGGCGCGTCGATGCAGCCGATTGCTCCTCGCGAAAGAGCATCCCGGACAAGTGATGAAACATTCCGCCAAAGACGATGGAGAGCGTAGCCAGAAACAAGGCGGCGACCAATATCTGCGACTGCGCAAAGGCTTCGCTCAGGATCGCAAATTCGCTGACGAACAAAGCGAACGGAGGCAAACCCACGATTGCCACGGTGCCCAGCGACAGAGCCATTGCTGCTTGCGGCGAACTCCGCGCCAGCCCCCCGATGCGGTCCATGCGCGAGGTCCCAAAATTCTGGCGCACATTGCCGGCGGCGAAAAACAGCAGGGATTTCCCCAACGAGTGGTTAAAGGTATGCAGCAACGCCCCGTAGAGCCCTAACGTTCCGCCCAATCCCACTCCGATGGCCACGATGCCCATGTGCTCGATACTGCTGTAGGCCAGCAGGCGCTTCAGGTCCCTCTGGACGATGATCAGCAGACCTGCCGTCACCAGCGAGGCAACGCCGAAGCCGAGCAGCAGAGTGTGGCTGAAACTGGCGCCAATGGCTCGCGCGACAATGGCGTCGTAGCGCAGCAACGTGTACATGGCGCAATTGAGCAGGACAGCCGAGAGCAGGGCGCTGATCGGAGAAGGTGCTTCGGCGTGCGCATCCGGAAGCCAGCTATGCATCGGCACAAAGCCGACCTTGGTCCCGTAGCCGACGATCACGAACACAAACGCAAGCTTCAAAAGAGAGATCTCGCCCCCCAGACGCGGAACGGACTCCATCAACGCCATCCAGTCCAGGGCCGCATCGGGAGAGAGCCCGCTCCGGATGGCAGCCAGGTACAAGACGATGGTGCCGAAGAGCGCAAAGGCAATCCCGACGGTGCAAACGATCAGATACTTCCAGCCCGCTTCCACCGCGCCTCTGGTGTTGTAGAAACCGACGAGCAAGGCAGACGCCAGCGTGGTCGCCTCCATCATGATCCAGAGCAGGCCGAGGTTGGCCGAGAGGCAGACCCCGACCATCGTGAAGACAAAAAAGAACACAAGGGTATAGAACCAGCGCGGGGAGGAAAACCGGTTTCCTTCGATGTGTTGGAGGTAGTCGAACGAATAGACCAGCGCCAGGCCGGAGACCAGCGCGAGGTTCAAGAGAAAAAAAGCGCTCAAGGCGTCGGCTCGGAGGAAGCGGCCGAACTGAAGGGGCTGCTCGAAATATACCGCCAGCACCACACGGATGACCGCGAAGATCTCGGCCGCGCCGATGACGAGGGCCAGGACCCTGGCCCGGCCGCCCGTCCCAAAGCCCAATAGGACGGCGGCCCCAACCAGGGGTATCAATAATGGGAGAAGCAGGATCATCCGCTAGCCTCGCAGCCGCCGCAACTTCGTGACATCCAGGTGGTCAAATGTGTCGCGAATCCGAAACGCGAAAATACCCATGATGAGTATTCCCATGAGAAGGTCAAAGAAGATACCGATTTCAATCACCAACGGCATTCCGAAGGTGGTCGCCAAGGCGGCCAGGAAGATCCCGTTCTCCAAGACTAGTAATCCGATAATCTGCATCAGCGCCTTCCTCCGATTCACCATCAAGAACGCGCCCACCAGGATCAGTGCCACGGCCGATGAGAGGGCATCCGCGGCAATGTGAGATTCCAGTGCGTAGGGCTGCACAGCAGCATAGGAGAGGAAAATCATGAACACCGCGACGAACACCGCCTTCGCGCCGCTGATGGTGGGCTCCACGGCCCGCCGCGTCTTCAGCCGCTCGACTAGCCAGAGCAACGTGGAGGGTATGGCGATTACCTTCAGGCCAAACACCATCGCCGCCACCACCCATGCCTCGGCAGACTTCTCCGTGTAGGCTGTCGCCATCACTTGGGCGGTGATGATCGCGGACTGCAATGCGAATAGTTTGATGCTGGTCGAAACCCGCTGCGCCGCCGCCAGCAGCAATACGGTTACGAGAAGGAACACGGCCGAGGAGCTCAGCGTCTTTCCGGCGGCGAACTGGACCAGGTCCATGGTTTATCTCCCCCCAAACGCGGTGAATACTACTGCCAGAGCGCCCGTTGCCGATGCAATGCCGAGAAAATCCGGCACGGCGTACATTCGCATCTTCGCGACACTGCTCTCGACGGCCGCCAGGACCAGCGCCAGCGCTGCCATTTTGGCGGCGTAAGCGCCCGCGGCGAGCGCGAGGACCGGCAACGAGAATCCGGCCGCCATCCCCCATGGAAAAAACAGGCCGATCAGCAGCGACAGGAGCAAACCGAGTTTGATCGAATTGGCCCATTCCAGGAATGCCAGGCTCGGGCCGGAGTGCTCCAGCACCATCGCCTCGTGAATCATCGTCAACTCCAAGTGAGTGGTGGGATTGTCCACGGGGACGCGGCCTGTTTCTGCAACGGCGACCATGGCCAGCGCCGAGAAAGCCAGGATGTGAACGGCGGAAATATCGAAGAAGTTCTGACCGAGAGTCCAGGTGACAATGCCCGCCAGTTGCGTGGAGCGGGCCATGATCGCCACCGCCGTGATCCCCAGTAGAAACGGGGCCTCGGCGAGCGCCGACACCAGTGCTTCGCGGCTCCCGCCCATGCCGCCGAACGCGCCCCCTCCATCCATGGCCCCCAGCACCAGAAAAAATCGCGCCAAGGCGAGCAATCCTACCAGGAGCACAAAGTCTCCGGGACTTCCAAAGACTGCCGCGGGCTGGAAGACGGGAATCAGGAGGACGGCGGCCGCCGTCGCGGCGAAAACAATTCGCGGCGCCATCCAAAATAGCGGGGAAGCGAGCGGAGGCACGAGGTCCTCTTTGCGGAAGAGTTTGCCGAGATCCGCATACGGCCTCCAGACGCTGGCGCCCTGCCGCCCCTGGAGTCGCGCTTTTAGCTTGCTCACCACCCCGCGCAACAGCGGCGCCCCGAAAACAATCACCAGGGCTTGAACCAAGGGAATCAGGCTTCTCATTCCTGCACCCCCAGCATGGCAAGCAGCGCGACCAGCGTCAGAAAGATATACAGCAAGTACACCTGGATGTTGCCGGTTTGCAGGCGGCGCATTCCGGTAGCCAGCGTAACAACCACGTTTGTCATCGGCCGATAAAGGGATCGCTCGAATGAGGTGGTGCGCACGGAGCGGTAGGATATCGAGCTCGGGAAATAGGGACGATTGGCCGGCAAAACATCCAACTTGCGGTCCGCCTTATACACTGCGGCAAACACCGCGCGGATCGGCTTGGAGAACGACGCGGACGTGTATTGCATCCGAGTCGTCAGACCGGGAAGTCCACAGGCCCAGGGTGCGGTCACTCTGCGGCGAACCCTCGCCGCCATCGTCAACAGTCCGATTCCTAGAACTGCGACGGTGGTTGCAACCAGAATCCGTTGGAGCCCCGCTATTTCCGTTGGCGGAGAACTGCCTGGGACGAGGGTCTGTGCCACAGAGAACAGAGTATCGAGCGCCAGCCTCGGAAAAACCCCGAGACCGATGCACGAAGCCGCCAGGAGCCCCATTCCGCTCAACATCATTGGCGGCACTTCCTGCGCTGACTCGGCTGCGGCGGTGCGCGCCCTTCCCAGAAAGGCAACCCCGTACACTTTGGCGAAGCAGGCTGCGGCGAGGCCCCCGATGAGAGCCAAAACACCCGCCATGAGCGGCAAGATGACCTGAGCAGGCAGCGCTGCCAGCGTCGATCCGGCCAGGAAGCTTTGGAAAATCAGCAGCTCGCTCACGAAACCGTTCAAGGGAGGAAGCCCGACAATTGAAGCGCAGCCGATGAGGAACGCGATGCCTGTGATCGGCAGACGCTTGACAAGCCCGCCGAGTTCATCAATGTCCAAAGTGTGCGTGGCATCGGCGATTGCGCCGGCGCCGAGGAACAACAGACTCTTGAACAGGGCGTGGTTCAGCGTGTGAAACAGGGCGGCCACAACCGCCACGGCTGCCCAGGCAGGAGCGTCGTTCTCCAGAAAAATCAGCGCAGCTCCCAGGCCCATGTAGATGATCCCGATATTCTCGACACTGTGGTAGGCGAGCAACCGCTTCAGGTCGTGCTCACCGATCGCATACAGCACCCCCAGCACTCCGGAAACGGCGCCGGCCAGCAGTACGACGTAACCCGCCCAAGCTGGACCGCCGCCCAGGAAATCGAACGTGAACCGGACGAAGCCATAGACGGCCGTCTTCAACATCAACCCGGACATCAGCGCCGATACAGGGGTCGGCGCAATCGGATGCGCTTTGGGGAGCCAAAGATGAAGGGGAATGATACCGGCCTTCGTTCCGAACCCCACGAATGCCAGCAGGAAGATGACGCTGCGTGCACCGGGCGTCAGCAGGGCGCCCGAGGCGCGCAGGGCTGAGAAGTGCAGGCCTCCCGATGCCGGCAGGAATGCAAAGAATGAAGCTGCTACCACGCCAGCCCCAACATGCATCATGAGCAGGTAGATGAAAAGGTTATGGAGTCTCTCCTTGGATGTCCCGTCCACTAGAATCAGCGCTGCCGACAATAGCGTCATTAATTCCCACCCAACAAGAAAGGCAAAACCCGTAGAGGCCACAACCACCAGCGCCATGGAAAGAAGAAACAGCGAAGTCAGTCCCCAAATCCACTGCGTTTGCACCGGGCTGTAATGCCGCGGCAGATAAGCCGCCGCATACAAGATCACGGGCAGGGAAACGGCGCAGATCAAGATCAGAAAGAAGGAAGCAAGGGGGTCTATTTCGATCCCAAATTGGAATGGGGCAACTCCTAAATCGAGCCGGAGAGGTCGTGTGCTCGAAATCAGGACAATCCCGACGAAGGTCCCAAAGAGAAGACTGCAAGCAAGAGTGGTTCCCGGCAGCCAGCTCAGCCACCTGGTTCGTGCCGCAATCCATGCGGCAGGGATAACAGCGGCGAACCCAACCAGACTTACTGCAAGGGCAATGCTCGACCAGACCATACTAGACTCAGCGACAACATGATAATATTATCATATACTATGCCGCCTGTCATCCTCTTAGCTGGAAAGGCTGAGCCCAAACAGGGTGACTCGGCAGGCACATCGAAAAAAACTGCCAGAGGCGGCGTACTCACCTCTAGCTGTCGCTGCCTGCCAAAGGATGTTCTTGCTGCCGGGGCGCCAAAATGGTGAGAGCGTCCGGGACGATTTCGATGGAGCAGGGGAGGCGGCCGGCAAGCTCTCCGTCCACTTGAAAATAGATCTCACCCTCTTCCGGGCTGATCGGTTCGCAAGCAATTCGTTGCGTTGGAAACTCGATGAAAGCGGGGAGGGAGGACTTCCGGCCCGCCAAAATGGCTCCTCCGTAGTGAAGGTATCGCCACCGGCTCTGGGACTGAAATGCGTACACATGGAACCGGTCTGAGAAGAGATCTGCTTCCGGGAGAACCCGGACATGGCCGTAGTGCTGCGATTTCGAAACGCACAGATAGGTGACTTGCTGCCCTTTGCCATTCGCGCATATGGAGAAAAAAGGATTCGGCGGTCCAAAGAAGAGCTGCACAAACCCTTCCATCAAATAACTTCCAATTCCGAAGGAGTCCTTCCACCTCTTGTTGAGGTTGCGCACAACGCGCGCGTCGAATCCGATTCCTGCCAGGGAAATAAATAGCCGGCCGGCGGCGGAGCCGAGCGAAATCCGCCTCGGAATGCTCGTGGGGATGACCCGGGCTGCTTTCTCGATGGTCAATGGAAGCCCCAGCTCCCGGGCCAGCATGTTGGCGGTGCCTCCCGGCAGGATTGCCAGCGGGACATGAGAAGGAACCATGCCTTGAACCACATGATTGATGGTGCCGTCTCCACCGCAAACGATGATCAGGTCAACGCCCTGCTCCACCGCTTCCCGGGCCACGGCCGAACCTTCGCGGCTTTCGCCAACCTCCTGGATCTCCACGGCCATCCCGGCGGATTCCAGCTCCTTCCTTGCCCTGCTGATTTGCGCGGGACGCAGCCATTTTCTTCGCCCAGCCGCCGGATTCAGCAGTAAGACAGCTTTGGAGCCCGGCCCCACGCCGTTGCGATGCTTGCTTTCCGCTGGTGTCCCTGGATCCGGCCTGCTCATGTGGACAGTCTACACGGAGAGCTGCGGTCCCGCTTGCGGGTAATTGGGGCTGCGAATCGATTCCTATCGTATCCCGATGAGCCGCTCTTCATTTTTCGCGGGGATGACAATCGTGAGCTCCGGATTATTCCTGTTCATGGAGTTCAATCCTGTTCTCCGAATCGATCGTAACAAAATGGGAAGGAAGGTCCGTCCAGCAGCCGCGCAGGTGGAACCGGTCGTGGTACAGACCTTGGAAAGCACGCCGCGCGGAGAGACGCACGGGGCCACGCGGGGTTAGCGAAAGCCGCCGGACTGAGCCGGATGACGATCCGCCGGATTGGGCCTGCCTTCGGCTTGCAACCGCATCGCAGGGACACCTTCCAACTATCGCCCGATCCGTTGCGGATCGAGAAGGTGCGCGACAGCGTCGGCTGGTATCTGAATCCGCCCGATCACGCCCTAGTAGTTTGCGTCGAGGAGAAGAGCCCGATTCAGGCGCTCGACCGCACCCAGCCGCTCTTGCCTTGGCAGCCGGGTCTTGGTAGCCGACAAACTCGCTCTTGCCGAGGCGGCGACTCCAATACGGTCCAAGGCAGCAGTGCGCCGATCCGGTTACCGGATCCTCATCAATGCCGGCTCCCGGGGCAAAGAATCGGGAGACGAAGTCGAAGGCAGCTGACTCCGAGCGGCTGGTGACAATCACGCCGCGCCCAGGAATCTTTTTGAGCCCAGCGTAATCCGGCTGCAAGCGGCGCACGGACTGCTCCGAATCGACCTCGACCAAGTAATCGAATCGGTTCCTGCCGACGTAGGAAAGGCAGGTTCCAAGGGCTTCCGCGAGGCCCGCTGGCGCGGGAGAAGCCTCCTCGGGGACGGCAGGAAAGTCCATCTCGATCCAATCCCCTTTGCGTTCTGCAGTCAATGGCCCGCTCTTGGTGTAGAAACGAGCGATCTGACTGGGCTTCAGGCGGCCTTCCTCCCAGAGTACGTGAGAGGCCGCGAGTGTGGCATGCCCGCAGAGGTCCACTTCAACGGCCGGCGTGAACCATCGTAGGTTGTAGCCGTCCGCTTGGGGATATAGAAATGCAGTCTCCGCCAGGTTCATTTCCCGAGCTACCTTCCGCATCCAGTCCTCGTCGCCGGGTGCTGGCAGGATACAGACGGCCGCGGGATTTCCATGGAAGGGCTGATCGGTAAATGCGTCTACCTGCGTGATGCGAAGTCCCATCTTCATCCTCCGGAAAGCCCATTGTAAGCATTCCTTGCCCGGCGAGGAAAAGCGACAGGACAGCCACTCAGAAAATTTCCGGGAACGAGAAAGTCAGCACGGCGTTCATGCGCTTGTCGGTGACGATGACCTCTTTGTGCCTGGGATTGAGCGTCACGCCGCGTACCATCTGCAAAATCCCGTGCGGGCCGCCGAGCGTGTATTGCGGCGGCACGTCACCGTTCGCGTCCAGGCTCCAGATGCCGACAAAGGACTCCGGCGTAGCCAGCTCCTCTTCGAGATTCCCGTTCATGCTGGCGACGATCTTCCTCGTCGAGGAGACGATGGAGAACGGGCCGCCGAGGTCCGACACCATGCTCTTTGGCCCGCCAATCGCGCGCAACGGCGCGGCGCGGCCCTGCGCGGTGCGCTCGAAGATCTGCAGCTGCGGCTGCGGCTTGCCATTCACGATCGGCTCCGCAAACAGCACCAGCAGATTGTTCACCGGGTCGACGGCCAGCGCGTTCGACCGGATGTTTCCTTCGGGTCCTTCGAGAATGCGGATCGGGGCGACATTGCCGTTGGCTCCGCGATCAAACACCAGCACTTTCCGGCGGACCGGGACGAAGATTTCGTTGTGCAGCGGATCGACCGCCAGGCGCTGCGGGTCGGTCAACTGCGTCTGCGATCCCTGGATCACGCGGCGCGGCAGCGCCTCTCCATCGGCGTCACCCGGAAACGTCAGGATCGCCTGCGGCAGTGGAATCGGCACGAGAATCTCGTCGTGGACCTCGTCGTATGCGATGGCGTGCATGGTGCGCCCCAGCAGCGTGGTCTGCCCTTCCAGCTTCCGAACCGGGTTGGCTCCGCCGTCCGCCATCCTGGCGAACACCGCGATCTGCGGATGGGCGACTCAGTTCGGAACGAGAATCTGCTCGCGCTTCGAGTCGTAGGCGACCGGGTGCGGGTTGCCGATTCCGAGAGCGGGTTCGGCGGCGGGGCCGCTGCGAATGGTGCGCATGGGGGGAGTGTCGTCGGAGGCACCGCGGCGGTAGACGGTAGCGGAGTGGTTGCCGAAGTTCGCCACCCATAACTCGTTGTTTTTCAAGTCCAAATAGACGCCGGTGGGGTTTTTGATATGGGTCTTGGGGCCTTTCAGGACGCGGGCCGGGGCGACGTCGCCGGTGGCGTTGCTGTCGAAGTAGAGAATCTCGTGGCCCATGTCATTGGCGACGATGATTTCGCCGCGCTCTTCGTCGACGGCCAACCCGGCGGGCCAGTTGAGCCGCGTTTTGGGGCCCTGGATGATGCGCAGGGGAGGAGTGTCGCCGCTGGCCTGCATGGGATAGACGGTGATCGAGGGCGGATAATACACGCCCGAGCCGGGAGCTTGAGAGCCGTCCGGCCAGTTCTGTTTCCCGGCGCCGCGTCCCCGGCGTCCGACGGCCGCGCCCGGAACCGTGTCGTGGAAGCTGCCCTGGTTGGTGACGAACATCAGCCCGTTCTTTTTGTCGAAGGCGAGGCCGTGCGGGTCGGCCAGCAGTGTGTGGATGCCCTGCACCAGACGGACGGGGTGCTCGTCGTCCTGCGCGTATTTGTCGAACACGACGATGGAATTGTCGTGCTGCACGGTGAGGTACATCTCCTCCTTATCCTCGTCCACGGCAATCCCGAACGTCCCGTGCGGGGTGGCGAGCTGGCGCGTCGGGGGGGTGTTGCCCCGCGCCTGGCGGTTGAAGATGACGAGCGTGTCCACGGTGTCGTTGTTCACGGCGTAGATGTCGCCGTTGGTGGGATCGATGTAGAGGCCGCACTGGAACTCGATCTTGGTGTCGAGGCCGCCCAACATGCGCTTGGGCTCGGTCATGCGGGCGTTGGGCGGGGTGTTGGCGAGGCGGTCATAGACGAGAATCTGAAACAGGTTCTCGTCGGTCAGGACGACTTCGTTGTTGGCCGGGTCGACGGCAATGGCGCTGTAGGCGGCGTAGGGGTCGCGGATGGTGCGAAGCGGCTTGCGGCTGGCGAATTCGTCGCGCGAAGAGGCGCTGCGCCCGGCTGCTCCCCCGTCTTGGGGCAGCGCGGCGAAGAGATTGGCGCTGGCGGGGAGCCATTCGCACATCATTCCATCTTCTCTGTCGTCCTCCTGGCCTGTCGGCATCTCCGGGAGCGGGACAACGGAGACCAGGCGCGGCTCTGCAAATGGCTTTCCGGACCGCGTGTTCCAGGCGTTCCCGCCGAACAGAATGATTCCCCCGAGAATCGCCAGAACAACCCACGGCACAAACAGCGTGCCGTAGCTACCCCGGCTTCGGACGAGCGGGAAAGAACAAACCCACGGCACAAAATGCGTGCCGTGGCTACCCGTGCGATTGTTACGCGGCCAACGACTTCGGGTTCGGACCATGGGCGGGTTCCCCCTTTGCCTGGATTCGAATGCGCTTCTCGCTTGGGTACCGATTTTATGCCCCTCGAAGAGGAGGGTCAAGGAAGAAAGAACCGGGGGATTCCGGATTCAAGATTCCGAAGGAAGGCGGGCCGTGAATCCGCCGATTACGCAGATTTTCGCAGATTGAAAAGAGAAGATAAATCCCACACGTGCGAGGCACGTGTGGGGCACCCGCAAGACAAAC
>Ga0209640_10005677_pt1 | contig 10901 bp, 10 predicted proteins | sample RifCSP10_1_FD_184018 | JGI IMG/M metagenome (GOLD analysis project Ga0209640, IMG submission 184018) | Soil microbial communities from Rifle, Colorado - Rifle CSP2_sed 10_1 (SPAdes) (version 2) | ecosystem: Environmental > Terrestrial > Deep subsurface > Rock core/Sediment | place: Rifle...
CGAGCCGTTGGCCGTCTTTGGTGAAAGCCACAAAAGACGGAAACGCTTTGCCCGAAGCCACACCTGCGCCTTCGGCGGAAGGGATGATCTTTGGCTTCCCACCTTCTAAAACAGCCGCCGCTGAATTGGATGTTCCTAAATCAATACCTATTGCGCGTCCCATTGTATTAACCCTCCTTGATATTTTTGGCGACCTTGACCTTTGCGGTGCGGATCACCTTATCGTTATAGATATACCCTCTTTGAAATTCCTCTATCACCGTACCATCCTCATGATCCTTGGATTCTTCCTGCATGAGAACTTCGTGATGATGAGGATCGAACTGTTTTCCCTTGGCCTCAACGGCTTTGACACCGTTTTTCTTAAGCATTTCATAGACGTGGGCCATGACCATCTCGATGCCTTTTAAAAACGCCTGATAATCTTCATGCTTGGCTTGCGCCGCCGCAACGGAACGTTCCAGATCATCGAGGATGTTCAAAAATTCCCCGATGATCTCTTCGTTAGCGTACTTAAGGAATTCAAGTTTTTCACGCTCCATCCGTTTACGGGCATTCTCAAATTCGGCATAAAGACGGATATATTTATCCTTATATGAAGCCGCTTCTTCCACCAACGCTTTATACTCGGATTCTTTGATCTCAATAACTTTATCATCGATCTTATCCTGAGAATTCGTTTTAGTTTTCAGTGCTTCTTTGGTTTTCTTATCCATGCTTACCGTTGCCTCACAATGAATACTAATATAATTCTTCCATTAATTCCGTAATATAGTTGACCGTTGAAACAACCCGGCTGTAATCCATCCGCGTAGGCCCCAATACAGCGATGCGGCCGCTTGGGCCACGCTTGGTTTCATACCTGGAAATGACCATCGAACAGGCATCGATCTCCCGCCAAGCCAGCTCATGGCCGATATAAATTCCGGTTTTACTCTCCAAATTCTTGTTGATGATTTCCAACAATTTCCCTTTTTCATCCAAAGCCCTTAAAATGCTGCGGATTTTCTTAATATCGTTATAATCGGGATATTCCACGATAAAGCTCGTTCCCTGACAGAAAATTCTATCCTCCCCATCTATGGAAACAATACTGGTATAGTGGGTTGTTTTCGATAGGGCTTGGGACGTCTTATCCAGCAGATTCTCCAACTCTAAGCTTTCCCGTTCATACTGCGCTTTGATCCGTCTCTTTTCCTCCTCAAAAAGTTGAATCTGGTGCATCAAATGATCGACGTAATACCGGTATCCTCTCTGGGTGGGGATACGACCGGCTGATGTATGCGGATGCGTTAAATAACCATCTTCCTCTAATTCGGAAAGAATGTTGCGGACCGTGGCCGAACTTAAATCAAGGGGAAACTCCTTGGAAATAAAGGCAGAACTGACCGGAGTCACTGTTTTGATATATCGATCGACCGTTATCCCTAAAACCCTGTCTTTCCTTGTCTTCATTTCATCTTTTTTGGATACTCTCATCATAGGGGCCTCGATTGGTACGATTATAGAGGTTCTGTAAAAATCTTTAAAAATTAGCACTCCCCTCAATAGAATGCTAAGTCGATATTATAACAAAATCCATTTTGATGTCAATACCTTCATCGCTCCCATGTTCATTAGTCTGATCCCGGATAGAAATCTTGATGAGGAAACTGCTAAGACAATGTGCCGAGAATCTTCTTCAGCGTGAGGACATTCTTGATGTGATCATCAAACAAGTGAATATTATTTTTGACAGAACCTAGGTTGGGATGATACCTTCCCTCCGTATAAAACTCCAAGATGATCTCACCTCTAATAATTTTTATAGCTATAAAATGGTTGCCGCGAAAATCGACATTATCATATTCACCCAATATTTGCACCACTTTGGCTTGGGATAAAAAACGATTTGCTAACTGATAATCATTGGTTGAAACGTCGAATCTCTTCAATTTACTCGGGAGCTCTACCTTGCCCCCCGCACGATGAGTCTCGCCCTTGCCATAAGCAGGCGCATTGGATTGAATAATTTTAGCCGATTGCTCTTTTTCCTGAAATTGAAGATCGAATTTCTGCGGTACAGGGGCTTTCAAAAAACACTTATTGGATTTAGCTTTAAATCCCGGCAGTTCCATATCTTCGTATACGAGAGAATGCCCTTCAAAATTAAAACTGATCTTAAATGAATTCTCAAATCCTTCCAACGGCTCAAGTTTTCCCTCAACAAACTCCACCAATTCGGACAAAAATTCATCCCGCGTCTTAATTTCTTTCTGCGAAGGCCGTTTTAAATAAATAATGGCCCCCACCATCAAAAGTACAATAACTGTTATAATGACTGCCATAGCCCTTCTCACTCGCTCAGCCAGAGCGAATGAGCTTTAACTCCTTCCCGAAGATACGCCGATCATTCAATGGGCTTTCCATATTCATCATATTTCTTTATTGAGACCGATTCGTCATTTTTATAAACTTCTTCCCGCTCTATATAACCGTTATTCTTGAAATATTGAAACACGCCCTCTTTCTTTCCCGATACATAATTACCCTTTGATTTTGTATTTCCCGTTGGGTAATACTCTTGGGAAAAACCGTGGCGCACCCCGTCTTTAATCTGGACCTCTTGCATCAAAACGCCCGATTTATAATATTCTTTGAGCTTCCCATCGGCTAAATTACCGTCTTTCTTGAGCATCCCTTCGCTGCGCAGCTGGCCCGTAGAATAATATTCCTTGACCACTCCCGTTGGGATCCCGTCATACGCCTCAAAGGCCTTGATGACCCGGCCTCTTTCATCGTGGATCCGGATGACACCGTCCTGCGCGCCGTTTTTGAATTCCGATGACCTGAGCAAATTGCCTTCCAAGTCATACTCCTTGGCTTCTCCCCATTCCGCCCCTTTTTCGTACGTTCGTTCATACTGCAGCTTGCCATCGGGGCGATATTCTTTGGTCAAGCCGTGCAGCAGCCCTTCTTTATATTCCGACTCGCGTATCAACGTCCCATCTTCCGCATAATATTTAACCGACCCGTCCATAGCGCCGTCTTTAAAGCTCAACTCCGACTCAGGCTTGCCGTTGGGATGATAAGTGCGCGCCTTAAGCTGCAACACGCCGTTGACATAAAGCCCTTCGCCCTGAAGGGTCCCATCTAGGTAATACACGTTAAAAGGGCCGTTCGGCAATTCATTCTCAAAGGTGATCAGGCGCTTGATCTCGCCTGTTTCGTAAAACTCTTTATAAAGACCGTTCTCCACATACATCGGATTATAGTCTTTATGGATGTTGTAGATCACCTTTTCCTGCTGGGCCCAGCCGACCGAGCAAGACAAAACCATTAAGGCCATCATTATAATAATTCTTTTCACGGTTTCCATTATACCATCATTTTAAAATGAAAAAATGTATTGATTATTGGAATTTTCCGGCAATATGGGATGGGACAGAGGCTCGAATATTAATCTTTTCATTATAATACTTTACGGAATATACCTGGCCTTCATCATGGGCCAAATTAACCAGATCCATCCTATTGATAGGGATATCCGCATTGATTTCCACAAAAAATCCGCCTACCATTTCAGAAATTTTAGCCAACAACTTATCGATATTTACCTTATTCATTGCGGAAATACAAACACTATTCTCAAATAGGTTCTCAAACTCTGCCCATTTGGTATTCTTATCCAGTTTATCCAGCTTATTAAGGACCGTAATGGTCGGCCTATCAAGGCTGTCAAGCTCCTTCAAAACGGTTTGTACCGCTTCATGAAGGTCCCTAAAATTCGGATCGCTCACATCAAGGACATGCAAAAGAAGGTCCGCTTCCTTGACCTCTTCCAAGGTGGCGCGAAAAGCTTCGATCAAATGGTGCGGCAGATCATGCATGAAACCGACCGTATCCGAAATAATGACCTTCTGGTGATTGGGAAGAAGCATCTGGCGGGAAAGGGAATCCAGCGTTGTGAATAAACCGTCTTTTGTTTTCTGGCCCGCGTCCGTTAAAATATTCAAAAGAGTCGATTTTCCCGCGTTCGTGTACCCCACCAGTGAAACTGTCGGCACGCCTTTTTCTTTTCTTTTCTTCCGCGTCAATGCCCGATGGCTTACCACTTCATCGAGATTTCTTGTAAGCCTGGTAATCCGCTGGTCGATACGCCGGCGGTCCACCTCCAGCTTCGTTTCGCCCGGGCCCAATGTACCGATCCCGCCGCCCAATTGAGAAAGCTCAATGCCCTTGCCCACCAGGCGCGGCAATAAATATTGCAGCTGGGCCAACTCCACTTGCATTTTTCCTTCCTGGGTGGTCGCGTGCCTCACGAAAATATCCAGAATCAACTGGGTCCGGTCAATGGTCTTGACATGCAGCTTCTCCTCCAGGTTTCTTTGCTGGCTTCCCTTTAGATCATGGCTGAAGATAACCGTATCGACATTCTTGATGGTCAATAAATTAACGATCTCATTGACTTTGGATTCCGTAATAAGATAGCTTGCCGTCGGCTTTGAAACTTTGACCACCATGGAATCCACAATGACCCCCGCGCAAGCGATCACCAGCTCTTCCATCTCTTTCTGGACATTTTTAATATCCCACTGTTTCTGTTTTTCCCTTATATCAAGGATGACCAAGAGAACTTTTTCCAGAGGCGCTTTAAGGTCAATACTTTCTTTAGGCATATTGTGGGACCGCTTCCTTTAATATGATACTTACGGCCTCATCCAACGGCTGGCCGTTTCCGATTTCAATCCATTGAATGCGTTTATCTTTGCGAAACCACGTCATTTGCCGCTTGGCAAAACGGCGGGTGTTTTGTTTCATTTCTTCCGCCGCGGTTGCCAAATCGCATCCCCCATTAAAATAGTTTAATACTTCCTTGATCCCGATCAGATGTCTTGCCGTTAAACTTAATTTCAAATTCGAAAGGCCCTTGATCTCCTTAACCATTCCGGCCTTAAACATCCGCTCGACCCGTTCATTGATCCTTTGATACAACACATCCCGCGGCATCATTAACCCAAAAATGGAAATATCGTATTTTCCCCACAGGCCTTCCCGTTTTTGCTGAAGCTGGGAGATCGGCTTACGGCTCGTCTCAAAAACCTCCAAAGCGCGGATGATCCTTCGGGCATCGTTAGGATGGATCTTCCCTGCCGCCGCCGGATCCACTTGCCGCAAATCATTATACAGCGCCTCAACGCCGTCTTCCTCCATTCTTTTCTTTAATTGGTCCCTAAAATGCGCATCTTTCCCTTTAGCTTCAAAAATGCCATCCAACAAGATCTGCATATACAATCCGCTTCCGGCAACGACAATAGGCACGGCCCCGCGGCTGTGAATGTCTTCAATAGTGTTTCTTGCCAAACGACCGAACCGGGCGACATCAAACTCGTCTTCCACAGAGACCACATTGATCAGATGGTGCGGTATTTCTTTAAGCTCTTTGAGGGAAGGTTTGTTGTTGGCGATATTGATCTCTTTATAGATCTGCATGGAATCGCAGGAGACGATCTCTCCCTTTATTCTCTTGGCCAGAGTTACGGCCACATCGGATTTGCCAACGGCGGTTGGACCGACAATAAAAATAATCTTATGAGTCTTCATAAAAAACATGCTTCAAGGATAGATCTCGGTGGGATATCCTTCTTTGGCGAGTTTCGATTTTAATTGCCGGGCGTCGTCCAACAACGTCATTTGACCGACCCGTACGCGATAGAACTTTCTGTTTTCCTTATCCAGTGTTTCGACAATGTAGGCGTATTCATTTTTCTGCCTTAATTCCTCGATCTGTTTCTCGGCCAAACCGCGGTCCAAGAACGCGCCCACCTGAACCGCGAAATACTGCCTTTCTTCCAAAAGCTGCTTGGCGGTGTGGACCTCCATGCTGTCGGGAAAATCAGAAATGATCTTCTTGAAATACTCGCTGGCCTTTCGCCAATTGGCGAGCTTTAGATTGACCCGCCCCAATTTCAAATAGATCAGGCTCATAAAAGAGGAACGAGGGCTGATTTCATAGAGTTTATTAATTGCTTTATAGGCCTCTTTATAATCTTCATTTAAATAATGGGTATTAAACAGCCCCAGGTAAGAACGGTCCCGCAGTTGCTCGTCCAGCGGCTGGCTGATCAAATCCTCGAATATATTTTTCGCTTCCTTATATTCGCCCAACTGCAGGTGGCTTAGGGCAAGATAAAACTGCACCTCATGGCGCTCCTGGGGCGAAAGCCCTTGTTTATCCAATAAAGCAAGCGCCAATTTCTTGGAGGCCGCGTAATCCTGCTGGATAATGACCGTTTCAAGCTCACCGATGGCCGCCAAAGAGCCGTTGGCTAAAAGTAAGAAAACAACCGTTAAAGAAAGGATTTCTTTTCTCATTGTTCAGGCAGGTCCCGCTTGCGGCCATTAACCTCTAAGGCCGCGGTCAAGATCATCGATTAAGTCTTGTACTCCTTCAATGCCGACCGAGACACGGACCGTTTCTTTGGTAATGCCAGAGGCCTTTAAGGCCACCTCGCCCATCGAGGCATGGCTCATAAACCACGGCGATTCGATCAACGATTCGATACCGCCAAGCGATTCGGCCAGGCTGAAGATCTTCAGTTTGCTGAAAAACGTTTCACAGGAAACTTTCTTCGTATCCAGCTCGAAAGAAAGCATTCCGCCAAAACCCTTCATTTGCTTCTTTATAAGTTCCTGCTGCGGATGGCTCTTAAGGCCAGGGTAATAGACTTTTTTGACCGTTTTATGCTTTTCCAAGAATTGGGCGATCTTTAGCGCGTTGGCTTGATGGACCTCCATGCGGGGCACAAGCGTTTTAACCCCGCGCAAGACCAGCCAGCTGTCATAAGGCGCTTCGGAAACGCCCAGCGCGTTCACCAAATACCGGCATTTTTCTTGCAATTCTTTATTTCCATAAATGATCGCCCCACCGACCACGTCGCTGTGGCCGTTTAAGTATTTCGTCGTTGAGTGGACAACGATATCGACCCCAAATTCAAACGGCCTTTGGAAATACGGGCTCAAGAAAGTATTATCCACAACGGATATCAGCTTATGCTTCTTGGCAATCTGGGCGCAGGCTTTGATATCAATAATGTTCATCAAAGGGTTCGAAGGCGTTTCGATCCAGATCATCTTTGTGTTTTTCTTGACCGCTTTCTCAACAGCCTTCAGGTCTCTCATGTTGACGAAAGAAAACTCGATGCCAACCCTGGAAAGCACATAGGCAAAAAGCCGGTACGTTCCCCCATAAATATCGTTGCCGGTCACGACATGGTCACCGGCGTTGAGAAGAAATAATACAGCGGTGATGGCAGACATCCCCGTACACGTGGCAGAGGCACCGACCCCGCCTTCGAGATCGGCCAGATTTTCCTCCAGGGCCTTGCGCGTGGGGTTGCCGCTTCGGGTATAATCGTAGCCTTTATTCTTCCCCATCTTATCAAAATAAAAAGTGGAGGAAGGATAGATCGGCGTGGTTACCGAATTGTAGCTGGAATCTTTGTAGACGCCCGTGTGGACGGCTTTGGTGCGAATATCCATCGTTTATTCCTTGAAAAAAACGTTTTTAAGAGACCCCTATCATACATGAAAATGGGACATTGGTCAAAAATTTACTTTTTCGGATAAAGCGGCGGCGTTTTCTTCATAATATCTGTCGGCGACTTCCCGGTAAACTGTCTTAAGGCGAATGCCCATGTCCGCCATGAAAATGAACCCGAAGATAATATTAAACAGCTTCTTGATAAAGTGGTCTAAAACGGCGATCGCCACGGCCAATTCCAAAGACACGCCGAAAGAAACAAATACCGCCATGAGAACGCTCTCGTAAACACCGATCCCGCCAGGGGTCAAAGGAACGCTTTTACTGATATTGGCGACCACGATCGCCATCATGACCACCACGACCGGCAGCTTCGCACCGGCCCCCTGCGAGATCATGAAACAGATCAACCCGTCGCAAAGCCAAATGATGACCGACAAAAGTATGGTCACCCACAACCACTTCACATCAAAGACGATCCTATGATAAGCCTGATAGGCGTCTTTTGTTTTTAATACGGCGAGCTTGACGAAACGGTGGACAAATTTATTTTCCAACGACTCCAGCCACTGCGAGATCTTCCCGCGCCGGTCCAATAGAACCGTTCCTATCGGGACCGCGACGACCAGAAAACAGACCAGCAAAGCGCTCAAAGCTTGGGAATTTTCCGTCAAAAGATATAACGACGGCAGCAAAAGGACAATGAGGGCCAACGCGTCCAGGATCCTCATCTGCAGCGTAACAGCGGCGGCCTGCCCTGTCTTTATCGTTTTACTTCTTAAAAACCCGACCATCGCCACATCCCCGGCCTTAGCGGGTAGGATCGAATTCAAAGCATACGCGACGATATGCATCTTAAAAAGGTCCCACGCTTTAAATTCACCTTGGAACAAATTGGTCAATATCTTCAATCGCCAGGTGCGAAAGACCCAGGAAACCGCATAAACCGCGATCGCCAGTGAGATCCAGAAAGCGGAAAGCTTTAAAAAAACAGCCGCTAGATCACTTACACCGGCCTTATAAATAAGAAACCATAAAATGCCTATGCCGATCGCGCCAGCAACCAAATGAAGCCCGAATGGAATGACCCTCTTCACTAAACCCTCTCGATTCTTTGACGCCGGGCCAGGCCGTATAACAATAAGCTTAACAGCAAGAAATAAACCGTATCAAGAAAGTGCTCGAAATAATGGGAGGCCAGAAGATACAAAACCGGCAACTCCCCTCCTTTGGCAAAGACCGGTTTCTGCGCGAGCTCCCCGATCCCCTGCTGAAGGGGTAGATAGGCCTGATAAACAAATAAGACACAAAACACAAGGAATGAAACAATCATCAAATTTCTCAACACTCGTTTCCTCTCACCTGAAAATCCTTTAATGGCCGTTTTCTCCCTAAAAAGAAAATAAAGCACCAGCGGATAATAAGTCAAAGGAAACGTCACCAGCTCCCGGACGCTATGGGCCAGATACCGGGGATTCTGCCACACAAACTGAATAGGCTGTAAAAAACTTTTATTAAGAAAAATCGTCAATAGGAAAAATATGGCCAAAGATAAAAATACATACAACAAACCGCTTTGATTGACGGCTATTTCTCTTTTGAAAACACTCATCACCGCATAAATAAAAGCAGGAATCAGCAGAAACTGCATCATGGTGCTCGGCAAATGCAAATTCCAGCTGCCTCCCTGTTCATAGTGGGTAACGCCCTGTTTTTGCTGGGCGATGAAAGCGAGCGTGTCTTCCTTTCCAAACCATGCCAGGCTCAATAAAAGCGTCAGCCAGAGAAAACCAATGAGAAGGGCCAAAAGCAAGGGGGTTTTATCCCGCCGGGCGCGCCTTTGACCATCGGGGGCCAAGCACAAGTACGTTCCGATGAAAAGAAATGCGAGGAGCGTATGAACAGGGATATGCCCCCAGAAATGGGAGGCGTAGAACATATCCTGCAACAACGTGTACGTCCCGCCTTCATGCACAATCTTATTCCAAAGAAACCATTGCTGATGATAAATGGCGAGATATAAATAAGAAATCGCGTACGTACCCACCGGGATCCATAAAAGAAACCCCGCAGGACGCCGGGCAGCCGTTGCCTTAACCTCACGCATGGGCATATTCCTCGATGATGTCCTTCCCGAATTGCATCATGTCATGCAGCCAAGCATAAACGAATTTGCCGCCGCGGCCCGAGAATTCCAAATTGGAAAACCTGTCCAGGTATAACGTGATTTCTTCTATCCGTTCTTCGAACCCCAAGGCCAACACCGGGTACGCATTGTATAAACGGTAAACACGCGAGCCGATGATCTCTTCTTCATCGACCCAACCAACCTCTATCAATTTATCTTTGACCATCCGTGTCAGTTCAATCTCATTTTTCTGCCAAAGCGCGTCCCCGCCGAAACACGGGATCTCGGCCACCAGCGAAGTCTTTCCCTCGGGAGCCATATGGATGCTGCGGTTTCTGGGTTCATAAACACGGGTGAAAGGAAAATCAGGATCTGGAAAATATACTGATCCGTTCGGTGTCACGTTCTTTTTATTGATAAAAACAGCCACCAAGATAACGTGGCGAAACCGCATATCCTGAACAATTTTCAGGATATCCTGGGGCAATTTCGGCTCCATCATTGTCAAAAATATGGACAAAGGTAGCGTGTTAACCATGTCCCGGGTTTCGATGCGATCCTTACCGTTAACTTCAATGGCGTCGATCTTATTGGCGCTGTGAAAGACTTTCGTGACGCGAGTATTAAGTTTGATATTCTCTCTACCGCCGTAATCAGCGAGCCTTTCTGCGATCATGCCATAACCGAACTTAGGGTAATAAAAAGTGCCGTCAAGATGTTCCGTTTTTTCCTTATGGCCTGAAAACGCTTCTTTAAGAAACGTCTTTAGATTCAAACCCTTCATTCTTTTTCCCGAGACCTGCGGAGACAATTGATCGCATGGGAAGCCCCATAGTTTTTGCGAATAATTCAACAAGAACCGCTGCGCCATTTCCCGCCCATAAGTATAGATCGCGAAACTTTCAAAATGGCCGCCTCCCCGAAAGCCTTTCAGCCGGGAACCCACCAGATCAAAACCGGACTTGACAAAAACCCCTATGCCCAGCTTTTTCATCAGATCGAACGGCGAAAGAGGGAAATCAATGAACTTGCCTCTATGATAAATCTGGCTGGGAACGCTGATCTTCAGGATATCATCGCCCATCAGCTGCAGGATTTCTTTCGTTACTTCAGGATTTTTATCATGAAAACGGTGCGCCCCCGAATCCAAAAGGAATTCGCCGTGCTTGAACGTGGAGCAGTTTCCACCGATGTGGCTGCTTCCTTCATAGATGGTAAAATCCAAACCGTTCTTCTTGGCGTAATAGCCGA
>Ga0209640_10005678_pt1 | contig 10901 bp, 1 predicted proteins | sample RifCSP10_1_FD_184018 | JGI IMG/M metagenome (GOLD analysis project Ga0209640, IMG submission 184018) | Soil microbial communities from Rifle, Colorado - Rifle CSP2_sed 10_1 (SPAdes) (version 2) | ecosystem: Environmental > Terrestrial > Deep subsurface > Rock core/Sediment | place: Rifle...
CCGCCGCCGCCCTGATCTTCGGCATGCCGGTGACCCTGAACTTCCGCGATGCCTTGCAGGACGCCATGATCGCCAACCTGACGCTGGACGCAACCTGCGACGACAGCGCGGCCAACCGCGATCTGGAATCCTGCATGCCCAGTCTGGCTAAGTCCGCCATTGCTTCCGTCATGACCGGCGTTCTGGCCGACTGGAGCCAGTTGGGTGTTCCCGGTCTGGCAATGCCCACGTCGGGCGACACCGCGCCGAAGCTGTGCCGCCGCGTCAACGGCTCCGGCACCCAGGCCAGCTACAACGTGAAAATTCTCGACAATCCTTGCAAGGGCGCCTTGTCGGGGGCTTCCATGGGCGGGCATGACGGTTTCAACGTGTTCGAGAACAGCACCTCGGGCGACGTGCGCACTTGCCTAAACACGCAATACACCGCCGGCAACTATGCCATTGGCCTGCTGTCGGTGGAAAGCAAGCCGAGCGGCACGCGCAACTTCCGCTGGATCAAAGTGGACGGCGTGTCGCCTTCCCTGCAGAACGCCGCCGAGGGTAAGTACCCGATCGTGGTGGAGCAGACCTTCCAGTGGCGCAAGTCCACGGTCAGCAATCCGCTGTCCGGCGGCAAGCTGAAGATTGCCGAGGCCATCGTGTCCAACGCCGCCAACCCGACGTCCATCGCCGCGCGCAACGCGGCCTTCACCTATGCGGGTCTGGAGACCGGCTACCTGGCGACCCTGCCCAACACCACCTCTGCGACCGTGCCGTTCACCACGGCGGCGCCGGTGTGGGGATACAGCCACGCTGCCAACGGCAACACGCTGGACAATTGTCGTCTGCCGCAGGTTTACGATCCGGGTACTTCGGTTCCGGCTACCGGCCTGTAAGCGTCCGACGGTTTTCCGCATGACGTAAGCCGGCGCAAGGATGCGCCGGCGGGGATCAGCCGCTCCTTTCCGGGGCGGCTGATTTTCCGTTTTCGGCGTATGGGGAAATTGGAACGGGTAGGTTGGGTTAGCGCTCCGCGCAGCGTAGGCGGAGTGTTAACCCAACATAACCGCGCCATGTTGGGTTACGCGGCGGACCGCTAACCCAACCTACATTAACTACGGGTTTTTCACGAACTTTGGGTGGGGGATCATTTGAGCCGGACCAGCCTTTTGCCAATCATTTTCGCTCTTTGCCTTTTCGGCGGCATGGCGCTTGCCGATCCCGCGCCGCCTCCGGCGGCCGGGGCACCGCCGGGGTTCGACATCTGGGAATACCAGGTGGAGGGCAACAGCGTGCTGGAGCGGCGGGTCATCGAACAGACCGTCTACGGATTCCTAGGGCCGGCGCGGAGTGTGGACGACGTGGAAAAAGCCCGCGAGGCCCTGGAAAAGGTTTATCACGACGCCGGCTACCAGACCGTGTTCGTGGACATTCCGGAACAGGACGTGCAGGGCGGGGTGGTGAAGCTCAACGTGATGGAAGGCAAGGTGGGCCGCCTGAAAGTCACCGGCTCGCGCTATTTCTCCCTGGGACGCATCCGCGATCAGGCGCCGGGCCTCGCCGAAGGCAGCGTGCCGCACATGCCCACGGTGCAGGAACAGTTGACCCGCCTGGGCGAGCAGAGCACCGACCGCAATGTGACGCCGGTGCTGCGCGCCGGGAGTACCCCCGGCACCCTGGAAGCGGAACTGAAGGTCAAGGACGAACTGCCTTTGCACGGCAGCGTGGAGATGAACAGCCGCAACACCGTCAACACCGGGTTCACCCGGCTGGTGGCGCAGGTGCGTTACGACAATCTGTGGCAGATGTTCCACAGCGCGTCCTTGCAATTCCAGACCTCTCCCGAGAACCCGGAGGAGGTGGAAGTGTGGGCCGGCACTTATGCCATGCCCATCGGCGAGAACAAGACCCAGCTGCTGTTCTACGGCGTCGGCGTGAGTTCCTCCACGCCCATTACTACCGCCGGCGCTTTGTCGGTGGTGGGTGCGGGCGAAATTTTCGGCGCCCGCGTCGTGCAGCCCTTCGGCGCCACCGAGCGCATGTTCCATAGTTTCATGGCGGGGTTCGACTACAAAAACTTCGAGCAGAACCTGCTGCTGACCGGCTCGGATGCGGACCAGACGCCGATCATGTATGTCCCGTTCGTGCTCCAGTACGACGGCAGCCGCAAGTGGGACAGCGGCGCGACATCCTGGAACGTGGGCAGCGTGTTCCATTTCCGCGGGCTGGGCGACGACGAAGCGGTGTGGACCAAAAAGCGCCTCGCGGCGCGCTCCGATTTCATTTACTGGACGGCCGAACTGAAACACCGCCAGGAATTGCCGGGCGAATTCCAGCTCATGGGCCGTGTGTCCGGACAGCTGACCAGCGCGCCGCTCATCAGCAACGAGCAGTTTTCCCTGGGCGGCACGCAGACCGTGCGCGGCTATCACGAAACCGAACTGCTGGGCGACGACGGCTACAACGCCTCGCTGGAACTATACAGCCCCAAGCTGGCGCCGGCCGACTGGGAATCGGTGCAGAGCCTGCGATTCCTGGCGTTCGGCGACTACGGCGCGACCTGGATTCGCCAGGCGCTGCCCGACGAGCCGGTGTCCCAGGAACTGCTCAGCGCCGGCGCGGGATTGCGCTTCCAGTTCCTGAAACACATCGTCGGCGAGTTCGACTGGGCCTATCCCTTCCTCGCCACCACCGATACCCCCGCCGGCGCGCAGCGCGTGCATTTCAAGGTGGCGTATGAGTTTTAAAGCGGAGCGCTGTAGGGGCGAATTTATTCGCCCAGCGTCCGGCCGTCCCATGAAGGCGAATGAATTCGCCCCAACAGATACATAAGCAATCGGAGCCATGTCATGAGCAACACATACAAGCGCCGCAGCACCGACCGGTCCGACTTCTACCAGCCGCGCCTTCGCCCCATTCCCCTGCACATCCGGCAGATCCTCTCCACCGGCGCGCTGATCGGGGCAACCGTGGCCGCGTCGCGCGTGGATGCGGCGACGCCGATACCGCCCCTGCCGGTGCCCAAGACCAACTTTGTCGGCAAGGGCGTGGTGGATGCGCCGACGATCTCGGCCCGCCCCAAAGTCGGACAGCTCATGACCATCAATCAGAGGAGCGACAAGGCGGTGCTCAACTGGCAGAGTTTCGATATCGCCAACAAGAACAAGGTCCACTTCCAGCAGCCTTCCGCCACCTCCATCGCCCTCAACCGGATCGACGGGAATGCCCGGCCCAGCCAGATTCTGGGCGAACTGACCGCCACCGGACAGGTTTACCTCAGCAACCCCAACGGCTTCATCTTCGGTAAGGAATCGCGGGTCAACGTCAACGCACTGGTGGCCACCACGCACAACATCAGCGACGAGGCCCTGGAGACGGGCATCACCAAGGTGATCGACCAGGACAACACGACGCCCCGCGCGGCGCTGACCGCGGACGGCGATCCCTATTACGTGGACGAAGACGGCAACAAAGTCAAACGCGCCGTGGTTTTCGAAAGTGGACTCGATGAGAAAAACAACTTCGTGCAGGCGGAAGTGAAGACCGCCAAGGGCGGGCGCATCCTGATCGCCGCCCCGTCGGTCACCAACGCCGGCTCGCTGGAATCCGAGGAAGGCCAGATCATCGTTGCCGCGTCCACCGACAAGGTCTACCTGCAGGAGGCGAATGCCGATTCGGGCGTTCGCGGCTTGCTGGTGGAAGTGGAAACCGGCGGCGACATCACAAACATCGGCAAGATGACGGCCAACCGGGGCAACGTCACCCTGGCGGGTTTCGCGGTCAATCAGAACGGCCGGGTCTCGGCCAATTCCTCGGTGCGGCTGAACGGCTCGGTGCGCCTGCTGGCCCGCGAAGGCGCAGCCCTGACCAAGGTCGGCGACGAATACCTCCTGAATTCGGTGTCCACCAAGCGCGCGTCGGGCGAGAAAGCCACGTTGACCCTGGGCGAAAACAGCGTTACAGCGGCGGCGCCCGACCTGACCTCCACCGCAACCGCCATCGACGAGCAGGCTCCGGTTTCTTCGCGTATCGAACTCATGGGCCACACGGTCCACCTGAAGCGCAATGCCCTGGTGTACGCGCCGTCGGGCGACGTGAAGATTACCGCCACGGAACAGCCCGCAACACCGGAACTGGATACCGCAAAGCCGACCAAGGCCCGCGTGCAACTCGACGCCGGCAGCCGCATCGACGTGGCCGGCCTGAAGAACGTCAGTGTGGCCATGGAAAGGAATGTGGTGGAAGTGGACCTGCGTTCCAACGAACTGCGCGACGCGCCTCTCCAGAAGAACGGACCGCTATTTGGTTCGAAAATTTCCGTGGATATCCGCAAGGGTACCAAGGTAGCGGACATCTCCAGTGGAGTGGCGCGTATCGAGCGGGGAGTCGCCGAGCGCAGCACCGAGGGCGGCAGCATCGACATCGTGTCCAGCGGCGACGTGGTGGTGAATTCCGGTGCGACGCTGGATGTGTCCGGCGGCTCGGTGAAATACCGGGACGGCTACATCAAGACCTCCAAGCTCTATACGAAAAGCAAAATCCACGACATCGGCGACGCCGATCCCGATCTGACCTACCTCAAACTGGACAACTCTTCGCCGGGACGCTTCGAGAAGGGCTACGTGGAAGGCAAGGACGGCGGCGCGCTCAACATTGCGACCAATCGCCTGCTGCTCGACGGCACGATTCGCGGCGGGGTAACGACGGGTCCTTATCAGCGCGGCGCCGCCCAGCGCCCGAAGGGGAGCCGTTTCGACCTGAAACTGGGTTTCTCGTCCCTGAGCTGGCAGAACGTGCGCTTCTCAAACGCCAAACATGTGGACCCGCTGGCCATCGATGCGCCATTTCCCGATCAGAACGGTGGCGGTGCCGGCCAGAGCGCCGACCTGATTCTGGAGGGGGATTTCCTGCGCCGTTCCGGGATCGGCGATACGCACATCGTTACCAACGGGCGTATCGAGGTGGAGCGGGGCGTGAACGTCGCCACGCCGGAGTTCGGCTCCCTGTCCCTGGACGCGGCGGAGATCGACGTGGCCGGAGCCATCAAGGCGGCCTCCGGAACGGTCGACCTGACGACCCGTGTGGAAGGAGGCAGTCCGGAAGGGCTGGACGGCTCCATCACCGTGGCCAAAACCGGCCGCATCGATGTGAGCGGTCGCTGGGTCAACGATAATCCGCTCTTGAACGCATCGCTGAGCGCGCCGCTCGCCATCGCCGGGGGCAGCGTCACGGTGCGGGCCAGCGGCGATCTCGAATTGGCCCAAGGAAGCCTGATTGCGGCGGACGGCGGCGCCTGGCGCGCGGCGGACGGGAAGGTGACCGCCGGCAGCGGCGGCGGCATCGATCTTGGGGTGAACCTGGAAAAGGCGGAGATTCGCCTCAACGGCGGCCTGCACGCCTATGCGTTGGAGAACAACGGCTCGCTGAGCCTGCTTGCCAACGAAATCGTGGTGGCCGACGCAGCCCATTTGCCTAGCGCTGCGGACGGCGTTCTGGGGATATCCACCGGCTTTTTCGACCGCGGTGCTTTCGGTTCCTATGCGCTCAACTCGAATTTGAACGGCGTAGCCATCCGCGACGATCTCCATTTGGCGCAGACGAACCTGCTGCTCGATGCGGACGCCATGCGGCGGCCGTCGAGCGATGCCATCCTGGGCGTAAGCCGCTACAGCGACCTGCCGGCCTATTTGCGCAACCCCACTCATCTGACCTTGTCCCTGAAGCGCGATCTGGAATTGGTAGGCCGGCCGGACGCGGCGCTTCGCGTCGAAACGGGGGCGGACATCGTGGCGGAACCGGGCGCCGGCGTCGTTCTGGACAGCGATACCAGCATCTTCGTGGGCGGGGACATCGTCGCCAGAGCTGGGACGATCGATCTCACCCTGAGCGCGCCGGCGGACGAAGTCACGGATTTGGGGTATCTGGCCAACCAGTCCATCTGGATCGGGCCGTCGGCCACCCTGTCCACCGCCGGCGTCGCCCGGCTCCAGCCCAATCGCCTGGGTCTGAGGACCGGTGAAGTGCTGGACGGCGGCAGGATTTCCCTGCGCGCCAATCGCGGCTTCGTGGTGACGGAGCGCGGCTCGCTGCTGGACGTGTCCGGGACGAGCGCGACGCTCGATCTGCCGGCCGGCGCCAGCGGCCAGACCGCGCCGCAGGCCGTCGGCTCGAAAGGCGGGGTTCTGAAAATAGCCGCGGTGGAAGGCGCGTTCCTGGACGGTGCCCTGCGTGGCAGGGCCGGCCGGAGCAACGTGGCGGCCGGCGAGTTGTCGCTGGAGTTGACCACTCTGAACCGGTCCGCAAAGGGTATCGGTGCCGGGGAACTGGCTTTCCCGGCCGGTGCGCGCGTCATCCACGTAAAGCAGGACGGCGATTCCACACAGCCCGCCGGTTTGGCATTCGGCCAGAACCTGGCGGACGGGGCAAACGGCCAGGGCTGGCTCAGCGCCTCGACCGTCGACAACGGTGGGTTCGGCACACTGAAACTCAAATCCGATAACGCCATCGAGTTCGACGGGAACGTCTCCCTGAACGCCGAGCGGCGTATCGTTCTGGACGCGCCGGAACTGGCCTGGAAGCCGGCGGCGGGCGAAAGCGAAGGGACTGCCGCGCTAAGCACCGCCTACCTCGCCGTGGGTTCGACGTTCTGCACCGGCTCGAACTGCGGCAGCACCGCCGCAGCGACGAGCGGAGGCGGGACTTTCCGCGTCGACGCGGACTGGATCGACTTGGTGGGCAACAGCCTGTGGCAGGGATTTCACGCCATCGACCTGAACAGCCGCGACGACATCCGCGCGGTGGGAGTTACCCGCCTGCTGGAATCGATCCCCCACGGGACGTTCGTCAGCGCGGCGGATGTGACTTTGCACGCCGACCAGATTTATCCGAGCACGCTGACGGATTTCCGCCTGGCGATCGAAAACCATCCCCAGGGCGTATTGCGCATTCAAGGCCGGGATGGTTCCAGGCCGGTGTTGTCGGCGGGGGGCAAGCTGAAGCTCGAAGCCCCGGACATCGTCCAGGGTGGTGTGGTCAAGGCGCCCTTGGGCGAAATTCTCATGACAGCCGGGCGCAGCATTTCCCTGGAGCCGGGCTCGATGACCTCGGTTTCGGCCGAAGGGCAGGTGATCCCGTTCGGGCGAGTGCAGGACGGTTCGAAGTGGGTCTATCCCTTGAATTCCTCCGAACCCCAGGAATATCCCGACGCCCCGGAGAAGGGGATTTCCCTGGATGCGCCGTCGGTGGCGCTGAAAAGCGGGGCGGTCGTCGACCTGAGCGGCGGCGGCGACCTGCAAGGCTACGAATTCATTCCCGGCCTGGGCGGTTCCATCGACGTGCTCGATCCGGTAATTCCCGATGACCAAAAAGGCAAGTTCGCGTGGCAGGAAAAGTACGCGATCCTGCCCAAGGCGAATCTGGCCTTCGCCCCTTACGATCCCCTGGAATTCCCGAACTCGGGGCTTTCCATGGGCGACAGCATTTACCTGTCGGGCGGCGGCGGCCTGGCGGCGGGGGAATACGTTCTCCTTCCCGCCCATTATGCCTTGCTGCCGGGCGCTTATCTGATCACCCCGCAGGCGGGCACGCAGGACGCGCTCGCCGGAGTGGCGCGGACTCGTGTCGACGGCGCCGCGATCGTGGCTGGCTACCGAACGACCGCCGGAACCAATGACCGGGACGCGCGCTGGAGCGGTTTCGCGGTGGAACAGGGCAGCATCGCCCTGACCCGCTCGGAACTGCACGTGCACCGGATGAACACGTTCCTGCCGGCGGTCGCCGCACAAAAGGAGCTTGCCGCGCCGGTGACGCCCAACGACGCCGGCCGTCTGTCTTTCCGGGTGGACACCGACCTGATTCTCGAAGCGGCGTTGCGGTCCGGACGCGGGAATGGTGGACGCGGCAGCCGGGTGGACATCGTTGCCGAAGACCTGGCCGTGGTGAACACCAAGTCGGGACAGGGCGGCGGCGGGGTCGAAGTGGTCGCGGAAGGCTTGCAGGGCCTGGGCGCGGACAGCCTGTTGCTGGGCGGCAGCCGCAGGCGCAACGGCGACACCGTGGAGGTGACGGCCGAGGCGAAATCAGTCACGGTCGGGGAGGGCGTCAAGCTGCAGGGGCCGGAAATTCTCCTGGCGGCCACGGATGAGGTCACGGTGGGCCGCAATGCCGAATTGACGGGCCAGGGCGAGGCCGTGCCGGTGGCGAAGAATCTCGCCCTCAAGGGCGATGGCGCATTGGTGCTGGTGTCCGCTCTCGACCAGGACGTGACCGTGGACGTGGCGGAGGCCGGGACGAGCGGCGATCTGCTCATCGATCAGGGCGCCTTGCTGAGCAGCACCGGCAACATGGTGCTGTACGGCGGCGGCAATGTGGCGCTCAAGGGCGATCTGGCCCTGGAGGGCGGCGCGTTGACCCTGGGTGCGAGCCGGATCGGCCTGGGCGAGGTGCCCGCGGATGCTGGCGGACTGGTCCTGGACGAGCAGACTTTGCAGGCGGTGGATGTGGACGAGTTGACCCTGCTCAGTTCCGGGCAGGTCGACCTGTGGGGCGATTTCCGCTTCGCAGCCCGCAACCTGACGGTCAATGCCGCCGGTATCGCCGGCCGGGGAGCGGCCGGCGACCACGCGGTCGTCGAAGCGCAAAACTTTACGTTGATGCATCCCACCGGTGAGGCCAGCGCGGTGCTGGCGGGGCAGGGTACGCTGGACGTCCTGGCCGACACGCTACGGCTGGACCAGGGCGATTACGCCATTACCGGCTTTTCTCAGGTCAATCTGACCGCGCGCAACGACCTGACCGGAAACAGCGCCGCCCGTTTACGCAGCGACGGCGACCTGATCTTGACCGCCGGCCGTATCGTCGGCACGAGCGGAGCCGACACCGCCATCACCGCCAAGGGCCATCGGGCGGACATCCTGGCATCCGGTGCGACGCCGGCCGGCGCCGCGGGACTGGGCGCCCGTTTCTCGCTGACGGCCGATGAAATTCGCCATGCCGGCAACATCCTGCTGCCCTCCGGCGTGGTCGAACTGACGGCCGATAGCGGCAACCTGACGCTCGAGGGCGGCTCCGCCATCGACGTGTCGGGCCGGGAACTGGATTTTGCCGATCTCAAGGTTTATTCCTCGGCCGGCAAGGTCAAGCTCGCGGCTGCAAACGGCGACGTGACCGTCGCGGATACGGCGAAAATCGACCTCTCCGGCCATCAAAACGGCGGCGACGCCGGGCGCCTGACCGTCGCCGCGGGCAAGGGCCATGTGCAACTCGGCGGGGACATTCGGGCCCAGGCCCGGGCCGGTTATCGGGGCGGCGATTTCACGCTCGACGCGTTGGGCCTTGCCGGCGGCTTCGAAGGCTGGGTATCGCAGGTGGCCGATTCGGGCTTCGGCGGCAACCTGGATCTTCGCCTGCGGAGCGGCGATGCGCTGTTGTCCTCCGGCAAAACCATACGCGCCGAAAATGTCGCTCTCGCCGTCGATCAGGGCAAGCTGGAAATCGCCGGACGCATCGACGTTCACGGCGAGCAGGCCGGGGACATTGGGTTGTCGGCCGGCGACGACGTGCGCCTGACCGGAACGGCGGTGCTGGATGCGCATTCCACCGGGGACGGCAAGGACGGCGGCAAGGTGGTGCTGGCCAGCGTGGACCAGGACGGTGACGGCATTGGGCAGGTCGAAGTCGCGGCAGGCGCTTCCCTGGATTTGCGCGCCGGTGCCCAAGGCGCGGCGGACCAGGCCGGCAAGGGCGGCGAATTGCACGTGCGTGCCCTGCGCAGGGACAGCGATGGCAATGGCATTCACGATGAAGTGGCCGTGGGCGCCTTCCAGGGCGCTATTCTGGGGGCGAGCCAGGTGTCGGTCGAGGCGGTGAAGGTCGAAAACAAGACGAACATCGCCACGGCGGACATCAATGCCTGGAAGACCGCCACCGCCGGTTTCATGGCGAACGCTCCGGCCATCGCCGATCGCCTGGGTTCCGGAGTCGAGGTATTGCCGGGACTGGAAGTGCGCAGTACGGGCGATCTCACCCTGAGCAACGCGTGGGATCTGTTGTCCTGGCGCTACAGCGTGAACGGCCAGAGCCTGCCGGGCGTACTCACCTTGCGGGCGGTGGGTAACACGAACGTCAACGCAGGCATCAGCGACGGCTTCGGCGCCGGCAGTCTGATTCCCGGCCAGAACCTGACCAACAAATTGCAGCCGGGCGAGTCCTGGTCTTACCGCGTGGTGGCGGGCGCCGATCTTTCGGGCGCGGACGTTCTGGCCACCAACAGGACTGAAACCGGTAACGTGACGCTGGCCAGCGGCGCGGTGGTGCGTACCGGTACCGGCGACATCGACGTGGCGGCGGGCGGCAACATCGTGCTGGCCGACGATGACCAGACCAGCGCCAGCTACAAGTACACGACGGGAGACAAGGCGGCGATCTACACGGCTGGACGCCCGGAACTGACCGGGCACGTCGATGGGGCGGGTACCTCCTTCGATTCCTACTACGGCGCGTTCAAACCGAATACCACGGCGCTCACTTTCTACGCGGAGTATCCAGTGGATGGCGGCGACGTTACGCTGAAGGCCGGGGGAGACATCAAGGGCGCCAGCACGCCGCAGCTCATCAGCGATTGGCTGGTTCGTACCGGCGACTGGAATCCGGACGCGGGGAAGATGACTCCGGTCGCCTGGGGCATTGCGCTGGATCAGCCGGCCCTGATCGGCAATAAGTCCGCCCTTCGAAACGTCGAGAACGTCAAGGCCGGCTTCAAGCAAAACATCGGCGCCTTGGGTGGCGGCGACATCACGGTCGTGGCGGGCGGCAACGTGGAGGATTTGTCCGTGATGCTGCCGACCACCGGCAAGCAGGTGGGCAAACCGTCGTCCACCAATCTGCTGACGAACGCCAACAACACGTTCGACAGCAACGAGGTG
>Ga0209640_10005679_pt1 | contig 10901 bp, 13 predicted proteins | sample RifCSP10_1_FD_184018 | JGI IMG/M metagenome (GOLD analysis project Ga0209640, IMG submission 184018) | Soil microbial communities from Rifle, Colorado - Rifle CSP2_sed 10_1 (SPAdes) (version 2) | ecosystem: Environmental > Terrestrial > Deep subsurface > Rock core/Sediment | place: Rifle...
GCTCCAGTGCCTCCTGATTGTGCCCGGGAAAAAAATTACTGAATGAAGATCCGTCCTTCAGCCGCAGATTGAGCGAAAGCTGGTGACTCATGGCTCACGGCGTTTGTGATGGCGGTTTTTGTTCCTGACGTGTCGCGGAACCTGTTCCACGTAAAACTCCCGGATGTGGCGCAACCAGACTTTCAGAACCGCGGCGGTTGGCAGCGCGAGCAGGACGCCGGTAAAACCGAAAAGCTGCCCGCCCGCCATCACGGAAAAAATTACCGCCACCGGATGCAGTCCGATGCGGTTCCCCACCAGCCGCGGCGTGAGCCACAGGCTTTCGAGAAACTGCCCGGTCAGAAACACCACGCCGATCCAGACCAGCATGGTGACATCTTGGAACTGGAGATAGCCCGCGATCAGGGCCGAGGTCACACCGCTGATAAATCCAAGATAAGGGATGAAGCTGAGAAGACCCGTGAGCACGCCGATGGGCAAGGCCAGATCAAGTCCCACCAGTGTCAGGCCCACGGCGTACCAGGTGGCGAGTGCCGTCATGACCGCCAGCTGGCCGCGCAGAAAACTGCCCAGCACTTCATCGGTTTCCCGTGCCAGCTTGGCAACGCGCGCACGGCGGCGAATGGGAACCAGATCCAGGATTCGAACAAGCAAATTATCCCAGTCGAGCAACAGGTAAAAAGTGACCACCGGAATCAGTAACAGATTGACCACCCACCCGACGACGCTCAGACCGGACTGGGTAATATAGACAAAGAACGAACGCGCCCATTGGCCCACATCGCGCCAATGATCGATCAGGGCCTGTCGCAGCACCGCCAAGTCAATCTCCAAATCGATCCCAATTTGCGATTGCAGCCGGGGCAGTGCCGTATGCTGCAGCCAGTCAATATAAGTGGGGACTTTGGCGGTGAAAGCGATAATTTGCGTCTGCAAAGCGGGAATAAGAAAAAACAGTACTACGATCACGATCAGGACAAACAACAGGAAAACCAGCACCACCGCCAGCAGACGCGGGATGTGCCAGCGTACCAGGCGACTGACCGCCGGATTACCGAGATAGGACAGCAGCGCGCCGACAAGAAAAGGCGTCAGGATGGGCGCCAGCAGATAAAGCACCCAGCCGCCGACGGCGATCAGCGCGAACTGAAAAATGGGGCGGGTATCCGTCACATCGCTCCTTATTATTTCTTATATGGGTTCGACTTCTTTCACCACCATCCAGATCCACAGATAATGCAGCCCGCTGATGACCGTTGTCAGCAATACCGCGTAGATGAACGTCTCGATCAAGGGCGGATACATCCACTGTAATGCCTGTTGCGTCAGGATCACAATCACCAGCGTAATCTGCATGAAGGTGTTGAATTTGCTCAGCCAGCTGGGACGCATCTGCACCGGTCCGACCATCGACGTATAAATGAGATAACCGCCGATAATCAGCAGATCGCGAAATACCACGGTGAGCATCAGCCAAAACGGCAAATGATTCAGCAGCATGAGCATCACATAACTACTGACCAGCAAGGTTTTGTCGGCCAACGGGTCGAGAATAGAACCGAGACGGCTCTCAAGATGAAAACGCTTCGCGATATAACCGTCCAGGCCATCGGAGATACCGGCGATGACAAATACCGCCAGCGAGGCGGCGTACTCCTCGTCCTTGAGCAGCAAGATCAGCACCGGTGCCAGGGCGATGCGCGCTATCGTGATCAGGTTTGGAAGCTGTGAAATATTCACCATCGCTTACGCTACCAGAATGGATGGAAAAATCGGGCACTCGGCATGACGGAGCCTGTCCAATGCTCGCCGCAACCTATAGTCAGGCCTCTTCGAAGTCAACCCTGTAATACGAAACGGATCTGCCACCCCTGTTGCCAACCCGCTCGTATTCCGTCCCTCCGTCTGTCTTGCCGCAGTTTCAGGATGTTTACGCCGACACCGGCTCGCCCTAACATACGCATCCCGGAAGCAACGCCTGTTTCGAAATGGAGAATCCCGGAAAGTGAGCAAACCGCGAGTTTCCCTTACCTACCGCGACGCCGGCGTGGACATCGATGCCGGCGATGCGCTTGTCGAATCCATCAAACCGATCGCCCGTGCCACCCGGCGGCCGGGGCTGCTGGCGGGGATTGGCGGATTCGGCGCGATGTTTGAAATACCGCCGGGGAAATATCGCGAACCGGTACTGGTCTCCAGCACGGATGGCGTCGGCACCAAGCTCAAGCTTGCCATCGACCTCAAACAATACGACACCATCGGCATCGATCTCGTGGCCATGTGCGTCAACGACATCATCGTCCAGGGCGCGGAACCGCTGTTCTTCCTCGATTACTATGCCACCGGCAAGCTTGATAACGAGGTGGCATTACAGATCATCCGCGGCATCGGCGACGGATGCGCCCGAGCCGGTTGTGCCCTCGCGGGCGGCGAGACCGCGGAAATGCCCGGCTTGTATGCCAAGAACGATTTCGATCTGGCGGGCTTCGCCGTCGGCGTGGTGGAAAAATCGAAAATCATCGACGGTTCGCAAGTCAAATCCAACGACACGCTCATCGGCCTGGCATCGAGCGGGGTGCATTCGAATGGATATTCCCTGATTCACAAAATCATCAAACTGCGCAAGGCCAGGCTGGACAAGCCGTTTGACGGGCGCTCGCTGGGCGAGGTGTTGCTGGCCCCCACGCGTATCTATGTCAAGGCGCTGCTGTCGCTTTTGAATCAGGTGCCGGTGCACGCCATCGCGCATATCACCGGCGGCGGGCTGCCCGGTAACATCCCGCGTGTCCTGCCTGCCGACATGCGCGCCGTCATCGATTCCCGGGCGTGGAAGCGACCGGCGATTTTCGATTGGTTGCAGGAACAAGGCGGCATTGAGGACACCGAAATGTACCGCACGTTTAATTGCGGCGTCGGCATGGTGCTGGCGCTTGACGCCGCCGATGCGGAGTTGGCCCTGAATCAATTGCAGGCGGCCGGCGAGTCCGCGACGATCATCGGTCACGTAGAACAGCACCCGGGAGCAGCACAGGTCGTTATCCTTAAATGACGGCGTTGACGCTTCCGATTGGCAAATCCCCTATAGATCGAAGTGCGGGATCGAGCGCCGGCCTGGTGGTGTTGATATCGGGCCGTGGAAGCAACCTGCAAGCGATCATCAATGCCGTTCGTGCCGGTCGGTTGCCGGCGGAAATTCGTGCCGTTATCGGCAACGAGCACGGTGCGCCGGGGCTGGCCCGGGCGCGCACGGCGGGTGTTCCCACGCACGTGATCAGCCACCGGGATTTCAGCACGCGCGATCAATTCGAACAGGCGCTGATCGATCGGATTGATCCTTACTCACCGCGGTTGGTGGTGCTGGCCGGGTTTATGCGCATACTCGGCAAATCATTTATCGATCATTACGCCGGCCGGCTGCTCAATATTCATCCATCGCTGCTGCCCGCGTTTCCCGGGCTTCACACGCATGCGCGCGCCTTGCAAAGCGGAGTGAAATACCATGGCGCCAGCGTGCATTTCGCGACACCGGACGTCGATGGCGGACCCGTTATCATCCAGGCGTCCGTGCCTGTAAGGCCGGATGACACGCCCGAAATTCTGGCTGAACGCGTGCTGCAGGAAGAACACCGGATTTATCCGCTGGCGATCCGCTGGTTTCTCGAAAATCGTCTGTCGATCAGGGATGGCAAGGTATTATTGGATGGTCAGCAGCGTCCGGAACAGGGGCTGCCAAGTACGGGGTCGGCCGCCACGATTTCTTAGGCACGGCCCAATTGTTAAAACGGGCTTTTTTTTACCCAGGTGACTCGTTATTCTAGACGCGAAAGGCGGCGCTCGCTGCCACGGAATTTCATCGCGCATGCCAGAATTTTTTCAAGGTTTTCCCTCCGCTGAGACGATTCGCGAATTTCTGAATTCGCCGGTCACGTGGGTACAGTTCGGTATCTTTCTCGCCGGACTGCTGATCACCAAGCTATTCGGAGTCTGGATCGAACCGCGTCTCCAAACCATCATAAAACCGGGTGTGATCGAAGGTTTCGGCCGTATCGTGGTGCGCACCGGCGCGCTGGCGCTCGTGCCCCTGCTGCTGTGGTTATGGCTGCTGGCCGCGGTGGTCATCCTGCGCCATCACGAGCTGTCCGTCAGCCTGCTGCATCCCGCGATGATCCTGGCCGGGGCCCTGGCGGCCATCCGCATGGGGGTATTCGTCCTGCGCCACAGCCTCCATCCCGGCGGACCGCTGAAGGCCTGGGAAGGCGTGCTCACGATAACCATCTGGTCGCTGGTGGCCTTGCATATCCTGGGCTGGCTGCCCTGGGTTGAGAAAATGCTCGATGAATACGCGCTCACGTTCGGGATGGTGCGCATCTCGCTGCTCAATGTCGTGAGTTTCACCTTGTCCATCGCGTTCATGCTGCTGCTGGCGCTATGGCTCTCGAGCGCGATCCGCGGCCGGGTCGACCAAAGCCGGGTGCTGGATGACAGCATGAAGGCGGCGGTATCGAAACTTTTCAAGTTCGTCCTGCTCACGCTCGCCGTCCTCGCCGCCATGATGACCGCGGGTATCGACATCACCGCTTTTGCCATTTTCGGCGGCGCCCTCGGCGTGGGGTTGGGCCTCGGGCTGCAACGCGTGGTAAGCAATTACGTCAGTGGATTTATCCTGGTTTTTGAAGGATCCATCCGCCCGGGCGATATCATCAGTTTCCGCGACACTTATGGCACGGTGAAATCGCTGCACACGCGCCATGTCGTGATCCGCACGCGCGACGGCCTGGACATTCTCGTGCCGAATGAAAATCTGTTGACTTCGGACATCACCAACTGGTCCTACGAAGGCGATCGGAAAATCCGCTTACGGCTGCCGGTGCAGATCAGCTATGGCGACGATCCCGAGGTGGCGATGAAACGTCTCGGCGACGTGGCCCGCGATTATCCCCGCATCCTCAAGGATCCGCCGCCACTGACTTTTTTGCTGGGATTCGGCGACAACGGCATCAACCTTGAATTGCGCGTGTGGATTGACGATCCCGATAACCGGGGAGAAGTACGAACGGACTTGAATCTGCTCATCTGGAAGGATTTTCGCAAAGCGGGTATCAGCATTCCGTTCCCGCAGCGCGACGTTTACATCAAGGAATTTTCCGGTTCATCATCCACGCCTGTTGCCGATTCGGAGCCGGCTACTGGGTTAACGTCGCCGAAACGCGCTAAATAATCGGGCGCGAATTTTCAGAGTCTTGCTAGAACCCCGGGGTCGGTGGCGGCAGCCTTCCTTGCTGGCGCCATATCAGGTAATCATGCAGTATCCGTTCGTGATCAAAAACCAGTGGCGATGGAATGGCCTCCGGACTGAAAACCGCGACGCCGGCGGCATCGTCCTGTGCCCGCGGTTCTCCCCTGGCCTCCGCGACATAAACCAGGGATGCCGTGTGGCCCCTAGGATCGCGCTGCGGATCGGAATAACACCCCAGCAATATCTTGAGGGTGACACGCAGCGCCGTTTCCTCTTCGGCTTCACGCACGGCCGCCTGTTCGACGGATTCACCCACGTCCACAAATCCCCCTGGTAGCGCCCAGCCGAGCGGCGGGTTTTTGCGACGGATCAGTACGATCGGCACATCCGCGCGGTCACTGAGTTCAATGATGACGTCCGTGGTAAGCGATGGTGTCTTCGGTGTCGGCATATTCTCCGGTTTTCGCGCCAATAGTGGATTTATTTCTGATTGCACGGAAAAGGAACCTATCTGTTATACTTTCATACTACACCGCCAAATGAAACGGGGTTTCCGGAATGCTTGAAGGACTAATTGTGCTCCCATGGTGGGGATATATCGTCGCGGCATTCATCCTTACTCATATCACCATCGCCTCTGTCACCATATACCTGCATCGTCACCAAGCCCACCGGGCGCTCGACCTTCATCCGGTTATCAGCCATTTCTTCAGGTTCTGGTTGTGGCTCACCACCGGGATGGTTACAAAAGAATGGACCGCCATTCACCGCAAGCATCATGCGAAAGTGGAGTCCCCGGATGATCCCCATAGCCCGCAGCGGGTCGGAATCCGCTCTGTCATGTGGCAGGGAACCGAGCTTTATCGCAAAGAGGCGAAGAATCGCGAGACCCTGGGAAAATACGGACACGGCACACCGGATGACTGGCTGGAACGCCATGTCTACACCGGCCACAGCGCCCTGGGTATCGCCTTGATGTTTTTGATCGACGTGGCCCTTTTCGGTCCGATCGGTATCACCATCTGGGCCACGCAGATGATCTGGATTCCGATCTTTGCCGCCGGCATCATCAACGGTGTCGGCCACTACTGGGGTTACCGCAATTACGAGGTTGCCGACGCCAGCACCAATATCGTGCCCTGGGGCATCCTGATCGGCGGCGAAGAGCTGCACAACAATCACCATACCTTCGGGAGTTCCGCCAAGTTTTCTTCCAAGTGGTGGGAACTCGACATTGGCTGGTTGTACATCCGTCTGATGAAAATCCTGAGACTGGCCCGGGTCAAAAAAATCCCCCCGGAACTTGCCTGCGATTACACCAAACAGCGCATCGATCTCGATACGGTGAAAGCGGTATTTTCCGCCCGCTTTCTGGTGATGGCGCATTTCGCGCGCGAGGTGATGCGTCGTGTGCACCGTGAAGAACTGAAAAAGGCCGATCGCGCCGACCGCGAGTCCTGGGCGCTGCTCAAGCGCGCGCGGCGGCTCATGGTGCGCGAGGCCGCGCGGCTCGATGAGATCTCCCGCAAGCGGTTGCACAAGGCGCTGGAAATCAACGGTACGCTCAAGACCGTCTACGACATGAAGCAGAAACTCGTGGATATCTGGGGCCGGCGAGTCTCGACGCAAGAGCATCTCATCCAGGCGCTGCAGGAATGGTGCCGCGAGGCCGAAGCCACCGGCATTGAGGCGTTGCATCACTTCTCGCAGAAACTACGTACCTATACCCTGGTGCCGGCCACCGCATAACGACTTTTTCGCCCAATTGAAAAAGCCCGCGTTAGGCGGGCTTTTTTGTTGATGCGTCTTGATAACTAAATCAAGCCACTTTTGCCAGACGCTTGTGCAGCGGGCTGTGGCGCGGGAAATGCGCCAGCAAAAATTCCATCTGGTCCGCGAGGATCCGTTTGCCCTGGAGAAAAATATATTCGGCGTGCGTCGGCATGAACGGCACGGCCAGCAATTCCAGTCCCGCCTGCTCGGGAGTGCGCCCCGCCTTATGATTGTTGCAACGCTTGCACGCGCTCACCACGTTATTCCAGGTATCGGTTCCACCCACGCTGAGCGGAATGATGTGATCGCGCGACAATCCGCGGGATGCGTGCTGCCCACCGCAATACATGCACAAATGGGCGTCGCGGGCGAAAAGCGTCTGATTGTTGAGCGGCGGAACATAGTGCGCTCGCGCCTTCAGTACGGCGTGGCTGTTTCCGTGAGTGGCGATAATCGAGCTGATCTCGATAATGGATCGCAATCCGGTGATGGCGTTGTACCCGCCGCGTATCAGGTATAACGGCACACCGCAGGCATAGGCGACCTGACCCAGGTGATACACCCGGACAGCCTCTTTGAAGTCGATCCATTCAAGCGGCATCCCGGATGCGTCGGTTCTCAAGACTTGCTGGTTCAATGCATACACGAAACGGACCTTCCGAAATCAACAGCTGACACTTATATGGATATTTATGTCAGAAAATTCCCTGATTGTACATAGGCGGGTGACCTCGCCCGTCACCGGGTGACGAACATAACGCGTCTCGCAGGTCATCCAACGCAAGAAAACCCGGCATGACCGGGTTTTCTATTAATGAACGCGATATGCATCCATGCGCTCTATTTGATCTTCGATTCCTTATAAACGACATGCTTGCGCACCACCGGGTCGTATTTCTTCAGCTCCAGCTTGTCCGGAGTGGTGCGCTTGTTTTTGGTCGTGGTGTAGAAATGACCGGTGCCGGCGCTGGAAACGAGCTTGATCTTTTCACGAATGGCTTTGGCCATGATGCGTATCCTGGTTCAAACCTTTTCGCCGCGGGCGCGCATTTCGGCCAGCACGGCATCAATTCCCTTTTTGTCGATGGTGCGCAGGCCCTGGCTCGACAGACGCAGGTTGACCCAGCGTTTCTCACTCTCCACCCAGAGGCGGCGGTATTGCAGATTAGGCAGGAACCGGCGACGGGTCTTATTGTTCGCATGCGACACATTATGCCCGGCAAGCACCCGTTTACCCGTCACCTGACAAACTCTCGACATCGCCAATCTCCTTGACAATTTACCCCGGATTCGACAGCCGGACCCGATAGCTAACCCGCAAAAGGACCGCTTTTATATCACAATTTCACCGGGAGCGAAATCGCAAGCGCGCAGCCGCCTGAGCCCGGTTAAATCAGACCGCGTTCGCTGAATGAAACCATTTCACCGTCGCCAATCACAAGGTGATCCAATAGACGTATATCAACCGGGGCCAGCGCGTCCCTGATCCGCGTGGTCAGGAGTTCATCCGCCCTGCTCGGCTCGGCCACGCCCGAGGGATGATTGTGGACCAGGATCACGGCGGCGGCATTGTGACTGAGCGCGCGCTTGATGATCTCGCGCGGATAAACCGCGGTGCCGTTCAGGGTGCCCTGAAACAATTCTTCAAAAGCCAGTACCCGATGGCGATTGTCAAGAAACAGCACGCCAAACACCTCGCTCTTGCGGTCGCGGAGTTGGGCCTGGAGAAAATCTTTCGTGTCCCGGGTGGAGCCCAGTATCACATCACGTTTGAGTTTCTCGGCCAGAAACCGCCGGCCCATTTCCAGGCTCGCCTGGAGTTGAACGTACTTGGCTTCGCCAAGACCCGGCGTTTCGCACAACTCTTCCCGGCCCGCCGCCAGCAACGCACGCAGACCGCCATAACGGGACAACAGGTCGCGCGCCACATCGACGGCGGTCTTGCCGGGGACACCGCTGCGAATGAAGATCGCCAGCAACTCGGCATCGGACAAGGCGGCCGGGCCGCGTTGCAGCAGTTTTTCCCGCGGTCGCTCGTGTTCCGGCCATTTACTGATCGGCATTGAATTATCCTTATTTGTATCCCCCCCAGCCGGGCAAGTACACTTTAGCATATGGGCACGCTTACCAATAAACGGATTTTGCTCGGTCTGACTGGCGGCATTGCCGCTTATAAAAGCGCCGATGTGGTGCGACGCCTGCGCGAGGCGGGCGCCGAAGTGCGCGTGATCATGACGGCGGGAGCGGCTGAATTCATCACGCCGTTGACGTTGCAGGCGGTGAGTGGCCATCCGGTGCACCAACATCTGCTCGATACCGACGCCGAAGCGGGAATGGGGCACATTGAACTCGCGCGCTGGGCCGATGCCGTTTTGGTGGCACCGGCGAGCGCCAACTTTCTCGCCCGCCTGGCGCAGGGCCGGGCCGACGATCTCTTGAGTACGGTATGTCTGGCGACCGAGGCGCCGGTCGCCGTCGCTCCCGCCATGAACCAGCAGATGTGGGCTAACAGCGCCACCCAAGCGAACCTTGCCATACTTAAAAAAAACGGCGTCAAGATTTTCGGACCGGGAGAAGGGTCCCAGGCCTGTGGAGAAATCGGACCCGGCAGGATGCTGGAACCGGCTGAACTCGTCACGATGAGTTCCGAATTGTTCGCCATCGGAGCGCTCGACGGTCTTACCGTCGTTGTCACCGCCGGCCCGACCTGGGAGGCGATTGACCCGGTGCGCGGCCTGAGCAATCGCAGCTCCGGGAAAATGGGCTACGCCGTCGCCGAAGCCGCTGCCGAAGCGGGCGCCAGCGTTATCCTGGTTTCAGGACCGACCGCCCTGCCGGATCCGGAACGCGTACGAATAGTCCGAGTCACCAGCGCGCAGGAAATGTACGACGCGGTTCATGCCCATATTGCATCCGCCAATATTTTTATCGGTGTCGCCGCTGTGGCAGATTATCGTCCGGTAACGACCTCGGGCGAAAAGATCAAGAGAAAAAAAGCGACACTGACGATCGAATTGGTGCGCAATCCGGATATTCTGGCGAGCGTTGCCGCGCTGAAACCCGCCCCCTTCACGGTCGGTTTTGCCGCTGAAACTGAAAATGTGGAGCAACATGCGCGCGAGAAGCTGGAGAACAAGAACGTGGATCTGGTTGCCGCCAACCAGGTAGGGTCTGGTATCGGGTTCGAATCGGATGAAAACCGGCTATTGCTCGTTGAGAAGAATGCCACCCTCGAATTGCCCGCGCAATCCAAACACAAGCTGGCCCGCCTGCTTATTCAGCACATCGCTGAGCGATACCGTTCACGGAGCATCTCCAAGATATCTCAATTACGGTGCTGAGGAGACAAAATCGGCGGGCAAATCCGAAAAACAGGCATGGAAAAAATAGAACTAAAAATACTCGACAAGCGCATTGGTACAGAATTTCCGTTGCCCGGTTATGCCACAAACGGATCCGCGGGTCTCGACATGTACGCCTGTCTGGATGAGCACCTGCACATCGCTCCCGGCGAAACCCATCTTATCCCGTCGGGCATCGCCATACACATCAACAATACCCGTCTCGCCGCCGTGCTGCTGCCACGCTCGGGTCTCGGCCACAAGCACGGTATCGTGCTCGGCAATCTGGTCGGGCTGATCGATTCTGATTACCAGGGACAGATATTTATTTCCGTTTGGAACCGCGGCCGAAACTCATTCACTGTCGAGCCGGGTGACCGGATCGCACAGATGGTTTTTGTTCCGGTTGTCCAGGCCGAATTCCGTGTCGTCGCCGAATTTGAGGACAGCAAGCGTGGCGATGGCGGCTTTGGGCATTCCGGGCGAAAATAAGTATTCCGCCATCGCATATCCGCGGATTCCCGCCACGGGTCGGCTGGAAACCCGTGAGT
>Ga0209640_10005680_pt1 | contig 10899 bp, 11 predicted proteins | sample RifCSP10_1_FD_184018 | JGI IMG/M metagenome (GOLD analysis project Ga0209640, IMG submission 184018) | Soil microbial communities from Rifle, Colorado - Rifle CSP2_sed 10_1 (SPAdes) (version 2) | ecosystem: Environmental > Terrestrial > Deep subsurface > Rock core/Sediment | place: Rifle...
ACAGTTATAGTAGGAAGCATTGGCTTGGTAATATTGATGATTCTACTCCCGATGATTCCGGGCGATACAATTTTCAATAAGTTTTTGATCGGTGTTCTTGTAATTGTATTCGGGTTTTTCTTTGTAACTGTGTCGAGCCGTATTGTTGGCATAATCGGCTCCAGTTCGAATCCTATTTCAGGAATGACTATTGCAACATTAATGGGAACAGCACTCGTTTTCATTGCAGTTGGTTGGACCGGAAAAGTGTTTGAGCCGATGGCGCTTGTTGTCGGCGGTATGATTTGTATAGCCGCTGCAAATGCTGGTGCAACTTCACAGGATTTAAAAACCGGTTATATTATTGGAGCAACTCCTAAATACCAGCAGATTGCTCTTTTTGTAGGGGCGATTGTTTCATCGCTTATTATCGGCTGGACAATTCAGCAGCTCGATTCGCCGACTCCTGATATGAGAGCAATGGGAATTGTTCACGCTATAGGCAGCGATAAATTTCCTGCACCGCAGGGTACTCTAATGGCAACTTTAATAAAAGGCTTGCTTTCATTTAACCTCGATTGGCAGTTTGTTTTGGTCGGTTCTTTTCTTGCTGTTACTGTCGAGCTATGCGGAGTCAGTGCACTTTCATTTGCTGTTGGTGCCTATCTTCCACTTTCAACAACATTGCCCATATTTGTCGGCGGAGCCATAAAAGGTATCTCTGATAAAGTTGCTAAGAGAAAAGGGGAAAAAGTTGAGGACAGTGAACTCGGGAAGGGTAGTCTCTTTGCAACCGGTCTTGTTGCAGGAGGCGCTCTTGCAGGTGTTATAGTTGCTCTTCTATCAGTCAATGATAATGTATTTAATTTCTTTAAGTCAATCAGCACCGAAGGATTTTTAACAAGTATTCTTGGTGAAGGCGGTTATGCAATACTTGGTGTTATCTTTTTTGGTCTTATGGCATCGATTCTTTTTAAAGTATCAAGGAAGCCGCAAACAAAAATTGAAAAAACCGCAGGCTGATTGATATGATTGACACAAACAGTTCTTCTCTTTTAAGAAAAGAACCATCTGCTTTTTACAGGTGGATGGTTCTTGTTTTTATAAGCCTTGGAATGTTCGGCAACTATTATATTTATGATAGTATAAGTCCACTTGCCGATCTCCTGAAATCACAATTAAATTTTTCAGATTCCGATATCGGTTTGCTTAATGCTATTTACAGTTTTCCAAATATAATTATGGTCCTGGTTGGGGGAATTATAATTGACAGGTTCGGGACAAGAATCTCTGTCTTTATTTTTACTGTTCTGATAATGATCGGCGCTCTTGTTACTGCAATACAGGGCGATTTATTCCTGATGGCAGCAGGAAGGTTGATCTTCGGTTTAGGTGCCGAATCTATGATTGTTGCAATAACCACTATTATTGCACGCTGGTTCAAAGGTAAAGAATTGTCTTTTGCCTTCGGGTTAAATTTAACGGTCGCACGACTGGGATCGTTCCTTGCTTTAAATTCGCCAAGCTGGGGCAGGAGTCTTTATGATTACTGGCAATCGCCTTTGTGGATAACTGTTGGAACAGGTGTTTTTGCAGTAGCCTGTATAATAGTTTATTACTTTTTGGATCTTTATGCCACGAAGAAATATAACCTGCCAAAAGAAGGTGTACAGGATAAAATTGTTTTGAAAGAGATTTTTAGTTTTGGAAAATCTTTTTGGTTCATAACAGCCCTTTGTGTTACATTTTATTCTGCGATGTTCCCCTTCCAGACTTTTGCAATTAAATTTTTCCAGGAAGCTCACGGAACAACACGTGAAGTAGGTGGAAACCTTTCAAGTATGTTAACTCTTGCCGCAATGTTTTTTACTCCTTTGTTTGGTCTTCTTGCAGATAAGATCGGAAAGCGGTCACTTCTTATGATGCTCGGTTCTATTCTGATCATTCCCGTTTATCTTATGATGGCTTACAAAGTTGATATTACCGCTCCTCTTGGATTGACCGGTTCGATTTCTTTAAACTTAGATTTCTTCGATATACATTCTCTAATTCCGATTTACCTTCTTGTGCCGATGTCTATGATGGGAATTTCATTTTCATTAATTCCTGCGATTATGTGGCCATCAGTTGCTCTTGTTGTAAGAGGAGCTAAGCTTGGAACTGCTTACGGGCTCATGACAATGATTCAGAATATCGGTTTATTCGGATTCAATTTGCTGATTGGTTTTGCAAATGATGTTTCCGGCGCCAGTGCTTCCAACCCTTCAGGTTATACATTAGGAATGTGGATATTCTCTTCTCTTGGATTCTTCGGTTTATTGTTTGCTTTCCTCTTAAGAAAAACAGAAATTGGTCCTCACGGGCATGGACTGGAAAAGGGGATGAAGAATAAAAATTGAAAAGTGAAGATAATTATTTATTAAATGGTTAAGGGTCATAAGATTCTGCACTCCTAATATTGCAGTTCCATTTAACTGATAATGTTTGTATGTTGAATGTGATAGTGTCGAGGTGTTATGTCTTCTCATAAATTCTGCGCAAGGTTTGTAACTTCTGTTCTCTTTTTTTGCTCTATAGTTGCAACAACTGTTAAAGCACAATCTTTCGGTTTCGGCTGTCTCGGTTTTGTAGGCGGTTATGGAGGCTTCAGTTACCAGGAATATAAACCCACCGGCTTAAATGATTATATAAATGTTTTTAACGGGATAAGAAGCGATTCCCTGGTTTCGCCAATGGAAAATTTTGGTAAAGCCCAGGGTTACAGGGTAGGCTTAAATTTTTTCAGAGCCAAAGTAGAAAGTTTTGTTCTAACGACTAAAGGATATTATCAATCTGTTTCCGAAGAACATGAAGCCCTTGAAAAACACGCTTCCGGTACACGTTCAACAACGATGAAACTTGAAATGAGAAATTGGGGAATAGGAGTCGATCTCGGTATTTCTATCACAAATTGGATTAGCTGGAAAGTAGTTGACGGCGCTTTGAATTTTAACAATATAACTCTAACCAATACGGAAAATTTAACGGGTGCAGAAACAATAGTAAAAAAATATAAAACAAAATCTACTAACCTGGGATACTCGATCGGAACCGGTTTTATTCTCGAAGTTATTGATGAATATCTTAGTATCGAAGGAGTAGCTGCTTATACAAGGCTTTCAATTGATAATCTTCAGATGGATGATGGAACGTTACTTACCCAAAATGAAACGACTACCGAGCCGATGACTAATTTTATTAACGCCGGGGGATTTAATGCTGTAATTCAATTGAATGTAGGATTTCCGTTATAGAATGAGTGACGAGTAGATGAAAGTCCTAATAGTCATTCAGCCATTCAATCTTATTTAATATGAAACATAGTAAACTCGACACAGCCTCAATTATTGCAATCAGAGATTGCATGGGGGCGAAGAAAAAAGAGAAGATACTTGTTATAACTGATGAACAAAAAAGGGAAATAGGTTTTTATTTATATGAAAATGCACTAAGACTCGGACATAAAGCACTTTATGTTGAGATGAAATCGGGGAAACAGAATGGGGAAGAACCGCCGGATGAAATTGCTGAACTGATGCAGAAGTTCGATGTTGTGTTTTGTCCAACCGCAAAATCTTTAACTCACACAAACGCAAGAAGGGCAGCTTCGGCAAAGGGGGTACGAGTTGCAACTTTTCCAGGAATAACAGAAGAAGTTATGATAAGGGGAATGAATGCAGATTATAAAAAGATTGCCGCACTTTCAATTAAGCTTAAAAAGATTCTTGAGAAAGGAAAAAGAATAAAAGTAACTGCTCCTGCCGGAACCGATATTTCTTTTGGAATTGCAGGAAGAACCGCAATAGCAAGCAAAGGTCTTTTTCATAAAAAAGGAGAGAGCGGAAACTTACCAACCGGCGAGACATTTTTAGCACCAATAGAAGGAACCGCAAATGGAGTTTTTGTTGTTGATGGCTCTATGGCTGGTCTTGGTTTGATTAAGAATGCAGGCATTAAGATAGAAGTGAAAGATGGTTTTGCTTCAACAATTACAGGCGGGAAATTAGCATCTGAATTAAAACTTATGCTTGATGGTGTTGGAAAAATGGCACGGAATATCGCTGAGTTTGGGATCGGGACAAACGATAGTGCAAAACTAAGCGGGATTCTACTTGAAGATGAAAAAGTGATGGGAACAGTTCATATTGCTCTTGGAAATAACGTATCTATGGGAGGAAGTGTAAATGTTCCTCTTCATCTCGATGGGGTTATTAAACAACCAACCGTTTATATGGATGATAAGTTGCTGATGAAAGATGGAAAGCTTTTGATAAGATGATTTAATCATATCACTTATCTTTCCTTTTTTCTTCATACTCATTTCCTTATTTTTGTAATAAACAATCAAAAAAATCAGGAAAATCTTTTAATGCCCTTATTACCTATAACGCTTTTTGGGGATAAAATACTTCGTAAAAAAACAAGCAAAGTTACAGAAGTTGATAATAAAACAATCGAGCTGATAAAGAATATGTTTGCTACCATGCGTAATGCGAATGGGATCGGGCTGGCTGCCAACCAGGTTGGCGCGGATAAGGCAATTTTTGTAGTTGATATTTCGGCTGTTGAAGATCATGAAGACAGCAAACCGATGACGATTATTAACCCGAAAATTATAGAAAGATCCGAAGAAAAAAATGTTATGGAAGAAGGTTGTTTAAGCGTTCCTGAAATTAAGATTGAAATTGAAAGACCCGCGGAGATTATAATTACATACCAGGATGTCAATCTTAAAGAACACACTATTAAAGTCGGTGATATTCTAGCCAGAGTTTTGCAGCATGAATACGATCACTTGCAGGGAATTCTTTTTACAGATTATTTATCCGGCGAAGAAAAAAAGAAATTAAAAAAAGAACTGGAAAATATTAAGAATAGAAAAAAGGAAGTTGGCTACCCTGTCTCAGATAATGTTAGTTATCATTTGAGGTAAAATGAACATTATTTTTATGGGCAGTGCAGGTTTCTCAATTCCCTCCTTAGAAATCCTGTATAAAAGCAAACATAAAATATTCGCTCTTGTCACGGTTCCTGATAAAGAAAAGGGTAGAGGACAAAAAATTTCATCTTCACCTGTAAAAGAATTCGGAATAAAAAATAATATTCCTGTTCTCCAACCCGATAAGTTTAAGGATGAAAAATTTGTTAGCCGGTTAAGAGAATTTAACGCCGATCTTTTTGTTGTTGTGGCTTTCAGAATCTTGCCCCAAGAAGTTTTTACAATTCCGGCAAAAGGTTCTTTTAATCTCCATGCATCACTTCTTCCCAAATACAGAGGTGCCGCTCCAATACAATGGGCATTAATAAAAGGCGAACAGAAAACAGGAGTAACAACCTTTGCACTTGAGGAGAAAGTCGATACGGGAAATATCTATCTGCAAAAAGAAGTTGAGATTGATGATGAAGATAACTTAGAAACTCTTCATGACAAATTAAGTGATATTGGCGCGAAAGCTGTTTTGGAAACAGTCGATATGATCGAATCCGGGAATTATAAATTGAAAGGACAGGATAATTCTCTTGCTACCCCAGCACCAAAAATAACTCCTGAGACAGGAAAGATTGAGTGGGCAAAACCAGCAAAAGAAGTTCATAATCTTGTTCGTGGTTTATCTCCAACTCCCTGTGCTTATTTTTTTCATAATGATAAAAAGATAAAAGTTTATAAGACAAGAGTTATTAAAAAAGAAAATACAATTGCCGGAAAGATTATTGGAATTAAGAAGAACCTCTTTGTTGAATGTGGAACCAATGAACTGGAAATAATCGAGCTTCAGCTTGAAGGCAGAAAGAGAATGAATGCAGAAGAGTTTTTAAGGGGATTCAGGTTTGAGTAAAAAAATGTTGAAAGCGAACCAAGTTTTTATTTAGATTTTAAAAATTCAATCGCCTTCTGTTTATCCCTGAAAAGTGTAACATTTAAGCCGCTGTTTTTTGCTGTTGTTTCTATGAAATCATGTGAATGATCTTCAGGCGCTACTACTGCAGCAACAATAGCAGTTATGTCGATCCCCTCAGTGTGTCGCATATCCTCGTAAGCAAATTGATAATTATTAAGGACTGAATCGACATTTCTGGCATCCGTACAATCCATCAAATATTTTTTAATCCCTTTTTCCTTTCCGAGTTTGTGAGCTTCAAGATTGTATTGCATAGCGGTTTGCCTCGTGATCTCCCCTCTCACTTCAAGAATAATATATGTAGAATCGTCAGATAAGGAAATCATGTGAGACATGCAATCTTCCTTCTTTCAGTATTTTATTCTTGAATATTTATTGTAATGACTGGAAATAATATAAGAATTAAAAGTATAATTCCAAACTATTTAAACTTCAACTTTTTTCAGGAAGGACCTCAGTAACCTGCAACCCGCAGAAAGTTGCCGAATAATTGTTTGCCCGTTTTTATGTATTCATCTTTTATTTTGTAAAAAACCTTCCTGAGCTGTTCTTTATTTAGCTGGCGCAAATCAGGATCATTGTTAAGCCAGGCTTCGAACATTTCGGGAGTAAGCTCAAAGTGGCATTGAATTCCATAAGCATTTGAACCAATCTTTACAGCCTGGTTACGGCTGAATTTCCCGGTGGCTAAAAGAATAATATTATCAGGAAGCTCAACAGTTTCTCCGTGCAGATGAAAAACATTGAGAGGGGAGTTTAAGTTTTCAAACAATGGATCCTTTTTTCCTTCTTCTGTTAACTCAATAGTAAAATTGTTTCCCTCGGGATCAATAAACCCGGTTTCTTTTACCGGGCTCTTAATAACTTTTCCTCCTGCAGCTTTAACCAGCGTTTGAAGACCAAGACAAATTCCGAGATAAGGAATTTTTAGGTCTATAGCATTGCGGATAAAAGCTAATTCATTTTTCATTTTTTCATTCGCGTCATTGACGCTATCAGGACCACCGAGGACAACAACAGCTCCAAAGTTTTCTACCGGCGGGGGATTTTCTCTTCTCTCAAGATCAACTGTAAAACATTCAACATTTTTTTCTTTCAGCACTTCCACGAGAAGCCCCGGTCCCTCGCTTGTGCTATTCTTTATAATGAGTATTTCTTTTTTCATCTTTCTTCCCGAAGAGCTTTCAATTTGAGTTCATATACTCATTAGCCGCTTCTGCAATATTCTGCATTATACTTGTAAAACGGTTTCTGTCAGGCTCAAGAAGAGTAATTCTGAATCCGTACAAATCTGAGTTGAAACCGGTAGAAAGCGGAACCACGCAAATTCCTTTTGAAGCAAGGAGAAAATATGCGAAACGTTTGTCATATTTTGCAGAATCAATTAATGGTTTGATAATTTCATCTGCTTTACTGTTTGCAGTTTTTAAGAACTGACCTTTATGCAGAGAACCATCTTCAAAAAGAACCGTCATATAAAAAGCCCCGTATGCTTTGTTGACAATAAGTCCTGGAATTTTGGAAAATATAGAATGAGCGAGTTGAGATTTTTCCCAATACCCGGAGTTTCTTTTGTCTAGATACGGATAATACCTCTCGTTACCCATTATTTTAGGCAATACTTTCTGCGGCAAAGTTGTAGAGCACACTTCAAGCATTTTTGCATCGATAATTGTTTTTGCATAGCGGGCAAAGTCCGGATGTTTATCGCGGTTATAAAACTCGACCCAGCCGCAGCGCGCACCGGGCCAGGGGAATTCTTTTGAGATGCCGCGCAAAGCTATACCGGGAATGTCATCAACCACTGAAGCGAGCTTTTTGTGAGTGACTCCGCCATAGAAAAGATTTGAGTAAATCTCATCTGAGATCATGAATAAATCGAATTCTTTAACGATCTCTACAAACTGCCTGATAATTTCCTGTTTATAAACCATGCCTGTCGGGTTATCGGGATTGACAAGCAACACACCCGATATTTCAGGATGCTTTACCAATTGAGATCGCAAATGATCCATATCCGGGTACCAGTTGTTTTTCGGATCGAGGCGATATGTGATATGATGTTTACCTGAATGCCCGGCTTCAGCAGATGAATGAGTTGAATACGCCGGGTTGGGTCCGATGACACGTGCATTCTTATTTAGATAGTTATAAATTTTTGAAACCGCATCACCGAGCCCGTTAAAAAAAAGAATATCATCTGGAGTTATCTGGGCACCACCCTCGATGTTGCGTTCATAAGCAATGTATTCACGAGTTTCGAGCAATCCTTTTGTAGGTGAATATGCAAAACAGGAATTATCGCTTTTAATTGTTTCGATTATAATTTCTTTTATCCACTGCGGAACAATCTCTCCTTTAGCAACCGGGTCGCCGATATTTTCCCAGGTAATCGGGATACCCGTTTTCTGTATTTTATTTCCTACTTCTACAATTTCCCGGATTTCATAAGTAAGCTCATCTGCACCGGGATGTATAATATTATTTCTCATTCACGCTCTTCAAAGAATTTTATAATGTTGATTTTAATTTACTCACACAACATAATAATAAATTATTGAATTGAACATTGAATGTTGAACATTGAGTGTTGAAATAGTCAAAAACAAATGTGCAATCTTCAATGAGCAATTTACAATTTTCAATCATTAGAACTAAGCGATACAAATATCTATAGCTTTGAGAATAATAAGATTGGATTTGTGAACCGAGTTTGCGAGAAGGCGTTCTAGAGCAAAAAACCTAATCACCGGTCGGTATAATATCTTTATTCTCTACCATCAGTATTACAGTTTTTTGCGGTGCTCTTGTTCTGTGCATAACATTTTTTGTAATAGTTACACCCTGCCCGGGATTCAGTTCTATTGTTTTATCTTCGAGGTCTACAAAAAGTTTTCCTTCAAGAACGAAGAAAAATTCATCATCATTTTCGTGTTTGTGCCAGTGGTACTCGCCTTCGATAATTCCAACTCTTACAACACTGCCGTTAACTTCCGTAAGAGTTTGATTGAACCACCTGCCTGTCGGCGAGGCAGGTTTGTCCTTACATTCCTTCACCATTTGAGGAATATCAATCACCTCAAAGTGTTTGAACTTGATATCGAGGTGAGTGTTGTAGTTGAATTGATTATTCATTGTGCTCATAATTTTTTCCAGTTGGTTATCTATACGAAAATATAATGGTGTGACGATGATTCCAAACAAATTTAATTCCTGATTTTTAGAAATAGTAACAGTTCTTGATTATATCCTGATTTGGTACTAATTTGTTCACATTATAAAAGGAGTTATACTAAATGCCGATTATTAAATCAATATCCAGTCTCAGGCACCGGACACGGGAAATTGCAAGCATTTGCCACAAACAGGATGAACCGGTGTATCTGACGACAAATGGTGAAGGTGACCTGGTTGTTATGAGTATTAATCATTACGAACAACTTAAAGCCCGTGCTGATCTTTTCGAAAAGCTCGGAGTGGCGCAAACTCAATCTGCTGTAGGTAAGAAAAGCGTTACTCATAGCAGATGATAACCAAACTTCGTCGCCGCTTAAATGCCCGTTAAATACAGGATCAGGTATCTTCCGGTTGCACAGGAAGACCTTATTTCAATCTTTGATTATATAGCAAGCTTTGGCATTTGAACCATTTCATATATTAATATCAAACTCATTATCTTCAAACCAATTTGATTTAATTCTTTCTGTGAAGATAATATGATAAGCTCTTAGAAATAACTCATCAAACGTTATAATTTCGACATTACGATTATTTCTTCTAAATAATTCAAATGTTTCACTCTTAATGTAATGTTCGTTAATATTATCATGTGGGAATTCTCTTCGTCTGGTTCCTATTATGAAGATGGTTTTGGGGTCTATTGTTCTTATTCTATTTGTATCTAATAATTTTCTATTTTCATTTGTAAAATTTTTCAGTTTATAGTTTTTATCTAACGCAAATTTTTGTCCTAAACATTGACTTATGCCCTCAATAAAATCCGGAGTGAAGTCCCATGTGTTTGATCTTGATTTAGTAGTTTTATCATTCTTGAAAATATTTGTTCCAGAATGCTTTAACTCAATTAAAGTGGTATATTCTGAAAAACCAATGAAATCAGTTTTTGGGCTTCCACGCCCCATCGAATTTTCTGTTCCAACTTTTTGTTCGTCGTACAAATCTCTTATAAATTTTATATCTACATTTAATCCAAGTATCCAATCATTCTTTTTTAAGAAATGATGCCAAACAGATTCTTTGGCATTTTGTAAGCCGTATTTTTCTTTATAAGATTCAAGGGAACTTTTATTATGAGTGGGTTTGTCTTTTAGTAGATATAAAAACCCTTTAATAATTTTCTTCCTGTTTTCAAAAGTTATTGACTTAATATCATTTTCTTTTAAATCTGCTTTTAATATAAGCTCTTTTATTTCTTCAATTTTTTCTTTTTCGTTGGACTTTTCTTTTTCTTTCTTAAAATTTAGCATTTCTTACCTCTATTTCATTATTTCATTCTTCAATGTTTCTGTTAGCATTTTTGCAACGTAATCTACGATAGCAATTACTTTTGAATATTCCATTCTCTTCGGACCAATAATTCCAAGATGACCTGAGACATCGCCGATTTTATATTCCTTAGTAATTAAACTATAATCCAAAAGCTTTTGATCTTCATTCTCTTTGCCTATTGAAATGTAAACATTATCCGAGTTCATGTCTTCTGTCTTATCCAAAATATGAACGATAATATCCTTGTCTTCAAGAAGCTCAATTACACTTTGGAATCTTTCGGGGTCATCAAATTCCGGCTGTTGAATGACATTTTTTGCGCCGGTTATATAAATACCGTCCGAGCTTCTAACGTCCTTAAATACTTTGTCAGCAGACTTAAGGAAAAGACGTATGATAGCTTTCTGGTCTTCTCCAACATCTTCGAACCTCTCGCTAAAAGTCTCACGCATTTCCTTAAATGATAAACCTG
>Ga0209640_10005682_pt1 | contig 10898 bp, 10 predicted proteins | sample RifCSP10_1_FD_184018 | JGI IMG/M metagenome (GOLD analysis project Ga0209640, IMG submission 184018) | Soil microbial communities from Rifle, Colorado - Rifle CSP2_sed 10_1 (SPAdes) (version 2) | ecosystem: Environmental > Terrestrial > Deep subsurface > Rock core/Sediment | place: Rifle...
ATAAAAATTTTCTACATGGAAGTGAAAATTATTCCAAACATGATTGTACTTATCTTTTGGTATTGGCCCTGCATTTTTCCATCGTTCTCTTAAATCATTAAAATGTTTTAATGTGTCTTTGATGTTTTCTTGCGGATTGATTAACTCTTTTAATTCCTCAACAATTGCTAAACGATTTTCTAAATTAGTTTTTAGATTTGTTTGTAGACTTTTGAAATGAGTATTTTTGGCATCTCTAAAAATAGAGTAGTATTTATCAAAATTGCTTTTTAAAGGAGAATGATATTGAAACTCTTCATTTGGATCTTGATTTTCCGCAAGAAACTCTTCTTTTTTCTCTTCTAAAAGATGATTGTATTTTGCTAAAAATGATTTTTTGATTTCTTCAATATGATCTTTAGCAGATAGCACTTTCTCATTGCTCACCAGGTTTTTTAATTCATCAACCAGTGATTCTAAAGATAATGTATCATAATCTTGCATTGGAATGTCATGACGGTCTTTAAGAGTCTCGTCTTCACTTTCTTCCGCGTTTGTATCAGCGATGGCGTTTAGCGCCGTTTGGTTATCAGTTTCTAAAGCAGTGTCAGTATTTGTCAATTCTTCGGTTGAAGGAATTACAACATTATCTTCTGCAGGCACATCAATAGGTTCAGCTACTGATTTCGTTTCCAAAACTTCTGTTTCTGATTGATTTGATTCAGCTGAATCGTGTGCTAAATTTCCATCTGCCTCATTTTCGTTACGTGACAGGTTATCATTCTTTTCTTCTAACATTTTTTTCAATGTATAAGGTTCTTATTTTTTTTTCGAGTGCTAAAGATAGTGAAAGCAAGACTAATTTACAAAATAATACCTTTGATTACCAATTAATTTTGTTGAAAATAACTGATTTAAATTCGTTATGAATTATATTGAATATGAAAACTACAGGTAATTTTTTACAAAAGGTTTTTATGAGAAAGAACTAAAGTTATTTAATTAAAGTAGGATTACTATCATCTTAAAGCAAAAAACACAACTGTTTCTAGTTGTGTTTTTTTTGCTTTACATCCGATGTGTTTTATGTGAAAATAGATGCTGAAACCAATTGATTAACAGAGATTAATCTCATTTAATCCAAACTGACCAAGCTTTCTCTGCCTGAAAAATAAGCATGTCCAAACCATTTTTGATTTGTGCTCCTTGAGCTTTCGCTTTTTTAAGAAATTGTGTTTCTTCCGGATTGTAAATCAGGTCAAAAGCAATGTGTTTGTCCGTAAAGTATTCGTATGGAATTGATGGGGATTCATCAATATTTGGACTTGTTCCAACAGGCGTAGAATTGATAATTATTTGATAATTGTCAAATGTAGTGGCATTGATTCTATTATAGTCAATTACATTTTCTTTGGCTTCTCTGGATACAAAAGTGTAAAAGATATCCAATTCTTCCAAAGCATACGCCACTCCTTTTGAAGCGCCTCCGGTTCCTAAAATCAGTGCTTTTTTATGGTGCGGCTCTAATAATGGTTCCAATGATTTCTTGAAACCATAATAATCAGTGTTGTATCCTTTTAGTTTTCCTTTTTTGGTAATTTTTATCGTGTTTACAGCGCCAATTACCACTGCTTTTTTCGAAAGTTTATCCAAAAAAGGAATGACTGTTTCTTTATATGGAATGGTAACATTTAAACCCTTTAAATCGGGCGTGTTCTTTATTATATCAGGGAAAGCTGAAATTTCAGGAATGTCAAAATTCTCGTAGGTACAACCTTCAAAGTTTTCGCTATTGAATTTATCTGTAAAATATCCTTTCGAAAAGGAATAATTAATATTTCTTCCCAGTAAACCAAAACGCTTTCTTACTACTTCAATCATTACAATTTTTTATGTTTTGCGATATAATTTTGTACCATTTTTTTGTTCCAAACTACTGGAAATAAATCTTCAATAATGATATAGTTGTCAAAATTCAACCTCATAGCGTTGCTCAAATGAAATTTTGCTTTGGTATTATCCTGAATCATAAAGTAGAGTCCAGCCAAACGATATTCAACTTCATTTTCTTCTGGGAAGTATTCTGAAGCTTGCAATAAAGTTTGTATAGCGCTTTCGAATTCGCCTAAAAATTGAAGAATATCCACCCAGAACAACCAAGTGTCTAATTGATAATCACCAAATTCCACTGCTTTTCTGTAACCAAATTCGGCTTCCTCAAAGAAGTTCAATTGCTTGTTTATTGAAGCAAAACGTTTCCAATACAATCGATTTTGATTGTCAATCGCTAATGCTTTGTTGACATAAAAAAGTGCTTTTTGATAGTTTTTTTGACGTACATAGAAATCAGTAATCGCAATCCAGCCTTTGTCTAAAAGTGGATCTTCATGTACTGTTTTGTTGAAATATTTTAATGCTAACGCTTTGTTACCTAATTTCTCATGACATTTACCTATTCGGAGTAAAGCATAGGACGTAGCATCGTCTAATTCGATAGTTCTTTCATAGCTTTCGATTGCTTCGGCGTATTTTTTTAATCGTTCGTGCGCTTTGGCTTTTTCCATGAATGCACCAAGGAATTCATCATCAATTAAAGTTGCATAATCAAAGGCACGGATTGCATTTTCATATTCTTTTACTCCATAATGCAAACGGCCCATTTGATGCCAGGCAATTTCGCTGTATGGGTTTTTGTCAATGTATTTTGTCAAATAAGTAATCGCTTCCTGATTTTGATCTAAAAATTCAAAACAATACACTACGTTATACAAAGCGGATTGATCATCAAAATCTTCTTCAAGGCATTTAATAAAACTCTCTTTGGCCAATTCGAGATTGTCCATAAAAAGATATTCCATTCCTATTAAGTTATAAACATCGGCATAATCATCAGTGAATTTTAAAGCAATTTTTAATTGCTCAACTGCTTTCTCGTGTTGGTCTCTTTTAGAGCAAATATTTGCCTTTTGAATATAAATTTCTTCATTGGTAGGTTCGATGGCATACAACTCATTCAATAGTTTTTCGGCTATTTCAAGTTTGTCATCATATACAAGCATTTCCACTTGGACTAATTTTAGTCCTGTAGATTTTGGGTGTTGATCCAATGCTAGTTTTAGAGCTTTTTTTGCCAAAGCGGCCTTACCCATATCGATATAATGAAGAATAATTTCTTCAAATTCTTCGGAGTCAAAAAAGAGAACTTTGTTGGTTTTCAACATGGACTCAAATTTTGACAAGGATAAGTTATAGTCTTCTTCTTCGTTGCTTAATTGCATACTGTGTGTTTTTAATTTGGCCTAAATAAATTTAGGTAATCGTACTTGTAATGTGAGGGAAAGTTAGAATTGTTGTGAACAATTTAATTAACAAATTAGCTTTGGTTTAAACTGATGTCATAGCCCCTGATTACTTCACTTTACTTTTATTTTAATTGGAGTTCAGTGAACTTCGTTTGAAGTGTAAATCCTTTCCTGACCTGAACTTTTTTCAGGTTCCCGAACTCGTTCAGGTCAGGAAAGATTGCAACGGATAGCAGGAAAAAGCTCCCAATTGCTATATTTTAAATATTAATTCTTGTTCAAAATTTCATTCATTACTTCAAGGATGATGCCGCAACCTTCTCGTATTTCTTCTTCAGAAATGGTAAGAGGAGGTGTTATTCTTATGGCACATTCTTCAAACAATAACCAAAATAAAATGAGTCCTTTGTCTTGACATTTGAGAATCACTTCATTGGTTACATCGGCACTTTTTGTCATCGCAGCCAGCATTAATCCTTTTCCTCGTATATCTACTATCAAAGGATGTACCAAAAGTGTTCGAAATAGGTTTTCTTTCTCCAGCGCTTCGGCCATGAGATTGGTCTCAGTAATTTCCTTCAAAGTCGCCAAACAGGCTGACGCAATGACAGGATGACCTCCAAAAGTCGTGATATGTCCCAGTTTTGGGTCATGACTCAATAAATCCATCATGGATGATGACGCGGTAAAAGCGCCTACGGGCATGCCGCCACCCATTCCTTTTCCCATAACCACGATATCAGGAACGACATCGTAATTTTGAAATCCGAAAAGTTTTCCGGTTCTACCAAAACCTGGTTGAATTTCATCCAGAATCATCATCGCACCAACTTCGGAACAACGCTGGCGAACTTTTTTGAGGAAATCATTGTGAGGCTGAATAAATCCGGCACCACCTTGAATGGTTTCCAAAATAATTCCTGCTGTTTTTGTTGTTATTTTTTGTAAATCTTCTTCGTTATTAAAGGTAATAAAATCCACATCAGGAATCAGCGGACGAAAAATGCGTTTGCGTTCTTCAAATCCCATTACACTCATGGAGCCCATAGTGTTCCCGTGATATGCATTGTGACAAGAAATCAACTGGCTTCTTCCAGTGGTTCTTCTGGCGAGTTTTAAGGCGCCTTCAATGGCTTCAGTTCCTGAATTGACCAAATAGGTTTTATTTAAAGGCGCGGGCAGGAGCGAGGCCAACAATTTGCAATATTGAACTGCCGGACTCTGGGAATATTCGCCATAAACCATCACATGCGAATATTTATCTAACTGATTTTTAATCGCTTGATTGACTCTGGGGTGTTTATGTCCCAACGCACAAGCAGAAACTCCAGCCACAAAATCTAAGTGTTTTTTATTATTGGTGTCGTAAATATAGGAACCTACAGCATGTGAAACTTCCATGCCTAATGGATAAGGTGATGTTTGCGCTTGGTATTTTAAGAAATCGGGATTCAATGTTTTGTGAGTTTTATTTAGACTACAAAAATATTCTTTTAATAACAAAAACCACCCCGTTTTAGTATCAAAAGGGGGTGGTTTTTAAATAAATTAACTTTTATTTAGTTGATATCTTTAAATTTGTGATTATTTGCTTCAAAGCTACATAATCGCTTTAGTATTAATTGTACGAGGTATTTGATTGCTTACCAACTAAGCTACGTTTTTTAAGCATTGATTTTTTTTTTAAAACAAATTTATGAATTAATAAATCTTTGTAATAAAATGGGGAATTCATGTTTGAAATCCCGAATAAAGTAAGTCAGAAAGGAAGTAAAATTTTTCATAATAAAAAGTATTTAATGGTTTCCCAACAAGGTAGAACATTAAATTATTAAGAAAAAAAGAAACCGATGAGAAGCCTAATTAGTCGATAAAACCTGTATTGAGGATTGTTCTCTTTGTTTTTTAAGAATGATTGACTAATTTTTTGGTGTAAAAAAAAGGTAATTAATAACTTCTAAATATTTTTTTATTGAGCTTCATGATAGAAACAATAGAATCAAAAAATCTGAAATCTGAACACTACTTTCTTTTCTTCTTATCGTAGTTCAAAGTTTCTTTCCGGATTTTCATCGGAACGTCTTTTTTTGCTTCGTCTGCTTTAGTAGCTTTAGCTATTTTAGCATTATCCTCATTTTCCTCAGGTGGAAAAATATCATCCTTTGATTTAATCCTTTCATCACCGCGCCAAACCAATCCTCTTAACTTCCTTGCATTTTCAGGCAAATCTTTTTCAGGGTAAATATCTCCGTCCACTTGTTTGAAAAAAGTAATGCTTTCAATCGCATTTTTTTCTAAAATAAGATTGATTTTACTGCTCACATTTTTATTGATACCAATGAGTTCCTTCGCGTCATTGCGCATATAATAAATAACTTCTGTATTTTTTACAATATCAACATCATGTAGTTTTCCTTCTTCGAATTTACCATAAAGATTTTGCCCTTTTACCTGATTATAGCCCGTTCCTAAAGTGTCTTTGGAAACAAGAAAAGTATTGTTGAGTACTTTGAGCGAATCGAGTTTTTGGGTGTTGTTATTTCCAACAAGATGCATCACATCTCCTGTAATCTGGCTTTCTCCATTCCAAAGAATTGGGTTTCCGATCATTTTTGTCAAGGCTGTTTTTGAACTCGAATGTATCGAATCACATTTTCCGCTCATATCGGTTTTGAAAAAACGAACATTGTTAAAAGCACGGATTATGCGATCACCTTCTTTACCTGTTACCATCAATTTTTTTCCATGAATGTAAACCGAATCATTTTCCACAAAGTTTATTGCCACTGCTCTTTTGGTAACAAAAACAGAATCCTTTTTTTTATACAATTCGGCATAATGCCCTTTGATAATCCCTCGATTTATGGAATCAGTAATTTTTACATTCCGCGTGGCCGATGCAAATTCTTTGTTTCGGTCATAATACAAACTATCTCCTCTAATTAACCTATCGTCGTACTTGATATAGGATTTTTTTACAAAGTGAGCCAGGTTTTTTTTAGTGTCATAAAACCCTTTTTCCGTATAAATATAATTGGCTTTACTGGTAATGGTGGACGGCCCAAAAAGATAGGAGTGACCGGAATTACTGTAATAATCCAAATGGTTTGATTTTATCACGTACGTTGGATTCGTAATCGAAACGGCCGTTGTAAATTGAAATTTCTTTTGGTTGACATAATATTTTCCTGAATTGCTTTGTAAAACATTGTCTTTATTGGTTATAGTTCCCGGAGTATCGTAATATACTTCTTGAGTGTTTCGATCAAAATTAATGATTTCCGTGGTCAAAGTCGCATCCGGTGAACTCATAACGGCATTACCGGAAGCATATGCTTTTTTTACGTTTCCATTGTATTCTGCATATTTACTGTTCAAAAACAAAGTATCGCCTTGAACTAATTGTACATTTCCAAAGGCTTTGATGTAGTTTTCTTTCTGAAAGTAATATGCTTTATTGCAAGTCAAAACCACGCCGTCATGATTTACACGAACATTTCCTGTCAATAAAAATGCATCTGGAATTTCTACCTGATTTACATCGGCAAAATCAGAATGTTCAACAACGATTTTTTTTGGGGCTTGCGCCAAAACAAAATTTGTACCAAGCAATAGTAAACAACAGCGAAATAGGAATTTCTTCAATGGATTTATTTTTTGTCAAATTTATGAAAAAGGTTACAATCCTAATCGATATTAGGATTTATTTATAACACTTGAAAAATGAACAAAAAACAGTACAAATCCGTTTTTAAAGTTATCAACAAATGAAGTTACTCTTTCGTTGTAGTTGTTCTTTTAAAAGTTGAATTTATTATAATTTAATGCGATTTCCTGTTCTTTCTATAAATTATATTAAATTTAAAAATTGAATAAATAAATCGGTCAAATTATCTCAAAAAAACGAATTGAAACCAGCATAAATAATTTTATATGATAAAAAAAACGATTATAGTTGTAGGGATTAGCGTAGTGCTTTTGGCAACCGCTTGCAAAACAAAAGATTTAAAAATGGCAGAAAAGAAAGAGATTGTCTCTGATAAAAAAGAAGTTGTCTATCAGGTTTTTACCCGATTATTCGGAAATAAGAATACCACTAATAAACCTTGGGGTACCCTTGAAGAAAATGGAGTTGGGAAATTTAATGATTTTACGGATAAAGCGCTTAATGAAATAAAGGATTTAGGTGTAACTTATATTTGGTATACCGGAGTTCAGCATCATGCTTTGATTCGGGATTATACTGCAATAGGAATTTCGAATGATGACCCGGAAGTAGTAAAAGGAAGAGCCGGATCTCCTTATGCAGTAAAAGATTATTATAATGTAAATCCAGATTTGGCTGTAAATCCTGCAAATCGTTTGCAAGAATTTGAGGCATTAATTGCCAGAAGCCATAAAGCGGGATTAAAAGTGATTATTGACATTGTTCCTAATCATATCGCACGAAAATACGAAGGGAAAAATAATCCTGCGGGAGTTAAAGATTTTGGTGTTGATGATGATGTTTCAGTTGAATATAAACGAGATAATAATTTCTATTATATTCCAAATACTCGCTTTGAAATACCAAATACTGCAAAGCCTTTAAATGGAGAAAAGAATCCATTAGTTGATGGGAAATTTGAAGAATACCCTGCTAAATGGACCGGAAATGGTTCTCGTTTAGCAAAACCAGATAAGAATGATTGGTACGAAACCGTAAAAGTAAATTACGGAATTCTCCCGGACGGTTCAAAAGATTTTCCAGAGCTTCCTGGTGGTTTTGATACAAAATCATATCAGGAACATTACAATTTTTGGAAAGATAAAAACGTTCCTGATTCGTGGATAAAATTCCGTTCTATTGCTTTGTACTGGACAGCAAAAGGAGTAGATGGTTTCAGATATGATATGGCGGAAATGGTTCCTTATGAATTTTGGAGCTATATGAACTCAGCTGTAAAAATGGCTAATCCGAATGCTTTTTTATTAGCGGAAGTTTACAATCCTAAGGAGTATAGAAATTACATTCACCTTGGGAAAATGGATTATCTGTATGACAAAGTCGAAACGTATGACAAATTGAAAGATGTTATAAAAGGGAAAGCACTGCCAGATGGACTTTCTGATATCCAAAAAGGGATGCAAGATATTGAACATCATATGTTACATTTTCTGGATAATCATGATGAGCAGCGATTAGCAAGTCCTGAATTTGCAGGAACACCGCAAAAAGGAAAACCTTTAATGGTTGTTTCAACTGCGATAAGTACCTCACCAACTATGATTTATTTTGGACAGGAAGTAGGAGAGGCGGGAAATGAAAATGCAGGTTTCGGGACACATTCCAGAACTTCGATTTTTGATTATGTAGGTGTACCTAATCATCAACGCTGGATGAATGGCGGAAAATTTGACGGAGGCCAACTTACAGAAGATGAAAAAGATTTACGTGATTTTTATAAAAGATTGCTGAATTTTTCTTTGAATAGTTCAGCTTTAATGGGAAAATTCGAAGAAATTCAATCTATCAATCGCACTAATACAAAAGGTTTTGATCCCGGAATTTATGCATTTACGCGTTGGTCTGATACTCAAAAACTGATTGTGGTTGCAAATTTTTCTTGGCTTACCACCAGTAATTTCGAACTAAAAATTCCTTCAGATATCATCAAGAAGTGGAATTTGAAAGATGGTAATTATACTTTGACGGATCAATTATATAAAAAGAGTATTATACAACTGCAGGTTATCAATGGTGAAGGAAAAGCCCAAATTGCTATTGCTCCATCAGAATCATTTATTTATCAGTTGAAATAAGTCTAGTTTTTAATTCTTAATTTCTATTTAAAAAAAATGCTGCTACAAATTTTGTAGCAGCATTTTTTTTAGCTTAAAAGTGAAACGACGATTTCTTTAATGCAGAATCATAATTCTCACCCACTTTTTTCCAATTAATCACATTGAAAAAAGCATCTATATAATTTTTTCTTTTGTATTGGTAGTCCGCATAATAAGCGTGTTCCCAAATGTCTATAGCCAGAATAGGTTTTCCTTGAATTAATGCATTCACCATTAAAGGATTATCTTGATTTTGAGTACTGGTAATTTGTAATTCTCCTGTTTTATCGACCACCAGCCATACCCAACCAGATCCAAATAATTTTTCAGATTCATTTTTGAATAATGTAGTGAAATTTTCAAATGACCCAAATTTTTTGGTAATTACCTCTGCTAAAATATCATTAGGCTGACCGCCGGCTTTAGGTGCCATGCACTGCCAATATAAAGTGTGGTTGTAAAAACCGCCTGCATTATTTCTGAGATTAGCATCATTCAAATCTAATTTAGCTAATACTTCCTCTATCGTTAGGTTTTCCAATGCTGTTCCTGCTAGCGCCCTGTTTAAATTATTGGTATACGTCAGATAATGTTTGGAATAATGCATTTCTAAAGTTTGAGCAGAAATGTTCGGAGCTAAAGCGTCATATGCATATGGTAATTTTTCGAGCTGAAACGCACCTTCATTTGCTTTAACGTCTTCGGGAAGTCCCATTGCTACTTTTTCCTCAGCAGTGGGAAGTGGTACTTCAACAACTTCCGTAAGTTTTTTATTGTTACAGGAAATTAATAAAGAAATGAAAATCAAGTTAGATATTAAAAAAATATTTTTTTTCATCTGGAAGTTATTTTTTTAAAAGGGAATTAATGATTTCTATGTAATTTTCTTTAGCCTCATCGGAAGTAAGATGGCTGATTTGCATCCAAGCATTGGTTTTGAAAGCATCTCTCAGATGATAGTTTGACGCTTGTTTTAAATCTAAAATTCCCAAAGTAGCCTGTTTATAAAAAGCATAAAGTCTCAGCTGGACATCTTGTGGTAAAGATGCCTGTGTCATTTCAGAAGCAATTTCAACTGCCTCTTGAAATCGGGTATCTAAATCTTTTTCAGTCATTATCCTTTTGTAGCAATAATTGTTTTTCCTCCAATTGCTTTTTGATTAAGAACTACATTGATAGGTGTTCCTAAAGGTAAAAATATATCCACTCTTGAACCAAATTTTATGAAACCAGCATCTGTTCCCTGAATAACTTGCATTCCTTCTTCGGCATAGTTTACAATTCTTCGGGCTAAAGCACCTGCAATTTGGCGATATAATATTTCGCCAAATGTTTTGTTTTCAATGACTATTGTAGTTCTTTCGTTTTCCTCACTTGCTTTTGGATGCCAAGCTACCAAGAATTTTCCGGGATGATATTTACTGAATTTTACAATTCCGCTAAGTGGATAACGAGTTACATGCACATTTATAGGTGACATGAAAATAGATATTTGCAGACGTTTGTCTTTGAAATATTCTCCCTCAAAAACTTCTTCAATAACAACTACTTTACCATCAACAGGAGCAAGTATTTGATTCTCATTAAGTATAACTGTCCTTTTTGGATTTCTAAAAAATTGCAAAATGATAATTAGTACTAATAAGGCACTTATTTGAATTAACATTTTAATCCAGTTAGTGTCAATAAATTTATCAGACAATAAAAGTACCGTAGTACTGAAAATGATGCCTAATAATATAGACGGGGTTCCTTCTTTATGAAACATAGTTTAAGATTTGGTAAAATAAAAAT
>Ga0209640_10005683_pt1 | contig 10897 bp, 9 predicted proteins | sample RifCSP10_1_FD_184018 | JGI IMG/M metagenome (GOLD analysis project Ga0209640, IMG submission 184018) | Soil microbial communities from Rifle, Colorado - Rifle CSP2_sed 10_1 (SPAdes) (version 2) | ecosystem: Environmental > Terrestrial > Deep subsurface > Rock core/Sediment | place: Rifle...
TTGCCGCCTGTCGACACCAGGTTCGGCTGGCTGCAGCCGCGGCTGCCGTGGGGGGAGTTCCACGAGCCGTTCGCGCCGCCGGTCTTGTCGGAGTGACCCACCTGAGCGGACGGACCCGGTGCCGGAGGCTGCGCCGGAGGGCCGGTGCCGCGCGCTGGCGGTTCGACGTGCTGGTTGCTGGTCCAGTTGCTGCAGGTGTGATCGGCGGCATCCGTATACGCGCGGCCATCGGTCGTCGAGCCGGTCAGGATGTCATGCTGGTTCGGCGTGTCGCCGACGCCGTTGACCCGTTCGCCCTTCTCGGTCACCGCGTTGTTCTTGTTGATGCGGTTGCCGAGCCGCGCGCGCTCGATGGTATCGCCGTGCAGCTCGTCCTGGTTGGCGGCAATCATCGCGCCGCGCGCGTTGTGCCACGGGCCGTTGCCAATGCGGTCGCGCGCGCTGACGGCGCCCGGACCCTGCGTGCTGAGATAGGCGCGCCAGGTCGCCGCGCCGCGTCCCGCTGCTGTCGCCAGCTGCTGGCAGTGGGCGTCGGCGCCCGCCAGGCCGCCGTAGTTCGCGCCGTCTCCTTTGGCGACGCTCGTGACGAAGAAGCTCATCGGCTGCTGGGGCTGCTGGGGCGCCTGCGCCGCAAGCATCCCGGCACACACCGTTGCGGCCAGCACCGTCGTGCCAACGACGAGAGAGTGTCCGTTCTGTTTCATGAATATCCTCTCCAGAGAAAAGCCAACGGCGGACGCATTTCGTTCCGCCGGACGACATCCTATCACCGGCGCCCGCCAGCAGCAGATTCGCGACCCCGGTGTGTCTCGGATCAGGAGGCCGTGCGCGGATAGCGGGGCCGGGAGGACGCCATCAGTCGAACGTGAAGAGTTCTTTCTCAGGTGGCCGCTGCATACCCTTCTCATGGTATTCCTCCCAGATCTTCGCCCAGGGGCGGCCATACATATCGGGCACCGTGTACGGGATCACAGTCCCTGCGACCGCCGGCCTGGCGAGCCCGTTGATCGGGTAGATCGTCTGCACGCACTCGATGAACGTGTAGGGTTCGCCAGTGTCAAAGCCGCTCGTCCGCTCGAGCGTGCGGGTCATCCGGATCGGTTCCACGAGCGCGTCGGGGTCGTAAAAGACGCCTTCGTGGTTGAGGCCGAGGAACCTGCCGGCTTCGTCGCGGTTCGGCGTGTAGATCTCGATGGTCTGCAGCTTGCCCGAAAACTCGGGGTTGCCGTGCACCTTCCATCCCTGCACGTTCGACGTCCAGGTGATGAGCGCCTCTCCATCCCAGAAGCCAATGGTGTCGCCGTACCAGCGCGGTACGTCCGCGCCGAGACGGGGCAGCGCGCCCTCGGTGTTGAACGTGCGGCCGACGTGGATATTGGTGATGAAGTTGTCAGCGTCACCAGCCAGGAACTGGACCAGCGTGGGCGTGACAATGACCGAGTGGGGCTGGTTCGTGACGGCATGGTAGTGCCAGCGCCGCATGAAGCCCTCGGGCCAGCAGTACTGCGCCGGCCATTGTGGCGCATTCGTGTGCGCGTCGTGATAGGCCTCTTGCACCATTCGCGTCTTGTACTCGTCGGTGAGCAGCGACAGGATGGTCGGATACTGATTCCACAGCAGCTCGGCGTACCAGTTCTGTCCCCGGTGCCACACGTAGCGCCCGCTCCAGTCGCCCGGCACCGTGGCGTAGGTATGCTCGGTCGGCCCGCCGCGCCGGCGCGCCTCGTCGAGGAGCGCCTCGTAGTGGGCCTGTGCCGTCTTGAACGTGTAGGGGCTGACGATCGCCTCGCGCGGGTAGTCCCGATCGCAGAAGCCCCACGCGGCCGAGGCCGGCGGCTTGTCGCCAATCATCCCGCCCCGCCACTGCGCCTCGAGACCATACGGACTGTTGCACCGGAAGTACCGCTTGTCGGTCCACAACACTCGGTCGGCGTAGAAGTCCTTGGACGTAAAGATGTCGACCTTCAACGGCTCGATCCCCGCGGGTGTGGCGCCGTTGCGGGCTGCACCCACGAACCCGGCCAGCCGGTCGCCGGACGCTGCTGGATCCAGCGGGCCGACGAGCCAGTGTTGTGGCGGGTACCCCACGATCTCCGGCGGCGGAAACGCCTCGATGTCGGCCGGATCCGCCCACGAGTCTGCCGGGATGGTCGGCGTCAGGGGTGCGCCGCGGCCCACGCTCGTCGGTCCGGCCTGCCCCCTGTCGGCCGTCGAGCACGAGAGCGACGTGGCCACGACGAACGCAGCAAGTACGGCGCGCCTGCCTCTTCGCTCATGCATCTGTGTCATCGGTGATCCTCGAGCGCCATCATAGGGCGTTGCGCCGCCCGCGTCGAGGACGATGGGGAACTTAGGGTGCTCGGGGTGCTGGGTGCTGCGCTAGTTCCTGGGCCTCCAGTTCAGGACGACCGTGATCGGCGAGCCTATCTCCTCGACGACGGTGCCCATCAGGAAGCGTTGGCCGTCCGGCGACACCAGGTACTGCTGCCGCGCGAAACTCTGCACGGCGCCGCCGACGCGCGTGGCGAACAGTGGCACTGGCGTCCCGGGCTCGACCGTATCGCCCTTCGGCGCAAGTTGCACGGGCACCGCCATCATGCGACCGTCGAGCGCGATGTAGTACAGCTCCCTTCCGTCGCGCCGCCACCTGACCTGCGCGCCACCCGTCGTCGAAACCTGCCACTTGCCGCCAACCTCACCGTCCTGTCTGCCGAAGGATTGGATGTAGACCTCGAAGCGGCCCGATTCGTTCGATTGGTACGCGATCCAGCGGCCGTCCGGCGAGAACTGTCCGTCGCGCGCATCCGACGGCGTGTCGATTGCCTCAAACGCTGTGCCTCCGCCCTCGACGGGCAACACCCAGAGATCGTTCTCGCCGTTGGGATCGCTCGTGCGGTAGAGCAGCAAGCGTCCGTCGGATGACCAGTCCGACGGAATCTTGGCTGACTTGGTGGCCAGCAGCTGCCGTTCGGCGCCCGCGCCGGTCGCGGGCTTCTCGTAGAGGTCGAGCACACCCCCGCGCACCGAGGCGAAGACGATCCGTCTGCCGTTGGGTGACCATACCGGGTAGAGGTCGAGCGAATTCCCAAAGGTAAACCGGCTGAAGACCCCACGCGCGAGATCCAGCAACCAGACGTTGGTGATGCCGCTGACCGTCTGCTCCACCGCGACGCGTTGGCCGTCTGGAGAGATCGACGGACTGAAGGTCGTGGTCGCAATGGGATCGCCGACAGCCCCGAGCTCGCGTCCGGTCCGGTCGACCCACGTCAGCTGCCTCCGTCCGACCGTCGCGCCCATGCGATAGGCGATGGGCCCTGCGGAGGAAGCCGAGATCGCCCCGATGCCCCGCTGGACGCTCGCCTGCTCGGCCACCGACACGGGACTTCCCGAGAGCTGCAGGGAGTCGGGATCGAACCTCTGCGCGAACAGCGTCTCCTGACGGACGAACAACAGATGTCCGGACGCCGCAAAGACCGCTGCGGCGTCGGCGTCGAGCACACGGCGGGCGCTCAGGTCCCCGAGCTGCCCGACCCACACGCCGCGGGCTTCTGGCGCGCCTTCGACGTAGAACAGGAAGTGCCGGGCGTCGGGAAGAAATTGCGGAAACCTGTGGCTCGAGTGTTGCGGCTGGATCTCTGTCGCTGGTGCCGGCTCGCCGCCGCCGGCAGTCACACGCAGGATCGGCACGCCGGACGCGGGCGCGTACAGGATGTCGCCGCTGCTGTTCCAGGTGCCGCCGAAGCCTCGGGGCAGGTTGGCGAGCGTCTGGACCGATTCGCCCTCGATGTCGATCCGCTTGAGCTTGGTGTCCGCGAAGAATCCGACGGACCGGCTGTCGGGCGACCAGAACGGCAGTGCAGCGCCCTCGGTGGGGGCCAGCGGCCGCGCGAGGACCGAGTCGAGCGAACGCAGCCATAGCCTGGAACGGCCCTCGGATTCGGCGACAAAGACGATCTTGAGGCCGTCCGGCGAAATGGCCAGCGACGCAGGGTCGGTCGTTGTCGGCGTGACGATGTCGAAACGCAGCTCGGGCGGTGGCGGAGCGGCACGAAACGCAAGTGCCGCAGTGACGACTGCCGCCAGCGTGGCCAAGGCGCAGGCCGCCCAGGCAATGCGTTCGCGCCGGCGCGATCCACGTGGCGTGACGATGCCCACAGCGGGCGCCTGGCTGGTTGCCGGTTCTGCAGCGCCGGCATCCTGCTCGCCCCGTGCATCGTCGATCTCGAGCCGCGCGTCGCGAATGTCTCCGAGGCGTCGCTGCGGATCTTTCTGCAGGCACCGGCGCAGCAGGCGCCGAATGCTCTCAGGCGTGTGCGGGGGCAGTTGCGACCAGACCGGATCGTCGCGCACCACGGCGGCGATGGTTTCTGTTGTGTCATCGCCGGCAAAGGCGCGCCTTCCCGCGAGCAGTTCGTACAACACACAGCCGAACGCCCAGACATCCGTCCGCTTGTCCACAGGTCTGCCGCGAGCCTGCTCCGGGCTCATGTAGGCGGCCGTGCCCAGGATCATCCCCGCTCCCGTTGCTGCGTGCGCTGTCAACGTCGGCGAGGCCGTCGCGTCCGGGTCCCTCGACCACAGCCCGGAGTCGGTCCCCTGCGCGAGCTTCGCAAGGCCGAAGTCGAGCACCTTCACCGTGCCATCGCGGCGCACCTTGATGTTGGCCGGCTTCAAGTCGCGATGGACGATGCCGTGCTCGTGCGCGGCTTCGAGGGCGTCGACGATCTGCGCGGCGATGCCGAGCACCTCTTCGACAGGAAGCCCCGGGGGACTGGTGCTCGGGTGCTCAAGTGCTGGGGTGCTCAGGTGTTCGGCCAGCGTCTCGCCCTCGACCAGCTCCATGACGATCGAGTGCGTGCCGCCGGCCTCTTCGAGCCCGTAGATCTGGGCGATGTTCGGGTGGTTGAGCGCGGCCAGGGCTCGCGCCTCGCGTTCGAAGCGCGCCAGCCGGTCAGGGTCCGCTGCCAGACTGTCGGGCAGGACCTTGATCGCCACGTCGCGGCCGAGCTTGGTGTCGTGCGCGCGGAAGACGATCCCCATACCGCCCTCGCCGAGCCGGGCGCTGATCTCATAGGACCCGAGACGGGAGCCGGGCGTCAGGGCCATCGTGGTGTGAACGGGCTGACGGGCTTCCCTTCAGTTGCGGCTGGTTGCCACGGCCGCCGTGACATCAGCCTTGGTCAGCGGCCGATCCGGGTTCGGCGGGTGGGCCGGGATCCACGTGGTGTAATCGAGCTTGAGCCGATCGAAGGCGGCGACCGCTGACTTGACCACGCCCAACTGATTGGGGTTGGCGTTCACCACGGTGACATCGGCCGTCCACAGCACCTTCTCGGCCGGCAGATAGACGGCCAGCATGCCGTCGGTATGCTCGTTCGGGATGTGGTGCAGCTCGACGACCTTGCCGCTCGTCCCCCGTCGCACGTCTCGGTCGCCCACCGAGTCGACGACGTTCGTGCGGCGGTTCGTGACCTTGGAGAGGCTGTCGCCGGTCAGCGCGCGCGGGCCCGAGAGCAGCCGCTCGAGGACCTGCTCGTTGTTGCGGTGCGTCAGAATCGTCGCCCCTTCCGCCACGGCCGCGGCCAGGCCGCTCGCGTGATCGAAGTGCGGATGTGAGTTGACGACGAAGCGGATCGGCTTGTTGGGGATGGCCTGTTTCGCCGCCGCCATGACGGCCATGCCGCGGGCGTCGCTTTGACCGCTCTCGATGACGAGGATGTGATCGCCCATGTCGATCGCCAGCGATGTGTAGTTCCCGGGCAGCTTGAAGACGCCCTCCCCGATCTTCTCGACGGGCGCGGGTCCGCCTGCGGCCTGGGGAGGAGGACCAGCCGGCGGCGCACCTCCTGGGCCGCCGCCGCGGGCCGGTGGGGGCGGCGGTGTCAGCAACTGGGCGAGGTTTGCGGGGTTCGGAGTGGCCGCTGTAATACTGGCGTCGAAGGTCGGCATGCCGGCCTGCCTCTGCACGATGCGGGTCGGCACCTGCACACCGTTCAGGTTCTGGTAGTTCGAGTACTCGAATTCCACGAGCAGGTCGCCGACCACTGCGTTCTCGACGCGGGTTTCCACTTTGGTCACCAGGTTCTCCTTGTTGAGGTACCCGGTGACCGTGTACATCTGCCCCGACGGCGACTTGACGTTGGCCGGCGAGAACGAGACGACCTGCTGACCGCCTTGCTGGCGCGCGGTCGCGTTGTTGGCGGCCGCACCCTTCAGGAAGCCCCACGGGGTCGTCCAGATGTTCAGCGCCTGAGCCCAGTTGGTGCCGGCCTGCTGCCCCGTGATGTTCTGGTTGAGCGTGCCCGGCATTGGCGGCGGCACGCCCGGCACCGTCGGTGGCTGCGTCGTCCCGCTCGCCCGCGAGACCAGCGCCGTCGCATCGGCCGCCTGTCCGAAGCTGATCGTGCGGGTGTAGCCGGTAATCTGCGTCAGATTGTTCCGCCCCATCGGATCGCCGATGGCCGTGCTCTGGCCGAACTGCCCGTTTCGCGCGGTTCCGGAGTAGGTGATCGAATTCAGGTTGTCCGCGCCCATCGCCTGGGACGCGTTGCTGACGACGGATTTGGCGTCCTGCGCCCCTAGGCCCGCGACCAAGGCGATGGCCACGAGTAGCGCCAGGCTGAGCTTGCTTCGCATAGGTGCCTCCAAGGGTGAACGACTTAGGCGTGAGGAGGCCGGATTATACATTCAACGCTTGTCGGGCTGGACCGTCGAGGCGTGAAGTCTGCGGTTCGAATGAGTTTGTGGCACCATGGGCCGATGAGCGGCGGTGAGTCGGAAACTGACACGCTGACCGAGCACCAACGCGCGTGGCTCCTGCGCAGCGAGGCGCTCTGGCGCGAAGCGCACGCCATTGCGGCCACCGGTCCAGGCCTGGACCCGGGCGACATCTACCACGCGTTGAAGTCTCTCGATCTCGCTCCTGCGGAGCGGCTCCGTCGCGGTCTGACACGTGTCCGACATCGTCCTCACCTCGGCTGAGCGAGTCCTGCTCGAGGCGCTCAACGCGCTCGGTGTCCGCTACCTCATTGTGGGGATGGGGGCGGCGCTCATCGAGGGCGGGGACGAATGAGAAGCGACGAACGCGGCGTTGGCTGCGATAAACTGGAGGCCAAGCCGATGGTTTCGGGCCGCGTGGATCTCCACGGAGCGCTTATGCACATAGACGTTGAATTGCCGGAAGACATCGCCAAGCACCTCCAGGACGAATGGCGGGATCTCTCCCGCGGCGCCCTCGAAGCCATCGCCAGCGAGGGCTATCGAGACGGTTCGTTGACGCGCGACCAGGTGGGTCGGCTGTTGGGGCTGTCGTTCTGGGACACCGAGGCGTTTCTCAAGCAGCGCCAGGCGTATCTGGCGTACACGGAAGAGGACTTGGAGCAAGACCGGAAGGACATTGATCGCGCCTCGCGGCAATGACGGTCGTCTCGAATACCTCTCCTCTGAACTACCTCGTTCTGATCGAGCTTCAGCAACTTCTTCCGACGCTCTTTAGCCGGGTCCTCGTTCCCGAGGCTGTTCTTCGGGAACTCCGTTCTCCGGCCGCGCCAGCGCAAATCGGTGCATGGTTGGACACCACTCCACATTGGCTTGAGAGTCGTGTCGCCGCCGATATCCCGACAGAGCTTCGGCAGCTTGGTCCTGGCGAGCGTGAGGCCATCGTTCTGGCGGAGTCCGTCGACGATGGCCTTGTTCTGCTGGACGAGCGGAGGGCGCGCGGCGTCGCGCGCCAACGCGGACTGGCGGTGACCGGAACGCTTGGCGTGCTCGATCTGGCGGCAGCTCGTGGACTCGTGGACTTGGCCGATGCGTTTGATCGGCTTTCGAGAACCAACTTCCGGGGATCGCCGCGGCTCTTGCGCTCACTCTTGAACAAGAGGCCGTAGGCGAAATCGATCGAGAGGCCGCGCCGTGCGTCACCGTGGTTCCTTGGTCCACCCTTGGCCCTCGATCCAGCGAACCGGCGTTCCCGCGCTGGCGTCAACGAGCCTGTCGTCGCCAGGCACATCGGATGTCCATTCGCTCGTGCCGACGTGTTCGGTCGCTTCGGGATGCGGATTCTGGATCGATTGAAGAAGGGCATCTCGGCGGCTCCGCGCCAATTCGTGCCCCACGGCCTGGGCGATGAAGCGGCTTCGATTCCGCTCGAGCTGGTCGACCCTTTCCAGGAGCTCGGTCGGCAACGTGACGGTGATGCGCTGCGTCTTGGGCATGTGCTTCAGGATTCGCTGTCTAGTATTTCTTTCAGCCGGCCTTCCGTGAGCCCATTGTCGGCAGCTGACGCCGCGATCTCGTTTCGGATACCCAGAAGGGCCGCTACGGCGCCCGCTCGCTGCGATCGTAGTCCGTCATCGACACGACCACTCCAAGGTCATGATCGCCCCGACGAATCACGACGGGTCCGCTTTGAGCAGCGTCCAGCACGCTGCCAAACGGCTTCCGCGCGTCGGTATGGAGACGATCTTCATGGTGGGGATGGGTCCCAGTTGTCAATGATACCGATTGGCCACTCCGTATACACGGGCGTATAGTCGAGGGTTGAGAAACCGACGTTATCGGCGGAGTTCTCGATGCCACGGAGCGGCTGGCGATCAAGCGATCTGAGAAAAGGCCATCAAGCGAACCGAAGTCCCCGAGCCGCGGCCGGGCCGACCTGGCGCGACTTCGCGGGATGACCGAGCCGGACAATCGCCGAACAGCGCCGCCAGAACTGGCGGATTTGCCGAAGAACTTTTGGGACGGCGGCGAGCTCGTGACACCGGCTTCAAGGCAGGCGATCAGGCGGAACAAGGGAGGACGGAGTGTTCGAAACCGACTGGCGAAAAGTAATTGAGCATCCCTCGGATAGGAAGCTATTTGAAGCGCTGGAGGACTCAAGGTGGGAGTGGAGAACCGTGCCCGCACTGTCCAAAGCAAGCGGGTTATCGGAGGACGATGTTCGGCGTGTGCTCCAATCACATCCCGGCTTGGTGCGCCGGTCGATCCTCACCAGCGTTGCGGGAGACGAGTTGTACACCCTTCAGGAACGCCATTTCCAGCGGCAGAGCCTCGCAGAAAAGATCAGAAACTCACTTTCAAGTTCGTCGACGTCTACATCGAGCTAGGGAGGCATCTTGGGTCCAATCGAGACGTTTCTCTGGGGCTTGTTTGGCGGATTCGGCGCCGAGGTTGGCGTTGTCTTCGCCCTTCGCCACCGACTGCCAACCGAGTACCCGTATTGGCTCAAGAGTCCCGTCTACTACTTGGTGTCAATCGTGATGGTGCTCCTTGGCGGCGGCATCGCGGTGGCTTATGCGCGATCAGGTTCTACCCTGAACGCGATTCTCGCGATTCAAATTGGGGCTTCGGCACCGCTGATCCTGAGAAAGCTGACCGAAACGTTACCTGAGGAGCCGAAAGTCCCGGATCCCGCGAAGGTCAACTGATGGGTCGGCGAACTTCAGGAGGGAATTGCTATGCCAAAGCTAGGTGACGCGAAGGAATGCCGTCTCTGCGGCGAGGGAGCCACGCTGAAGCTGATTCCGGCCTCAAGCGCCGCATTTAGCGAGCCCGGTGCTGTTCTGTCAGATACGCTTCCCGAGCACTACGCCTGGGAATGCGTTGACTGCGGAGACCGCGAGCCGTTTAACGGAACGCTTGACCCAGCGTAGGTTTGGAGAGCTTCAGTGGACACAACTCAAGTTGAGGTTCAAGGACCCGATGGCAACGGGACTCTGTGGGTTGGGGCCTCATCTGCGCTGCGTTGGGGGCCTGGTTTGCGCTGCGATGGGGGCGATCGAGCGCGCCGACCGGGGCAGGAGATCGTATAACGGGCGATCGGTTAACCGAGAGGCCCTTCATCGTTCCTTGTATCTTCTCGTTGGACGCACTTTCGCGTCCTCTCGGCGACAGCTCGATCCTTCCTACGGTCAACAGACCGCACGATAGCGTGGGCGTCGCCGGCGTTTCGTCATGAGCCCCAACAGTTGCGCGGGGCGCGACCCCGCATCCGCAAGGCTGGGCCGGACGATGCCTAACGGAGGTGCGATGAGCGAGATCTTCGTGGGGGTGGACATTTCGAAAGCGGCGTGTGTCGTCGCCTGCCGGCCTGAGGGATCTACGTGGACCGCGCCGAATGACGCGGAGGGCATCGCGGCGCCGGTCGCTCGTCTCCAGTCGCTGGACCCGCGGCTCATCGTCGTGGAGGCGACGGGGGATACGAGCGGTCGCTGGTGGCGGCGCTGGCGACGGCGGGCCTGCCGGTCGTGGTTGCGAACCCGCGGCAGGTCCGCGACGTCGCGAAGGCCACCAGACAGCTCGCCAAGACCGACGACGTGGATGCCGACCTTGTGGCGCTCGTTGCCGACCGCGTGCGTCCCACGCCACGCCCGTTGCCGGACGCCATTGTCGAGCAGGTGGACGCGCTCCTCACACGCCGACGACAGTGGCTGGATCTGCTCACCGCGGCGCGAAATCGGCTGGAGCACGCGGCGGCGCCGATCCGGCGGAGCGTGGCGGATCACATCCGCTGGCTCGAGCGACGCGTGGCGGACGTCGATCGCGATCTCGACCACACGCTTGAGAGCAGCCCCGTCTGGCGCGCGAAAGAGGACCTCCTGCGCAGTGTGCCGGGTGTCGGTCCGGTGGTGAGCCGCACACTGCTCGCCGACGTGCCGGAACTCGGGCGCCTCAACCGCAAGCAAATCGCCGCCCTGGTCGGTGTCGACCCCTCGCCCGGGACAGTGGCACATCGCCGTCTCCTGGCGGCCGGCAAGCCGAAGAAGCTCGCGCTCACGGCCTGCATAAGCCGCTCACGATGCGGTTCGAGGGCGTGATTCCTTCCGAGCTACCGGGCCGACACCGGCAGCAACGCCTTCACGTCCCCGGCGAGCTCGGCGTAGGTGAGCGCCTTCTTGTG
>Ga0209640_10005684_pt1 | contig 10896 bp, 4 predicted proteins | sample RifCSP10_1_FD_184018 | JGI IMG/M metagenome (GOLD analysis project Ga0209640, IMG submission 184018) | Soil microbial communities from Rifle, Colorado - Rifle CSP2_sed 10_1 (SPAdes) (version 2) | ecosystem: Environmental > Terrestrial > Deep subsurface > Rock core/Sediment | place: Rifle...
CTTTACCTCCTCAGGCTCTTCAGCTGCGGGGGCCCCGACATGGCCCCCGCACTCCCCCAGGCCGCGGACACCCCTTTACCTCCTCAGGCTCTTCAGCTGCGGGGGCCCCGACATGGCCCCCGCACTCCCCCAGGCCGCGGACACTCGTCTATTTCTCCAGGAGCTGCTTGAACTCCTGCGTGAGCAGGGGCGCGACGTCGAAGAGGTCGCCGACGATGCCGTAGTCGGCGATCTTGAAGATCGGCGCCTCCGGATCCTTGTTGATCGCGCAGATCACCTTCGACGTGCGCATGCCCGCCAGATGCTGGATCGCGCCCGAGATGCCGAAGCCCAGGTAGAGCTTGGGCGAGATGGTGCGGCCGGTCTGACCGATCTGGAACCGGTGCGGCCGCCAGCCCGCGTCCACCGCCGCGCGGGAGGCGCCGACCGCGGCGCCCATCACCTTCGCGAGCTCCTCGAGGATGACGAAGTTCTCGGGGCCCTTGAGCCCGCGACCACCCGAGACGACGATGTCCGCCTCGCTGAGCTCGGGCAGGCCGGTCGAGGCCTCCTGCTTGCGCTCGACCAGCTTCATGCTCTCGGCCGGGATGTTCACCGCGGGCTTCTCCACCGCCGCGGCGCCGGCCACGCCGTCGGCGGGACGGAACACGTTGGGTCGCAGCGTCGCCATCCATGGCGTCTTCGCCCACGTCATCTTCGCCAGGAGCTTGCCCGCGTAGATGGGCCGGATCGCCACCAGCTTGCCGCCCTCGGCGGCCAACCCGGTCGAGTCCGCGGAGAGTCCGGCGCCCAGGCGCGCCGCCAGCCGGGCCATGAACTCGCGCTGCCGCGTGGTCACCGGCGCGAAAATGGCCTGCGGCGACTCCTTGCCGGCCAGCTCCGCCACCACCGGCGTCCACACTTCGGCCCGGTACGGCGCGAAGGCCGCGTTCTCGAGAAGCCACACGCGCTTGGCGCCCCACTCGCCGAGCTGCTTGAGCCCCTCCGGCGTCGCCTTGTCCGTCACCCAGACCGCTTCGGCCTGCGCTCCCGTCGCTCCGGCCAGGCGCGCGGCCTCGCCGAGCACCTCCGCCATCACCTTCTTGGGTGCGCCCTGCCGATCGTCTTCCACCATGCACCAGTACGCGCCTGGCATGTCGTCCCCTTTATCGTTGTGCGAACAACCGTTTACTTCTTCAGGCTCTTCAGCTGCGGGGGCCCCGACATGGCCCCCGCGCTCCCCCAGTCGGCGGACATTCCGCCTCGTTCGTCTAGATGGCCTTGGCGTCTTCGCGCAGGGCGCGGACGAGCTCTTTGGCGGCGGCGGCGGGCTCGCCCTGGATGATGCGGCCGGGCGGGCGCGGCGGCAGGCTCTCGAGCTTGAGGACGCTGAGCGCGAGTGCCTCGGCCGCCAGACCGAGATCGGCCGCCTTCACGTCCCTGATCTCCTTCTTCTTGGCACCCATGATCCCCTTCAGGGTGGGATAGCGCGGCTCGTTGAGCCCCTTCTGGGCGGAGGCCACCGCGGGGAGCGGCAGGTCGAAGATCTCGAGCCCGCCCTCGACCTGGCGGCCGACCCGGATGGTCTTGCCCGCCTCATCCACCGCCTCCTCCATGATCCAGGACGCGCACGGCCAGCCCAGCAGCTCGGCCACCTGCGCGGCCACCGCGCCCATGTCGTCGTCGATGGCCTGCCGGCCGAAGAGGGCCAGCGCGGGTGCCTCCTGCTTGATCACCCCCGCCAGCGCCCGCGCGGTCATCAGGGTGTCGGCCTCCGCCCACGCGGCGTCGTTGAGGTGAATGGCGCGGTCGGCGCCCATGGCCAGGCACGAGCGCAGCGCCTCCTTGCCGCGGTCCGGCCCGAGCGAGACCGCCACCACCTCGCCCTGCCCGCGCTTCTCCTTGATGCGGAGCGCCTCCTCCAGCGCGAACTCGTCGTACGGGGAGACGATCCACGTGATGCCCGCGGTGTCGATGGCGCGCCCGTCCGCGCCGATTTTGACCTGCGTGGCGGTGTCGGGAACCTGCTTGATCATGACGAGGATCTTCATGCGCGAGGCCCTTTCATCCTAGAAGCCCTTTCATCGCGGTTGAACGTCGAAGACTTCGGTTTGGCGGTTTGGCTCCTTCGCGCAAGCGCTCATCCGAACTGCCTGGCCGGGGGCGATTGGACCCGCCGATGCGTCGTTGGTGGTGGCCGTGCTCAGCGTGTCGTAGCGGAGGTGGCGCGTGATGCGGAAGCGGTCGCCCGGAATGAAGACGCGGTCGTAGACCACCGGGATGCCGTCCGGGCCCACCGAGACGCGGTCGGAGCGGAAGGCGGCGACGCCGGGCCGGCAGCCCAGCTCGCGGGCGGCGCAACGCGGGAGCGGCACCGCGGATACCGTCTCCCGGGCCGCCGTGATCTCGATGCCCAGCTTGTGGGTGAGCACCTGCCGGAGCGGTGTCACCGCCAGATCGGCCTTGGAGATCTCCTCACCGAGTGCGGCGGGCAGATAGGACGTTTGGAAGCTCACCGGCTCGCCGTCCACGAGGCGCAGGCGCTCCAGCACGAAGACGGCCGCCCGCTCCGGGAGGCGCAGGGACTCGGCCACCTGGCGGTCGGCGGCCACGAACTGGCTGCGGATGAATCGCGTGGCCACGTCCTCGCCCAGCGCCGAGAGGTCGCCCGCCAGCGCGCGAAGCTGCAGGATGTCGTAGTCGATGGCCGGGCGGGCGACGAAGGTGCCGAGGCCGTGCCGGCGGGCGATGAGCCCGTCGCGCTCGAGCAGATCCAGCGCCTGGCGCAGGGTCATCAGCGTGACGCCGAACTCCCGCGCCAAGCTGCGCTGATTGTCGAGGCGCTCGCCGGGTCCCTGCCCCGACGCGGCGATGCGCTCGCGCAGTGTCTGGGCGATCTGATGATACCGTGGCACGCGACTCGCCAAGTGAGCCCCCACGCTCAGTGTTCTAGAACTCCGGTGGCCGCTCAACGTCCTTGTCGAGCTTCGATTCGGGATTCACGCTGGCGCGACAGGCAGTTACTGCGACCGGCGCCATTGTAACCGCGTCGGCCGCGCGGGGTCAATGGGCCCCGCCGACCCCCGACGAGCCCCGGACGGGCCTAGGCGGGGACCTCGGCGGCCAGACGCTGAGACAAGGCCACCAGGGCCTCCAGCTTGCGGCGCGCCGCCCCCGAGTCGATCGACCGGGCGGCCAGCGCCATGCCCGCCTTGAAATCGCTCGCCTTGCCGCCCGCCACCAGCGCCGCCGCCGCGTTCATCAGGACGATGTCGCGCCGCGGCCCGGGCTCGCCGCCCAGTACGCGCCGGATGATCTCCGCGTTCTCCTGCCGGTCGCCACCCTGCAGGTCGCCGATGGCGGCCCGGGGCACGCCGAAGTCCTCGGGACGCACGCGGCTGGACCGGACGACGCCCTCGTGCACCTCCGCGATGTGGCTCTCCCCGGTGTTCGAGATCTCGTCGAGCCCGTCCGCCCCGTGGACGACGAAGGCCCGGATCGTCCCCAGCTCGGCGAGCACCCGGGCGAGCGGCTCGGTGAGCGCGGCCGAGTACACCCCGATCACCTGCGCATTGGCCCCAGCGGGATTGGTGAGCGGGCCCAGCATGTTGAAGACGGTGCGCACGCCCATCTCGCGGCGCGCGGCCATCACGTGCTTCATCGCGGTGTGCAGCAGCGGCGCGTAGAGGAAGCCGATTCCCACCTCGTCCACGCAGCGGGCCACCTTCGCCGGGCTCAGCTCGATGTTGATCCCGAGCGTCTCCACCACGTCGGCGGAGCCGCAGAGCGAGGAGACGGAGCGGTTGCCGTGCTTGGCCACCTTGAGCCCGGCCCCCGCCACCACGAACGCGGTCGCGGTCGAGACGTTGAAGGTGCCGGAGGCGTCGCCCCCGGTGCCGCAGGTGTCGATCAGCATCTCCCGGTCGGTCCCGGTCTGCGCCAGATCCGCGCCGCTGGCGCGGATCTTGACCGCCTTCTGCCGCATGACCTGGGCGAAGCCGATCAGCTCCTCGACCGTCTCGCCCTTCATGCGCAGCGCGGTGAGGAAGGCGGCGATCTGGGCGTTGGTGGCCGCGCCCGACATGATGGCCTCCATCGCGGCCGCCGCCTCGAGCCGCGAGAGGTCGCGGCGGTCCACCAGCGCGCGCACCGCCTCGGTGATGATGGGGCTGGTCACGGCCGGCCGGTCCCCGCGCGGATCGAGGCCAGCGCGCGCAGGACGTCCTGGATCTGCAGCGGCTTGGGCAAGACCAGGTCGACGCCGTGCGTGTGGAGATCCTCCGGCGCCACCTCCACCCCGAATCCGCTCATCATCACCACCGGCACCTCCGGCGCCCGGTCCTTGACCGCGCGCGCCACCTGCCAGCCCGTCATGCCGGGCATCGCCAGATCCGTGAAGACCACGTCGAACCGCTCGGCGCGGAACCGGTCCACGCCTTCCTGGCCGCTCCGCGCCATCACCGCGGTGTGGCCGGCGGTGGTCAGGATGTCGGCCACGACCTCTCCCACCTCTTCCTCGTCGTCCACCACCAGGCAGTGCAGCGGAACCGCCGAGCCGGCCGGCGCCGCGGGCGGCCGGGGCGCTTCCACCAGCGGGTCCGGGGCGGTCGCGGGGAAGAGCAGGCGGAAGATCGTGCCGCGGCCCTCTTCGCTCTCGACCGTGATCCGCCCGTTGTGGCGCTGCAGGATACCATAAGCCATCGAGAGCCCGAGTCCGGTGCCCTTCGGCCCCTTGGTCGTGAAGAACGGATCGAAGATCTTCTCGCGGATATGCTCGGGAATGCCCGTCCCGGTGTCGCGGACCTCGACCCGCACCTGGCCGTCGCTGGTGCCGGTGCGCAGCGTGAGGGTGCCGCCCTGCGGCATCGCGTCGGCCGCGTTCAGCACCAGATTGGTGAAGGCCTCCCTCAGCTCGGCCGGATCGCCCGCCACCGGCGGCAACCCCTCGGCCAGATCGGTCTCCACCTCGATCTCCACGCCGCGCCGACGGCCGTCCTGCCGCCAGATCGACTCGGTGGTCTCGAGCACCTGCTGGACGATCTGATTGAGGTTGACCGCCACCGCGGGCTGGTCGCGCCGGATCCCGGTGAAGTCCTGGAGGCGGCGCACGGTGCGGGCGCCGTCCATGGCCGCCCGCTCGATGACCTTGAGCCACTGGCGGAGCTTGGCGTCCTGGACCCGCTCGAGCAGGAGCTGCGCGCGGCCCAGGATCGACGCGAGCAGGTTGTTGAAGTCGTGGGCCACCCCCGAGGCCATCTCGCCGAGCGCGCGAAGCTTCTCGGTGCGCACGAGCTGGTCCTGGGCGGCGCCCAGCTCGCCGAGGGCCCGCGTGCGCTCCTCGTAGAGACGGGCGCTGCGGAGCATCAGGGCGACGAGCTGGGCGATGTTGACGAGAAGCCGCTCGTCCCCGTCGGTGAACGCGCGGTCCGGGCTGCGCAGTGACACCAGCCCGATCACCCGGTCCCCCGCGGTCATGGGCACGATGAGGCAGTACGGCATGTCCATGGCGTTGGCGACCGGCGCCACCCCGTACCGTCGGCAGTCCGCGATATAGTCCGTGGTGCGGAGCGGTCGCCCGCTGTTGAACACGAGGGTGGAGAGCCCGGCCCGGTCGCGCGGGTAGAAGTGTGGCTCGTCGTCGTCGCACCGCCGTCCGTCCCGCACGCGCAGCACCACGTACAGCCGATCGTGCTCCTCGTCCAGCAACACCACCGCCATGTGCTGGACGTCCAGGACGCGCGGCACCTGCTGATGCACCGTGTCCAGGATGCCGGCCTGGTCGAGCTGGCCGGTGACCGAGCGCGACAGCTCGTGGAGCACCGACAGCTCCTGCACCCGGCGCTGGTTGTCCCGGAAGAGTCGCGCGTTCTGCAGCGCCACGCCCGCCTGGCTCGCCACCGCCTCCATCAGCCGGCGCTCGGCCTCCGAGAGCTCGCGGACCTTGTCCCGCCAGCTGGCGGAGAAGCCGCCGATCATCTGTTCCCGGGCGAAGATCGGCACGAAGAGATGGGTCCGGGCCGGCACCGCCCGCCGGAGCTCCTCGGGGATGCGGGGGTCCTGGGTCGCGTCGGTGGAGATGACGGAGCCCCGCCGCTCGGCCGCCTCGCGGTAGAAGGGGTGGCGCCGGAGCGACAGGCGCAGGTCACGGAGCACGTCGAGCCGTTCCGGAGGCACGTGGTAGCCCGCCAGCGGGGCCAGCCACTCTCCGTCGTCCTCCAGCAGCCAGATGCCCGCGCTGTCGGCGCCGAGACCACGCGCCACGTGGCGCAGGAGCTGTCGAGTCAGGGCATCCATGTCGAGGGTCGAGGCGAGCGTCTGGCTCACCGACAGCAGCGTTTCCGTCTCCTGCAGCTTCAGCTCCGTCTGCCGCGCCAGCTCCGCGTTCTCCATGCCGAGGCCGACCTGGGCGGCCACGCCCTCGAGCAGGCGCACCTCCGACTCGCCGAACTCGCGCCCGGGCTGCCACCACACCAGGAAGAGCGCGCCGACCGGCTCGCCCCGCACGGTGGTGGGGGCAAAGAGGACGGAGTGGGCGTCGATGCCCTCCAGCACGCCGCGGTCGAAGCGCGGATCCGCCAGCGCGTCCGAGGACCAGGCGGCCCGCCCGTCGCGCCAGACGTGGGCCAGGGCCGGAAAGCGCGCGAGGGGAAACGGCCGGGTCAGGAAGCGCTCCAGCAGGTGCTTGGGCACGTGGTAGCCCGCGGTGGGCACGAGGGCCTCGCGCTTGGCGTCGAGGCTGTAGACGCCGACCATGTCGGCCCCGAAGGCGTGGGCCACCTCGCGCGCGACGGTACGCATGACGTGAGCGGGAGACTCCGGCTGCGAGAGCGCCCGGCCGACGGACAGCAGCGCCGTCGTCTCCCGCAGGCGCTCCTGCACCTGGGTGTAGAGCTGGGCGTTGGCGAGCGAGAGCGCGAGCTGGCCCGCGATGGCCATGGCCAGGTCCACCTGCCAGGGCTCGAAGGAGGTCGCCCGCTCGGTGTGGTCGAGGGACATGACCCCGATCACCTCGTCCTGCCGGATGAGCGGCACGGTCATGGTCGACTTCACCTGGAAGAGCTCCACCCACTCCGCGGGGACCAGGTCGCTCGCGGCGGCGTCCGGCACGATCACCGGCCGGCGCGTGTCGACGGTGCGCGCGTGCAGCGGCGGGCGCGCGGGCAGCGACGCGGCCATGCGGCGGTACCGGGCCCAGGTCTCCGGATCCTGACGGCCGTCGGCGAACTGGGACATGAGCGGCACCACGCGGCCGTCCACCCAGCGCTGGATCGAGCAGCGGTCCACCCGGCACACCTGCGCGATCTTCATGGCCACCTCGCGCAGCAGCCGCTTCGAGTCCAGGGTGGAGTTGAGGATCTCGGCCACTTCCAGCAGCGCCCGGCTCTCCTCGAGCCGGCCGCGGGTCTCCCCGTAGAGCCCGGCGTTGCGGATGGCCACGCCCGCCTGCGCCACGAAGCTCTCGAGGAGCTGTTGATCGTCGGGGCCGAGGCGGATCGGCCGGTACCCGTTGAGGGTGAGGACGCCCAGCAGCGAGTCCTGGACGAGGATCGGGACCGCGAGCAGGCTCGTGAGTCCGTGCCTGGCCGCCCACTCCTTGGCCTTGAAGCGCGGATCTTGCTGCACGTCGGCGATCTCCAGCGGCTGCCGATGCAATGCCACCCAGCCCGTGGCACCTTCGCCGAAAGCGGCATCCTGGTAAGGCAGCTCCCGGCCGAGGTCGCCGGACGCCGTGCGCAGGGTGAGACGGCGGGACGCTTCGTCCGCCACCCAGAATATCGCCAGCGGCACCGCGATCAGCTCGCCCGCCGCCTTGGCGATGGCCTCGAGCACCTCGTCCATGTCGAGGGAGGAGGACACGATCTGGGCGAGGTGGGCCAGGCTGCGCAGGCGGGCCGCCCGGACGTCGAGCGCCTGATAGAGCCGGGCGTTCTCGAGCGCGACCCCGACCAGGTTCGCGAACGCCGAGAGGTACTCGACCTCGCGATTGCTGTACTTCTCGCCGAGCGGACGATAGACGACGAGCGCGCCCATGAGGTGTTCCCGGACGAGCGGCACCGCGAGGATGGACCGGCCGCCGATCTCCTCGATCCAGCGGCGCGACTCCGGGCGTAGCGGGATGCGGGGATCGTTCAGCACGTCGGGCGTCCAGACCGGGGCGCGCTCGGTCAGCGCCCGGCCGACCACGCCCTCGTCCGCGTTCAGGGGCTGCGCGCGCTCGGCGAGCCGGCTGGAGAACGGCCCCTGGCCGGCGGCCAGGCGCAAGGGGCCGCCGTCTTCCCCCTGCAGCCAGATGGCGATGTCGAGCATGCCGAGCGACTCGTGCGCCTGGGTGGCGACGATCTCGAGCACCCGCGCTTCATCGAGGGTGGAGACGAGCACGCGACCCAGCTCGGCCACCACGCGCATCCGGTCCGCCTGCTCGGAGGCCTCGCGGTAGAGGCGCGAGTGGTCGATGGCGATGGCGGCCTGACCCGCGAAGGTCTCGGCCAGCTCCTGCTCGCGCGCGGTGAAGGGCCGCCGGCCCCGAAACGTCAGCACCCCGATGGCCCGCTCGCCGACCAGGAGCGGCACCCCGAGGTAGTGCGTGTAGCCGAGCCGCCGGTCGGCGGCCCGATGCTCCGCCAGCAGATCGCCGCTCTCGAGCTCGCACATCAGGGCCTGGCCCGAGGCCAGCACCTTGCCGCTCAGGCTCTCGCCCACCTTGATCCGCGCCCGGACCATGGTCTGGGCGGCGCTGCCGGCCAGGCCCGCCACCACCAGGTCGTCGCCGTCGAGCAGCCGGAACCCCGCGTTGTCCACCTCGAGGAGCCGCGCCGACTCCTCCGCGATGGAGACGAGCAGGCTCTCCGGGGAGGCGAGCGCCCCGATCTTCTTGTTGATCTCGAGGAGCGAGCTGAGCGACGCCTTGCGGTCGCGCTCCATCGCGAACACGCGCGCGTTGTCGAGCGCCACCGCGGCCTGGCCGGCCAGCGCGGTCATGATCGACACCTCGGCCGGCGACGGGGAGTGCGACTCCCACCAGTAGGCGGCCAGGGCGCCCAGCACCTGCCCCTTGCTCACGAGCGGCACGGAGAGGACCGACCGGTATCCTTCGCGCTCGATCTCGGCGCGCGTCTCCGGGCCGATCAGCACCGCGGGGTCGTTCAGCACGTCCTCGCTCCACACCGGCTCGCGTCGCTCGACCGCCCGGCCGGTGGTTCCCTCGCCGAGCGGGACGCGGATCGCCTTCATGAACTGGGGGGAGAGCCCGCGCCCGCGCTCGAAGACGACCGCCCCGGCCGCCGGGTCGAAGCGGAAGATGGCGAGCCCCGCCACCCCCAGGAGGGCACGGCAGCGGTCCACGACCAGGTCCAGGACGCGGTCCACCTCGAGGGTCGAGCTGACGACGCCGCTCACCTCGAAGAGCGCCTGGTACTGGGCCGCGTTCCGGGTCGCCTCGTCGAAGAGGCGCGCGTGCTCGAGCGCCACCGCGGCCTGCGTGGCGAAGTCGGTCAGGGTCGAGAGGTCTTCCTCGGTGAAGGGCGGCGCGCCCGGCCCACGGCCCGCCGTCATCACCCCCAGGGCCCGGCCCCCGGCCATGAGGGGCGCGACCAGCAGGCGGCTCGTGAACGGCACGAACTGGGCCATCGCGTACGGTGAGCTGGGATAGTCGTTGACGAGCATGCCGCGGCCGGCGGCCAGCGCGGCCCCGGCCGCTCCCGTGCCCACATTGAATCGGAGATCGCGGATCCAGTCCGCGACGTCCGACCAGGCCCGAGGGCGCAGCGTGTCGCCCTCCAGCAGGTACAGCGCGGCGAACGAGCCTCCGATCAGCCGCTGGGTCGACCGCGCGATGACCACGAGCAGCTCCTCGGTATCGAGCTGCTCGGAGATGTGGCGCTCGATCACCCGCTGCGCCTCGAGTCGGCTGAGGCGGGCCGCCGCCATGTCCCGGAGCTGGGCCCGCTCCACCGCCAGGCCCACCTGCTGGGCGACGCCCGAGAGGGTCGTCATCTCGTCCGGCGTGAACTCGCGCTGCTCCTGGGAGACGAGTGCCATCACGCCCCACGTCCGGCTCTCGACGGGGATCGGCACCGCGAGCTGGGTGCGGTGGGCCCGCTCGACCGCCATCGCCCGGATCCCCTCTTCGGAGGGGGGCGAGGCGTCGAGATGGGTGACCAGGATCTGCCCGGTGCGCGCGGCGATGCCCACGTGGGAGCCATCGAGGGGCCGCGTGCGGGCGCGGTCGAGATGGCGCGGATCGAACCCGCTCTGGCCTTCCAGGACGAGCCGGTTGCCGTCGTGGTCGAGCCGGTAGATCGCGCCGACATCCATTCGGGCGAGCCCCCGCACCACCTCGAGCGTCTCCGCGGCGGTGGTGGCCAGATCGCCGCCGCGGCTCATCGTCGAGAAGACCGCGTTCAGCGCTTCCAGCTCCTGGTTGCGTCGCTCGAGCGCGACGCGGGGGCTGTCCGGGCGCGGCCCCGGCCCCGCGGCCGGCCGCCGGCCGGCCGGCGGCAGGAAGGCGAGCACGACGGCGGCGAGCACCACGGCGCCGGCCCCCAGCAGGCCCAGGAATTCGATGAGCAGCCGGTGCTCGGCGCGGGCGAACTCTCCCACCGGGAGCATCACCCACAGGCCGCCGTCGGGCGACGTGACCACCGGCGGACCGAGCCGGCGGACCGCGAAGGGCTCCTCTCCCACATCGGTGGCCCCCAACGTGGCGGCCCGAGCCCAGCCGCTCGTGGGCAGGCCCGCCCGGCTCGCCGCGAGCGCGCGGTCGCCCGAGACGAAGACCACCGCCGGGCGCGCGGGCAGCCGCTCCAGCACCGGGCCCAGCCCCTCGACGCGCCGGCCGGCCACGACCGTGCCCCGGGCGTCGCGCGCCTCCCGCTCGGCCGGACCCTGCACCGGCACGGTCACCAGGAAGTACGGCTG
>Ga0209640_10005686_pt1 | contig 10894 bp, 8 predicted proteins | sample RifCSP10_1_FD_184018 | JGI IMG/M metagenome (GOLD analysis project Ga0209640, IMG submission 184018) | Soil microbial communities from Rifle, Colorado - Rifle CSP2_sed 10_1 (SPAdes) (version 2) | ecosystem: Environmental > Terrestrial > Deep subsurface > Rock core/Sediment | place: Rifle...
CCTCGACACGACGCCGCAGCTGCCACCGGCCGCGCAGCCGCAGCCGGCACCGCCGGCCGACGGCCCGCCGCCGCCCGCTGCGCCGATCCAGCCGCCGCAACCCGCACCTGTCCCGCCACCGCGGTAATCCGCACGGTCCTTTCTTACGCGCCGCGTACCGATCGGTGCGTGCCAATTCACGGCCCGAATGTATTACACTATTGGCATATGGGTCATACACTCACTGTACGTCTTGATCGGGCCCTTGCGGCGTGGCTGGAGCAGGAATCTCAGAAGACCGGCGTGTCGCAGGGAAAGATTGTTCGCGATCAGCTCGAGAGGGCCAGAACCGCCGGGCCAGATCGTCCGTTCATGCGCCTGGCAGGCGCGGCGAGAGGCGCTCGCGACCTGTCCACCCGCAAAGGGTTCCGGCGGAAATGAAGGCTATCGCGGACACAGGCTTCCTGGTGGCCTTCGCGAACCGCACCGATGCCTACCATGACTGGGCGGTCGGCCTTGCCAGCCGCGTCACCGAACCGTTGCTCACGTGCGAAGCCGTGCTGGCGGAAGCCGCGTTCCACCTGGAAAACGTCTCACTCGTGCTGGCAATGGTGAGCGAGGGACTGGTCGCCGTCACGTTTGCCTGCAACGACCAGCTGCCGCAACTCGAGGCGCTTGCGAAGCGCTACTCGGACCGTCGACCCGATCTCGCCGATTTGTGCCTGATCCGCATGAGCGAGATTTATCCGCGGCACAGCGTAATTACGGTCGACCGCGACGACTTCCGTATCTATCGTCGAAACAAGCGGGAAGCCATACCCTTGATTTGCCCGCCGGCGCGCTAACGCTATGTCCTGTGGCACAATCTGGCCGGCTTGCCAGTTAGTCCAGGCACCCGGATGGGCGCGCGACAGGACATTGAACCGCGACGGTGCGCTCAAGGTTCTTCCAGCCGCCTTCGCCCTGGAGCCTGACCGTCTCGCAAGGTTCAAACGCGAAGCGCAGGTCCTTGCCTCGCTGAGTCATCCCAACATCGCGGGCATTCATGGATTCGAAGATGGCGAAGGCGCGCGGCATTCCCGGCCGGAGGGCGAGTGCGATACACTCGGTCGCGTCGATGGCGCAGCGCATTCTGATCCAGCTTCACGTCGGGAACGCGCTTCAGTGGCTCGGCACGCTCTATCGCAATCCCGCCGACGCACTGAAAGAGCATGTCAGCAATGCGATCGACGAGCACCTGAAAGCGAAACTCGAAGGCACAGCCCACGAGCGGTGCGATGTGACATTCACGCTCGATCGGCGGCAGGTCACGATCGACTATCCCTACGGAATGAGCCGGGTGGAGCTCGAGGTGGCGCTTCAGCGTGTGGCCAATTCGGCCAAAAGGGTCGGCGGCGCGCCGACGATCGGCCGTCTTGGCATCGGCATCTTCAGCTTTCAACAGGTCGGCCGCCGGTGCACGTTCTTTACGCGCAAGACCGCCCTGTCGGACACGCTGCGCGTCGTCCTGAAAGAAGGCTCAGACGAGGCCTCCGTCGAGACGGCGCTTGCGCGCGAACGCCTGGCGCGTCCCGGCCTGCGCGTGGTCATCTCCGAGCTGAAGTTCGATCCGACCAGGTCGCGCGGTCCCCTCGCGCCCGACTCGCTGCGCCGGTATCTGGCCGAGAAATTCGAGGCCTACCTCCGCGAGGGATGGCTGACGATTGAGATCCGCACCGGTGTCGGCCGCTTCCCGGTGACTCCATCGCGCATTCGCCTGCCGCGCCTGCTCGTGGATTTCAGGGAACTGCCGCTGCCTCGCGCGATGGAGAAGAAGGTGCGGCTCGATCTCTACTTCGATCCGTCGGGCCGTGGCCGCGTGGCGATTCGCCATCAGGGCGTCACGGTCGTTGACGATCTGGCGGCCCTGACGGCATACGGGCTGGAGGAAGGCGCCTGGGCCCTCGGATATGTCCGCGGCTTCCTCGATGCGGACTTCCTCGTGCCCCTGCCGGCGCGCTCGGGATTCGAGGAAAACGACGACTGGATTGCGCTGCTCGACCTGCTCGATCGATTCCTGCCGACGCTGGAGGCCGAGCTCGACAGCCACCTCGCGGCGTATCGGGAGCGGCAAGCCACCGAAATCGGCGAACGCGCGCTGCGCCTCGCGCGCGACATTCTCGATCTCGACGAGTTCCGGGACCTTGCCTTGCCGGGGGGCCTGGCACGACGCGGCCGGCCGGCCGCCGCACCGCCGGGCGCGACCGCGCGGACGCGTCGAAAACGGCCCGCCGCGGATCCGCCGGACGGTCCCGGCGCGGAGCTGTCGCCGCGCGGCCACCGGATTCGATACGAGGAGGTGCCCTTCGAACCCGGCTCGACGGCGCACAGCCGTTTCGTCTCGGGCGTCGTGCAGGCGAACACGCTGCATCCCGACTTCCAGCAGGCGGCGCGATCCGGCGACGCACGCCTGGCCTATGCGGCGCTGATGATCGGGAAGGAATCGATTGCGTTCAACGACAGGACCGGCGCGGCGGGAGACTTTCTCGAAAAGCTCCTCGACTTCTACTTCAAGCTGCACGCCCGCAGGCCGAAACGAGGCAGACGCCGCGCGGCCCCGAGCGCGGTGCAGGAGACGCTGGAGTTCAACGCGGACGCTCGAGCCGGCTGACTACGACGCGGACCGTCAAGGTCCTGAACGAAACGCGGACCGTACGGGTCCGCGCCGCACTGATTCGTTTACTCCACCTTGGCGACCCGGGCGCCGAGCGCTTGCAAACGCTCCACCAGCTGGCTGTACCCGCGCTCCACGGTTTCGAGCGGCAGCACGCGCGACTGGCCGTCGGCCGCCAGGCCCGCCGCGATCAGCGACATACCGGAGCGCAGGTCGCGGCTGTCGAGCACGCGTCCGCCCCGAAGCCGCGTCGGCCCGGTGACGATGATGCGGTGGGCGTCGGCGAGGAAGAGGTCCGCCCCCATGCCGCTCATCTGCTCGAGCGCAAACAGACGAAGCTCGTACATCCAGTCGTGGACAAGCGTTCGCCCTTCGGCCTGCGTCGCAAGCACAGTCACCAGGCTCACGAGATCACTGGGGAACGCGGGCCAGAGCCCCGTGGTGATCCGGCGCACGGCCGTCGGCTTCGACGGCTTCACCTGGAACACACCGTCGCGCATCCCGCAGCGGACGTTCATCCGCTTCATCACGGCGGCCACCACCTCGATGTCCTCCTCGCGCGCCCCTTCGATATCGATCTCGCCGCCCGTGGTGGCGGCGACGACCGCCCAGCTGCCAGCTTCGATGTAGTCCCCGCCGAGGCGATGCTCCGCGCCCCGGAGGCGCGAAACGCCTTCGACCCGGATCTTCGTGCTGCCGATCCCCGAGACGCCGGCGCCCATCTTCTGCAGGAACTCGCAGAGCTCCACCACGTGAGGCTCGGCGGCCGCGTGCCGGATTTCGGTGACCCCTTTCGCACTCGCGGCGGCAAGCAGCGCCGTCTCAGTGCCCGTGACGGACGCCTCGTAGAGGTACATCGACGCCCCCGTTAATCCGTCGGGAGCCTCGAGGACGTGATCGGCGGCGGTGCCCTGCCGGGCCCCCATCGCCACGAGCGCGTCGAGGTGCGTGGAGATGGATCGCCGCGCCGGGAAGTCGCCGCCCGGAGGCGCAATGTGGGCACGGCCGACGCGTGCCAGGAGCGGGCCGAGCAGCAGGACCGAGCCCCGCAGCCGGCCGACCAGAGCTCGATCCGGAATGTGGCTGCGGACCTTTGGCGCGCGGACGCGCAGCGTCGTGCTGCCGATGCCGTCGACCTCCGCGCCGAGATCCAGGAGCAGGCGCGCCATCACCTCGACGTCCCCGATCCGGGGCACGTTCGTCAGCACGCACTCCTCTTCCGTGAGCAGACACGCGGCCAGCAGCGGGAGCGCGGCGTTCTTGTTGCCCTCGACGGCCACCCGCCCCTGCAGCCGGTGCCCGCCTTCAATCAGAAGTGTCGACATTCAGCTCTCGGTCTCCTGGAGAAACGCCACGTCCGGATCATCGCCGAATCCGACAAACGCCGGCTCGGGGCGCAGCCAGATGCCGAAGCGGTCGGCGACCTTCCGCTTGATCTGCACGGCCAGGGCCAGGACGTCGCGGGCCGTGGCGGCTCCCCTGTTCACGATCGCCAGCGGGTGCTTGGACGAGATGCCCGCAGCACCCGCCTCGTAGCCGCGCGCAAAACCGGACTGCTCGATGAGCCATGCCGCGGGAATCTTCACCCTCCCTCCGGGTAATTCGTAGGCGGGCGCGCGGCCGCCACCCTCCGACGTCAACCGCGGGACGTGGGCAGCGTCCACGACGGGGTTCATGAAGAACGACCCAACGCTTCGCGTATCGGGATCGGTGGGGTCGATGACCATGCCTTTGCCCCGGCGAATGGACAATACCGCGTCTCTGACGTCGGCAGGCGAAGGCGCCGTGAGGCGCCGGCGCTCCAGTTCGGTGATGACGTCCGGGTAGGCGAGGGTCGGCGGACCCGCCCTGAGCTCGAAGGTGACGTCGCAGACCAGGAAGCGGCCCGCGTCCTCCCCTTTGAACCTGCTCGTTCGATAGCCAAAGCGGCAGTCCCTGCCTGTCAGAACCTTCGTTGCTCCGGTCATCCGGTCAAGTACGGTCACACTTGCGATGCTGCGCGAGACGTCCTGGCCGTAGGCGCCGACGTTCTGGATCGGCGTTCCGCCGGTGGTGCCGGGAATGCCCGAAAGACACTCGAGGCCGGCGAGGCCACGCGAGACCGCGACGGCCACGACCTCGTCCCACGGCTCACCCGCTCCCACATGCACCCTCGTCGCGTCCCCGTTCGCGCGGAAATCGACGCCGCCAAGTGCCATCTGCAGGACCAGTCCGTCGAAGCCGCCGTCGGCGACAACCAGGTTGCTGCCGCCGCCGAGCACGAACAGGGGGACACTCCTATCGCCGCTCCATTTCACCGCAGCCGCCGCTTCCTCGACATCGGTCGCGCGCGCGAACCATCGCGCCCTGCCGCCCACGCCGAGCGTCGTCATTGGCGCCAGGGGAATATCCGGCCGAGGCGCGATCGATCTCTCAGCGGACGGCAAGGATCTTCCCTTCCGCCGCGATGAGGGCGGCGATCGCGTCGGCCCTTCGGCAGACTTCGAACTCAATCCAGTCACCGGGCCCAAGCTGCCCCGCCACCGGCAGGTCCGCGGTAATGACCACGGCGAGCTGCGGGTATCCGCCGGTCGTCTGCCGGTCCGCCATCAGAAGGATTGGATCGCCGGACGGAGGCATCTGCAGGCCACCCATGAACGTCACGTCAGAGATCATTTCGCCCCGGCCGGTAGCCGGTCGCTGGTAGCTCGTAGCCGCGAAACCGGGTTCTCGCGACAACCGGTACCCCATCCGATCCGATTGCGGGGAGATCGTGAAGCGCGTGCGCTGCAGCGCGTCCAGCGCGGACCGCTCGAAGTGGTCGGCCTGCGGGCCGGGAAGGACCCGCAGCCTGGCGCCGCTCACACCCTGGAAACCCGGCTTTGTCTTGACGTGTCTCGAAAAAACCAAACCGGGTTTGGTTTCCGGGCCAAGCGGAAGCCGGTCACCGGCTTTCAGGGGCCGGCCGTCAATACCGCCGAGACCGCTGAGGATGTGCGTGGCGCGGCTGCCGAGCACGGGTTCGAGCGCCACGCCGCCATCAAAAGCGACATAGGCGCGAATGCCGTCGCGGCGATCGCCGAAACGCAGCACACTGCCCCTGGGGCAACGCACCGGCGCATAGGCAGGCGCCTCGGCGCCGTCCACTGTTGCGCGCAGGTCGCCGCCCGTCAGCGCGACGCGCGTCTCCTGCTCCACCCTCAGCTCAGGGCCGAGGAGGGTCGCTTCAAGGGTTGCGGCACCAGCGGGATTGCCGACGATCGCGTTCGCCAGCCTGTGCGCGGCGTGGTCCATCGGACCGGCGACGGGCACGCCCAGGCTCTGGTAGCCCCACCGGCCAGAGTCCTGTACGGTCGTGAGTAGACCAGGTCGAAGGACGGTGATGGATCTGCTCGTGCGGGGCGGGCCTTCACGGCCCGCCTCGCGGACCGCCTCGCGGACCGTCAAGGTCCGCGCCGCATCTTTGACTGGCACAAATCGCACCTGGTCGCCTGGTGCAAGAAGCGCCGGCGGCATCTTCGCCGCATCAAAGAGCGTCAAAGACGTGCGCCCGATGATTTGCCACCCACCCGGCGATTCGCGCGGGTAGATCCCTGTCTGCCCTCCGGCGATTCCAACCGAGCCCGCGGCTACGCGCAGCCGCGGCGTCGCGTGGCGCGGCGCCGCAATCGTTGAGTCGACGTGCGCCATGTACACAAAGCCGGGGAGAAAGCCAAGCATGTACACGCGATACAGCTTCAAGGCGTGCCGCTCGATCACCGCCTCCGGCGTGCACCCGGCAAACACCGCGACCTCCGCGAGGTCGGGGCCCGCCTCGCCGCCGTAGACGACCGGAATTTCAACGATCCGTCCAGGTTCGTCAGCGGGCGACGCATTTGCTGCGTCGTGCAGAGCCGCCGCCACGGAGTCGACGTCGGTTGAAAGAGGATCGAAGAAGACAGCGACCGACCGAAACGTCGAGACCACGTCGCGCACGCCCGGGACCGCTCGCTGCCTGACCGCCCGCGCGATGGCAATCGCGCGCGCATTCGACTCGGGCTCGATCGCGGGTTCACCAACCTCGAGCAGGAGCGCGGAGTCGCCGGCATAAATGGGGTCGGAGGTCATTTTTAGAGGACACTCCTCACAAGCTTCAGGAGTGTCCTCTAAAAATGACCTCCGACCCCATTTCCAACGCCCGTAGCAGCTTCTGATGGATCCCGCCAAAGCCGCCGTTCGACATCAGGACCACGACGTCGCCGGCGTGATGTTCGTCGACGATGGTGCGGACGATATCGTTGACGAGGGGAATGTGGCGCGCGCGCTGGCCGTGGCGGCGCAAATCGTCGACCAGCTGTTCGGCTGACAGGCGCTCCGATTCAGGGAGCGACGACCGGAACACACCGGCGATGACGACTTCATCGGCCGCGCCGAAAGCCCCGGCGAAGTCCTGCTGGAACACGCGCCGGCACGACGAGGCCGAACGCGGCTCGAAGACGGCCCATACACGCCGCGCCGGATACCCCGTGCGCAACGCTGCCAGCGTTTCATGCACGGCCGTCGGGTGATGGGCAAAGTCATCCAGCACGGTGACGTCGCGCCTGATGCCGACGACCTCGAGCCGCCGCTTGATGCCCTTGAAGGCCCTCACGCCGGCCGCAAGGTCCGCTGCTCCAAGACCCACATGGCTGCCCACCGCGATCGCCGCCAGCGTGTTCCTGACGTTGTGCAGGCCGAGAAGCGGCGACTCGAAGCGCCCGTACACGTCCCCTTCGCGGCGAACCTCGAAGCGCGTGAGGCCATCGGCGTGAGTAATGCCCGACGCCCTCCACGTCGCAGCGTCACCAGTACCGAACGTTTCGACGGGACTCACCGCCTTCCCGCGCAGGGCGGCGGCATGCGGGCTGTCCGCGCCGAGCAGCAGCAGGCCGCTGCGCGGCACGAGGTTCACGAGCCTGCGGAATGCCAGCAGGACGGCATCGAGATCGGCGTAGATGTCCGCGTGGTCGAACTCGATGTTGTTGATGACGGCGACGTCGGGCAGGTACTTCAGGAACTTCGCGGTCTTGTCGAAATACGCGCTGTCGTACTCGTCGCCCTCGATCACGAAATCGCGGCCTGCGCCCAGCCGGTAGCTCGATCCGCCGCTGCCGAAGTTCAGCGCGATACCGCCGACGAGCACGGTCGGGTCGACCTTGCCGTGCGTCAGCAGCCACCCCGTCAGCGAGGTCGTCGTGGTCTTGCCATGCGTGCCGGCAACGACGATCGACCGCGCGCCCCACAAGAAGTAATCCCGCACGACCTCCGGCAGGGAGCAGTACCGGATCTTCTGGTCGAGGACCGTTTCGAGCTCGACGTTGCCGCGGGAGATCGCGTTGCCGACGACCACCAGATCGATGTCCGAGGTGATGTGATCCGCGTCAAAGCCGATCATCGTCCGGATGCCTTCGGCGACGAGGAAGTCGCTCATGGGCGGATAGACGTTCTGGTCCGACCCGCGCACGTCGTGCCCGCGCTGCTTCAGGAGCGCCGCGACGGTGGCCATCGCCGTCCCGCAGATCCCGATGAAGTGGATGCGCCGCGCGTCAGGCAACGGGCGATTCCTCGACCACGAGCGAGGGGTGCGGGGATGTCCTCACGCGGACGCGCACGCCGAGCGGCAACGTCCAGCACGGTCCAGTGGTGTGGCCCGCTGGGAATCCGAAAAGCACGGGGCCCGGTACATCCGCGGCGAACGCCGCGGCGACGTCGCGCGCCGTGGGCTTTCCGGAGGCTTCATCGCAGGCGCGCATCTCTCCGAACACGATCGCCCTCGCGCGCGCCAGCACGCCGCCGAGGCGGAGTTGCGTCAGCATCCGGTCGAGACGATACGGACGTTCGCTCACGTCCTCGACGAACAGAATGTAGTCACCGGGCGGGTCGAATGCGTACGGCGTCCCCATCGACGCCGCGAGCTGCGTCAGCGTTCCGCCGAACAGCGGCCCAGCGGCATCGCCCACCTTGATGACTGACAATCCACCGGGCCGAAGCTCGACACCCGCACCCTTCCCTTGGGCGAGACGCAGAAAGGAGGCCTCGTCATAGCCTTCGGCGCCGCGCGCGAGCCGCCCTTCGATCATCGGCCCGAAGAGCGCCGTAATCCCGCATTGGCAGTTCAGCCACGACAGGAGCGACGTGTTGTCGCTGTATCCGATAAAGATCTTCGGACGCCGCTGCGGATACCACGCCGCCAGCTCCGGGAGAAGCTGCACGCTGCCATACCCCCCGCGAACGGCCAGCAGCGCCGCCACGTCCGGATCCTCCCAGGACCGCTTGAAGGCAGCGGCGCGCACCGCCGGCGTTCCAGACGTGAACATCGCGGTCTCGAACACGGAATCGTCGTACACCGGTTCATAGCCGAGCCGCCGGAGCTCGGCGACCCCGAGGTCAAACTCCGCACGATTGAATGAGCTGGCGGGCGAGACAATTGCGATCCGGTCGCCGGCTTTGAGCGCGGGGGGCTTGATCACCGAACCCTCGCGCCGATGGCGCTCGCGTTGTTCATTCTTCTGAGCTTCTGGCTTCTCCGTTCGCGTTCAAGTTCGCGTTCGGTCCGGCTGAAGCCGGACACTACGTACGATCCGTACGTAGTGTCCGCCTTCAGGCGGACTGGTCGAACCGGGAGCCCCGAACCCCGAACCGAACACCGAACTTGAACACGAACCGAGAAGGGAGAACGTAGAAGGGTGAACGACATGTTCTACGCGAAGCGCCCCATCTCGTCGGCGATGCGGCGGTGCGCATCGCAGCCAACCACGTGGCGAAGGTCGTCTGCGCCAGGCGCGACGGCCGCCGCGAGGAAGCGCTCCTTGGCGCGGCGATGCCGGGTCAGGGCGTCCTCGAGCCGCTTATAGGGGATGCGTCCATCTTCCACCGCGTGCACGAGCGCCTCCAGCGCCGCGACCTGCACGTCGATACGGCCGGCGCAGATCAGCAGGCCGTCGCAGCCGGCGGCAATCGCCTGCACGGCCGCATCCGGCACCGCGTACGTCGCGGCGATTGCCTTCATTTCGAGGTCGTCGCTGAGGATGACGCCCTCGAATCCGAGCTCGTCTCTCAGCAGGCCGTACACGATCCGCCGCGACAGCGTCGCCGGTTTTTCTTCGTCCATCGACGGCACGAGCACGTGCGCGGTCATGATGAACGCCACGCCCGCGGCGATCGCATCCCGGAACGGCACGCATTCGACTCGCCGGATGCGATCGGGCGGATGCTCGACGAGCGGCAGATCCAGGTGGGAATCGACCGAGGTGTCGCCGTGGCCCGGGAAATGCTTCCCGCAGGCTGCGACGCCGTTGTCCTGCAGCCCGCGCACGATGGCCGCGCCCAGCTTCCCCACCATCGCGGCATCCTCGGCCAGCGCGCGATCGCCAATCACCGGGTTCTTCGGGTTGGTATGAATGTCGAGCACGGGCGCGTAGTCCAGCGTGATGCCGACGGCGTTGAGCTCCGCGGCCAGCGCCGCCGCGAAGCGCGACGCCAGCGAGGCATCTCCGCTGCGTCCCAGTACCGCCATCGGCGGCCACTCGGTGAACGGCGCCCGCAGCCGGGCCACGCGGCCCCCCTCCTGGTCGACGCTCACCCACAGCGGAGTCCCTGCCGCGAGCGACTGGATGTCGTGCGACAGCTCGGCGACCTGCTCGGGCGCCTCGATGTTCCGTGCGAACAGGATCACGCCGCCCAGTTGAAACTCGCGAACCAGCGACCGCAGCTCCGCCGGAATCGTGGCGCCGGGAAAGCTGCCGATCAGGAGTTGGCCTATGGTTCGGCGGATACCGGAGGGCACGTCGTCATTATCACGCGTAGGGGCCGAGCTTGCTCGGCCCGATGCCGTTTCAGGGCGCGACCGACACCTTCACCATCGCCGTCGTCCAGCAGCAGACCTCGCCGCCTCCACCCTCACCGGAATAGTCCAGGGCGGTCAGGTGAAGGACGTAGTCGCCGGGCTCGCTGAACCTCGCGGATGTCGTGGCTCTTCCACTGAAAGGCACGTTCACGCCGCCGCCCGCGAGCGCCTCCATCGGCGGCTGCGCGTTCTCGAACGTCACGCGGCCAGGGCCGCGATATTTCGACCAGGCCAGCCGCACGGGCGGCGGCGGCTTGACGGGCAGCGCCATCGTGCCGCTCGCATACTTTGCATCGTCGGTTGCGAACACAGGGAGCGACAGTGGTGATCCGATCGAGGTACTGCGCGCCGAGGCAGCCGACAGCAGCGCGACAGGCCCCTGAATCGACCGCCCGTTCTCCTCGAGCCGCAGAACCGGC
>Ga0209640_10005687_pt1 | contig 10892 bp, 12 predicted proteins | sample RifCSP10_1_FD_184018 | JGI IMG/M metagenome (GOLD analysis project Ga0209640, IMG submission 184018) | Soil microbial communities from Rifle, Colorado - Rifle CSP2_sed 10_1 (SPAdes) (version 2) | ecosystem: Environmental > Terrestrial > Deep subsurface > Rock core/Sediment | place: Rifle...
TGATGTAGACCATGTAGGCCCCGACGCGCGAGAGACAGATGGCGAGGAGCCAGCTCTCGCCGCCCGGAGCGAAGCGGTGGGGTGTCAACGGGCGGTGCTGACGCGGTGACCCGACTGCTTTTCCTGCTCTTCGAGCCAGCCACGGAGGCGGCTGGCGATCTCGTCCCGGACGCGGCGGAAGACCGCGAGCCGCTCGTCCTCCGTCCCCGTGGCCTGCGACGGATCCTCGAAGCTCCAGTGGATCCGGGTCGTGTGGGCCGGGAAGATGGGGCAGCGCTCGTTCGCGCTGTCGCACACCGTGATCACGTAGTCCCACGGCTGGTCGACGAACCGGTCCAGGGTCTTCGACGTGTGAGCGCTCACGTCGATTCCGATCTCGGCCATCGCGCGGATCGCCAGCGGGTGCACGCGGGTCGCCTCGGTGCCCGCGCTCGCGACCTCGACGCGATCGCCGGCGAGCACGCGCAGGAGGCCCTCCGCCATCTGGCTCCGCGCCGAGTTGTGGGTGCAGAGCACGAGGACGCGCCGTCTCGTCACGAGCGGGCGATTTCCACGCGCGCGGGCACGCCGGCGTCGGCCCGCGCCGGGAACCAGTGGCGTGTGCGGTTGCAGAAGGCGCAGACGGAGAGCATCACGGGGACCTCGACGAGGACACCGACCACCGTGGCGAGCGTCGCCCCCGAGGTGAGCCCGAAGAGCGAGATGGCCGTCGCCACCGCCAGCTCGAAGAAGTTGCTGGCGCCGATCAGCGCGCCGGGCGCCGCGACCGAGTGGGGGACGTGCAGCCACCGCGCCAGCCCGTACGCGAGCCCGGAGTTCAGATAGACCTGAACGAGCAGGGGGACGGCGATCAGCACGATGTGGGACACCTTGCCCAGGATCACCTCCCCCTGGAAGGCGAAGATGATGACCAGCGTCGCCAGCAGCGCCGCGATGGTGATCGGCTTGAGACGCGCGAGGAACACGCCGTCGAACCACGCGGCGCCCCGCCGCCTGAGCAGCGCGGCACGGGAGCCGGCGCCGGCCGCAAGAGGGATGACGATGTAGAGCAGCACCGAGTAGAGCAGGACGTCGTAGGGCACGCGGATGTTCGACACCCCGAGGAGGAAGATGACGATCGGGGCGAAAGCGACGAGCATGATGAGGTCGTTCAGCGCCACCTGGACCAGCGTGTAGGCGGGGTCGCCGTCGGTCAGATAGCTCCAGACGAACACCATGGCGGTGCACGGCGCGGCGGCGAGGATGATCGCGCCGGCCAGGTACTGATCGCCCAGCTCGGGCCCGATGAGGCCGGCGAACACGTGCTTGAAGAAGAGCCAGCCGAGGAACGCCATGCTGAAGGGCTTCACGAGCCAGTTGACGAAGAGGACGATCAGGATGCCCCGAGGCCGCCGCCCCACGCCCCGCAGCGCCGCGAAGTCGATCCGCAGCATCATGGGGTAGATCATCAGCCAGATGAGGAGGGCGATCGGGAGGTTGACGTGGCGCACCTCCACGCGGCTCAACGCGCCGACCAGCCCCGGCGCGAGCTTCCCGACCGCCACCCCGGCGACGATGCAGAGCGCCACCCACAGCGACAGGTAGCGCTCGAAGACGCTCAGGCGCCTCGGTGCGCCCGGAGCGTTCACGCCGCGGCGGGCTTGCGGGCGCGGACGAACGCGCTCATGAACTTGCCGTCCACCTGCGGCGCGATCGTTTCCACGTCCAGCCCCGCGCGCGCGAGGAACTCCCGGGCGTCTTCCACGTTGTAGACCCGTGTGGGCTCGACGTCGATCGCCTCGAAGCCCGCCTTGGCGAGCTTCTCGCGGTACTCCTGCTCCTCGAGCGCGCCGGCGACGCAGCCGATCCACAGCTCGACGCTCCGGCGGATCGCCGCCGGCACCTCGCCCCGGACGACGACGTCGGAGACCGCGAAGCGCCCGCCCGGCCGGAGCACGCGGAACGCCTCGGCGAGCACCCGGTCCTTGTCGGCGGAGAGGTTGATGACGCAATTGGAGATGATCACGTCCACGGAGTCGTCCGGGAGCGGGATCTGCTCGATCTCCCCTTTGAGGAACTCGACGTTGGCGACGCCGGCCTTCCGCTGGTTCTCGCGGGCGAGCGCCAGCATCTCGTCGGTCATGTCGAGGCCGTACGCCTTGCCCGCCGGGCCGACGCGCTTCGCGGACAGGAGCACGTCGATGCCCCCGCCCGAGCCGAGGTCCAGCACGGTCTCGCCCGGCCGGAGCTCGGCGAGCGCCGTCGGGTTGCCGCAGCCGAGCGAGGCGGCCACGGCCTCGGCCGGCAATTCCGCCGTCTCGCCGCAGCCGTAGAGGTTCGAGGTGATCGGGTCCGCCTCGCCGCGGGACGACGCCGACCCGCAGCAGGAGCTCCCGCCGCTCGTCACCCGGAGCGCCGCCTGGCCGTACTTCTCCTTCACGACCTTCTTGATGGACTCTTCACTCATGGTCCCCTCCCCGGGGTGTGCCGCGGCGCCTCGGGGCCCGCGGTCCAGCGAGACGGAGCATATTCGATATTTCGAGAACTGTCAAAGTATTGTTTCTCCCGTGCCGGGTGCTATCATCGGGCGGCCCTCGAAAGGAGAGACTCATGCGCCGCCTACTCGTGCCGGTTCTCGCCCTCGCCTCCGCCGTCCTCGCCGCCACCGCGGGCTTCGCGGCCTATCCCGAGCGCCCCGTCAAGCTCATCGTGCCGTGGGCCGCCGGTGGCGACACCGACTCGATCTTCCGCCCCTTCGTACCGCAGCTGCAGAAGCACCTCGGCGCAACCGTCGTGATTGCGAACGTCACCGGCGCGTCGGGGACCGTCGGGGCCCGCGAGGCGAAGGGTTCGCCGCCCGACGGCTACACGATCTACGCCATCCACGACTATATCCACTCGACGTACTACACCGGCGTGGCCGACGTCGCGTACAGCGACTTCGACCCGATCTGCACGGTCTCCAACACGCCGTCCGTCCTCACCGCAAGCCCCAAGACCAAGTGGTCGTCCTGGCAGGAGCTCTTGAACGACGCGAAAGCGCGGCCAGGCCAGATCACGGTCGGCGCCACGCTCGGCTCGACGAGCCACTTCTTCCCCGCGCTCATCGAGAAATCCGCGGGGATCAAGTTCAAGTACGTCTCGTACGAGGGGCTCGCGCCCCGCATGAACGCGATCCTCGGCGGCCACATCGATCTCACGGACTCGAACCTCACCCAGAAGAGCAAGGTAGCCGCCGGCGAGCTCAAGTTCCTCGCGATCGGGACCGAGAAGCGGCTGCCCGACGCGCCGAACGTGCCGACGCTCAAAGAGCTGGGGGTCAACGTCGTCTACGCGGTGACGCGCGGGCTCGTGGTGCCCAAGGGGACGCCCGGCGACGTCATTGCGAAGCTCGAGGCCGCGTGCGCCAAGGCCACCGCGGAGCCGAAGTTCGCCGAGGACATGGCAAAACAGGGCACCTTCGTGCGCTTCATGGACCGGAAGGCGTACGCGGAGTTCTTCAAGCAGAACGACGAGCTGAACAAGACGTTGGCGCGCGATCTCGGGCTGCTGAAGCGGTAACGGACCGGCCACGCGCGTGATCGGGCGGGACGGCGTCGCCGGGCTTCTCGGCCTGGCCGGATCGCTCGTGCTGCTGGCGGCCACACGCGGGTTGCCGCAACCCGCGCTCGTGCCGATCGGGCCCGCGTTCTACCCGCGGATCATCCTCGCGTTCACGGCGCTCCTGAGCGCGGCGCTCGTGGCGTCCGATGTCCTCCGGCGCGAGCGGCCCAAGCCCGCGCCCGCGCGCTACCGCCTCGTCGTCCTGACCTTCGCGATCTTCACCGCGTACGTCTTCGCCCTGCCCTGGCTCGGCTACCGGCTCGCGACGTTCGCCTTCGTCGCCGGGCTGCAGGCGACACTCGAGCCGCCGCGCGGCCGCCGCTGGTGGCTCGTGCTCGCCGTCGCGATCCTGACGGCGCTCGCGACCTACTACATCTTCGAGGTCTACCTTTCCGTCCTTTTGCCGCGCGGCCGGCTCACGGGGTTCTGAGCCGTGTTCTCGCTCCTCTTCGTGAGTCTGTTCGAGGTGATGCACCTGCAATACCTCGTCCCGCTGGCGATCGGAACGTGGGCCGGGCTCATCGGCGGCGCCATCCCCGGCGTCACGATCACGATGACGATCATCCTCGTCCTGCCGTTCACCTTCGGCCTCGACCCGCTCCAGGGCCTGGCGACGATGACCGGCGTCTACGTCGGTGGTTGCGCCGGCGGGCTCGTGAGCGCGTCCCTCCTCGGGATTCCCGGCACGCCCTCGGCGATCGCGACGACCTTCGACGGCTTCCCCATGACACGGAAGGGCCAGCCCGGGCGGGCGCTCTGGCTCGGCACCTGGGCCTCGGCCATCGGCGGCCTCCTCGGCGCCATCTTCCTGATCGGCGGCACGATCCCGCTCGCGAAGTTCGCGCTCCAGTTCGGGCCGTGGGAGTACTTCTCGCTCTTCGTCTTCGCGCTCGCGATGGTCGCGGGCCTCACGGAGAAATCGCTCCTCAAGGGGTTCCTCTCGGGCGCGATCGGCCTCGTCGTCACCGTCATCGGCGCCGACCCGATCATGGCGGTGCCGCGGCTGAGCTTCGGCTCGGAGTTCCTCCGCTCCGGGTTCCAGTTCCTCCCGATCCTCATCGGCGTCTTCGCCTTCGCCCAGATCATGACCGACCTCGAGAAGGCGGGCGGCGAGGAGGCGCGCGCCGCCGGCCCGATCCCGGACCTCTCCGTGTCGCATCTCGGGGTGATCTGGGAAATCCTGCGCCGGCCGTTCCTGCTCCTCTGGTCCACGGTCATCGGGGTCTGGATCGGCGTGCTGCCCGCGATCGGCGGCAGCGCCGCCAACGTCATGGCCTACGACCAGGCGAAGAAGTTCTCCAAGCACCCGGAAAAGTTCGGCACCGGCATCCCGGAGGGCATCATCGCCGCGGAGTCCTCGAACAACGCCAACGTCGCGGGCTCGCTGGTAACGATCATGGCCTTCGGCATCCCAGGCGACGCCGTCACCGCCGTGATGCTCGGCGCGATGATCATCCACGGCATCCAGCCGGGGCCGCTCTTCATCGCCCAGGAGCCGCGGGTGGCCTACGGGATCTTCGCGGCGTACCTCCTCGCCCACCCGATCATGATCGTGCTCCAGTGGCTCGGCGCGCGCTTCTACCTCCGGGTGGTCAGCGTCCCGAAGTCCATCCTCACGCCGATCGTCCTGGTCTTCTGCGTGGTCGGCGCCTACGCGCTGAACAACATCATCGAGAACGTCTACGTGCTGCTCCTCTTCGGCGTGGTGGGCTATCTGCTGGTGAAGTTCGGCTTCCCGCTGGCGCCGCTGATCCTCGGCGTCATCCTGGGCGACCAGATCGAGATCAATCTGGTGCGCGCGCTCATGACGGACGCCGACCCCTGGCTGTTCCTGACGCGACCGATCTCGGGCGCGATGCTCGCGCTGTCCGCGCTGTCCGTCGTGCTCGCGCTCTGGCAGCACCGTCGCCAGTACGGCCGCGCACCGGGGCCGGAGACCGTCGAGCCCGACTTCTAATACGCCGCCGGGGCGGCCGCTCAGGCCCCGAGCACGCGGATCAGGAACCAGGCGGCGCCCGCGATGAGCGCTGAGGCGGGGATCGTCAGAACCCACGCCCAGAGGATGCGGCCGGCGACGCCCCAGCGCACGGCGGAGAAGCGCTGCGTCGCGCCCACACCCATGATCGCGCCCGTGATCGTGTGCGTCGTGCTGACCGGGATGCCGGCGATCGCGGTGCCGATGAGGGTGACCGCGCCCCCCGTCTCGGCGCAGAATCCGCCGACAGGGCGGAGCTTGGTGATGCGCATGCCCATGGTCTTGACGATTCGCCAGCCACCGGCCATCGTGCCGAGGCCGAGCGCCGCGTGCGCTGCCAGGACGACCCAGAAGGGCACGTAGAACTCCGGCCCCAGGTGGCCGGTCGTGAAGAGCAGCACCGCGATGATCCCCATCGTTTTCTGCGCGTCGTTGGTGCCGTGGCCGAGGCTGTAGGCGGCCGCCGAGACGAGCTGGCCCCGGCGGAACACCCGGTCCACGCGGCCCGGCGTCTCGCTCCTGAAGGTCCACAGCGTGAGCAGCATCATCGCGAAGCCGACGACGAGCCCAATCAGGGGCGCCAGGATCATGAAGACGCCGATCTTGATCAGCCCGCTCGCGACCAGCGAGCCGAACCCGGCCTTGACCACTGCCGCGCCGGCGAAGCCACCGATGAGCGCGTGGGAGGAGCTGGTCGGGAGCCCCCAGTGCCAGGTGATGAGATCCCAGACGATCGCGCCGAGGAGCCCGGCGAGGATCACCCACTGGTCCACCACGGCCGTCTCCACCACGCCCTTGCCCACGGTCGTCGCCACGCTGACGCCGAAGCCGAACGCGGCGACGAAGTTGAAGAACGCCGCCCACACGACGGCCTGGAGCGGCGTCAGCACGCGCGTCGAGACGACCGTGGCGATGGAGTTCGCCGCGTCGTGGAAGCCGTTGATAAAGTCGAAGACGAGCGCGACGAAGACGATGAAGACGACCAGAGTCAGCACCGCTCAGGCCGGGGCGGTCACGCCATCTTGAGGATGATCCCCTCGATGACGTTGGCGACGTCCTCGCAGCGGTCGGTGACGTTCTCCATCGTCTCGTAGATCTCCTTCCACTTGATGACCTCGATGGGATCGTTCGACTCTTCGAACATCGCCGCGAGGCTGTCGCGCAGGAGGGCGTCGGCGCGGTTCTCCAGGCGGTTCACCTCGACCGCCTGCTCGTGGAAGCCGGGGTCCATGGTGCGCAGGCACCGGATGCACCGGTCCACCGCCTCGATCTGCGCCACGATGACGTCGGCCATCGCCCGGCACGCCGAGGTGGGCTCCTTGATGTGGTAGACCACCAGCCGCTCGGAGGCAGCCTCGATGTAGTCGAGGACGTCGTCGAGCCGCGTTGCCAGCTCGTGGATGTCTTCGCGGTCGAGCGGGGTGATGAAGGTCGTGTTGAGCCGGCGCATGATCTCGTGGGTGACCTGATCGCCGGCGTGCTCGAGCTCCTTGATGGCGGAGGCCTTGGCCCGGGCATCGGAGAAGTTGTGGACGAGGTCGTGCAGGAGCGCGCCGGCCTGGACGATATGCTGCGACTGCTGCTCGAAGTAATCGAAAAACCGGACTTCCTTCGGAATCAGGTTGAACATGAAACTAAACCGAGTTTATCACAGCTTGCGGAGGGCGAGAGCCGGAAGCCCGAGGATGTCACGGCGCGCGGCCGCCCAGAGCGCGTCGAGCAGGTCCGTGAGCGCCGGAGCGCTGGATGCCAGGCACCGCACGACGGCGCCGCGGCGTGGCAGCAGGCCGACACCGCCCGTCGCACCCTCCGCTCCCGCGAGGAGCGGGCGAGCGGAGCCGGCGAAGGCGTCGAGGCCGCGGTCGGCGACGACCACGAGGGACGCGAAGTAGTCGTGGCCTTCGGCCAGGCCGAGGCCGGCGGCCTCCCGGCCGGCGCCGAGGACGAACCGGTCGCGCAGGACCCAGCCGCGGCGGTCGCGCACGCTGACGGCGCTCTCGAGGAGCCTGAACCGCCAGGCCTCGTCCCGCGCGATCCGGCCGGCGGCGAAGGCGTCGAGCAGGATCAGCGCGGCGCCGTCGTCGAGCACGATGTCGAAGGTCTGGCGGAACGCCGAGCCCGCGTACGGGATCGTGTGGTCGGGCACCCACTCGACGATCGCCCGGGGCCCGAGCCGCAGCCGCACGGCCTGTTCCGTCGGTTCGCCCGGGGCACGGTACACGCGGCTCGCAGACGGCGTGGTGAGGACCGCGTGCGCCCCTTCGCGGGCGTCCACCTCGATCAGGAGGCGGTCGCCGCCGACGAGCCCGCCGGTGGGGTTCAGGACCGACACGACGGCGGCGGGATCCTCGAGCGCGACCGGCGCCAGCACCTGGAGCGGGAGCGTGGAGCGGCACCCGCTGACGACGGTCGCCGGGCCGCGCCGCTCGAACCTGAGCGCGAGCGCGCCGTCGCGGCCGACGCGCGCCGGGTCGACGCTAGTGCGCAGCGGGTTCGAGGAGGAGCTCGTGGCGGATCCAGGCGAGGACCGCATCGACGCCCTCGCCGGTCCGGAGGTTGGTGAACACGAACGGCCGGCCGCCCCGCATCCGGCGCGAGTCGCGCTCCATCACGGAGAGGTCGGCGCCCACGTGGGGCGCGAGGTCGATCTTGTTGATCACGAGCAGGTCGGAGCGCGTGATGCCGGGCCCGCCCTTGCGCGGGATCTTCTCCCCCTCGGCGACGTCGATCACGTAGATCGTCGCGTCCACCAACTCCGGGCTGAAGGTCGCAGCCAAATTATCACCGCCGCTTTCGATCACGAGCAGCTCGAGGTTCGGGAATTGCTTCAGCAGGAGATGCACGGCCTCGAGATTCACCGATGCGTCTTCCCGGATCGCGGTGTGCGGGCACCCGCCCGTCTCGACGCCGACGACGCGCTCGGGCGGGAGCGCGCCCCGCCGGACCAGGAACTCGGCGTCCTCCTTCGTGTAGATGTCGTTGGTGATCACCGCCATGTCGAGCGCGTCGCGGAGGCGCACGCAGAGGGCCTCGGCCAGCGCGGTCTTGCCCGAGCCGACGGGGCCACCGATGCCGATCTTCAGGGGCCGGGGGACGGCAAGATTCGCGCTCATGACCTGAACAGCCTCATGTCGAGCGCCGCATGGCGGAGGCCCGCGAGCTCGAGCCCGGGGTTGAAGCTCCACATGTCGTCGATCGTCTTCGCGGCCGCCGCGGCGGCGAGCCGCTCGATCCGAGGCCGCATGGCCGCGAGCGCCCGCTGGCCGTCGATCTGGCCGAGGGCGATGAGGCGCAGGCCGGCACCCACCAGCAGCGCGGCGGTCGAGTAGAGGTACGCCGCCGCCGCGCGCTCGGGATCGGCGCCCGCGCGGCCGAGTGCCCACCCGAAGGCGACCGCGTGGTGGCCGGGCGCGAGCCCGTCGTCCACGGCGTGCAGGAGCTCGCCGAGGACGGGATCGTCGCCGAGCGCCGCGGCAGCGCGGAGCGTCTGGCGGCCCATCTGCCGGCTCGCCGCCCGGAACTCGGGAACGCACTTCATCGCGTCGAGTCTCTCGTCGAGCGAAACGATCCCCGCGACATCGGCTGCGGCGGCCATGCGCGTCGCCGACGCCACCGCCACGGCGTCGCACGGGCCGGCGCTCCCCTCGAGGTGGGCGGCGACGAACGCCTCGAGCCCGCCCCGGTCGCGCACGCGTCCCTCTTGCACGTACGTCTCGAGCCCGAACGAGTGGGCGAAGCCGCCCGCGGGAAAGAGCCCGTCGGCGAACTGGAGGAGCGCCAGGAATGCGGGATCAGTGGTCATGGCGGTGGCCCGCGCCGACGGGGACGAACACGCTCCGGACGCGCTCGAAGGCGACGCCAAGCCGCGTCAGGAGCTGCTCCATCGCGGGATCTTCCGGGACGAGGAGCCGGTCGCCGTCGGTCGCCAGCGTGAAGTGGCGGTTGCCGACCTCGAAGGCGACGCGGATCGCCTCCTCGCGCGAGCGCGGCGTGACGGCGAACACCGGCTCCGGCGCCGCCTCGATCACGACGTACCAGCCGGGTCCGACGTGGAGGATCTCACCCGGTGTGAGCACGCTCCCGGTCGGCAGCGCCAGCGCCAGCGGCCGGCCCGCGCGCGTGGTGACGCGGCGCCGCCCCCAGCGGCGCTCTTCCGCCGTCACGACGAGCGCGTCGCGCTCGAGTCGCGCGAGGTCCGCGTCGTGGACGTGCACGTGCGGCTGCGTGATGACAACGGGCTCCGTCACGCTCAAAACAGAAAGTAGCGCTGGGCCATGGGCAGGACCCGCGCCGGTTCGCACGTGAGCCGCTCGCCGTCGGCGCGCACCTCGTAGGTCTCCGGGTCCACCTCGATGCGTGGCAGCGCGTTGTTGTGGACCATGTCGCGCTTGCCGAGCCCACGGCACCCTCCGACCGCCACGGCGCGGCGGCCGAGCCCCAGGCGCTCGGGCACACCGCCCGCGAGCGCCGCCGCCGACACGAACGTGAGCGCCGTGGCGCCGCGGGCGCGCCCGTAGGCGCCGAACATCGGGCGGTAGAGCACGGGCTGGGGCGTCGGAATGGACGCGTTCGGGTCGCCCATGGCCGCCCAGGCGATCATCCCGCCCTTCACGACGAGCTCCGGCTTGACGCCGAAGAACGCGGGGCGCCAGAGGACGAGGTCGGCGAGCTTGCCGACCTCGACGGAGCCGACGTGCTGCGCGAGGCCGTGGGCGATCGCCGGGTTGATCGTGTACTTGGCGACGTAGCGCTTGACGCGTCTGTTGTCGTCTCCCGGTGTCTCCCCCGGGAGTGGACCGCGCTGCCGCTTCATCTTGTCGGCCGTCTGCCACGTGCGGATGATCACCTCGCCGATCCGTCCCATCGCCTGCGAGTCGGAGGACATCATGCTGATCGCGCCGAGGTCGTGGAGCACGTCCTCCGCGGCGATCGTCTCGGCGCGGATCCGCGACTCCGCGAACGCGAGGTCCTCCGGGATGGAGGGGTTCAGGTGGTGGCAGACCATCAGCATGTCGAGGTGCTCGTCCATCGTGTTCACGGTGAACGGCATCGTCGGGTTCGTGGACGAGGGCAGGCAGTTCGGCTCGCCGCAGACGCGGATGATGTCGGGCGCGTGGCCCCCGCCCGCGCCCTCGGTGTGGTAGGTGTGGATCGTCCGGCCCTTGAAGGCGCGGATCGAGTCCTCGACGAAGCCAGATTCGTTCAACGTGTCGGTGTGGATCGCGACCTGGACGTCGAGCTCCTCGGCGACCGTGAGCGCGCAGTCGATGGCCGCGGGCGTCGTCCCCCAGTCCTCATGGAGCTTGAGCCCGATCGCTCCCGCCGCAATCTGTTC
>Ga0209640_10005688_pt1 | contig 10891 bp, 3 predicted proteins | sample RifCSP10_1_FD_184018 | JGI IMG/M metagenome (GOLD analysis project Ga0209640, IMG submission 184018) | Soil microbial communities from Rifle, Colorado - Rifle CSP2_sed 10_1 (SPAdes) (version 2) | ecosystem: Environmental > Terrestrial > Deep subsurface > Rock core/Sediment | place: Rifle...
GCCTAACGATTCGAGCCGGCCGCAGGGCGTGACCTGTCAGCTGACGCGGTTCGGGATCGGGCTCAACGTGTTGTTTGCCAGGACGCGGAACCGGGACTCTCGCGAAGTCGATGCGACCGCGCCCACGCGCCGCCTGATCGCGCCAGACCAGACGGTGGCGGGCGTGAAGCTGGTGTTTACGTGCGCCATGCCGCTGAGTACGGGATGTAACTAGCGAACAGCGAACAGCGAACAGCGAACAGCGAACAGCGAACAGCGACGCGGCCGCTCATTGCTGCTCGCTGCTGCTGATCGCTGATCGCTGATCGCTGATCCCTATTTCGGATCCAGAATCTTCTTGATCTGATCGCGCACGTCGGCCAGATGCGCCCGCGTTTCACGATCACCAGCGCGACTGATCGCCCTGGCCACGTCCGCGTCCAGTGTCCGCAGCTCGTCCTTGAAGAGTGCGCGGACGTCGCTCGTCGCCCGAGCCGGTCCAATCTGCTGGGCGAAAGCGGCTGGAACGCCGACGGGTGCCACGAACGGCGCGGGATTCACCTTGTTGTTCGCCTGCGTCAGGTAGGTGCGCTGCAACTCCCTTCGGAAGGCATCGATCCGCACGGTGCCGTCATCCAGTTCGCTCCAGATTCCTTTCCGCACGTCGGCCAGCATTTCCGAAAGCGGATACGCATCGCGACGGGTCGCCGGCAGCGCCTCGAATTCGATCAGGCGCTCCATCCGCCGGTCGTTGAACAGGGTGGAGAGGATTCCGCTCTGTGACTGGTTGATCCGCCTGAGCGCGCCTTCGACTTCGATGTAGCGCAGGATGTCGTCGCGCAGGAAGTGTGTTGGCGTCGCGAAGGCATTCTCCTGGAGGAAGCGAACGGCTTCCTTCTGGCGCGCTCTGGGCAGGGGTTTGTACCGCTCACCGGCCTGGCCCGCGTACTTCTCCTGCGCGTCCGTGCCGCCGACCACCCAGGCCACGTGCCGGAGTTCCGTTGCCCACTGACCGACCAGTCGGCCGTACATCGCGTTCAGGTCGTCGTAGTCCTCGCCGGGGCGGACGGTCGCCGGCACCAGCAGCGGCGCGATCTGCTTGATGCTCTTCATGCCCCAACCCGTGGACTTCACCGGGTCGCCATCTCCCACAGCCTCGCTGTGCGAGCTCTGGTCGCCGCCGCGCGAGTCCTGCACGTCGAAGCGATACCACGGGGTCGCGTCCTGCTCGCGGGACCACTTGTCGAGCGTCGCCCACTCCTGGTCGGAGGTCTTCGCGCCGGCCACCGGCGCATAGCCCCACCGGATCGCGTACTTGTCGTAGGGTCCGATGTCCGGAATGAGATCCTCCGGCTCCAGTCCGTCCTCGGGCTGCGCGGTGTAGTTGAAGCGCGAATAGTCCATGATGGACGGTGAGTGTCCCATGCGCTTCACCCACGACTTCACCCGGATAGAGTCGACCGGATAGGTGGAGCTGCCCTTCTGGTCGTGCTGCAGGCCTAACGTGTGGCCCACCTCGTGCGCGACGACGAAGCGCACCAGCCGGCCCATCAACTCGTCAGGATACGGCCATTGCCGCGCCCGCGGGTCGAGGTGCCCCACCTGCGTGAAGTACCACGACCGCTGCAGGTTCATGATGTTGTGGTACATGTAGATGTCCGACTCGATGATCTCGCCGGTGCGCGGGTCGTGCACGTTAGGCCCGGACGCGTTCTCGACGGTCGACGGCAGCCAGCGCACCACGGAATAGCGGGCATCCTCGGGCGACCAGTCGGGATCCTGCTCCGGCGTCGGCGGATCGGCGGCCACGATGCCGCGGCGGAATCCCGCCGCTTCGAACGCCGGCTGCCAGTCCTCGATGCCCTGCTTCACGTAGGGCACGAGCCAGGACGGCGTCGCCGGGTCCACGTAGTACGTGATGGGCTTCACCGGCTCGGAGACCGCCGCCGAAGGATCCTTCTTCTCCAGACGCCAGCGCACGATGTACTGGCGTGCCTGGGCGCGCTGCTCGGGGCGTGAGTAATCGAGCTGCTGCAGCGAGAAGTAGCCCGCGCGCTTGTCGAAGAGGCGCGGCGTCATGGGCCGGTCGGGAAGCTTCACCATGCTCCAGCTCATCGTGACGCTCTGGCTCGTCGCCGGAGTGGGAGCGGCGGGCGCGCCGGCGCGGCCCGCGCCACCGGCGCGACCGGCAACGGGAATCGTCAGGATCGACTCGACATTGACGTTCTCCGGAAACGACACGACGCGTTCTATGAATGAACGAGTTGGATCCGGGTTCCCGGGGAACGCGCCACCAGCACCGATCTCACTGGGCGGAGCGGTGAACAGGCGGGTCACTTCGACCACGGGAGCGCTGTCGGGCCCGTAAGCCTCGACGTTGAACGCGGCCAGGATGGGCTCGAAGTTCGATGAACGAACGGCCTGATAAATCGGCGTCGCCGAATCGGCCACCGTCGCGTAGGACACGCTGCGGAGCAGGACGCGGTTGTCGCGCCGCTCCCAGCGAAGGACCCGGGTGGGTCCGACCTGCTGTCCACCATATCCCTGGTTGACCGGGACCCGCGACGCACGCGTCACGAGCAGCAGCTCCTTGTTGAGCGCCACACGCGGAATCTCGAAGTACAGTCGCGACCCGATGCGATGCGTCTTGAACAGTCCATCGCGCGACTTCGCCTGCGCCGTGATGACGCGATTGTACGGACGTGGCTGCGGATCGCCGGCCACCGGCGGGCCACCCTGACGTCCAGCGGTCGAATCCTGCGTGCCAGCTCCACCCTGCGTCTGTTCGCCGGGAGCGCCTCCGCGACCCGTCGTATTGGTGACGGTCGCCGGACCGGCGCCTCGCGACGGTGTGGGACTGGTTGTGGGTGGCGCCGAGCGGGAGCTCTGGCACGCGGCAATCGCCAGCACGGCGACCGCGGCGGCGGCGGGCAGAGAAAGGCGACGATGACTCATGGGTGACTCGACACGAAGAGGGTCAACAGGCGTGCATCAGCAAATTCGCGTTACGGCTCGGCTCGAATGTACGCCGGGCGCGACCGCGGTACAGGAGCGGACCGAGCCGGAACGATCCATTGTCGGCGCTCAGAATGCGGCACGACAGTGTGGCACTCGGGTACCGGCCCGGCCCTCTCGACCTCAGCCAGCTCTCAGAGCGGGATTGTCCCGCTTGCGGCGCACCGACCGACTCCATATTACCGAAGCACAGTCATCCTTCGGAGTCGATCATGCGCTGGTCCATCGCGCCCGCGAAGCCCCTCCTGATCCTCGCCCTGGCGCCGTTCGCGTTGGTGGCGCAACAGACCACGCCGCCCCCTGCGCCCCCGCCGCGCAGCGTGGCGCGCGTGATTCCCCCGGCGCCGACGAGTCCCATGACCCTGGATTCGGCGGTATTCAGCGGATTGCGCTGGCGCGAGATCGGCCCGGCGCGCGGCGGACGGTCGGTGGCGGCCGCCGGATCGGTCGCCAGACCTAACGAGTACTGGTTCGGCACCACCGGCGGTGGCGTCTTGAAGACCACCGACGGCGGACTCACGTGGCAGCCGATGAGCGACCGCTTCTTCGGCGGCACCATCGGCGCCATCGCGATCGACCCGCGCAACCCGGACATCGTGTGGGTCGGCGGCGGCGAGACCTGCATCCGCGGCAACACGGCGCACGGCGACGGCCTCTGGAAAACGACCGACGGCGGTCGCACCTGGACCTTCCTGGGCTTCCGCGACGAGCACATCGCCAGCATCGATGTCGACTGGAGGAACTCGAACGTCGCGTACCTCGGGGTCTTCGGCGATCCGTTCCAGGCCAGCGTGAATCGCGGACTCTTCAAGACAACCGACGGCGGGCGCACCTTCACGAAGGCGCTGTTCGTGAACGACTCGACGGGCGTGATCGACGTGCAGATGGATCCGTCCAATCCGAACGTGCTCTACGTCGCGATGTGGCAGGCATATCGCACGCCGTGGTCCATGTCGTCAGGCGGCGTCCACAGCGGCCTGTACAAGTCGACCGACGCCGGCGCGACCTGGACGAATCTGTCCAACACCGCGCGGGGATTTCCGCGGGGGATCACCGGAAAGATCGGGATCGCCGTCTCGCCCGCGAAGCCGAGCCGCATCTGGGCGCAGGTGGAACACGATTCGGGCGGCCTCTATCGCTCGGATGACGGCGGCCAGAACTGGGAGTTCCTCAATGGCGACCGCCGCATGCGCCAGCGCGCCTGGTACTACTCGCACGTCTACGCCGACCCGGTCGACTCGAACGTCGTCTACTCGCTCAACGTCGGCTTCCACAAGTCGCGCGATGGCGGCCGGACCTTCCCCCAGAGCATCAGCGTTCCGCACGGCGATAACCACGATCTCTGGATCGCGCCTGACAACCCCAACCGGATGGTCAACGCCAACGACGGAGGCGCGAACGTTTCCATCAACGGCGGACAGTCGTGGACCGGCCAGGAATACGCGACGGCGCAGTTCTATCACGTCGACGTGACGACCGACTGGCCGTACCATGTGTGCGGCGCGCAGCAGGACAACTCGACCCTGTGCGGCCCGAGCCGAGGCGGTGAAGGCATCGGGAGCTGGTACGATGGCGGCGGGGGCGAGTCGGGCTATGTCACGCCGAATCCCCGCGATCCCAACATCATCTTCGCCGGGAGCTACGGCGGGCTGTTGACGCGCAAGGACCGCCGCACCGGATTCGAGCGCAACGTGACCGTGTTCCCCATCAACCCGATGGGGCATTCATCAGAGGACATCGAAGTCCGCTTCCAGTGGACCTTTCCGATCGTCTTCTCGCGCCACACGCCTAACGTGGTGTACGCCGCCGGTTCGAAGCTCTTCCGGTCCACCAACGAAGGCGAGAGCTGGACCGCGGTCTCGCCGGACCTGGCGCGCAAGGACCCCCGCACGATGGGTCCGTCGGGCGGACCGATTACCCGCGACCAGACGGGGGTCGAGACCTATGCGCTGGTGTTCGCTTTCGACGAATCGCCCGTGCGGGCGGGCGTCCTGTGGGTAGGCACGGATGATGGTCTGATCTGGGTGTCGCGCAACAACGGTGCGAACTGGGAGAACGTCACGCCGAAAGACATCGGCGACTTCACCCGCATCTCGGTCATCGCGCCATCGAACTTCATTGCCGGCGGCGCCTTCGTCGCCGCGAACCGGTACCAGCAGGGCGACAAACAGCCGATCCTCTACAAGACGAGCGACTTCGGCAGGACGTGGACGAAGATCGTGAACGGCATCAAGCCCGATCACTTCGCACGCGTCATTCGCGAGGATCCGGTGCGACGCGGCCTGCTCTTCGCCGGCACGGAGCGCGGCGTCTACGTCACGTTCGACGAGGGCCTCACCTGGCAGCCGATCAATCGCAACCTGCCCATTGTCCCCGTGCACGACCTGCGCATCAAGGACAACGATGTCATCCTCGCCACGCACGGGCGTTCCTTCTGGATCATGGACAACATGTCCGCGCTGCGTGAAGCGACACCCGCCATCACGCAGAAGGCCGCGCACCTGTTCCGCCCCGTCGATGCCTTCCGCACCCAGTTTGCCGGCGTCCCCTCGGGCGCGGTGATCCAGTACTGGCTGAAGGAGCGTGGACAGCGCGTCCAGGTGGAGTTCCTCGACGCGCGCGGCGCGGTGATCCGTTCGTTCACGTCCGACCAGGATCCGCAGGCGGCGGCGGACTCGCTCCGGCGCGCGGCGACCATCGACTCGCTCATGCGGGGAGGCGCCAGCCGCGATTCGGCGACGCGCATGGTCGGCGTGGCACCACCGGGCGGCGGCGGCGGTGGCGGAGGACGCGGTGGTGGTGGCGGCCCGCCACCGCGGGTGCCTGACCAGATGGGCATGAACACGTTCTCCTGGAACCTGCGCTATCCCGACGCCGAGCGGTTCACGAACCTCATCATGTGGGCGGCGGGTACCGCCGGTCCCGTCGCGCCACCGGGCACGTACAGCGTCCGGATGACCGTGGGCTCCGATGGGCAGACGCATCCCATCCGCGTGCGCAAGGATCCGCGTTCGAGCGCGACTGATGCCGACCTGCAGCAACAATTCCGCCTGCTCATCGCGATCCGCGACAAGGTCACCGAGGCCAACCTCGGCGTCCGCACCGTGCGCAACATGCGATGGCAGGTGGGCGATCGAACCGAGCGACTGAGCGCGGCGCAACGCGCCGAATTCGCGCGACTCGCCGGGACGATGATGGACAGCCTGACGTACCGTGAGAACGAGGTCTATCAGACTCGCAACCAGAGTGGACAGGACCCGCTGAACTACCCGATCCGGTTGAACAACAAGATCGCCGCTCTTTCCGGCGTGGTCGGGGCTGGAGAGTACCGGCCCACGCAGCAAAGCCGTGAGGCGTTCTCGCGACTCACACGGGAACTGGACGCGGAGCTCGCCGGCTTGAAGCGGACGATGGACACGAACCTGCCCGCGCTCAACGCGATCCTTCGCGCGGCCGGCTTGCAGGAACTGAAGCCGTCAACGGAGGAGATCCCGCCCAGGCGTGGACCGGTGGCCATGTAATAGGGTCGAGGCTTGAGGCTCGAGGCTTGAGGGAACGAACGAAGCGTCTGATTTGAACGTTTCGAATCCTCCCTTGAGCTTCGAGCTTCGTGCTTCCGAGTTTCCGAGCTTCGACCCTCGACCTGTTGCATCGCGACTCGGCCAACTCCTGAGTGTCGCCCGTAGCCGGACGCTTTTGGTAACGCGCGCTGGTGAATCGGTCCGAACTGTGGCCTAAGTAATGCTGCCTCGCGCTAGCGGGATTGCGGAACCGGTGTAATCCTAACGCGAGTTCATGAGTTCGGCGGCCGGGGCGGCGGACATCCGATGCGGTTGGCGCCGGCTGTCGAGCTGCCGCATCGCGGATTAGTTGCACGTGGGCTCCGGGCCCTGTCTGCCATGGCATGGTCCGGTCGCCTAACTGGTTACCAAGGGAGGCAGGTGAATCGTAGCGGCGTTCCGCGCTTCAGTCTTTTCACGCGCCTGATGCTCGGTGCCGCAGTCTCCGTGGCTGCCGTGGTGGCGCTGTTCGGATGGCGACTGGATGCGAGAAGTCGTCGGACCTTCATCGCCCAGAACGGCGCGATGCTGAGGAACCAGACGACCTGGACGGCCAGACTCCTGAGCGGTGAGGCGCGGGCCCTTCGCCGCGACGTTGTGCTGCTGTCACGCTTGCCCGCAGTGCAGGACTTCGTGAGCGCTGCGCCGCGAGGCAGTGTTCGCGCTGCCGGCGACGGGGGCCTGCCGCGTCTGGAACGCGCGCTGGCTGCCTTTGCACGGTCGGATTCGACCATCTCGCGCATCCAGCTCGCCACGGTTGACGGCGGACGTGTTCTGGTGAGTCTCGACGACGCCGACCGTTTGCCCGGCAACGGCCCGCGCGAGGCGCTGGGGAGCGCCGCCGGCACTGACTGGTTTGACGCCACGATATCGCGTGCGCCGGGCGCCATTTTCACCTCCGGCATCCAGCGAGAACAGGCAGGAGTCGACACGACGACAACGCGGCGCGTGATCCGCGCAGCGATGTCCTTGTTCGGTGCCGATGGTCAACGGGTCGGTGCGCTGATGATAGAGCGCGACATCGGCCGCTGGATCGACGCGACGCTCAGGGAAGTGCCGCCAGGCGTCATCTCGTATTTCGTGGGGATGTCAGGCGAGGACCTGGGGCCCACAGGGCAGGCGAATGACAGCATCGCTCGCCTGGAGTGGCTCATGGAGGGACTCGCCCCGACGGGAGTTCCGACCGACACACTGCCGCACTGGGACCGGCTCACATGGAACGGCGAGTTGATCCATGTCGCGAGAACGCGCGTTCAGCTTGATCCGGAGTCGGAATCCTCGTTCGTCGTCCATGCGTTCGCGCTGCCGGATCGCGAGGTGTCGGCGCGCCTGGCGCGGGTCCATCTGGCCACGATAGTCGGGTCCGTGAGCGTCGCGGTCACGCTGCTGGTCGGCGGCCTCCTGATCGTCTTGTGGGCGCTGCACCCGTTTCGCAACCTGCGGCGCGTTGCCGAACGCGTTGGCGCTGGGGATTACGACGCGGCACTCCCAGCCGACGAGTCATCCGACCTGGGTGCGTTCGCCGGTGCTCTTCGCAGCATGGTGAACGGTATTCGCGCTCGCGAGGACGAAAGTCGTCGCGCGACGGTCGCCTTGCGTGAAAGCGAGGCACGCTTCCGGCGAACGCTCGATGACATGCAGGAGGGTTGCCAGATCATCGGGTTCGACTGGCGATACCTGTACGTGAACGACAGTGTCGCCAGGCACGGCCGGAAAAAGGCCGAGGACCTCCTCGGGCGCACCATGATGGAGGCTTACCCAGGCATCGACCAGGCGCCGTTCTTCGCGCGCCTTTCTCACTGCATGGCGAACCGGGCGACTCAAAGGTTCGAAAACGAGTTCGTGTACCCGGATGGGACGGCGGCGTGGTTCGACCTCGTGATCAATCCTTCTCCTGACGGCCTGTTCATCACGTCGTACGACATCACCGATCGCAAGCGGCAGGAACTTGATCTGCGTGAATCAGTCGCGCTGGCCAACCGGGAGCGCGAGCGCGCCGAGGCGTTGTTGCAGGTGGTGCCGGACGCCGTGGTGATTTCGGACCTCGACGGTCGCATTGCCGACCTGAATGTCCAGGCCGAGGCGTTGTTCGGGCACCCGCGCGCGGATCTGCTGGGCGCACCGTGTCTGACGCTGTTCCCCGAGCGCGTGTATGCGGAGTTCCTCAGGATCCGGAACCAGCTTCTGGCGGTGGCGGGAAGCACGCGCCTGGAGCGCGACCTCATGGCGCGGCGGAAGGATGGATCCGCATTCCATACCGCCATGAGCCTCGGTCCGTTACGGACCGCCGAGGGCGTGCATGTCATTGCGACGTTTCGAGACGTCACGGAGCAGCGCGAAGCCGCGCGACGTGTCCACAAACAGGTGGAGCACCTCACGCTGCTGGACCAGATTACGCGGGCGATCGCGGAACGCCAGGACCTGCACTCGATCTTCCAGACCGCGGTGACGAGCATCGAGAACGAGCTTCCCGTCGATCTCGCCTGCGCGTTGCTCTACGACAGCGTCACCGCCACACTTTCCATCACTGCGTTAGGCGCCAAGGCGGCAGCGCTCGATCCGTCGATGCGCGACGGCGAGATGATCGGCATAGACCAGAACGGGCTTTCGCGCGTCGTGACGGGACAGCTGGTGTATGAGCGCGACATCGCCGAGGTGCGGATGCCGTTCCCCGAGCGCCTGCACGGTCGTGGTCTCCGGTCCCTGGTGCTCGCACCCCTCCGCGCCGAAAGCCGCGTGTTCGGCGCGATCGTCGCGGCGCGACATGACGCGAATGCGTTCACCAGCACGGAGTGCGAGTTCCTGAGGCAGGCGACCGAGCATCTGGCGCTGGGCGCCCATCAGACGCAGCTGCACGGCGCGCTGAAGGCGGCGTACGACGACCTGCGCCAGAGCCAGCAGGCCGCCATGCAGATCGAGCGCCTCCAGGCCATGAGCCAGATGGCGAGCGGCATCGCGCACGACATCAACAACGCGCTTTCACCCGTCTCCCTGTATGCCGAGGTGTTGCTCTCAGACGAACACGATCTCAACGCGCGCACGCGGGAGTATCTCGAGCAGATCAGGCTGTCGGTGCGGGGCGCCGCCGACACGGTGTCGCGGATGCGTGAGTTCTCGCGGCCCCAGGACAGTGCGCTCGAGCCCACCACCGTCGCGCTCAACGAACTGGTACAAAAGGCCGTCGCGGTCACGCACGCGCGATGGGGAGACATCGCCCAGAGCCACGGGCGCACGATCAACGCCGTGACCGATCTCGCCGCCGATCTCCCGGAGATCACGGGAGTGGAAAGCGAAATCCGTGACTCGCTCACTAACCTGATCTTCAATGCAATCGACGCGATGCCGAGCGGTGGTACGATGACAATTCGTACGCGGCTGGTGCCGTCATCGGGCGGTGGCCGGACACGGGTGGCGGTGGAAGTGGGGGACGACGGAATTGGCATGGACGAGGCAACCAGGCTCCGTTGTCTGGAGCCGTTCTTCACCACCAAGGGCGACCGCGGCACTGGACTGGGCCTGGCGATGGTCTTCGGGACGGTGCAGCGCCACTCGGGCCGCATCGAGGTAGAAAGCGCACCGGGTCAGGGCACTACAGTCCGAATGAGCTTTCCAGTAACTGTCGAGTCCAGCCCTGCCCGAAGCGACGGAGCAGCCGAAGCACACCCTGGCCGCCTGCTACGAGTCCTCCTCGTCGACGACGATCCTGTCCTGCTCAAGTCGCTCGAGGCAACGCTGGCCCTTGACGGTCACGCTACGACGGCGGCGAACGGTGGCCAGGTCGCAATCGATCTCTTCGCCAGGGCTTTGGGGACAGAGGATCAGTTCGACGCGGTGATTACTGACCTCGGCATGCCGAAGGTGGACGGCCGCCAAGTCGCCGAGAGGGTCAAGGAGCTCTCTCCCAGGACCGTCGTCATCATGCTGACGGGGTGGGGGCGACGGCTGGTGGCGGAGCGCGATGTGCCGCCGAATGTGGACCAGGTACTGAGTAAGCCGCCCACGCTGCAGGAAATTCGCGCAGCGCTGGCACTCGTTCGGGGCGGGGTTCCGGAGCAAGCCGGCTGATGACGGTCGAGACGCTGACGCGCGTCCTGATCGTGGACGACGAGCCATTTCATTCGCAGGCGCTCAGCGAGAGCCTGCGCGCGTTTGGTTACGACGCCACGTCCTGCTCCTCGGCGGACGCCGCGCTGGTCGAACTGCGCAAAGCCCCGTACGACCTGATTCTCTCGGACCTCGTCATGCCGGGCCTGGGTGGTGTCGACCTGCTCATCGAGGCCACCAGAATCGATCCGGAGATCGTCGGAATCCTGATTACCGGACGGGGGACCATCGAG
>Ga0209640_10005689_pt1 | contig 10890 bp, 8 predicted proteins | sample RifCSP10_1_FD_184018 | JGI IMG/M metagenome (GOLD analysis project Ga0209640, IMG submission 184018) | Soil microbial communities from Rifle, Colorado - Rifle CSP2_sed 10_1 (SPAdes) (version 2) | ecosystem: Environmental > Terrestrial > Deep subsurface > Rock core/Sediment | place: Rifle...
CAGTGCCGCGCCGAAACGCAAGAAGTGGCTGACCGGAGTAAGATACGCCGCCGAGGTGCGTGATGAGGGTCAACCGCTATTTCGTCGTTGCCGCGATCGTCGTCTTCTCCGGGTATCCGACCGCCGTTTGGGCGCAAACCGCGGACAGCTACACCGCAAGGCTGGGCTGGGTGCCGACCACACCGGCCGACCGGCCCAACGTGATCGGGAAGGGCTCGGCCTCGGCCACGCTGGCCGGTAGAAGACTGACGATCTCGGGATCCTTCGAAGGACTCGCGGCACCAGCGACCGTTGCCCGGCTGCACCGCGGCATCGCAAAGGCCGCGCGCGGACCGGCCATCGTCGATCTCACGATCAGCAAGGCCGCGAGTGGAACGCTTTCCGGGGCAGTCGACCTGAGCGCCGAGCAGGTCGAGGACCTGAAACAGGGCAAGCTCTACATCCAGGTGCACAGTGCCAAGGGTGTCGCGCCCGATGGCAGCACGCTGTGGGGATGGCTTCTCAAGTAGTCAATGCACAACGCTCAATGCCCAATGCTCAATGCTCAACGCCTCTCAACGCCCAATGCTCAATGCTCAATGCTCAACGAGGTGACGCGATGCTTCGTCCAAATGTTTCGCTGCTGATGGCGTTGACCGGTCTCGTGGCATCCGGCGTGTTGCTGACCGCCGGTCAGCAGCCGCCTGCCGGGCCGTTCACGCCGGAACAGGCGTCCGCTGGACGTCAGGCGTACGAAGCCAACTGCGGGGCATGTCACGGCAACGATCTGGCCGGAACGCCGCCGCTCGCGGGCGAGGTCTTCATCGGCGGCTGGCGTACGCGGACGACGCGCGACCTGATGGGGCTGATTCGCACCACCATGCCCTCGGACAATCCGGGCGGCCTGTCCGAAGCGACCTACGTCAACATCGCGGCCTACATCCTCCAGTTCAACGGCATCCCGGCCGGGGCCACGCCACTGACCGTCACGACGGATGCCAGGATCGGCGGCGCTGCACCGGCACCAACCGCCCCCGCGCGTGGAGGCGCGCCGCCTGCTGCAGCAGCGCAGGCGCCTGACGGCCGCGGCGCAGGCGCACAAGGAGCGGCAGGAGGGGCTGGACGGGGGCGAGGCCAGCAGGGGCCGCCGCCGACGGGCCTCACGGTCCGCGGCGAGGTGAAGAACCTCGCTCGCGTCACCGACGAGACGTTGCGCAACCCGCCCCCGGGCGACTGGCCGATGCTGCGCCGCGACCAGTTCGCGTCGAGCTACAGCCCGCTGACGCAGATCACGCGCGACAACGCGCAGGATCTCCAACTCCAGTGGGTGTGGCCGATGAACGAGGGCGGCACGAATCAGCCGTCGCCGCTCGCCAAGGACGGCACGATCTTCCTGAACAACACCGGCGGCATCGTGCAGGCGCTCGATGGCCGTACGGGTGACCTGATCTGGGAGCAGCGCCTTGGCGTGAACATCGCCATGCGGGGCATGTCGCTCTACGAGGACAAGCTGTACCTCGCGCTGAGCAACGCGCATCTGGTCGCGCTCAACGCGCGCACGGGCGAAGTGGCCTGGGACGTGCTGATGCCCGACGGCCGCGGCAGCTCGAGCGGCCCGCTCGTCGCGCGCGGAAAGATCATCCAGGGCATGGGCGGCTGTTCGCAGTACGTGGAGCAGAAGTGCTTCATCAGCGCCTACGACGCGGCGACCGGCAAGCAGTTGTGGAAGTTTCATACGATCGCGAGAGAAGGCGAGGCGGGCGGGAACACGTGGGGCAGCCTGACGAACCTGTTCCGCGCCGGCGGCGAAACCTGGATCACCGGCAGCTACGATCCCGAGCTGAACCTGACGTACTGGGGGACGGCTCAGGCCAAGCCGTGGATGCCGGTCAGCCGCGGGATGTACACGCTCGACAAGGCGCTCTACACGAGCTCGACCGTCGCGATCGATGCCGACACCGGCAAGCTGGCCTGGTACTTCTCTCACGCACCGGGTGAGGCGCTCGACCTCGACATCGTCTTCGAGCGCGTCCTCGTCGACAGCGCCGGGCAGAGCCTGGTGTTCACGGTCGGGAAGGACGCCGTGATCTGGAAGCTGGATCGCAAGACCGGCAGGTACCTCGGGCACAAGGAAGGCACGTTCCAGAACGTGTGGGAAAGCTTCGACCCGAAGACGGGTGAACCTCGCTACCGTGCCGACATCATCGATCACGAAATCGGCCAGTGGATCGATGGGTGCCCGAGCACCGAAGGCGGGCACAACTGGCAGGCGATGAGCCACCACAAGCAGAGCAACCACCTCATCATCCCGCTGAGCCAGAGCTGTATCGCCATCCGGGCCCAGAGGATCGAGCAGGTGGCGGGCGGCGGAAGCGGCGGCGGCGCCGACCGGCGCTTCTACGAGATGCCGGGCACCGATGGCAACATCGGCAAGCTGGCGGCCTTCGACGTCAACAGCCTGAAGGAGACCTGGGCGCTGCAACAGCGCGCGCCGTTCCTGACCTCGGTGCTCTCCACGGCTGGCGGCGTGGCATTCGCCGGCGACCTCGCTCGCGAATTCAAGGCGGTCGACACCAGGACCGGACGGGTGCTGTGGCGCACCCGCCTGGCGACGTCGGTCCAGGGATTCCCGATCTCGTTCGCCGTCGACGGCAGGCAATACGTCGCCGTGACCACGGGTCTCGGTGGCGGCAGTCCCCGGCTCGTGCCCAGCACGATCGCGCCGGAGATCCGCGTGCCGACGACCGGCCAGGCGCTCTACGTGTTCGCGCTGCCGGAGCGTCGGTAAACGCGCGAGGATGCCGAGCCGGAGAGCGCCTGCGGCGCGAAGGCGGCGTCACTGGCGCACTGGGAGCGCTCGCCCGGCGACTTCTCGAGACGGCTGGACGGCTTTCCGGCCGGTGACAGCGCGGGCATCACTCCTGTCGCCCGTCGTAGAGAACACGCCTCCCAACAGGCTGGAAGGCGTCAGCATGACGCGATAGGTTGCTTCTTCCTCGCGTGGGCCCAGGTTCAACACGATGAGCGTGCGTGTTCCGCCGGGAGCGTTCGGAATGGTGAGCACCCGCGGTTTCGGCGTTGCAGTTTCGGAGCGGATCGTGAATTGGCAAGGGCACGTGACCTCGAAGGGACAATCGGGCCTTGCGAACTGCTCCACCGTGCACGTGCCGTTTGCGACCCACATCCACAAGGTGTTCGTAGCAATGGCCCAGTCTACGGTCGCCTCCCATAGACCCGCTGATGGATCGGTGATTGCCGTCTGGGCGAAGAACGCGCCGTCCTCATCCGGGGCTGGGAGCGAGAAGTTTCCCTGCTGGAGCAATCGAGGAGCGGAAACCTGCGTTGATGAGACTGGATTCCCTCCGGACTCACCGCCTCCGCATGACACCACTGACAGAGACGCCCACAGTAAGCAGGCAAACGACCAGCAGCTGACCTTGGCGCGTTTCATTGCCCCCTCCGGTTGATCTCGCATGTGCAGACGACCGTCTATGAGTATCAACGCACGGCAGGCTTGGATCGAACTGCTTGCCGGGGTTCTCGAATGTGGCGTGGCGAATCCAGCGCCTTGGACCGAGACCGATCTCTGGATTTGGAGTCCCTCCGTTCGAGCCCGTTGCGCGGGCAGGGGACAGTGGTGACTGGAGCGATCCAAGACTGGACCAGCACGTCCAGAGCGTCGGTAGGACAACGAATCTGGCGTGAGGGGATAGACTTTTCTTCATGAAGTCGGCCCCGTCGCTCGCCCCCGAGCACGTCGTCGAGACGGTCTGTCCACTCGACTGCCCCGACTCGTGCAGCCTGAGCGTCACGCTCCAGGACGGGCGCATCAGATCGATTGACGGCTCCCACGCCAATCCCGTCACTGACGGCTACATCTGCGCGAAGGTCCGCCGCTTCGACCAGCGCGTGTACGGAGCGGATCGACTGCTCTATCCCGCCGTGCGAAAGGGACCGAAGGGCGCTGGACGATTCGAGCGGGTCTCCTGGGACGTGGCGCTCGCCCTCATCGCTGAACGTGTGAGCCAGGCGCGCGAGACATGGGGAGGCGAGTCGATTCTTCCGTACAGCTACGGCGGGTCCAACGGCCTGCTCACCCAGGACACCAGCGACGCGACGCTGTTCCGGCGGCTCGGCGCGTCGCGGCTGGCGCGCACGGTGTGCGCGGCGCCAACCAGCACGGCCAACGAGGCGCTGTACGGAAAGATGCCGTCGGTCACCTACGAAGACTTCCCGGAGGCGCGTCTCATCATCGTCTGGGGCGCCAACCCGTCCGCGTCCGGCATTCACGTGGTGCCGCACATTCGCGAAGCCCAGCGTCGCGGCGCCAGGCTCGTCGTCGTCGATCCCAGAACGACGCCGCTGGCGAAACAGGCGGATATCCATCTGGCGCTTCGCCCTGGCACGGACCTGCCGGTCGCGCTCGCGATCCATCGACATCTCTTCGAGGGCGGCTTCGCCGATCGCGCGTTCCTCGACGCGCACGCACACGGCGCGGAGCGACTGCGGGAGAAGGCGCTGCCATGGACGTTCGAGCGCGCGGCCGCTGAAGCCGACGTCCCGGCGGAACTGCTCACGAAGGTGGCGGACTGGTACGCCACGACGACGCCGGCGCTCGTTCGATGCGGGTGGGGACAGGAGCGGAACCGCAACGGCGGCAGCTCGAGCCTCGCTGTCCTGGCGCTGCCGGCGGTCGGCGGCAAGTTCTCGGTCAGGGGCGGCGGCTATGCCATGAGCAATACGGCGGCGTGGGGCATCGAGCGGACGTGGATTGGAGCCCCGGAGCCCTCCACGCGGCTCGTCAACATGAACCAGTTCGGGCGCGTGCTCTGTGAGGCCGACCCTCCCGTGAAAGTGCTGTTCGTCTACAACTCCAATGCAGCAGTGACCTCACCCGACCAGGGTCGCATTCTTCGCGGTCTCGAGCGCGACGACCTCTTCACCGTGGTCTTCGATCAGGTCATGACCGACACGGCGCACTACGCCGACGTGCTGCTGCCGGCCACGACATTCCTCGAAGGCTACGACATCGCCCGGGCATACGGTCCGATCGGCCTCAGGCTCAGCAGACCCGTGATCGAGGTCGTCGGCGAGGCCCGCTCCAATGCGGATGTCTTCGGCGATCTGTCGCGCCTGCTCGGCGTGGTCGAGCACGATGACCCCGGCGGCGAGCTCGAGGAGATGCTGCACGTGCTCTCGAAGCTGCCGGGCACGATTGGCGAGGAGCTGCGTGAATACGGGGCCGCCGTTCCGGCGCACGGCGGACGACCCGTGCAGTTCGTGGACGTCATGCCGCGGACCTCCGACGGCAAGGTCAATCTGTTTCCTGACGTCCTCGATCGGGAGACGCCGGCAGGGCTCTACACGTATCGGCCCGACCCGGGAACGACCGAGTTCCCGCTCGCGCTGATTTCCCCCGCGAGTGAGCGCACGATCAGCTCGACGCTCGCCGAGCTGCCGCGCCCGGAGATCCGTCTGCTGATGCACCCCGATGATGCCGCGGCGCGCGATTTGAAGGACGGGGACGCCGTGCGCATCTTCAACGCGCTCGGTGAAGTGCGCTGCAAGGTCCAGGTGGGCAAATGGATTCGCCCAGGTACCGTCTCGCTCCCGAAGGGGTTGTGGCGGCGCCATACCGCCAATGGCTACACAGCCAACGCGTTGGTTTCTGACTCGCTGACAGATTTCGGTGGCGGCGCGTGCTTCAACGACGCGCGGGTGCAGGTGGCGGCAGTGGGCAGTTCACAGTCGGCAGTCGGCAGTCGGCAGTCGGCAGTAGGCGCTAGGCAGTGTGCGGTAAGCGGCGGGTGCTGTTTCTGCCCACTGCCCACTGCCCACTGCCCACTGCCTACTAATTGCTACTCCAGAATCATGACCAGGTGCGCGCGGCGGTTCATCGCGCGTCCAGCGGCCGTGTTGTTGGTCTCGATCGGTCGCTCCTCACCGTAGCTGACCGTGCGAAGCCTGTTCGATGTGACCCCGCGGCTCGTGAGGTACTCGCGCACGCTGTTCGCGCGGCGTTCTCCGAGCGCCAGGTTGTATTCCGACGTGCCGATGCTGTCGGTGTGCCCTTCGATGGTCACGTTGATGTCCGCGTTGGCCTGCAGCTTCGTCACGGCGTCATCCAGGATCTTCACCGCTTCCGGTGACAGATTGAACCGGTCGAACGCGAAGTGCACGTCCTCGAACATGATCGTCTCGCGCCGGACCACATTGAGCGTCACGTTCGACGTCGCCTTGCCCCCTCGACCGTCCAGTGCGGTGACCGTCGCAACGACACTGGCCGGCTGGTTCGGCGCCGTCCACGTCGACGTGGCCGCGGTGGGCGTTGCGAACGTGCCCTGAGGAGCGGCCCACTGATAGGTGACCGGATCGCCATCCGGATCCGTCGCCTGCGACGTCAGTCGAGACGTCCGGCCCGTGATCACCGTGCACGGATCGCACTGCGCGACCACGTTGAAGGCCGGGTTGCGATTGGCCGGGGCCGGTGGTGGCGGCGGCGGTGGTGGCGGCGGTGGCGGCGGTGGCGGCGCGGCCTTCACGACACGGGTCCACTCACGAGGCGGCGTGACGCCCGGGTGCCAGCCGACGCGAACGTCCCACCCCCACCCGTTGTGATCCACCGGCACGCCAGCGACAGTCCGCGATCCCACCCCGGTGCTGTAGTTCAACCCGGTGTGCGCGAACAGGCCCTGCGAACTCTGCCAGACGATTCCGAATTTGACGGCAGCCGGATTCGATGTGTTGCTGAGGATCGGCGCGATGCTCCCATCCGCGCCAAAGCGGGGCGGGTTGTTGACCCTCACCTCGTCGCCCGTGACCAGTTCGCCATCGAGCTCGACCAGCACGCGGAGCGGCGAACGACTCGGGAACGCGGCGCCGAGTCCGTATCTGAACCCGTTGTTCAGGTCGAACGCGTCCGGGCTGCCACGAAGGATCACGCCCGCCAGGCCCGTTGCCTCGAACTTGCCCGAGAACTCCTTGCTGATGACGAGGTCGATGTCGCCCGCGAACGCCTTCGTGCTGGCCTCGGTTGCCCCACCGCTCGCGAACTTGAACAGCACGCGCGGCGCGAGGCTCACTCCGTTCCCGCGTGACTGCGACAACACACCGAACTTGCCGCCGATCACGATCGGCTCACCAAGCGTATGAGACCAGCCTTCGTGCAGGTAGGGATACTCGTTAACGATGCCGCCATAGTCGGCGTCGGAAGGAGCGAAGACCGGCCGGATGTTCCGGTGGAAACGCCCCACCCGCCAGGACCCGAAGACCTCCACACGGTCTCCGAGTCCGACGGCGGCGGTCACACCGAACTCACCGATGTCGGTCAGGCCCTGCTGTCGATCGAAGTTGGCCCTGTAGACGCTGACGGACCACTTGCGTGACGGCAGTGTATCGGCGGTCGGAATGAACCACAGTCCGGTATCGCCGTAGTACGTCGGCAACGCTGGGCGAGGGGCTGTGTCGCCCTGCAGTACGAATTCATCCTGCGCCGACTGGGAGCTCGAACTCTGAGGGGCCGCCTGCGCCGCGGCGGTCCCGACCGAGAGCGTCGTCAGTATCAAACCCCACAAGAATGTGCGCAAAATCGTCCCTCGTCTCGTCCGGCGTTCGTCATGCGACCGCCGTGGTCAGTTTCTTAGTCCAGGCGGCCAGGCTCCCGGCCGGTGCCGGAGGCTTCGTTGAGATTATGCACCTCTGGCGGCCCGATTGTGATCAGTCTTCCCCGGCCGCCACGGCTGCTCTGTCCACCTTTTCGGCCCGCGGCCCGGGCTTCATCAGGTGTCCATTCGTGTGCAGTGCCTTTTTCATGTGCAGCGCGGCCGCCCTTGCTGGCGATTTCACGCTGCTTCTCCCGGCTCATCGAAGCGAACCCCCGACGTTCCTTGCGTGTTCCGTCCACAACACCCTCCCCCCTCATGGCTCGACTCATGGCGCGACGGTATGAGGCATGCTTCCCCATCCCTGAATCGCCTCAGGACGCGACCGGCTTCTAGCGGTTGAGGTTCAAGGTGTGTGCCAGGGGATGAGCCCCCGGGGGGGTAGTGTCGAAATCCTCTGGAAATGGCCCTCCGTCCAACACTTGGGCGTCGAACCCACCGTGAACCTGACGTCGAATACGACAGCCGGACTCTTCTTGTTGTGTAATTCAGACGAGATCCGGGCCTCGTTTGGCCGTCGGGGATGTAACATCTCCACATGGACGAATGCGCGCCATCGACCCAGAATGAGCGGCCCGCCGGCAACAAGAGCGGGCGTGTCGTGCACTGCGTCAAATTTCAGAAGGACTTGCCTGGCCTCGATGGCCCGCCATGGCCGGGCGAGTTGGGCCAGCGAATCTACGAAAACGTCTCGGCGCAGGCGTGGAAGCTGTGGGAAGAGCGGCAGAAGATGATCCTGAACGAGTACCGGTTGATGCCCTGGCAGAAGGAAGCGCAGGAACTGATCGGGCGACACATGGAGGACTTCTTCTTCGCCGCCGGCGCGGCACTGCCGCCCGGATTCGTCCCTCAGCAGACCAAGTAAGCCACGTCACAGAGACACGCGAACCAGAATCCCGAATTCTGAAATCCCGAATCCTGAATTGGAGTTACTCACTCCGCCAGCGTGACCTCCCTCTCGATCACGAACTGAAGCCGGCCGTGCGCGCTGCGAAGCGCCTGCTCCACGTCCGAAGCGGTCTGCCCACGCGCGAAGATGAACCCGAGGTAGCTGCGACCTTCCGGCAAAGGCACGAGGCGACTGTCTGGTCTGGCCGTGATCCTCACCTCCTCGATCCCAGGTACCGCTCGCGCCTCGCCCACGCCCGCCACGTCGCGATAGATGCCTCGACGCGGGATGGGGATCATCATCACGCCGGAGGCACCTGGTGACAGGCGATAGCCATCGACCGGCTCACCGATAGCGTGCCGCAGCAGCACCTCCTCGAGTGGGGCCCCGCGTCGGCCAGGTCCGTCGAGGCGCAAGGCTCTCGAGCACAGGCCCCCGATGGGGCGCGCCGCCACCTCGAGAACGTAGACACCGCGCGCGTTCACGCGACACTCGGCGTGCACGGGCCCATGACGGAGCCCCAACGCCCGCGCCGCCGAGGCCACCGTGTCAACGATGGCCCGCTGAACCCCTGACTCGGCGCGCGACGGTGTGACGTAGATCGTCTCTTCGAAGAACGGGCCGTCCAGTGGATCGGGCTTGTCGAAGATCGCAAGCGCTTGGAGCGCGCCGCCCGTCAGCACGGCTTCGATGGCGTACTCGCGGCCGGAAATGAACGACTCGATGAGGACGTGGTCGTGCAGCCCGTCACGTTGTACTGCCACATCCGGCGAACGGAGCAGTCGCCGCACCCGATCGACGGCGGACCCGAGCGCCCGCTCCTCGTCTACGCGCATCACGCCACGGCTCCCGGACAGCGCAAGGGGCTTGACGACGACGGGATACTCCACGTCGTGAAGGGTCGACGGATCCCGACCGGTCGATATGGTCTGGCAGGCAGGCGTCAGCAGGCCGGCGGAGGCAAAGGCGAGACGGGACGCCAGCTTGTTCCGGCTTGCTTCGGCAGACGAGGGAGGGTTGCCCGGCAATCCGAATGCGGCTGAGAGGTGGGCCGCCAGCACCGTGGGGCGGTCACCGACGGCGATGACGCCGGACGGCGGTGGCCCCTGCCACGCCTTCACCACCGCATCGACCGAGGCCGCGGAGTCGTGGAACCTGACGGGAATGGCCTTGTCCCACCACGGGTCCTCGAGACGGTCGCAGCGGTCGCTGACGAACACGAGCCGAACACCGAGCGCCTCGGCCGCCTCGCCGAAGGAGCGGATCTGGTATCCAGTGGTCGTCGCCAGCAGGAGGACGCGTGTCACACCAGGTCGAACTGCTCCGCGCCCGGTTCGGCGCAGCAGTACCACGCCTCGGTCAGGTACGGCGGAGGGTCAGACCCCTTGCCACGCCGCGTATCAAGGTCTTGAGTCGGCCTGGGCAAGGGGTCTGACCCCTTCGCAATCGCGGCGATGCGATCGAACACCTCGGCGCGCGCCATGCTCGCGTTCTTGCTCACGATCTCCATCACGTGACGCTGAAGGGCATCGACACGCGGATCGTGATGCCGCCACGGAAACGTCAGCGACGCCGCATCGAATGGCTCGACGATCGCCTGGATGTCCGGCAGCTCCAGCAGCATCGACTGCGCGGTCACGAGGAGCCGTATCGCCAACTGGATAGGCGCGACGTCCTGAGTCAGGTCCAGCCGTTCGATCTCATCGAGGAGGTCGCCGTACCCCTCGAGCGTGGTCCAGGGTGTGAACGGGACGAACGTCGGGGCGAGCGAGACACCCGCGTGCCGGCACAACCGAACGGCCTCGGCGAAATCGGCGCGCGTGTGTCCCTTCCGCAGCCTGACGAGCACGCCGTCGTCGACGGATTCCACGGCGCTCGTCACCATGAGGCAGCCCGTGTCCCGCAGGAGCGGGAGCATGGACGCATGCCGCAGGATGTGCTCGATCTTGATCGTCACATCGTAGGTGAGCTGCGGGAACTGGTGTGCGAGACGCTCGACCAGGCGGCGTGCGTGCGTCGGGCCATTCAGGAAGTCAGGGTCGCCGAACGAGATGTGCTGCACGCCGGCAGCCATCTGCGCGCGGATGTCCTCGATCACCAGGTCGATCGGCACGGCTCTGAACGTCCCCTGATAGACCGGCACGATGGGACAGTGACGGCATAGGTGCTTGCAGCCGCGCGTCGCGTCAGTCGCCCCGGCCGTGCGCCGGCTTCCATCGGGCATCTGCAGCGCGGCGTAACGCGACGGCGGGGGCAGCGTCGATCGATCGGGCTGGATGAAACGCAGGCGGGCCCTGGGCGCTCGACTCTCGGCTCTCGGCTCTGGGCTCTCGGCTCTCGGCTCTGGGCTCTCGGCTCTCG
>Ga0209640_10005690_pt1 | contig 10890 bp, 12 predicted proteins | sample RifCSP10_1_FD_184018 | JGI IMG/M metagenome (GOLD analysis project Ga0209640, IMG submission 184018) | Soil microbial communities from Rifle, Colorado - Rifle CSP2_sed 10_1 (SPAdes) (version 2) | ecosystem: Environmental > Terrestrial > Deep subsurface > Rock core/Sediment | place: Rifle...
GCCCTTGCCCGACTCTTCTCGGACACCCTCCGCCGGTTGAACCGGGTGCTGGGCAGCCCGCCGTTCAACTTCATTCTCCACACCTCGCCCCTAGACGAGCGGACCGGGGACTTCTATCACTGGCACATCGAGATCATGCCCAAGCTCACGCAGGTGGCCGGCTTCGAGTGGGGCACAGGGTTCTATATCAATCCGATTCCGCCCGAGGAGGCGGCCGCCTTCCTCCGGGACGCGGAGGTCTAGGGCCGCCATGACCGTGGTGCTGAACCATCCCGTGCGTGAAGTGGAGGTCAAGGGCCCCAAGCGCGTCAAGGACCTCCTCGCGGAACTGAGCCTGCTTCCGGAGAGCGTCCTGGTGGTGCGGGGCGACGATCTGGTGACCGAGGACGACACCATCAGGGACGAGGACCGCGTCGAGATCAGGCCGGTCATCTCGGGCGGGTAGGAGACGCCGTGCGTTGCCGGAAATGCCCGAACCGCGCGGTCCTGGGGATCCCCCGCCACCATACCGCCTTTTGCAAGACCTGCCTCACGGAGTTCGTCTGCGACCAGGTGGAACGGGCCATCAAGGAAGAGCAGATGTTCACCAGGACCGACCGGGTGCTGGTGGCCGTGTCCGGAGGGAAGGACAGCCTGAGCCTGTTGGATATTCTCCGCCGGCTCGGGTACGAGGGCGACGCGTTCTATGTGGATCTCGGGATCGGCGAGTACTCGCGGCAGTCGAAGGCCAAGGTGGAGGGCTATACCCGCCCGCGTGGAATCGCACTCCGCACCCACGAACTGAAAGAAGACGAAGGGGCGGGGATCAATGATCTGGCCGACCTGGTTCGCCGGCCGACCTGCTCGGTGTGCGGCACCCTTAAGCGCTACCACTTCAACCGCACGGCGGTGGAGTTGGGGTACAACGTGTTGGCCACTGGGCACAACTTGGACGACGAGGCGTCACGGCTGCTCGGCAACGTGCTGCACTGGCAGACGGAGTATCTGGACAAGCAGGGGCCGACGCTGCCGGCGTCGTTGGAAGGATTTGCCAAGAAGGTCAAGCCGCTCTACCGGCTGGCGGAGCGGGAGATCGCCGCCTATGCGATCGTCAACAAGATCGACTACATCGTCGAAGAATGTCCCAATTCGAAAGGGGCCAAGATGCTGCTCTACAAGGACATCCTCAATCGCCTGGAGGCCGAATCACCCGGAACCAAGCAGACCTTCTATTGGGGATTCCTGGCAAAGCAAAAGGCTGAAGAGGGGGCCCGCCCCTCCATGACCGAGAACGACCGCGCCGTGTTGCACCCGTGCGTCACGTGCGGCCAGCCCACCACCGCCGACACCTGTTCCTACTGCAAGCTGATGGCTCGGGCGAAACAGACCGGCCCTGCGACAATCCGACCGTAATCTTACATTCCCTCGCCCCAATGAGGGAGAGGGCGCGGGTTTCACGGAATTGCTCTTGGATGGCCTGGTGTCGGACGTTTTCGGCTTCGATGTGGGTGGCCAGGCCTTCGGCCAGCAGGTGAACCTGATCGCGAAGCCCTTCAACTAGCGCGCCGTTATGGCGTATCCGTTCATTCACGTCATTGAATCGGCCATCCAGGTATTGAACAAGTTCCCGATCCATACCACCTCCGCCGCTGTGGGAAGGATTAAGATGATCCGCCTTCCATGTCAATAAGACACGAAGACACGGCGATTCGGCGAAAGGTAAAACCGGCCGAACTCCCTCTTCCCCCCCTGCGGCCCGGCCTGAGAAGGGCGCAGCACGCGGCGCCCCTACATCGGATTGAAGACGGGGACAGGCTCCGGCGGAAGGGAGCCAGTCCCCTCGGCTGAATGATCTGGCCCGTCATTGTATATACTGTGCCTATGAATCGCCATTCCGAACTGTCCTTCACCGGCTCACTCAAGAGCGAGCAGCGCAGAAACTTCTATGAACACAACAAGCCCATCGCTGTACTTATGATCCTTATCCTTTTCCTCTTTCCAATCGTTGGGGTCTCCGTCATTGGTTTGCCGGGTGCGGTACTGGGAGTGGTCATTTCAGTCTTAGGCTATTATCTGACGCCCTATGTCATTCTCAAACTGCGTGAAGGGTGGGGAAGGGTGTGAGAGATCCGTTGCACGGTATCACGCTGGAGACCATCGTCAGCCAACTGGTCGAGCGGCATGGTTGGGCCGAGATGGGGCGTCGCATCCCGGTCCGCTGTTTCCTCCACGACCCAAGCGTGAAGTCCAGCCTCACGTTTCTGCGCAAAACACCCTGGGCGCGCCAGAAGGTCGAAGGGTGGTTCATCGCGGGGCTATTGAAGAAATGAAGGATCAGAAAAATGGGACAGGCAACTTTGTTTCGGCCTCGGTGGGGGGAGGGAATCTTCGAGCGAAAATTTCTATAATCAGCACCAAAGGAGGAGGAATCACCATGGGAATTCAACCGTTACAGGATTGGGTACTGATCGAACCGTCGGAGGCCGAGGAAAAGACTGCCGGGGGGATGTTCATCCCCGACACGGCCAAGGAGAAACCTGTAGAAGGAAAGGTCCTGGCCGTGGGGAAGGGGCGCTGGGAAACACCGGAAAAGAAGTGGGGAAGTAAACCCAAAGGGAAAGAGGAAAAGGTCTTCAATCCCACGGCCCTCAAACCGGGCGATCAGGTCCTCTACGAGAAATACGGAACGACCCCAGTCGATCTGGACGGTAGGGAACTCGTTCTCGTCCGCGAGTCCGACGTCCTGGGCTGGAACAACAAAAGTAGGGTCAGGTCTTGAAATGCTGTATGCCCAGAAAAAGTCACCCTCTTCCCGCCACCTGCGGCCCGGCCTGAGATTTTCCGTTTCCTGCCCCCTCACCCTCTCCTTCCAAGGGAGAGGGATGCCACGCATTGCCTCGTCCCTACACCTTGCGCTGCACCCATCGGATGCGGTACAAAGGAACCGGCGTGAAGGAGACCGATGCCGCTGCCGGTGAAGCCCTGCCCGTACTGTGGGAAGCTGATGTGGGTGAAGGAGGACTCGATCGCGTGGCTCGACGCGGACACCATCCGCTTTCCTTGTCCGCATTGCGGGGCGCTCATTCGCCGCAAGATGGTCAATCTCGGGGCCAACGCGGCCGGCCCCATCAAGCCCAGTTGACGGCTTTCTGGATCTCGCCATAGGATGACCCCATGACCGGCCTGCAAAACGGTGAGCGCGTCCATTTAGTGGACCGGAAGGAGCGCCACTATGCGTTCACCCTCAAGGCCGGCGAGACCTTCCAACTGAGCGGGGAGACCCTCGCGCACGACGATCTGATCGGAAAACCAGACGGCTCGATGGTGACCCTTTCCCGAGGGCGCCGCCTGATCGCGCTCCGCCCGACGCTGTCGGAATACGTCCTCAAGATGCCCCGGGGAGCGCAGGTCCTCTACCCCAAGGACCTCGGGGTGATCGTGCAATGGGCCGATATCTACCCGGGCGCGCGGGTCTTTGAGGCGGGCGCCGGATCGGGAGCTCTGACGATGACGCTGCTCCGGGCCGTCGGCGAGCGGGGCCACGTCATCAGTTACGAGGCCCGGGAGGAATTCGCCCGGACCGCGATGACCAATATCGAGCGTTACCTGGGACCGGTGCACAACCTGACGCTCCGCCAGAGGAACGTCTATGAAGGCATCGAGGAGACCGACCTGGACCGGATGGTCCTGGACCTGCCGGAGCCCTGGCAGGTGGTGCCCCATGCGGCGACCGCGCTGCGCTCAGGCGGCGTGTACCTCAGCTACGTGCCGACGATCCCGCAGGTGATGCAAACGGTGGAGGCCTTGCATCGCGCCACGGTCTTCGTCATGATCCAGACCTTCGAGACCCTGTTGCGCACCTGGAACATCGAAGCGCGGAGCGTGCGGCCGGACCACCGGATGGTGGCGCACAGCGGGTTTCTGACCGTGGCCCGCAAGGTCGAGCCCGGCACGTCCCTGACTGGATTCGGCGGGGCTCGCGAGGAGGCCGAGGGGACGGACCGGCGCGAGGAGGAGACGTGAGGCTGAACGGAAAGGTGGCGCTCATCACCGGCGGCGGGACGGGCATCGGAGCGGCCACGGCCAAGCTGTTTGCGCAGGAGGGGGCCCACGTGACCATCACGGGCCGCCGCAAGGATGTTTTGGAAGTCCTAGCCAAGGCGATCGTGGCGAACGGCGGCAAGACCCTGGCGGTCTCCGGGTCCGTCACGGACGAAGCGCATGTCCAATCCGCGGTGGAGCAGACGATCCGCGCCTTCGGCAAAATCGACATCCTCGTCAACAACGCGGCGATCAGCGGGTTCGGCAAGTTTCTGCATGAAATTACGGACCGGGCCTGGGGGGAGATCCTGGACACCAACCTGACGGGGGTGTTCCGGTTCACGAGGGCCGTGATCCCCCGCATGCTGCGAGGCGGCGGGTCGATCGTGAACGTTTCGTCGGTGGCCGGCTTGGTGGGGATTCCCCAGACCGCCGCCTACAGCTGCACGAAGGGGGCGCTGCTGGCCCTGACGCGGTGTTTGGCCATCGAGTATGCAAAAGAGAAGATCAGGTGCAACTGCGTGTGCCCGGCCCTGGTGGACACCCCAATGGTCGCCGAGGCCCTTGCGGACCCGGCCACCAACGCCGCGATGGCCGCCGCCCATCCGATCGGCCGGTTCGGGACCGCCGAGGACGTGGCGAAGTTGCTGCTCTACCTGGCCTCGGACGACGCCTCGTGGATCACGGGGAGTATCCTGACCATCGACGGCGGCTTAACGGCCAAAGTCATCAGAGCCTGAATTCCCGACACTGCCGCCTCCCTGCCTCCGCCCTCTTTCGTCCGATCCGTCGACGGCGCGGGTTCGCCCTTGCTCCGGAAGGGCGGTCCATGTATGAATGGAGCGGCGCGTCTCGAGGGAAAAATCTGTGAACGAGCTCGATTTCCTCCGCGACCTGGTCGTGATCTTCGGCCTCTCGATCGCGGTCGTCTATCTCTTCCACCTGCTCCGGGTGCCTGCCGTCGTCGGCTTTCTGGCGGCGGGCGCGATGCTGGGACCGTACGGCCTCGATGTGGTCAAGGACGTTTCTCGCGTGGAGGTCTTCGCCCAGATCGGCGTGGTCCTGCTCCTGTTTACCATCGGGGTCGAGTTTTCTCTGGCCCAAATCCCCTCGCTACGGGCAGTCATGGGCGGCGGGGTTCTCCAGATCGGATCGGCGATCGCCTTGTCGGTCCTGGCGGGGCTCGCCTTTGGCCTGCCGGTCAATCAAGGGGTGTTCTGGGGCTTTTTGATCGCCATGAGCAGTACCGCGATCGTCCTGAAGATGGTGACCGACCGGGGCGAAACCAATTCTCCTTCCGGCCGCCTCACGACCGGGATTCTGATCTTCCAGGACCTGGCGGTGGTGCCGATGATGGTCCTGATTCCGGTGTTGGGCCACCTCGACGACGGAGGCCTGGTGGCGGTGGTGTGGCCGTTGGCAAAGGCCATCCTCTTGGTCTTTCTGATTCTCGTCGGGGCCCGCGTCCTGGTCCCTCGTCTGTTGATCGGGGTGGTCAGGAGCCGCAGCCGGGAACTCTTCGTGATCACCATCATCCTGGTCTGCCTGGGAATCGCCTGGCTCTGCTCCCTGGCTGGCCTCTCGCTGGCCATCGGGGCGTTCATTGCCGGGCTCATCATCTCCGAATCGGAATACAGCCACCAGGCGATGGCCGAAGTCCTGCCGTTTCGCCACGCCTTCAACAGCTTGTTCTTCATCGCCGTCGGCATGCTGCTGGACCTGCGCGTCCTGCTGGCGCACCCGGTGGTGGTCGGGGGGTTGGTGGCCGCCGTCGTGGCCGGCAAGGCGGTAACGGCCGCGGGATCAGCGGTGGCCGTGGGCTATTCCTGGAGACCCGCCGTGCTGACGGGGCTCGCGCTGGCTCAGGTGGGCGAATTCTCCTTCCTGCTCTCCAAAGCGGGAAAGGATGCGGGTCTTCTTTCCGTCGAGTCGTTCCAGATCTTCCTGGCGGTCTCGGTGATCACGATGCTCCTGACTCCCTTCATGATCCAGGCGTCGCCCCGGCTCGCCCGGCGGGCGGAAGCCCTCCAACGGCTTCGCCACTGGCTGCCCGCCCGGCCTGCCGACCCCTCGGAGAAGCCGCCGCTCCATATCAGGGACCACACCATCATCGGGGGCTATGGGGTGAACGGGAGGAACCTCGCCCGGGTCCTCCGTGAGACCGAGATCCCGTTCGTGGTGGCGGAGGTCGATGGAGAGGCCGTCCGCCATGAACAGCGCAAGGGGGTCCCTATTTACTTTGGGGATGTCACGCAACCCGCCATGCTCAGCCGCCTCGGTCTTCATCATGCGCGGACCCTGGTGTTGGCGATCTCGGACCCGCTCGCCACGCGGCGGGCGGTTCAGGTCGCCCGGCAACTCAATCCCGGCCTTCATATCATCGTGCGGACCCGGTATCTCCGGGAAATCGACGAACTGAGGGCCCTAGGGGCCGATCAGGTGGTTCCGTTAGAGTTCGAGACATCCATCGAAATTTTCAGTCTCGTGCTGCTGCACTACCATATCCCCCCCTCAGTGGTCGCCGACAAGGCCGAGCGGATTCGCGAGGAAGGGTACGCCCTGCTCCGCAGAGAGCATCCAGCCCGGAGAGAGATTGTGACCGAAAGGATCGATGACCGATACGTGGACGATTAAGGGCGGGTCAAAAAGCCGTGCCGGTCATCCTTTCGTAGGCCTCGCGGAGCGTCCGCACTTCGATGACGGTGAGGCGCAGGCTTTCGGAAAGGGGCCGGACGTCCCAGTCCCTGGTTCGGGTTTGTCCCGGCGGGATCAAGACCGTGGAAAAGCCGCTTGAAGCGGCCCCCTGGATTTTGTCCGGCACTCCTCCGACCGCCTTGATGTTCCCGTCTCCGTCGATCGCCCCCGTCAGTGCGATCCCGGGGAGAATGGCAACCCCACGCAAGGCTGCGACGATCGCGATGGCCAGGATGGCGCTGGCGCTCGGTCCGTCGGTGAGATAGGCGTCGGTGACATTCTTGATGGTGACCTGCCATGTTCGCGGGTCCTCGGCCACGGCTTGGGCGGCGGCGCGGACCGCCACCTGCGCGGCCTCCTTCCAATCGGGACTCAAGGCCCCTCCCTTCAGCCGGCCGAGGGAGCGGGAGCCTTCATTGAATTGTATCTCGGGCCCCACCGGTTGGGAGAGCCGATCAATCTGAACCGCCAGGTAATGGGTGGCCCCGACCACCTTTCCGCTTTGGTTGATGACGCCGAGAGTGGGGACCGAAACGAAGTACCGCTGCTCAGCGGCTTCGGCTGAGACTGTGATGCAGGCCACCAAGACCATGGCCTTCCACAGGAGGGAAAGAAGGCGGATGAACTTAGGCATTTTGGTGCAATGATAGCACAAATTTTACTATTCCAATTCCAAGGTTCGAATCCTTCGAGACCCCCTCTAAAAGGCGCTTCGGAAAGGGCCTTGTAAGACCCCACACGTCCAGGGTGCAGATAACATTTTTACAATCAATGACTTATATGAAAAGGCGAGCCTGATTTTGTCCCGCATGCCATTCTTGACAAGCGAAAGAGCGACGGTATACATTAAGCCCACGCGATGCTAGAGGGGAATCGGGGAGGTTTCAGGGTCGTGGGACGCTGGCCTCCCCGATGACTTTCATGGGAAGCTAAGAGTATGAGTACCATTAAGCTCGATCCACAGGTCGCCCTGGAGGAACTCCGGGAGAAGAAGGTGGACCGGGTTACGCTGGTCGTGCTGAGCGGCGATATGGACCGCGTGATGGCGGCCTTTATTATCGCCACCGGGGCAGCTTCGATGGGGATGCAGGTTACGATGTTCTTTACATTCTGGGGACTGAATGCCCTCAGGCGCCCCGGGGTGACCGGGACCTATAAAGATTTGCTTCGGCGGATGTTCAGTGTCCTCAATAAGGGGGGAGCCGGTCGGTTGCCCTTGTCCCGTTTTCATTTTTGGGGCCTGGGGACATGGATGATGAAGCTGGTCATGAAGCGGAGCAAGATGCCGGGCGTTCCTGAACTGATGGAACTGGCCAAGGATCTGGGTGTCCGGTTCATCGCCTGCACCACGACGCTTGGCCTTATGGGCATCACCAAAGACACCCTGATTGATGGAATTGATCAATTCGCCGGCGTTTCCACGTATCTCGCTGAAGCCAAGGACGCTCAAGTCAACCTCTTCATTTAAATACTCTCGGCAGGGATTCCCGTGGCCATTCAGTCGGACGTGCATCTTGACACCTTGGGGCTGTTCTGCCCGATGCCGATTATCAAGACCGCCAAGAAGATTAAGGAATTGAGGGTGGGCCAAGTCCTTGAGGTGGTCTCGGATGATGAAGGGATCAAAAAAGATATGCCGGCCTGGTGCGAGACGACCGGTCACGAATTCCTTGGCCTCGAAGAAGAACCTCAAAACGGCACCATCCACTACCGGACCTACGTCAAAAAGACCAAATAGCTGCTCTTCCCGTTACCCTTACCAAAACGGTTATTTTTCAATCAAATTAGATGGTCATCCTCTGAGGGGTCCTCTTCCGATTCCCAAGGAATAACCGGCCTATTCACAATTCATCCAAAACCAACTCACTTCGTCATCCACAAGGTATAGATCATTTATTAAATTTATCCCCATATATTGTATTTTATCCTTGACACCCTGTTGGCTGTATGGTAAGTACCCCTTCGCCTCTCATAGAGAGCGGTATTCTAAATATTGTGTCATTCATCGGCTGAAACCGCAAAATGTAGTATCTGCTCCGTCTTTGGGACCAGCATTATGGCCTTATGAATGTCAGTGACTTTGGTGTGTGGGGAAGCATGCAGCATTCGGTGCCTGATGTCGGTTCACGATAGGGTTGTGTGGGGAACTATTCAGATCGAAGAGGAGGATCATAATGAATGCCGGTTCCGAGACCGATAGGGAGCTGACCGTAAAGAGCTCTCTCCCCATTTCTTCGAACGCATTGCGTGTCCTACAGAAACGTTATCTCGCCAAAGATGAAGCCGGCAAGGTGGTGGAAACTCCGGAGGGGATGTTCCGTCGGGTGGCACAGAACCTTGCCCAGGCCGATCGACTGTACGGCGCCACGCCTGAGGCGGTGGAGGCGACCGAGCAAGAGTTTTATGACCTGATGGCCCGTCTGGAATTCCTTCCCAATTCTCCGACCCTCATGAATGCCGGCCGGCCCCTGCAACAGCTTGCCGCCTGCTTTGTGTTGCCTGTCGAGGACTCCATTGCCGGCATCTACGACACGCTGAAGCACCAAGCGCTCATCCATCAGACCGGCGGGGGGACCGGCTTCTCGTTTTCGCGGCTGCGTCCCAAGGACGATATGGTGCGAAGCACCGGCGGGGTGGCCTCCGGGCCGGTGTCGTTCATGAAGGTGTACAACCAGTCCACGGAACACATCAAACAGGGGGGAACCAGGCGGGGCGCCAACATGGGCATCTTGAGAGTGGACCACCCCGACATTCTCGAATTCGTCACATGCAAGACCAATACGAAAGAGATCACCAATTTCAATATCAGCGTGGCGATCACGGACGCCTTCATGAGGGCCGCTCTCGGCGGGGAGAAATATGACCTGATCAGCCCCCGAACCGGCAAGGTGGTCAAACAGCTCAACGCTTGCGAGGTCCTGACCCAGATTGCGGAATCAGCCTGGCGAAACGGCGAGCCCGGCCTTTTCTTCATTGATCAGGCCAACCGGACGAACCCGACCCCTCACTACGCGATGATCGAAGCCACCAATCCGTGCGGCGAGCAACCCCTGCTCCCCTACGAGTCCTGCAATCTGGGCAGCGTCAATCTCGAGAACCATCTGATCCGGACCGAGGAGGGGCGATACGAATTCGACTGGACCCATCTCGAGCGAACCATCCGGACCTCGGTGCATTTTCTGGACAACGTCATTGACATGAACAAATACCCGATCCCGGAGATCGAAAAGTGCACGAAGGATAATCGGAAGATCGGGTTGGGAGTGATGGGCTTTGCCCGCATGCTCTTCAAGCTGGGGATCCAGTACGACTCGGAGATGGGCGTGGAGATGGGTGCCCGGGTCATGAAGTTCATTTCCGAGACCGGCTACGGCGAATCCATGCGCATGGCCGGGCAGCGAGGCGTGTATCCGTCCTGGAAGGGCTCCCTCCATGAAGCCCGCGGCCAGCGGGTGCGCAACTCGTACGTGACCACGGTGGCCCCGACCGGGACGATCAGCATGATCGCCGAAACGTCCGGAGGCTGCGAGCCCGAATTCAGCCTCATCTGGTTCAAGAACGTCATGGACGGCGAGCATCTGCCGTACGTGTTGGACCATTTCATCGAAACGGCCCGACAAGAAGAGTTCTGGAAGGAAGGGCTCCTGGAGAAAATCCTGGCCAATCACGGCTCGGGCCGGGGGATCCCGGAGATCCCGGAGCGATGGCAGAAGGTCTTCACCACGGCCCACGACGTGACCCCCGAATGGCACGTCAAGATGCAAGCGGCCTTCCAGAAGTACACGGACAGCGGCGTTTCCAAAACCATCAACCTGTCGGGCCATGCCACCGTGGACGATGTCATGAAGGCCTATCTGATGGCGTATGACCTCGGGTGCAAGGGCATCACGGTCTACCGCGACGGGAGCCGAGAAGAGCAGGTCATGAACATCGGGGTCTCCACGAAGCAGAAGGCGGCCCCCCCGGCCGTTTCACGCCCTCAGGCCGGTGAGACGGCCCCGACGGCGGAAGAGGCCGCCCCCTCCCATGCGCCCCCCGACAAGGCCGGGGAGGCTCTCGGTGCGGTGCAGGCTCAGAGGCCGCACGCCGCAAAATCGGAGCGGCCGGTCCGTGTGAGCGGGGAAACGATCGCCATCAATACCAGCTACGGCAAGATGTATCTCATCATTAATTCCT
>Ga0209640_10005692_pt1 | contig 10890 bp, 9 predicted proteins | sample RifCSP10_1_FD_184018 | JGI IMG/M metagenome (GOLD analysis project Ga0209640, IMG submission 184018) | Soil microbial communities from Rifle, Colorado - Rifle CSP2_sed 10_1 (SPAdes) (version 2) | ecosystem: Environmental > Terrestrial > Deep subsurface > Rock core/Sediment | place: Rifle...
GGCGCTGGCTCCCCAACAAGCCGGGCACGGAGGGGGCCCTCTCGCTCGGCCTCATCCGCTGGGTCATCGACAATCAGCGGTACGACGCCCGCTTCCTCGCCAATGCCAACAAGGCGGCGGCCAAGGCCGACGGCGAGCCCACCTGGTGCAACGCCGCGTGGCTCGTGAAGCTTGGCAAGGACGGCGCGCCGGGCGCGTTCCTGCGGGCCAATGAGATCGGGCTCTCCGACAAGGATCTCTTCGTCGTCGTCAAGGATGGCAAGCCCCTGGCCGTGGATCCGTACGACGAGCAGACCGTGATCGAGGGCGACCTCCTCGTCTCGATCGAGCTGAGCGGACACAAGGCGAAGAGCGCGATGCAGATCCTCCGCGACTCGGCCAGCGCGAACACCGTCGAGCAGTGGGCGGAGATCGCGGGGGTGAGCGCGCGAGACCTGGTGGACCTCGCGGGCGAGTTCACGAGCCACGGCAAGAAGGCCGCGGCGGACATCCACCGCGGAGTCTCCCAGCACACCAACGGCTTCTACAACGTCATCGCCTGGTACTCGCTGAACCTGCTGATCGGCAACTACGATTACAAGGGCGGGATGATCAAGGCCGCGGCCTACGATGCGGCCGGCGGCAAGGAGGGCCAGCCCTTCCCGGTCGGCAAGCTCATGCCGGGCAAGGCCGCGCCCTTCGGCATCAGCTTGATCCGCCACGACGCGAAGTACGAGGAGACGACGCTCTTCGCCGGCTACCCGGCGAAGCGCCCGTGGTTCCCGCTCTCCTCGGACATCTACCAGGAGATCGTACCCTCGGCGGGGGATCAGTACCCGTACCCGATCAAGGCGCTCTTCCTGTACATGGGCACGCCGGTCTACTCGCTCCCCGGCGGGCACACCAACATCGGCATTCTCTCCGACGTCGGGAAGGTGCCGCTGTTCGTCGCCAGCGACATCGTGATCGGCGAGACGAGCATGTACGCCGACTACATCTTCCCGGACCTCTCGTACCTCGAGCGCTGGGAGTTCCACGGCAGCCATCCGTCGGTCGCACCGAAGATCCAGCCGGTGCGCCAGCCGGTGATCGCACCGATCCCGGAGACGGTGAAGGTCTTCGGCGAGGAGATGCCGGTCTCCGTCGAGGCGCTGATGCTGGCCATCGCCGAGAAGCTCGGGCTCCCCGGCTTCGGCCGGGACGGGTTCGGCCCGGGGCAGGCCTTCACCCGGCCCGAGGATCTGTACCTCCGCATGGTCGCCAACGTGGCGACCGGCGACCGGCCGGGTGACGCGGTGCCCGACGCCTCCGAGGCGGAGACGAAGCTGTTCCTCGCCTCGCGGCGGCACCTGCCCAAGATCGTCTGCGACCCGGCGCGTTGGGAGCGCATCGTCGGAAACGGCCTGTGGCGGAAGGTGGTCTACGTGCTGAATCGCGGCGGCCGCTTCCAGGACTGGGAGAAGGCCTGGGACGGCGAGAAGGTCGCCAACAAGTACGGCACGATGATCAACCTCTACCAGGAGAAGACCGCCAAGGTGAAGAGCGCCATGACGGGCAAGCCGCTGCCGGGGTACCCCCTCTACCTGCCGGCGCCCACGGATGCCCTCGGGCGCACGCTGGACGACCGCGGCTACGACCTCAACCTGATCACGTTCCGGGAGATCAGCCACACCAAGTCGCGCACGGCGTCGAACTACTGGCTCCTGCACCTGCTCGCGGAGAACGCGGTGATCATCAACGAGGTCGACGCCGCGCGCCTCGGGCTGAAGGACGGCGAGGCCGTGAGGATCACCTCGGCCTCGAACCCCGACGGGGTCTGGGACCTGGGTAACGGACGGAAGAAGCCGATGGCGGGCAAGCTCAAGACGATCCAGGGGATCCGGCCCGGGGTGGTGGCGTTCTCGCTGGGCCACGGGCACTGGGCCTACGGCGCCTCCGATGTCCGCGTGGACGGCCGGGTCATCAAGGGCGACCCACGACGCGGGGCGGGCCTGCACGGCAATGCGGCGATGCGCCTCGATCCGGTGCTCAAGAACACGTGCCTGGAGGATCTGACGGGCGGGAGCGCGGTGTTCTATGACACGCGCGTGAAGCTGGTCAAGGCGTAGGCGGCGAGGGCAGGCCGGGGATGAGCGACGGAAGGGCAGGTGTGAGGGGCCACCGCCGCTCACGCCTGCTCCCGGCCGCCGTCCCGCCGGAGGTCTCGAAGTGCGAATGAGGGCGCTCTTTTTTCCCGATCCACCGCGGCGGATCCCGCGCCACCGGGCCCTCGGTGTCGCCCTCCGCACGGCCCACCTGATGACCTTTGGGGCCCTGCTCGGCGGACACCTCTTCGCCGTTGATGCCACGCGACTGATGCCGTTCCTGATCGCCACGGTCGCCAGCGGGCTCGGCCTGATGGCGCTGGAGTTGGCCTCGACCTGCGCCTGGCTCTTCATGGGCAAGGGGCAGGCTGTCTTGCTCAAGCTCCTGGTGCTGCTGATGGTGCCGGTGTTCTGGGAGTATCGGGTGCCATTGCTCCTGTTGACGGTGGCGATGGCATCCGTCGGGTCTCACATGCCTTCACGCTTTCGCCATCGGCTCGTGTTTCCCGGGATGCGGCGCTTGTGCTCTGAGTCTCCTGCCTTCGGAGCCAAAGAAGAGACTTCTCCACCGAGCCCGGAGCCTGCGGGCCCGATGAGAGCAGGGTGAGAGGGGTCGGCCAATGATCGAGGCCCAGTCAGCGCGCCCGGTTGGGTCGCCGCCTTCGGTGCGCGAGGCACCGCCAATGCGCCTCCGCGTGGCGACCCTCTTCGCGGATATCGCCGGGTCGACAAGCTTGCTCGTCCATCACCCACCCGAGGTCGTGCTCGGCGTCGTCCAGCGTTTCATGAGCCTCGTGACCGAGGTCGCGTCTGCCCACGCGGGCACCGTCAAGGACTTCGAGGGAGACGGCGCACTCCTGTACTTCGCGTCGACGGAGAACGCGGTCAGGGCGGCGCTGGCGATTCGGAGGAGCCTCTCCGACGGTCGGTGCGACATCGCATGCGGGGGTGGACCCGGGATCGCCGCCCGCATGGGCGTCACCGTCGGTGACGTGGTGATGGGAGTGGTGGGGTCGTCGATGCGAAGCGGGATCGCGCTCGTCGGTCCCAGCGTGAACATTGGTGCGCGTCTGCTCAAGCACGCGCCGCCGGGCGGGATCATCGCCAGCGGCGAAGTCTTCGAGGAACTGCGGCGGGACGCGGGGCAGCTGGCCGAGGAGTTCCATCCGCTCGACGCCGCCTTCATCGTGCCGGGCGCCGACGGCATGACCATCGCGACCTACGTCGTGCCGCCGCCCCCGCCAGTGGCGGCCAACTCCGAGCAGTTCAGCTGTTCGCCCGCACCCTGATAGCTAGTCTCGAATTCCTACGGTATGTCGTAGGGGAGCGACCAGGGACTAGAATCCCGGCCGGATTGGAACCCGACATCCTTCACCACGTGCGACTGGTCGGGCAGGCGCCCACGGAGCTGGGCGAGCTCAGTCCTGAGCTTGGTGATCTCCGCGGCCGCGTCGCCCTCAGTCGCCTCGGCTGAATCCCCGCGACGCTGTGCCCCGTGGTTCGTGCCTATGCGCCCTCCCGGCATTCGAATGTGGTCTCACGTGGCCCGGGCTGTCATTATCGGATTACGATAGAGACCTCCGCAGTATACTCTCAGCTGTCAAGGGGCGCTGGCCAGGCGCGCGAGTGGTCGGATCGATACGGCATCAGGAGCGAACATGATCCGCGATTTCTTCCTCGGCTTCATCAAGATCCACATCTTGCATCATGCTGCGGAGGACGGAGTCTATGGCGTGGCGATCATGGAGGAGCTTCGCCGCCACGGCTACGACGTGAGCCCGGGCACCCTGTATCCGGTGCTCCACGGGCTCGAGGGAGCTCGGTACTTGCGGCGAGCCGATCGCGTGGTCGGGGGTAAGGTTCGAAAGTACTACGCGATCACGCCCCGAGGGCGGAAGGCGTTGGCCGTTGCGCGAGAGAAGATCCGAGAGCTCGTCCGGGAAGTGCTCGGGGAGCAGGCATCGGCTGCGCCCGGCGCGGCGCGCAGGAAGACAGTCGGGAAGCGGTCCAGGGGAGTCCCTCTGGCGAGCAGATGACTTAGATGAGCCCTCACGTACGGTGACGTCATCGTGCCTGGCAATATCCGTAAGAGATATCGATATGTGATACGATCCCCGCTACTCCTGCGAATAGTGCTGAAGGGGTTGACGAGATCCGCGAGTCAGTCTTGCGACGAGACAGGTCAACGCGGCGGTAAGAGCAACGGGGATACGAAGCTAGCTACGAGAGGATTCCGGAACCATGACTCGAGCCCAAGAGAACGCGCTGAAGGCACTCAGGAGGGAGTTGCCGCGACTGGGCAAACGACTTCAGGTACTCCACGAGGGAACGGCATACGAGGATCTCGGACACGCGGTCCTTGCGCTCGAGATTGCGGAACACGCCGTGAACGAGGCGCTCGAACGTACGGGACTGAGCGGCGAGATCCAGAAGGCGCCTAACCCCACGCTTCATCGACACGTGCTGCGCTGGCACGAGACGGTGAAGGATGTGCGAGCCCAGGGCGCCGCCTTCCTGCGAAAGCATGCGAGCGAGGACCTGGAGACCGCACTCAAGGCCTTGGAGATCGCGGCCGGCTCATTCGAGGAGGTAGCCGAACGCTGTGAGTGACCGACCCGCCCGTGGCACCGCTGAGGTCGGGCGCGGTCGAGCCCGAGGCTCCGTTCTCGAGGTCCTCTGGGTCGCGACGAAGCTGGGATTGACCTCATTCGGGGGGCCGATCGCTCATCTCGGGTATTTCCACGATGAGTACGTGCGCCGGCGGAAGTGGATAGACGAGCACAGCTATGCCGATCTGGTGGCCCTCTGCCAGTTCGCGCCTGGGCCCACCAGCAGCAAGGTGGGCTTCTCCCTGGGGCTGCTGCGCGCAGGCTACCTGGGGGGACTGGCCGCGTGGGCGGGATTCACGCTGCCCTCGGCGGCGGCCCTCTTGCTGTTCGCCTATGGCGCCGCCGCATTGAGCGGTCCCGTGGGGATGGGGCTGTTGCACGGGCTCAAGCTCGTCGCCGTGGCCATCGTCGCTCAGGCCGTGTGGGGCATGGCGCGAACGCTGTGCCCGGACCGCGAGCGCGCCTCGATCGCCGGCGCGGCGGCACTCATCGTGCTGCTCGGCACGTCCGCGTTTTCCCAGCTGGCCGCCATCCTGTTCGGGGCCGTGACCGGCGCGTGGCTCTGTCGCCAGACAGGCCTGGTGTATGCCGAACATGCGCCCATCAAGGTATCGCGCCGCGTGGGCGTGGCGGCGCTGGCCGCGTTCTTCGGGCTGCTCTTCGGGCTACCGCTGCTGCGCGGTGTCACCGACTCCCAGGCGATCGCCACGATGGAGGCGTTCTACCGGTCGGGCGCGCTGGTGTTTGGGGGAGGGCACGTGGTGTTGCCGTTGCTGCGGGAGGCCGTGGTCGCGCCCGGGTGGGTGGCCGACGATGCATTCTTGGGCGGCTATGGGGCGGCGCAGGCCGTGCCGGGTCCGCTCTTCACGTTTGCGGCGTACTTGGGCGCGGTGATGGGACCCCCGCCGAATGGCTTGCTCGGCGGCGCCCTGGGTCTGGTGACGATCTTCCTGCCCGGCATCCTGTTGCACCTCGGGACCCTGCCGTTCTGGGAGAGCTTTCGCCGGCGCGCAGGGACGCAGGCCGTCATGCGGGGCATCAACGCCGCCGTCGTGGGGCTGCTGGGCGCGGCACTGTATTGGCCCATCTGGACCAGTGCGGTCCAGGGACCGCGGGACTTCGCCATGGCGCTGGTCGGGTTCATCCTGCTGGTGGGATGGAAAGCACCACCGGTTGTTGTTGTCGCCGTGAGCGCGCTGGGGGGAGTTGCTTTTGCGTTGCTCTAGATTCCCGCAAACCGGGACGACAAGACTGCGGTGGTTCTCGTCCACGTCGGCCAGGACATACATGCGCTAAGGGCCGACTAACCGCGTGTTGCCGACACGGCTGGAGTGCGTGGTTGGCAGCACACCGCGAGGCGCGAAGGGGCGGCAACCCTCCTCGCCTTCGTGTGTTTTTCCAGGCGACTGGAGGATGGAAGACGCCTGTGGTGGTCGATCTTCTTCGGTTACGGTGTGCGGGACTTTCCAACGCAGCGATCGCTGAGCGGTTGGGAGTATCGCGCCAGCGCGTCGCACAGCGTCTCGCTCCACTCGTCGCGATTCGGAGGATCGTTTTCGAGCGTGCGCGGGGCCGATGCGAACACTGTGGTCTCCATGTTGGCCGCTCGGGCTGGGTCCACCATAAGACGACTCGGGGAATGACCTGTGGCCAGTACAACGACCTCAACAATCTGGCCTTACTGTGCCCCCCGTGCCATCGCCGCGCCCGCCGCACGCGAAGGGAGAAATTGTCACCCGGTTTGCCCATAGTCGCCGCGAGCAAGACGTCGACGATTCGCCTCGGAGAAGAAATCTTGCGACGCCGTCAGGAGCGGCACCTCTCCCGGAAGCAGCTAGCAACCCGCGCCCACACTAGCCATGCCCATCTCGCCGCGATCGAGCGAGGCGGGCGCCTCGCCAGCGGTGACCTGCTTGCCCGTATTGCCCGGGTCCTCCGTTGTTCAGCGACTGAGTTTGTGGCCGATTAGGGCCGACCGGCGTTCATCAGTGGAGGGCAGGGGCGGGCCGGTGGCATCAAGTCCGACGCTGGCAAACGTTCATCTTCACTTAGCGCAGAGTCCGCCCTGACCCTGAACCCGCTTGAGGCCCAGACCCGCCGCTACATCGTCGTCGACCGCGAGACGCTCCTCTTGCCGTCGCTCAGGGACTGTCGACGTCGTGGCACTCGCCGCAGGCGTTGGTGAACGGGATCGGCATGGCCTTGCCCGGCTCGATGTTCTTGAACGCCGGGTTCGTCTTTCGCGGGACGTCGAACAGATGGGAGGTGATGTCGTTCACCCAGTAGGTGCTCCCGTCGCCCTTCGAGCGCCCCTTTCCGCCGGCTCCGGTCTGCATCGTCTTCGTCGCGTGGCAGTCCACGCAGTGGATCTGCTCGTGCTCGAGGCCGACGGCCTTCTCGGTGTGCGTCTTGATCACGACGCCCGTGTGGCAGCTCGTGCACAGCGAGTTGCCCGCATCCCGCACCTCCATCCGGAGCTGGTGCTTGACCGTGGTCTTGCCGTGGGGGTCATGGCACGTCGCGCAGGTCAAGAGCTGAGTGCCGTTGATGTACTTCTTCGAGCGGATGAAGTCCGTTCCCTGCTGGTGGTGCGCCTTGGAGTGGACGCCGTCACCCCAGAAATCCTTCTGGGCGGCATCCTCCCGCGTCGTGTGGTTCGTCAGGTACTCGTTCCGGCTGATCCCCGGAATGAGCATCCGGTTCTCCTTGCTCACCGGCTGGTCGTTCTTGAGATTGCCCTGCGGCCGGCTGTGACACTGGTCGCAGACCACCGTCGCGCGCTCGGCCGCCAGCTTTCGTGGATTGACGATCGTGGCCGCCTTCCTCGCCTTCACCGACTTCGCGTGCTCCGAGCCGGGGCCATGGCAGACCTCGCAGCCGATGTTCAGCTCGTTGGGCACGCCGTCGCCGTCGATGTCCGCCTCGCCGTTGGGGTCGTTGACGGCTCCGGCGACGAAGTCGCCCGCCACTGTCGGCGTCAGCGTGTACCCCGTGAAATGGCAGGAGGCGCACTCGATGTCGAAGGATTTCTTCTTCGGAGGGTTCGCAAGCTTCCTGGTCTGTTCGTTGTACAGCCAGTCGGCGTGATAGTCGCGCCACTGCTTCCGCGTCCGGTCGGCATAGGCATCGCTGCCCGCCGAGTTGTACTGGACGAAGGGGAAGAGCGCGCCGTCGGCCCGGAAGAGGTAGCGCTGCTTGTAGAGCCCACCGCCGTAGGTCATATCGACCGGGTAGGTTCGCGGCGGGTCGGAGGGGTCCTTGGCGTTCTCCGTGCGGAACTTGAGCGTGCCGTCCGTGTCCTTGAAGAAGGTGGCGGTGAAGCTGACCGTGGCGGGATCGGCCGGCGACTTGTCCGAGATCAGATACTTGTCGAAGCCTCGGCCCTTGTCGTAGCCGGAGAAGTAGAACTTCGTGCCGCCCATGAGCTTGTTGAGACCGTCGTTGAAGCCGGGAAAGCGGGAGAGGTCCTGGAGCTTGCTCGGCTTGCCGACCGCCTGAATGCCGAGCTTGTGGAGGGTCTTCGTCAGGTCGGCGAAATCCTTGTGGCAGAGGAGGCACCGGGAGCTCCCGACATACGTGGCGTTTTCCGGCACCTTGCCGGACACCTGGATCGCGAGGGGCTTCTTGGCCAGCTCGTCGGCCGCGATCGCCTTGTTGGAAAGGTCGCCACCGGGAAGATGATTCCGGTCGGACGGCTCCACATAGACGAAGTACTTCCCGTCGGCCACGCCGGAGATCATGAACGCGCCGTTCTTGTCGGTGGTTCCCTTGCGGTACGTGTCCCGGTTGGCCGCGAGATTGTCTTCCATCGGCTCATCGTTCGCCGCGTCTTTGCGGATCTCGATCGACGGCGGCTTGGCGAGCTTGGCGACGTCCCCGGCCGGGACGAGGTACACCACGGCCGCCGCGACCGCCTGCTTCGAGCCGTCCTGCACGATTCCCTTGACGATCGTGGTCTTCGCTGTTGCAACCGTGGTGAGGGCGATGGTCACCAGCACTCCTGCTGCTAGCCAAGCGAACCGGCTCTTCCGCATCACGTTCCCCCTTGTCATGGCGGGCGTAGCTGATTGGAGTCGCAGTCATTCGAGCGTCTGGCTTGACTTGCCTATGATAGGTGCGTCTCGGCCTCGAAGCCAAGATGCATTCGGTTCACGCGATGCTGGATGTGTTCCCTTGACGGAAGACACCGGTGCCCGGCACGGCAGACAGGGCACGCTCGCCACGCAGTGGGGCCGGTACGCCTCTGGCCTTGGCCGGTGTCGACAGACGGGGTGGGGAAGCTGGAAGGAGCATTAATTCAGGTGGTTGCACGTCACTCGGCGTTGAACCTGCCTGTGGCAGGGCGAATGCGTCAGTGCTGCTCGAACGGATTCGACAGGGCCAGTGCGATTCCGGAGCCCATGCCCGGTACCCTGGCCCCGGTAGCGGCCCCCACTCGCTCGCGCGTGGGCCGCCGTCCGATGCCCGAGCCGGGGATGAACGCGCGGGCCCACGCCGAGCCGCAGTTTCTCGCGGGACGTCTCGCTGGTGTCTCTAGCTCGTTAGGCGCGAGCCGGCCCAGGAGACCGTGAAGGTGAAGATGTGGAATTCTCCCGCACCGTCGATCAATGCCGCTTCGTCCAACTCCTTGGGAATGGAGCGGAAATAGCCGGTCCTGATCCAGGTGCAGAAGGGCACCGCCAGACACGGATAGACTGCCACCAGTGCGCGGCGCTCGCTCGCCCACATCGCTCCGGCTTGGAGCCGTGCCGCGCCGGTGCTAGACTCCGGCAACCCGGCAATGGCAAGGCTTCGGCTCATTCTGTTCGGCGGGATCCAGATCCACCTCCCCGCAGGTCAGGTCGCCCGTCTCCCGGCGAGGAAGGCGCAGGCGCTCCTGGCCTATCTCGCCGTGAGGCCGGGCCAACCCCACTCTCGCGACAAGCTCGCCGCGCTCCTCTGGAGTGATGCCCCCGCGGAACGGGCGCGTCACAGCCTGCGCCAGGCGCTGGTCGCGATCCGGCAGGCGCTGGGCCAGCCCGGCGCTCCCGTCATGCTCGAGCGGGGCGACACCGTCGCGCTCGACCCGTCGGCAATCGAGACCGACGTGGGTCAGTTCGAGGAGCTGTCCCGCCAGAGCACGTCCGAGGCGCTGGAACAGGCGGTGGCGCTCTATCACGGCGACTTCCTCGAGGGACTCGGCGGGCAGGAGGAGCCCTTCGAGGAGTGGCTCATGCCCGAGCGGGAGCGGCTCCGCGAACTGGCCCTCGAGGCGCTGTCCAGGCTCTTCGCCGCTCAGAGCAAGGCCGACGCGCTGGAGCCGGCCGTGCGGACCGCCAATCGACTCCTCGCCCTCGATCCGGGTCAGGAGGCCGCCCACCGCGCCCTCATGCGCCTGTACGCCCGGCATGGACGGCGCGGTGCCGCCCTGGTGCAGTACCAGGTCTGTGTCGCCGCGCTCCAGCGAGAGCTCGGTCTCCCGCCGGACGGCGAGACCCGAGCGCTCTACCAGGAGATCCTCCGCTCGCGCGCCGCCGAGGTGGTGAGCGCCGACCGCGACGCGCGGGAGGACGGCGCGTCACATCCTGCGCCGTCCCTGGTCGGCGAGCCGCGCGAGGACGCCCCGCCGCTCGTCGGGCGAGAGCGCGAGCTGACCGAACTGCGCCGGGCGAGGGACGAGAGCTGGCGAAGCCATGGCCGGGTCGCCGTCGTCCTCGGCGAGGAGGGGATAGGCAAGAGCCGCCTCGTCGCCGAGGTCGTCGGCGAGTCCGTGAGCGCGGGCGGGCGCGTCCTGCTCGGGCGGGCCCATGAGACCTCGCAGATCCTCCCGTTCGGTCCCTGGGTGGACGCGCTGCGGCGGGGTGACGTCCTCCGGGAGATCCAGGGCGCGGCCGGCCTCGAGGACGCGTGGCGCGGCGAGCTCGCGCGCCTCTTCCCGGAGCTCGGCACCGAGGCCACCGATCTGCCGCCCGGCGAGGCGTCGGCGCGATTGTTCGAGGCCATGGCCCAGCTCCTCCGCCACATGACCGCCCGCCAGCGGCTGGTCCTCGTGCTCGAGGACCTGCACTGGGCGGACGAGATGAGCCTGCGCCTCCTCGCCTTCCTGAGCCGTCGCGTGATGGACTGGCCCGTTCTCCTCCTCGTCACCGCGCGGGAAGAAGACGTCGCGGTGGTGCCGGTCCTCCGCACCGCCCTGTCCGAGCTCGATCGGGACCGGCACCCCGTCCTGACGCTCCCCG
>Ga0209640_10005693_pt1 | contig 10888 bp, 9 predicted proteins | sample RifCSP10_1_FD_184018 | JGI IMG/M metagenome (GOLD analysis project Ga0209640, IMG submission 184018) | Soil microbial communities from Rifle, Colorado - Rifle CSP2_sed 10_1 (SPAdes) (version 2) | ecosystem: Environmental > Terrestrial > Deep subsurface > Rock core/Sediment | place: Rifle...
TTGCGCCCCAGACTATCTATGTATCGGCAACACCTGGACCCTACGAACGAACTCATTCCGGCCAAATCGTCGACCAGGTTGTTCGCCCCACGGGGCTGGTTGACCCGATGGTTGAAGTCAGACCTGTGACGAAACAGGTGGATGATCTGGTCTCTGAGATCGGTAAACGCGTAGCCGTGAATGAAAGGGTGTTGGTGACAACCCTGACCAAGCGGATGTCGGAAGACCTGACGGATTATCTTGCCGAGCACGAAATCAAGGTTAGATATCTCCACTCGGACATTGAAACGGTTGAGCGGGTTGAGATCATCAGGGATCTGCGGCTGGGGGTATTCGATGTACTGGTGGGAATTAACCTGCTGCGGGAAGGGCTGGATATGCCTGAGGTATCGCTGGTGGCAATACTCGATGCGGACAAGGAAGGCTTTTTACGTTCAGAAACGACACTGATTCAAACTATCGGCCGCGCTGCCAGAAATATCAATGGTATGGCCATTATGTATGCCGATCATATCACGCGATCCATGCAACGGGCACTGGATGAAACCGAGCGGCGCCGGAACAAACAACGGCAATATAACGAAGAAAACGGTATCACTCCGCAAGGAATTCGTAAGACAGTTACCGATATCATGGAGGGAGCCCATGCCGATACCAGGGCCAAAGGTAAGAAATGGTCCAGGGTTGCGGAACCACCCGGACCATTCTACGGCATGGCCCCGGAATTATTAGTGAAAAAGATTAAGAAAATGGAAGAGCAGATGTACAAACATGCCCGTGACCTCGAATTTGAGGAGGCGGCCCGGATACGGGATGAAATCTCGCATATCAGGGCACAGTGCCTCGAATTACCCGACGAAAAAGTAAGTTAGTGCTTGAGCAACGAAGCGGATATCGGTATTCTTTCCCGCCTTATTAATAGTTAAAAGTGAAAAGTATAAAGTTCAAAGTCAAAGGATGTAACATTCAACTAGCATTTTACTTTACACTTTACACTTTTAACTTAATAGGCGCGTAGCTCAGTTGGTTAGAGCATCACCTTGACATGGTGGGGGTCGTTGGTTCGAGTCCAATCGCGCCTACCAAATTCCACAAAAGATCCGTAACTGGTAATTCGTAACTCGTGATCGGCAATACGTCCACGAATCACGGATTACGAATCACCAATCACGGTAATTCCTTTACAAGTGGCCTGTTGTGGGGGTCACCACTGATTAAAGAGGAAATATTATGCCAGTTGTCAAACTGCCCGATGGCAGCCAGCGCAAATTTGATCACCCGATTTCGGTAATGGCGGTAGCCCAGTCTATCGGAACAGGTCTGGCGAAAGCGACCCTGGCGGGGATGGTCAACGATAAGCTGGTCGATGCGGCATTTATCATCGAGCAGGATTCCAGTCTCAGAATAATAACAGACCGCGATCCGGAAGGTCTGGAAGTCATCCGCCATTCCTGCGCTCATTTGCTGGCTCAAGCCGTAAAGAAATTGTTCCCGCAGGCCCAGGTTACGATCGGGCCGGTTATCGAAGACGGATTCTATTATGACTTCGCCTTCGAGCGGTCATTTACCACGGCGGACCTCAATGCCATCGAGAACATGATGACCGAACTCGCAAAACAGGATCTGACCATTCAACGGTCAGAAAAGAGCCGGGCGGATGCCAGTGCTTTATTTCGCGGGATGGGTGAGCAATACAAGGCGGAAATCATCGAAGCCATACCTGCCAACGAGGCGTTATCTCTATATCAGCAGGGAGATTTCATCGATTTATGCCGCGGACCGCATGTTCCGAGCACCGGCAAGTTGAAGGCCTTCAAATTGACCAAGGTGGCCGGTGCCTATTGGCGCGGGAATTCCAACAATGAAATGTTGCAGCGAATCTATGGGACTGCCTGGCCTGACAAGAAAGCCCTGAATACCTATTTGCATAGGCTGGAAGAGGCGGAAAAACGCGATCACCGCAAACTGGGGCGTCGACTGGATCTGTTTCATTTCCAGGAGGAAGCCCCCGGTATGGCGTTCTGGCATGCGAAGGGCTGGTCTATCTACAGGGTGCTGGAAGACTATATCCGCGACAAAATTCGTAATCACGGTTATCAGGAAGTCCATACACCCCAGGTAATCGACCGGATCCTGTGGGAAAAGTCCGGGCATATGGCAAAATTCAGCGACGATATGTTCATGACCAGTTCTGAGACCAGGGAATATGCCATCAAGCCGATGAATTGCCCGGCCCATGTACAGATTTTCAATCAGGGACTCAAGAGCTACCGCGACTTGCCGTTGCGCATGGCTGAATTCGGCTGTTGCCACCGGAATGAGCGATCAGGCGCCTTACACGGGCTAATGCGGGTGCGGGTCATGACCCAGGACGATGCCCATATCTTCTGTACCGAGGACCAGATCCAGAGCGAGGTTGCGAGGTTTATCGACCTGCTGTATGAAGTCTATGCTGACTTTGGTTTTACCGATCTCATCATCAAGCTGGCCACACGGCCTGAGAACAGGGTCGGCAGCGATGAAATTTGGGACAAGGCGGAACTGGCCCTGGAAGTTGCCTTGAATGAGAAGGGACTGGGCTGGTCATTCAATCCAGGACAGGGTGCATTTTATGGGCCAAAAATTGAGTTCTCCCTCATGGATTGCCTGGACAGGGTTTGGCAGTGCGGTACTATCCAGGTCGATTTTTCCATGACGGGGCGTTTGGGGGCCGTCTATGTCGATGAGAACAGCGAAAAACGCACGCCGGTCATGTTACATCGGGCGATTTTAGGTTCACTGGAGCGTTTTATCGGGATTTTGATTGAACACTATGCCGGCGCATTCCCGGTCTGGCTGGCGCCCGTCCAGGCAATAGTGTCATCGATAACGGAAAAACAGGCGGAATACGCTGCTCAGGTCGTGGATACGCTGAAAAATCAGGGGTTCAGGGTTGAATCTGACTTGAGAAATGAAACGATCGGCCTTAAAATCCGCGAGATCGCAATGCAACGCGTACCCTATCAGCTAATCGTTGGGGCCCGCGAACATGAAGAGAATACCGTGGCCGTGCGTACGCGTTCTGGCGTAGATCTCGGGGCAATGCAGTTAGCAGCCTTTGTTGATCGTTTGAATTCAGAAATAGCGTGCCGCGGCCGTAACGTTTTGGAGGAATAGATTATAGTTGCCGAAAAGTCAAACCGACTCAATGAGGAAATAACCGCTTCACAAGTGAGATTGATAGGGCGTGACGGTGAACAGATTGGGGTTGTTCCACTGCAGATAGCCCAAAGCAAGGCTGAAGAGGCCGAGCTGGATCTGGTAGAAATAGTTCCTAATTCATCGCCGCCGGTCTGCCGTGTTATGGATTATGGCAAGTTTCTGTTTGAACAGAACAAGAAGCGTCAGGCAGCGAAAAAAAAGCAGAAACAAATTCACGTCAAGGAGGTTAAATTTCGGCCTGGAACTGATGAAGGCGATTACCTGGTAAAACTGCGCAACCTCGTCAAGTTTCTGAGTAATGGGGATAAGGTAAAGGTTACCTTACGATTTCGTGGCCGGGAGTTGGTGCACCAGGAATTAGGCAGCAAGATGCTGGACAGAATAAAAAAAGACCTGGAAGATCATGGTGCTGTCGAACAATTTCCGAAACTGGAAGGCCGGCAGATGGTAATGGTACTGGCGCCGAAAAGATAGCTACACGCCACAAGCTATAAGCTACAAGAAAAGATTTAACAGCAAATAAGTAAATAGAAGAGATTAATAATGCCGAAATTAAAAACTAACAGAAGTGCCGCGAAGCGTTTTTCCAAGAGTGCTTCCGGCAAATTCAAACATCGACAGTCACACCGCAGCCATATTCTGACCAAGAAGAGCAGCAAGCGGAAAAGACACCTGCGGCCGATAGTCGCGATCCACGATAGCGACCAAAAAGCCATCGCGCGCATGGTTCCATACTTATAAGAGGTAAACAGTAATGGCCAGAGTAAAACGCGGCGTTATCGCCCGCGCCAGTCACAAATCAGTAATTGCGGCAGCCAAAGGTTACCGTGAACGGCGGAAGAATGTTTTCCGTGTCGCCAATCAGGCTGTTACGAGGGCCGGTGAGTATGCCTATCGCGACCGCAAACAGAAGAAAAGGCATTTCCGTTCGCTGTGGATATTACGGATAAATGCAGCAGCCCGGCAAAATGGTCTATCCTACAGCCGCCTGATTAATGGTTTGAATAAAGCCGCAATTGAAATTGACCGTAAGGTACTGGCGGAGCTTGCTGTGACGGATAAATTCGCTTTTGCCCAACTTGCTAATCAGGCCAAATCCTGCCTCGCAAGCTGATTTATTCCTTAACACTTTTTTCTTGCAGGGGGAATGGGTCTTCACCTTTCCCCCTTTTTATTGCATGTAAAAGAAATGGAAGATTTAAACCAAGTCATAGCTGAGGCCCTGGCGGCAGTAAAGGCTGCAGGCACCCTTGCGCTCCTGGAACAGGTCCGCATCGATTATCTTGGCAGAAAGGGTGCAATTACACAGCACTTGAAATCCTTGGGACGACTGCCGTCTGAGCAGCGCCCGGCTGCGGGACATGCCATTAACCAGGCTAAGGAGCAAATCCTAACCGCCATCGCCGAAAAAAAGTCGGCGTTGGAACGCCAGCAGCTGGAGCTCAGTTTGCAGGCGGAGCATATTGATATCAGTCTCCCGGCTCTCGGCCAAAGCCCCGGCAGCCTGCACTTGATCACCCAGACCTTTAATGAGATTGAATATCTGTTAGCGCAGGTAGGATTCACGGTGGAAGACGGGCCGGAGATTGAAGATGATGTGCATAATTTCGCGGCCCTGAATATTCCTGCAAATCACCCGGCGCGGGCCATGCAGGATACTTTTTATTTCGCTAATCACTTGCTGCTGCGAACCCATACCTCGCCGGTCCAGATCCGGGTGATGCAGCAGGGTAAGCCGCCATTCCGGTTTATCGCGCCAGGCAGGGTATACCGCTGTGACGATATTGATGCCACGCATTCGCCGATGTTTCATCAGGTTGAAGGTTTGCTGGTGGATGAACAGGTCAGCTTCGCTCAATTGAAAGGACTGTTGCTGGATTTTCTCAGACATTTTTTCAATGATGATGTGAAGATACGTTTTCGCCCGTCCTACTTTCCCTTCACCGAACCGTCAGCGGATGTTTATATCCTGGGTAGCAATGGCTGGTTGGAGGTAATCGGCTGCGGCATGGTGCATCCCAATGTGCTCAACAATGTTGGCATTGACAGTGAAAAATATTCCGGCTTTGCGTTCGGCATGGGTGTCGAGCGGTTGGCCATGTTGAAGTATGGGATCGATGATCTGCGCGTATTTTTTGAGAATGATCTGCGGTTTTTAAGGCAATTTGGTTAAGCGATGAAATTCAGCGAACGATGGTTGCGTGAATGGGTGGATCCCCCAATTTCCACTACCGAATTAGCGGATCAATTAACCTTGGCTGGACTGGAAGTGGAAGGCATCGAATCCTGTCAACCGGGCTTTAAGAATGTTGTGGTCGCCCGAGTGGTACAGATTGGGAAACATCCCAAGGCGGAAAGTTTATCCGTTTGCGAGGTTGATATCGGCGCTGGCAAAACACAGTCTGTGGTTTGTGGCGCTGCGAATGTCCGGGTGGGAGGAGTTTATGCGTATGCCCCCGTTGGCGCCAGTTTGCCAGGCGGTAAAACGCTGAAACAGGCACGAATTAAAGGGGTTGATTCGGAAGGCATGCTTTGTTCTGCTGCTGAGTTAGGATTAGGGGATGCAGATGACACAATATTGGAACTGGATGCGATGTCTAACCCTGGTGTACCACTGGAAACCTGCCTGCACCTGGATGATCGGATCATCGAACTTTCCTTAACCCCGAATCGCGGTGATTGTCTCAGTATCCGCGGGGTCGCCCGCGATATCGCGGTTATAAATAATATGGAATTTAAGCAGTTACCGATTTCCATTGGTTCCCCCACTATTCAACTCACCAGGATTATCAATCTGCAGGCGCCGGCGGCATGCCCGCGCTATGTCGGCCGTGTGATTTCTGACATTGATATCAACCGGCCTTCCCCATTATGGTTGACCGAAAAACTCCGTCGTTCGGAGATACGCAGCATCAATCCTGTCGTCGATGTGACCAATTATGTCATGTTGGAACTGGGACAGCCTTTACACGCATTTGATCACGATCTGGTCAAGGGTGAAGTTACAGTCCGGTTGGCGCAAAACGGTGAAAAGTTAATAACGCTGGACGGGGCCCGGATAGAGTTGACACCGGATACCCTGGTGATAGCTGATGACACCGGACCGGTTGCCATGGCAGGTATTATGGGGGGACTGGACACCGGCGTAACGGCGGTTACTAAAAATATCTTTCTGGAAAGTGCCTATTTTACGCCTGAAGCCATTATGGGCAGACCCAGACTTTATGGATTGCATACTGATTCATCGCACCGTTTCGAGCGAGGAGTAGATTTCGAACTTCAGGCACTGGCTATGGAACGGGCAACACAGATGATTCTCGAGCTTTGTGGTGGCCATGTAGGCCCCATGCTCGATATCCGGGACAAGGCTGCTCAGCCAAAAACACGAACATTGCGGTTAAGAGCCCAGAAAGTTAGCGAGATGCTCGGAGTGGTAATCGAACAGTCTCAGGTAACTAGCATACTTCAGCGTCTTGGCATGGAAGTGTTTGAGCAAACAGATGGTTGGGAAATCAAAGTCCCATCATTTCGGTTTGATATCAATCTGGAAGCAGATCTGATAGAGGAAATTGCCCGTATCTATGGTTATGACCGTATTCCCAGTGCGCCAATAGTGGCGAAGTTGAAGGTTTCCCATAAAAATAATTCTATAAATATAAATGAGTTACGTAAAATACTTGTGAATAGAGGTTATCATGAGGTAGTGACCTATAGTTTCGTGGATGGGGGCCTGCAAAAACAAATACTCGACGGAGTTGACAGCGCCATCCCACTGTTAAATCCGATATCCAGCGCCATGAATGTCATGCGGCAAAGTTTATGGCCGGGATTATTAACAACCTTAATGTACAACCTGAAAAGGCAGCAACAGCGAGTCAGGATATTTGAATACGGCCGGGTATTTTCCCAGCAGGGTAGCGCTATCAGTCAGGATTTAAAGATAGCTGGACTTGTCTGTGGAAATAACTATTCAATACAATGGGATAGCAATAATTATTCAAGTAATTTATATTATTTGAAAGGTGATATCGAGGCCCTGGTATCGCAAGGTGATAGCGAAATAGTGATGAGTTATAGTATTGTTAATCACGCCGCGCTGCACCCCGGTCAATCAGCAGGAATTTTTAATAATAATAAAATGATTGGAGTTTGTGGTGCTTTACACCCCAGGTTATTAAATTTGCTGGAAATTCCAGCGCCGGTAATGGTTTTTGAGCTCGATTACTCTGCCATTTCCAGGCGGTTACCACGAAAATATAAAAAATTGTCGAAATTTCCGACAATTAGGCGAGACATCTCAATAATTGTCGACAAAGAAGTTCCAGTGGAAAAGATTATAACCACAATCAGATCCGCCTCCCCGCAACTGTTATGTAACCTAGAGTTGTTTGATGTATATCATGGGGAAGGTGTTGATATATTGAAAAAAAGTCTTGCTTTAAGCTTGACCTTTCAGGCATCATCAAGCACTCTTACAGATGAAACGGTTGAGGGGGAGGTCGGCAACATACTCGCGGCCCTTAATTCAGATTTTGATAGCAAACTGAGAGAATAAAAAATGGGTGCACTTACCAAAGCCGATATGGCAGAAAAGCTGTACGAAGAGTTGGGATTAAACAAGCGGGAAGCCAAAGAAATTGTGGAAATGTTTTTTGAAGAAGTGCGAGCGGCACTGGAAGCTGGTAACCAGGTGAAATTATCAGGGTTTGGTAATTTCGATCTGAGAGATAAAAATCAAAGACCCGGAAGGAACCCTAAAACTGGTGAGGAAATACCTATCTGTGCCCGTCGCGTTGTGACATTTCGTCCGGGGCAGAAACTTAAAGCAAGAGTAGAGGCATATGCTGGAAGCGTCCAACAATAGCGAATTACCGGTAATCCCCGGCAAACGGTATTTCACCATCGGTGAAGTAAGCGATTTATGTGCGGTCAAACCTCATGTCCTGCGGTATTGGGAGCAGGAGTTCCCTCAATTAAAACCACTTAAACGTCGTGGCAATCGCCGTTATTACCAAAGACACGACGTCATCCTCATCCGACAAATACGGAGTTTATTGTACGAACAGGGTTTTACCATCGGCGGCGCCCGCCAACGTCTCTCTGGTGATGAGGCAAAAGACGATTCCAATCAGAGCCAGCAGATTATCCGGCAGATACGCACCGAGTTGGAAGCAGTTCTGGATATCCTGAGACGCTAGCGCTAAGTTAAAAGGTAAAAGTTAAAAGGACTGGTAGCTCCTGCATTTAGTGAAAATATTGTTAACCTTGACGATTAGCGTTCATAATCTCTCATTGAAAGAATAATTTTCTAAAGTCCTCTTTCAACTTTTTACTTTTGACTTTTAACTGACACCCGGGGCGTAGCGCAGCCTGGTAGCGCACCTGAATGGGGTTCAGGTGGTCGGAGGTTCAAATCCTCTCGCCCCGACCAGATCTTAAAAATTCTGGCCTTTCACAAAAAGAAGGCCAGAATTCTAAGATATAAGGACTGGGGATATGGAACCAAATAAGAGGTTCACAAATTCGCCTGGAGCGAATTTATTCGCCACATCCTTGTGGCTCACCTTTCAGGCCATTATGCTGCGCATAATGTTCAAAACCTGTTCCTACGGTTTTGTGAATTGCGCGTAGCGCTGGCCCGCAGGGCGAAGGAAAGGATGTCCGGAGTAAATCCTCTCTCCCCGACCAAAAATACCAGTCTAATCAGCTTTGCTTCATATCGAATCTGCGCTGCGGAATCTTAATATTGGGCCCGGTGAAAAAAGCGGCTGGGATCGTCAAGCGGTGGTTTATACTATCGATAGTCCCCCATCATCATGGAATACTTCTATGTGCTTATCCAAAAATGCAAAACACCTCAATATACTGACAAAATTTGGTGTCGCCATCCTGGTAATGCTGCTTAACAGCATCAATACCGGGGAGCTTGCAGCGAATGAACAAGAACTGATTTCCGTATTGAATCCGACCGGTTATGCGCCGGCGATCGAGCGCAAACCGATGGCGGTGAGACCAGTAGGACTGGAAGGAAAAACGGTCTACCTGGTGGATGTTACCTTCAATAATGGCGATGTGTTCTTGCAGGAGATGCAGAAGTGGTTCGCAGCCAATATGCCCGGTGTGAAAACGGAATTTCGCGTGAAAAAAGGAGCTTATTATACGGATGACCCGGATTTGTGGCAGGAGATCAAGGATGCGAATGGCCTCATGATCATGGCGATAGGCCATTGAAGCACCTGTGCGCCGGCGGTCGTCGGCCATGTTGCCACGGTTGAGAGCGAGTTCGGCGTCCCGGCTGTGGGCGTAGTCATCAATGTTTTGCGAGACCTGGTCAGGGATAAGGCCCTGGAGGAAGGCATGCCGGCCTTGCGGCTGGCATTCACTCCCAATCCGGTAGCGGGCAAAACTCCGGCGGAACTGGCAGCGGATATTGCCGGTCTGGATCCAATCTCCCGGTCACCGCTGATGCAGGAAATAATTGGTTATCTGACCGAGCCGCTGACTGAGACGGAACGGCAAAGCGGCCCTATCGAGAGACCTCGACAGCAACTGCTGGGACCTGATACGCCGGAAAATCTGCAACAACTGTTTGATGCCAGATTCTGGAGCGATCAGCTGCCGATCATCCCGCCGACACCGGAAAAGGTGGCGGCGATGCTCAAACATACCAGCCATAAACCGGATGAAAAAATCGGCACCATGCGGGTGACCGGGGAACGGGAGGCCTGGACCTATACCGTCGAAACCGTGGCCATTAACGCGGTGATGGCCGGCGCCAAACCGGAATATTTTCCGGCGATCCTCGCACTCGCTGCCACACAGACCAACGCCAAGGCCAGCTCCACCTCATCCATGACTGCCATGGCCGTGTTTAACGGACCGATAGCCGATGAGCTACCGTTGAATTCGGGCACCGGCGCCCTGGGCTTGTATAACAATGCCGGCGCCCTAATCGGCCGATCCTGGGGACTACTGTCATCCAATGTCACGGGTGGCTCGGTACCGGGACATACTTATCTGGGTGTACAGGGTAATCCCATGGGCAATGTCCCGGCAGTCTTCGCTGAAAACGAAGCGGCGTTGCCGAGCGGCTGGAATCCGGTACATGTGCAAAAAGGTTTTGCCGCGACGGATAGCGCCGTCAGCACCTTCGCCGGATGTCAGAGCCAGAACACCATGATGATCCTGCAGGATGAAGACTGGCAGTGGGTGTTACAGCGCTTTATCGGCGGTTTGGGACCTCCGAACCGGAGCGGCAAACTGTTACTGATCGATCCGGCCACGGTTGGTCCGCTGCTGCGCTTCGGTTTCGATAGCAAAGAAAAACTGATCGACTGGATCAAAACCAATGTAACGACACCAAAAGTTCATTACTGGCTGGATCAGGAAGTCATTAATTACAAGCTGGGTTTGGCCCGCGCAGGGGTTGAACCCTATGCAACCTGGCTGAAATTACCGGATGATGCACCGATTCCCTATCTGGATAACGTCAGCGTGGTCATGGTTGGCGGCGGCGGTAATGTGCGCTGGAGTGTCAATGAGTGTATCTACAGCCGTAGCGTCAAAGTGGATGGCTGGCGTTAATACGATTAAGTAAAAAGTTAAATGTATAAAGTGAAAAGAGAGGATGTTTTGGAGACAGGTTAACTTTTAAAATATCCTCTACGATTACCTTCCACTTTTCACT
>Ga0209640_10005694_pt1 | contig 10888 bp, 10 predicted proteins | sample RifCSP10_1_FD_184018 | JGI IMG/M metagenome (GOLD analysis project Ga0209640, IMG submission 184018) | Soil microbial communities from Rifle, Colorado - Rifle CSP2_sed 10_1 (SPAdes) (version 2) | ecosystem: Environmental > Terrestrial > Deep subsurface > Rock core/Sediment | place: Rifle...
CGCTTGCCGGGCGCGATCACATTGGCCGGCGTGCCGATGTCGCCCGTCAGGTTGGTCATGCCCGGCTTCTTGTTGAAGTCGCCCATCTCGTTGTTGAGCAGGAACCCCGTGCCACGGATGACGACGTGCGAGCCACCCTCGATCTGGTCTACGAAGTCGAGCGCCGCGGGCTGTTCGCATTCTTCATACCGTCGATCTTCACGCCGCTGCACGACACCCGCATGGAAAAACAGAAAGGCGTAAGCGAAACACGCCAGCTCACTCCACTGCAATGGCAGCTAATGATGAAGTGCTGGAAGATGAACCTGCGGCCCGGGCAGTACAGTTGGTGGGGGCCTTATGCCTGGCGAGCGGGGTCAATCGCATTGTGGCTCGCGAAGCTGCGGAAGCTGAACGGGCCGAATTTCACGTGGCCGCTGCTGATGTTCTCCGGGGCCTTGTCCGAAAAGAGACTCGAGCGGATGGGGCGAATCTACATTGGGAAGCCGCTTAAGGCCAAGAGCCGCAGAGAGCTGATAGACTCGATCAAGCCGCATTACTGGCGATACCTGAGACCAGACAACGGCGATTTGCCGGACGGCCATTCCGTGCCGGAACGAACACCGAGGACGGCGGTCGCGCTGCCGGTGCTGTCTCAGGCAGGTTAGTCCTGCGGGGTTGCGCGCTTTGTTGCGCCGGCATGGCTGTCTAAGGAGGCGCGCTGCCGCGCGCCCGCTCCTGAAACAGCATCGCTTCCATCGCGAGCTGCCTGCCGATGTTCCGCGCAAGGTCGCGCAGAATCCTCTCCACTCTATCCGCCCAACCGGTTATTTGCTCGAACGTCGCGCACTCAGCCAGCCGGACCATGCTGTCGCCTATGTCCCGGTTCGTGAGCGACTCGATCGTGCCGCCGCTCTTTAGGCGAAGCAGGTCGCCCAGCAACACCATCATTGCGTCGAGGTGCTCCACGAATTCGTCTCGCTCGATCTTTTTCCCGAGATACTCGGCCGCGCCCAACAGGCGAATCGTGTCTTGGGTAAGCGCCATCGTCTCAAGTAATTCGATCATCGCCAGTCGCCGCTCGCGGTACTTTTCCAGGTCGATCTCAAGCGCGTGACCTATGCTGCCGCGCGCCAACCGAGCAAGTAGATGAGTTTCTTCAGTCGATCGTTTGGACGCCTTAGCGAGTTGCGCCTCAAGCTCAAACTCTGTCAGCGGCGCGAAGTTTAGCATCTGGCATCTCGAGCGGATCGTCTCGAGCAGCGCATAAGGCTTCGCCGTCACCAAAACGAGCACCGACGTCACAGGGGGCTCCTCGAGGGTTTTTAGAAGTGCGCCCGAGGCGCTTGGATGAAGCCGTTCCGCAGAGTCGAGTATGAACACGCGGCGGCGCCCTTCGAAAGGACGGAAATAAACCTCGCGGGACATCTCGCGCACCCGGTCGACCTTGATGAACTGGCCCTCGGGCGAGATTGTGCTGACGTCGGGATGCTCGGCTGCGGCGATCTTCCGACACGGGAGACACGTCCCGCAGGCATCGCCGTCCGCGGTGCGCGCACAATTGAGCGCCTGAGCGAGCGCAAGTGAGAACTCACGCTTGCCGACCCCGTCGGGCCCCGCCATTATCAGTCCCTGCCCGATGCGGCCTTCGGCGACTGCGCGTCGAAGCAGTTTCTTGATGCGTTCGTTGCCGATAAGGGAAGCAAAAGGCATGTGAATCGAGATTCTAGCAGTTTTTCTTTTCCTTCGCGCGTGATAACCTTCGGTTCGACTCGAAGGTCATGGATTCATTACGGCTGCGAGTTCGAAATTCCACCCCGGTGGGACGGGCTGCGAACTCGGCGCCGGAATGAGTGATCGTAGATGCTCAAGAACTTTCTCGAATCACGACTCGAAAAGTGGAAGCGCCTTGAAGCACTGACCGCGCGTGCGTCCCGCGTACGGCTTAAGAACCTGAGCGGCGAAGAAGTCCGCGAGTTCGGCCGGCTGTATCGCAGGACCGCGGCTGACCTCGCCATTGCCCGCGAAGAGGTGCGCGATCAGCGGCTGGTGAACTACTTGAACCATCTTGTAGGCCGGGCGCACGGCACGATCTATCGCAGCGAGTCCTCTGGCTTCGGCGTGTTCGTGACGTTTTACCGGTATGAGTTTCCGGCGATCTTCAGAAAGACGTTCTACTATACTCTCACGGCATTCTTAGTCTTCATACTGTCGGCTGCCTTCGCCTTTGCATTGAGTTTCGTTGACGAGGGTTTCGCCGACCGGATCCAACCAGGCGTGCGGGAACAAATTGCGGGGCACCGGAATTGGACCGACGAGGTCAACGAAGCGAACGCGGTCATCTCCGCAGCGATTCAGACCAACAACATCCAGGTCACGTTCTTCACCTTCGCGGGCGGAGTGCTTGCCGGCGTGGGAACTCTCTGGCTTCTTACCTACAATGGACTGATGTTCGGCATGGTTATGGGCCTGTGCGTCAAGTACCGATTCTGGGACATCCCGATCTTCGTATGCGCACACGGCGTGATCGAGCTGACTGCCATCTTCATGGCAGGCGGAGCTGGCCTGCTGGTCGGCAAGGCACTGCTTGTGCCCGGTAATCTCCGACGCGTTGACGCTCTGGTCACAAATGGACTGCTCGCGATCAAGTTAATTCTCGGCGGCATTCCGATGTTGATCATCGCCGGCATCATCGAGGGGTTCCTTTCTCCCGCGCATGTATCGCCATCTTATAAGTACTCAGTGTCAATCGTGAGCGCGCTTGCGATGGTGGCCTATTTTCTCAAGCCCGATCCGCGAGACGCCGCGCGTTAGAAGCTGTGCCGTTCCTCCCCGCCAGGTCTGTTGCATTTCAGCCCACCCGCTGTGGGATTCCCGGGCTCTGCGTCTCCGCCGGCGACGAATTCGTCACAGCCCGCGAATGGCGCGCAAGTTCGGTCACAATTCCACGAGACGGCACACGGATTGCCCCTTATTGACATCGAGTTTTGGAGCACACGAGTCTGATGGCGGAGCCTCCAGGCACGAGAAGACGTGAAGATACTCATCGCTGAAGACAGCAGGGTGAACCAGGCGCTCGTCGCCCTGATACTCAAGAAGCAAGGGCACACGGTCCGGGTAGCCGATAACGGCGTGCAAGCGGTGGCCGCGGTTGAACAGGAACCGTTCGACCTCGTCTTGATGGATTTGCACATGCCCGAGATGGGCGGATTGGAAGCCGCGACCAGGATTCGAGAATGGGAGGCTCGCTCGCAGGATGAGACCATTAAGGCACGAACGACGGTTGGCTCCGCCGGCGAATGTGACCGTCGCGATCCCGGCGGTCAAGTCGCAACTTCGCGCATCCCGATAATCGCGATGACCGCTTCAGATACAACAAACGACCGCGAGCGATGCCTCGAAGCGGGAATGGATGAGTACATCCGAAAACCCGTCGTAGCTCAACATCTCCTGGAACTCATCGCCAGATTCGAGCCTTCCGAAGTCAGCGCCTGGACGGCGCGTCCTTCGTGATGTCGGACACCCGCTCTTGTCAGAGCAGCCCGCGCTCCTTCACCTCAAGGTATTTGTTGACAAGCTCCATCGCCAAATGCCGCGCCGGTACATCGAGCGCAAGTCCGCCCGCGTGGCGTATCCGCGAAAGCGCTTCTTCGCGCTGGTGCAGAATCCCTTCGGCAACGCTCTGCCTGTAGACATCCGCCGGCGACGTAGGTACGGCGCGAACAAGCTCACGGAGATCGGTGTCGCCAATTGTGATTATCAGCGGAAGATGTCGCGGAACAAGTTTCGACGTGTGCGCAAGCAGTTCAGCCGACGCATCGCGGTCGACCAGGTCGGTCAGGATCACTACCAGTGACCGCCTGTGCCAGCTTGCGCCGAAGAAATTGAAAGCTCGAGCGTAGCTGGGCTCAATCATCTGGGGCTCGATGCCGTACAGCGCATCCATCACTCGATTGATCTGGTCGCGTCCGCGGCGAGGTGGCAAATAGCTGATGACCCGCCGGGAAAACACAACCAGCCCGATGTTGTCGCCGCCCGTGGCCGCGACGTACGAAATCGATAGCGCCGCGTTGATTGCGTGATCCAGCTTCGAGAGCTTTCCTATGCGCGCGGTCATCAGCCGGCCGGTGTCGAGCATCACGACGACGTTTTGACTCCGTTCGATCGTGTACTGGCGCGTGATCAGCTTTCCGCGTCGGGCAGTCGTCGGCCACGAGATGTGCCGTATCTCGTCGCCGATGACGAACTCCCTAAGCGATTCGAACTCCCGCCCCTGTCCGCGCACTCGCATGCGCCGCAACCCCGGCTCCGGCCTGCGATTTCGATGGGCGTACAATTCGTTCTTCTTCGCCTCGCGAATGTCGGGATAGACCCTCACGTCGCGGGCGGTCGGGTAGCTGAGCTGGCGCCACAACAACCCCAAACGCGATCGAAAGCGCAGCGCCGTATTGCCGAATCCGTAGCTTCCGCGCGCCGTCGGCAGCAACCGGTAACGCCAGAGCCGCGAACGCCGCGGCGGGACGGTGAGCCGCGCCTCGCGCGGGTCAACCAACTCGATCGCCGGCGGGTGTTCGTCCTTGACGATGAACGTCACGCTTCGAGCCGCAAGATTGCTGATCCTGATCGTCACCTCGTTCTCCGCGCCCATCGCGAAACGATCTTCCAACTCTCGCTCGACTCGAAAGTCGCCGGCCTTCTCCGATATGAAATAATCGACCGCAGCCAGGCCCGCCAGCACGGCGTCATAGACGATTGTCATGACGAGCGCGGCGTGGAGCTTCCACCCAAGCGAAAGCAACGCCAAACCGGCCGCCAGCAAAGCAAAAAAACGGTTCGTGAAGACAAACTTCAAATCGGGTAATCCTCGTTGAAGCTTCGGCGCTCGAGCGCCCGCATCAGATCGGACACGCTCTGAAAACTCGAAATCGTGTGGACCGCCGCGCGAATCTGATAGGGCAGCTCCAGCCGAACGAGCGCCTCGCCGGGCGGAATCCACACTTCCTCGTCCACTTCGTCTTCGTTCAGCGAGGTCCGAAACTCGCCGTCGACAGAATACGCAAAAGTCAGCATGTGATAAATGGGTCCGGCGTGCGGGCTCGTATGCGTCTCCCTCAGAAGAAGCAAGCGCTGCGGATCGACGTTGAACCCGATCTCTTCTCTCACCTCTCGCGCGGCCGTCGCCCTCATATCGGCGTCTTCAGGGTCAGCCATACCGCCCGGAAAAACGAATGCTCCACCGTAATAGCGGAAGTGGGCCGGACGGCGGCTGAGATAAACTTCGATTCCCTTCTCCGTGTCCCTCACAAAGGCAACGGCCGCCGCCGGGATTGGTTGCTTTCGGTTCATAACATCGCCGAAACATGTGGACCGACTGAATAACCGGGAAGATCCCAAGCCTTAGTCCTCAGTCCTCACATCACTACTTCCTATCTTGGCACCTCGATCGTGGAGATCACCTCATCGAGCACCTGATCCGTCGTTGCGCCTTCGATCTCGGCCTCAGAGCGAAGCACGATGCGATGGCGGAGGACCGGTTTCGCGATCTCCTTCACATCGTCGGGCGTCACGAAGCTGCGGCCCCGAAGGGCAGCGAGTGCCTTGGAACACAGCAGCAGCGCGACGGCTGCGCGAGGACTTGCACCCCACGAGATGCTGATCGCATTCCGCGTGCTGCGAACTATCGAAACAACGTATCTCTGAATGCCCTCTTCGACCGTTATAGCGCGCACACGAGCGCGACACTCCAGCATCACAGCCGGATCCGAGATCGGCAGTATGCCAAGCGCATCAAGTCGCCGCGCGTTGAACCCCGCATTCCAGTTCGCCACGACCCGCACCTCTTCCTCGTCGCTCGGATAATTGACGAGGATCTTGAGCACGAACCTGTCGAGCTCGGCCTCGGGTAAGGGATACGTCCCTTCGTACTCGATGGGGTTCTGCGTCGCAAGCACCGTGAACAGCGGCGACAGCTTATGCATCTCGCCGTCGATTGTCACCTGACGCTCTTCCATCGCCTCCAGCAGCGCGGCCTGCGTCTTAGGCGGTGTTCGGTTGATCTCGTCGGCGAGCAGCAGATCGGTGAATATCGGCCCGTGCCTCAAACTGAACGTCGAGGTCGCCATATTGAAGATGTTCGTACCCGTAACGTCGGCTGGCATCAAGTCGGGCGTGAATTGAATACGCCCGAACCCCGCCCCAATTGAAAGGGCGAGCACTTTCACCAACAAGGTCTTCGCCGTTCCCGGCACGCCCTCGATCAGCGCGTGGCCTTCCGTCAGCAGAGCGATCAGAATCTGATCCAGCACTTCTTCCTGACCAACGATGGCTTTGCGAACCTCTCCCTTGACGTGCTCGACGGTGCTGCGAACGTATTCAGGCAAGCGACTCACCTCCAAACGATTTCTTTCGGGCAGGGATCACGACGCGCAAACCCAAAGCCAGGCGACCCCTCAATGACGCCACAAGAATAATGATTCGTTCGGCGCGCCGCAAACAAAAGTTGAGTCGGCGGCGGGCTATCGTCAGTCCTCCCCGCTACCTGGCAAACGGTCCCGTTCCAGCCCCGCGTATGCCTTGTACTCAATCTTAAGTAGAACGTGAGGGAAGCCGCCTGAAATGCTCCAAAAAAACATGTTGCATTTGAGTTTCAAAGGTGGTACAGTCGCGCCTGTCCACGAAGCCCAACCCCACACCGGGCGTCGTCCCCACTCTTTAGGACACTTGAACTTCAGATATGAAACAGGCCGCCACGACGATCCTTTTCGGGTGAACTGGAGCGTCAAGCTCTCGGTCCCGGTTGGATGTTGCGTCGCCGACAGTGCGGACTGGCGCGCGACCCGGCCTCGTTAGTATGCCCCCGGAAGCATTTCCTCAACGGCGGAACAGCGCTTCATCCGTTCCGCAGTAGCATTCAGTAATACGTTTGTGATTTTCAGGTTACGCCTGGGCGTGGGAGTTGCCATCGTTGATTCAGCGCATCCTGGCCGTTCTCGCCCTGATCTTAACTGTTACGCGGATGTGGACTAGGAGGTGATTCTTGAGTCAGGCCGCAAACATATTCTCTTGGAACCATTCCGGCTCGATGTGGCGGGTTCGCTCTATTACAAACCAGTGTGTTCGCCCACACCGCCTGATCGATCTATTGGTGCTTATGATCATCCTGGCGGCATCTGGCATATGCGCATCGGTCTACTCGCGAACCAGCGCGGAGTTGTCGGCTGCAACCGACAAGCACCGAGCACTGCAAGACAGGCTTGAACAACTGAGGATTGAGACGGGAAGACTCGAGCGCGACATCGAGAGACTGCGCACAGATCCGAGTTTCATCGAGGCGCTGGCGCGGCAGAATCTGGGATTCATCCGACCGGGCGAGATTGTGATCAGGCTCAAACCCGACGCGGCGGTTGGGACCTCCGGTGAGCGCGATGTGCGAGTGGCGAGGTTGAGGGGGACTGCCGGCCGTTTGTGAGATCATAAGCCGTTCGGCGGAAAGGAAGCGCATTTTCTTGACATGCCCATGAGCCGGTAGCTATACTGCTGCTTCGAGTTTATCGCGGGGTGGAGCAGTCTGGTAGCTCGTTGGGCTCATAACCCAAAGGTCGCGGGTTCAAATCCCGCCCCCGCAACCAATTCAAAGCCGCCGAAAGGCGGCTTTGAGTTCTTTCACCCACTGAAAACGGCTTGCGACAACATGACCGCGGTCTACCTGGCCGAGGCATATCAAACACTGTACAAAGAGGCGAACACCGTCTTCGACCGGGACGGAGCGAATCGCGCCTGAGTGATCGGTCGCATTGACGCTGAAGCAGCGCCAGGCGGTTCATTTTCGCGTGAACACGCGCAGCAGGCCGCTCTCGAATACCGGATCGCTCTGAAACCACTTTGAACCAAACGCATCAAACCAGGGAACACGCCCCCATACTATCAGCACGTCGGTTTCGTCGAGACCGGCCGAGACTGCGCTCTCGAATCTGCGCGGGTCCTTCGCCGCGAATTGCTCGGCCTCGCCGGAAATGAACAGCTCGTTGAGAAGGAGGATTCGCGCGGTAGCGGTCTCCGCCGTCCCGTCCCGAAACGTTATCGGGAAGTAGTAGTAGTTCGGCTCATAGTTGTTCCAAACGATGTTTGACGCGTCAACTCCAAGCTGATTGGCGATGTTTGGAAGAGGATTGATCAGGTACTGCGTACGCGGGTCGGCGAGGACCAGGCCCACCCTTTTTCGCGTACCAACGTGAGGCGCGGCTGCCATCACTTGGCCCGCGATCCGATTCGAGATCAGCGCATAGTCCCACACGAACGCAGCTTGAAGAGCCACCCCGACAAACAGGCACACCCGGCACGCTCGCGACAAATAATGTCCGGCGTCAACGCGGACTACCGACATCACCGTCATTACCGAAAACAACATCACGCGTTCGCGCAGGAGCGATCCTTCCGCGATGCTGCTTGGTCCGAACAACCCTACGACTGCGAGCACGAGTATCAAGACCATCCAGCCGCGATTGTAACTCCTTCGAAGTCCGCCGAGTCCGCCCCGGTGCCTTATCGCAGCGGCGATCAGTAGCATCAGCCCGACCGCCGCCCAGAGGCTTGGACCGAGCACCGCATAACTGCTCGACGGTTCGCTGACAAACGGACAATCCGTGGCAATCGACAGAAGACCGCCGGCTCTGGTCTTGAATGAAAACGAGATGAAGTCGGGTGATTGGATGTACTGGAGCCATTCATCCGCCGAGCCCGCGCCGGTGAGACCATCCCAAGTTGCCCCCTTTCCCGACTGACGCGCCGACGCGCCGAAGCCCAGAATGAACAACAAGACAGGCGCGAGACTGGCTGTGCTCCAGGTCAGCCGCTTCCTCCAATCCGCAGTCGGCGTCGCGACCGCTAGTATTCCGATTCCCACCACGGTGAACGCGGCCCCGATAATATGAAAGAAGTACCCAGCGACAAGCAGCGCCGCAAGCAGCGCGGCTCGCAGAACATTCAGTTCGTCGCGCCACTTCCACCAGAGTCCCAGCCCAAGCGGAAAAACGCACGCGCCCAAGAGAAACGAATTCAGTCCCAAGAGCCAGAGACGCGTCCCGGCTAGTAACACAACGAGTGGGAGTATCACCTCGATGCCGGTCCATCCTGTCAGTCTCCGCCGAAGCCAGAACAGCGACGCAACGATCCCCAGAAGCGAGAACGTCATCATCAGGCGATCCGCGGTCCGAGCGGGAAAGATGGCCAGAAGCAGCGTAAGGAGTTTGTGCCCGCCCAAGTATGGGACTACGCTGCCCCGCTCGGCATACGCGGTCGCCAGGAAATCGTTGCCCTTCGACACTTCGCGGAGAACATACGTGTTGTAAACGCTGAGCGGCCCGTCTTGGGTCACGAACCAGGGAACAACCCAGACCGCCAACAGGAATGGGAATAGCAGGACACCGCAGATGAGCAAGCTCCGACGACGACTTCTTTGATCGTTGTTTGGTGATTCAGTGCGAGTGGAACCCATGTTGTAGATTGCCTGACCGTCACTCAGTCGCGAACCGAAACCTCGCCGGCAAGACAATCGGCGACGGAATTCCTCACGCGGTGTCTCTCTTGAACGTCGGTGGTGATGCTGCGACTCAAGCCTAGTTACTACGCGCCGCTGCTCAGGCTTGTCAAGTGTCGGGAATTCGCCCTGCCAACCTTCGAGGCTCTCGCGGACGGGTGGTTACTCCGATTGATAATTGCCGGTCTAGGAGGCTGTCGGAATAAGGAGGCGCCTCTTCGTAGTAACGAATTCATTCGTTCTGTTTGTTGAGAAATGCGTGTCTCGCCGACGTAGTAACGAATGAATTCGTTACTACGAGGGATTATTCCGACAGCCTCCTAGGCGGAGCCCTATCACAGAGGTCCAATGCAGTAACGCTGCTTGCTCCCGAGAGTGGGTTGTAGGCTAACGTGCCGTTGACGAGCAACGAGTCTCCGGGGAGGTACGACGGGCGAAGGAGATCGATGCCTCCCGCGGCCTCGGACTTTGTGGGAAACTACGTGATGAGCCGTGGGGATCGAATCCCGGCGGCTACGGGTGTTCATTGTCGAGGTGAGGGAACCTCTAACGAATTTTCCGAACTCCGTGCTGGCTGGATCTATGAAGAAAAAACTGGCTCCCAAACGCAAGTCCGAACTATGCCTTCAGTGCGGCAAATGCTGCATGTCGATGACCTTCTTCGGCGGCGAGGTCGACGACGAGGCGCGCGATGAAATCCGCTGGATGGAACTCCACGGCCTCAAGATCGATTACGTCGAGAAGCGAGCCGGCAGGTCAACGCTCACAGAATACTACTTCACCATCCCGCAGCGTTGCGGCGCGCTTCAAGACATCACGACCGCCGCCGGAGTGACTCACTACGTCTGCGGAGTGTACGAGACCCGGCCGCAGATGTGCCGCGATTACGATGGCTCGATCGAAGGTCCGCTGGGCGTCGCGGATTGCCTGTGGCGTTCGGAGATGAACCACTCAGCGGCTTCAGCCAAGGGCCTTGTGCAGCTACAGCCCCCATCCCGCTAGAAGCTGCGAGATGCATACTGATGCATTGCGATCATTGTAGGACCGCGACGCGCAGGTTATTTCGGCTATTGCAGAGCGCGGCGATCTTATTCGCCCGGCGTCAGCTCCCATCGCCTTCTCGCCAGCCGCTTGCCAACGTCCCGCTTCGCGCTTCGTCTTTCTAACGCCATTGGCGAAGGGAGGGGCCGCTGCTCTTGTTAGCGCGCGGCCCCTCCTGATCATGCATGGGCGTTGTGAATCTTGATTGGGAAGGTCAGTCGGCCAGTCCAGTGTGGACCGTCTTCGCTGACGATCGTCTTATCCCACACCTCCAGCACGATGTCGTAAGGGCAGCTCTCACTCGGAGCCAATCTCTGATCGGCGGGCACCGCC
>Ga0209640_10005695_pt1 | contig 10887 bp, 12 predicted proteins | sample RifCSP10_1_FD_184018 | JGI IMG/M metagenome (GOLD analysis project Ga0209640, IMG submission 184018) | Soil microbial communities from Rifle, Colorado - Rifle CSP2_sed 10_1 (SPAdes) (version 2) | ecosystem: Environmental > Terrestrial > Deep subsurface > Rock core/Sediment | place: Rifle...
CCGTGTTCATCCGTGTTCATCTGTGGTTTCAAGGTAATAGTTACGCTTTCAGCGCGGCGGCCATGGTGGCCAGCTTGCCGCGCACGGAGGCATCGATCACTTCGTCGCCGACGGCGACGCGTACGCCGCCGATCAATTCCGGATCGACACTGACGGTTGCTTCGAGCTTGCACTTGAAGCGCGGCTCGAGTTCGGCGATCAATTTTTTCAGCGCCGTGTCTTCCAGCGGAAACGCCGAGGTTACTTGCGCTTGCTTCACGCCGTCGTGCGCGTTTTTCAGGCGCACGAACAATTCATGTATCTGCGGCAACACCGGCAGGCGCTCGTTGTCGACCAACACGTGCACGAAATTCTTCGCTTGATCCGCGAGCTTGCCGGATACGTCGATGAACAACTGCGCCAGCTGTTCGGCGGAGAACTTGGGATTGCCGATGCACTGCTGCATCTGCGGGTCATTCGCGACTTGCGCCATGCGCGCGAGCGCTTGTTCCCACGGTTCCAGACTGCCGCCGGCGCGCGCCAGCTCGAAGGCGGCTTCCGCGTACGGGCGTGCCAGGGTTAGATTTTCCGCCATTTAAGGTCTCCCTACTCCGCTTCGCTCCGTTCGTCCGGCCATGAGATAACGTCTCCCTACTTCGCTGCGCTTTGTTCGTCCGGCCATAAGGTAAGGTCTCCCTACTCCGCTTCGCTCCGTTCGTCCGTTCATTATATTTAGCGCAGTTCCTGCTTTAGCGTGGACAGCAATTCCGCGTGCACCTTGGCGTTGATCTCGCGACGCAAAATGCGCTCGGCACCGGCCACGGCGAGTTCGGCGACACGCTCGCGCAATTCTTCCTTGGCGCGCTGCGCGGCGACGCCGGCCTCGGCTTCCGCCGCTAGCCGCGCTTGCGCGATGATGCGCCCGCTTTCTTGGCGTGCATCGTCGACGAGTTGGGCCGCCTGCTTTTCCGCCGCCGTGCGCATCTCCGCGTTCGATTCGCGCGCGTGGCGCACCTCGTCGAGGGCTTTCTTCCGCGCCACCTCGAGTTCCTGTCGTCCGCGTTCGCCGGCCGCGAGTCCGTCGGCGATACGCTGCTGGCGCTCCTCGACCACGCGCATCAGCGGCGGCCACACGAACCGCACCGTAAACCAGATGAAGATCGCGAAGGTGGCCGCTTGTGCTACCAGCGTAAAATTAATATTCATAGAGCCCCCTGCCGGGCAGATTTTTGTGGGCGGCGATTACTGCACCACTGCCAGCAGCGGATTACCGAAGGCGAACAGCATCGCCAGACCGACGCCGATGATGAACGAGGCGTCAATCAAGCCGAGCAGCAGGAACACCTTCGCCTGCAAGGTCGGCACCATTTCCGGCTGACGTGCGGCGCCCTCGAGGAAGCGGCTACACATGATGCCGACACCGATACAAGCGCCGGCCGCGCCGAGACCGATGATGAGGCCGATACCGATACTGGTGTACGCCTGAATCATTGCCAATAACTGCATTTTTTCCATTGTGCTTTCCTTCTTTGACGAGTCGTGATGAAACGGGAATCAGTGGCTCTCGTGTGCCATGGCGATATACACCACGGTCAGCATCATGAAGATGTAGGCTTGCAGGCCCACGATCAGAATATGAAAGATCGCCCAACCGACGCCGAGTATGGCGCCGAACACCGTGCCGACGACGCCGGTTGCGGCCCAGAGGCCAAGTAACAAAAAGATAATCTCACCGGCGTACATGTTGCCGAATAGTCGCAACGAATGCGACAAGGGCTTGGAGATGTACTCGACGAGATTGAACAAAAGGTTAAACAGCAGCAGCAACGGCGACAACCAAAGCGGCTTGACGCCGAAGGGCGAGCAGAATAGTTCATGCATGAAACCGCCGACGCCTTTAACCTTGAAGCTGAAGAAAATCATCAGCACCCAAACCGAGAGCGACAACGCGAACGTGGTGTTGACGTCGGCGGTCGGCACTGGGCGCCAGGCATGCAAGCCGAGCAGGCGCTCGAAGAACAAAGTCACGACCCAATCGACCGGCAGAAAATCCATCGCGTTCATCAGCAACACCCACACGAACACGGTGAGCGCGGTCGGCGCGACAAAAGCTTTACGGTCGCCGTGGAAGATCCCCTTAACCTGGTCGTCGACGAACTCGATCGCTAGTTCGACAAACGCTTGGCGTTTGCCGGGCACGCCGGCGGTGGCGCTGCGCACCACCCACCAAAGGAAACCGATGCCGAGCACGCCGAGTACCGCCGCGGTAATCACGGTATCGACATGTATGGTCCAGAACGAACCCTGACCGGCCGAGGCGGTCAAGTTCGTCAGGTGGTGGCCGATATAACCGGTAGGAGTGAGTGTGGATTCGGAAGCCATTCGTCTAGCGGGCCGTAGCTATTTCTCGCGCACAAAAAGCGTCAGGGAAAAAATTATCACGGTCAGGGCGAATGTCGCGAAAAACGCCACGGTCACGATTTGGGTGTACCACGACAATATCAGCCATAACAAAACGATAATTGAAACAATCTTGGCGCCTTCCGCGCGCAGCGCAGCAAGGAGCACGCTTTCGGCGGACCGAACTTTTTCACCGCGGGTCAGCACGATAAATACCAGACCCGCTACTACGCTGACCGCGCCACCGAGCACCGCCGAGATCGCGCCATGCAAGCCGGCGAGATAGGCGGCCACCAACGCGAACACTACGGTGACTAACGCCTGCCAGCGCAGCACGACGCGCACCGGTCGGCTCGGCAAGACAGTGCGATGCCGCTGGCCGCTGTGCCGGCCAGTTGCGTCGCCAATATCGCTGGATGATGTCGAGCCCGCCATGAGTTTCTTAAGTCGTCAGAACCGCAAACTACGCTGCGCAAGAATTCGTCGGCCCGGCCGCAACCCCGCCGCCCCGGCCTAGTACCACTCTAGACGACATCGCGCGCGGCGCGACACGCCCGTTCCGCCCGGTTGAGATCGCTTCCAGTATCGCGCCATCCGCTGGCGCACTGCCGTTGCGAGAAACAAAAGACCGCACGGCGCACGGTGTTCGCGGTGCGCACAGTCACGACAGCCCTATGGGAAACACACTTTTTTGCGGCGCGCAGTATAAAATATCCGTCGCTGCGGAATCAATGCGAACGGACCGAAATCGGCGGAATTCCAACCGCGGCGGTGCTTACAGCAATGGGTCGATGATGGCAGCCGCGGTCGCGATGCCCTCGGGCGTTACCGGTGCCGGTCGTGGCAGCTGCCATACTCGATCGAGCTCGTCCCGCACTGACCCATCGCGCAGCGCCGCCAGGGATAAAGGCCGCACCAGCCCGTTGGCGGACATCCACTCAAGCAAACACGGCTCTTCCGGCCAGTCCGGGCGGGGAACATAAAGCGTCGGGATGCCATTGCACGCCGCCTCGGTGAAACTCCCATAACCGGCCTTGGTAATGAACGCGTCGGAACTGGCCAACAGATCCGTAAACGAGAATGGCAGATCCTCTTGTGCCGTCATATCCGCCCGCCGCGGACAGATCGCTTTCGGGACCAGCCAGTGCATTTTCCGGTCATGCGGCCAATTCCCGAGATCGAGCGCATGGTCGATTCCGCCCAGGGATAGGCTAACGAGGCGGGTCGTCGTGGCAAGACCGAGGTGTGCGCGCAAAACCCGCGGATCGGCCGTGCTGCGCTTGGCGACCATGCCGATGGGCCGGTACCCGGGCAAATCATCGAGCGGCATGCGCGGCTCAAGCGCGAGGGTCAGGCCGGCGCTCGCGTAACCCGCGTGCATCTGCGCCAGCACCCCGGCGGCCTCGGGACGCGCGCTAAAGTAATGGGCATAAATCTGCGCCCAGGTAAACGAGCACAAGGTAATGGCGGGAATGCCCGCGGCGCGGGCAGCGGCAGGTACTAGATAGGAAATGTTGGCGATTACGAGGTCGGGCTTGAGACGCCGCAAAGCGCTGGCTTCGGCCTCGACCTGTCTATCCCAGTCCGTGTGCAGCCGCGCATAGCGCTCGGCAGTGGCGTCGAAGGCGATCGCCAGCGCCGATTCCATCGCGAGCCCGAAGTCGCCCGGCGCCGGCACGATGTCGAACGCGCCCTGGAATCGCGTCGCGAGAAACGGCCGTGGCAAATCGGTGCGTAGCGTTAGGCGCAGGTCGGGTCGATCGCGGCGCAACCTGTTAACAATCGGCGCCGTTTGCGCGGCATGTCCGTAACCGTGAGAAGTAAGGGCGACGAGCAGGTGTGCCATCAACCGACCCGAAGCCGTAGCGGCACGGGGGTGCTGCGATCAGCGCGAGCTGGAGGCGGCGGGAGCTTGGGTTGGGGTTTGCGCCCGTTGTAAATCGCTCGGGCTCATTTGCCCCTTGAGCGAGTCGCGGCGCTGGGCCGCCGCGGCGTTGCCTTGGTCGGCGGCGCGGCTGTACCAGGTATAGGCGGCAATTGTGTGGTCGGGGAAACGGTAGCCGAACTCATACAAAATCCCGAGTTCGTATTGGGCATCGGCCTGGCCGCGTTCGGCGGCGGCGCGCAGCGCCGTGAGGCTCGGGCTATCCTCTTGCGCTACCCCGATCGGGGCGACGCTCAGCAGGATTAGGAACAGTAGGCTTTTGATTTGGCGCAGTGGCATGGTTCCTCCTCTATATAGTCGCCCCGGCGCACACCTGCCAGTCAGCGTATCCGGCGCAAAATGCCGTCCAGCTCATCCAGACTCTGGTAAAAAACCGTGACCTGGCCTTTCCCGCCGCGGCCGTGGCGGATTCGTACTTTGGCGCCTAGCTTCTCGGCCAGCTTTTGTTGCAAGGCGCGGATATCCGGGTCCGCCGTGCGTTTGGTCTTGCGCCCGCTGGGGCGCTCGAGCAGGCGCCGCACCATTTCTTCGGTCTCGCGCACGGACAGCCGGCGCTCGACCACGTCCCGTGCCGCCTGGATTTGGCGCGCGCCGTCGAGACCGAGCAGCGCCCGCGCGTGGCCCATGTCCATGCGGCCGCTCTCGAGCAGCTCGCGCAGCTCACCGTTGAGGGACAAGAGCCGCAACAGATTGGTCACGGCCGCGCGCGAACGCCCGACCGCGTCCGCCACGCGCTGGTGGGTCATGCCGAATTCGTCAATCAGACGTTGCAGTGCGCCGGCTTCTTCGACCGGATTCAAGTTCTCGCGTTGAATATTTTCAATCAGCGCGATCGCGATCGCGGCCTCGTCGGGCACGCGCCGCACCACCGCCGGTATCGTCGTGAGCCCCGCGATCTGCGCCGCGCGCCAGCGCCGTTCGCCGGCGACGATCTCATAGTTGCCGGCGGTGAGCGCGCGCACCACGATCGGCTGAACCACGCCCTGCGACTTGATCGACGCCGCCAATTCCTCGAGCGCGTGTTTGTCCATGTGTGTGCGCGGCTGATACTTGCCGCGTTGCAACACCTCGAGCGGTAACTGTTTGAACTCTTCTTTTTCGCCGTCGCGGTTAAAGTCGACCCCGAGCAGCGCATCGAGTCCGCGTCCGAGACGCGGCTTTTTGGTAATCACGCCGCTTCCTCCTGGCGCCGGAGGATTTCCCCGGCGAGTGCTAAGTAGGCCTGCGCGCCTTTGGACTGCAGGTCGTAAGCGATCACCGCCTTGCCGTAGCTCGGCGCTTCCGCGAGACGCACGTTGCGCGGAATGATGGTGCGATAGAGCTTGTCGCCAAAATGCTGTTTCAATTGCGCCGACACTTCGTTGTCCAAGCGGTTACGCGGATCGTACATGGTGCGCAACAATCCTTCGATCTCGAGCATCGGGTTTAGGCTTTCGCGAATCCGGCGGATGGTGCTCACCAACGCCGTCAGACCTTCGAGCGCATAGTATTCGCACTGCATCGGGATGATCACCGCATCGGCCGCCACCAAGGCGTTGATCGTGAGCAGGTTCAGCGCCGGCGGACAATCGATCAGGATGTAATCGTAGTAATCGCGCACCGAGGCCAGCGCGTTGCGCAGGCGCCGTTCGCGATCGTCGAGTTCGATCAGCTCGATCTCGGCGCCGGAGAGATTCGCATTCGACGGCACCAGGTCATAGCCGCTCTCGACCGGCACGGCCGCGGTCTCGATCGCGTCGCCGCCGATGAGAACGGAGTAGGTACTGGCGGTGACGCTTTCTTTGTTGACGCCGCTGCCCATGGTGGCGTTGCCTTGCGGGTCGAGATCGACCAGCAGGACACGCCGGCGCGTTTTGGCGAACGATGCCGCGAGATTGATACTCGTCGTGGTCTTGCCGACCCCGCCCTTTTGGTTCGTGATCGCGAGGACTTTGCCGTTCACTTGTGTTGCTCGTTGCCGCCGGCCGGCTCGAGAATGACCAGATGCCGCGCCGCCTCCAGTCCCGGCACCGTGAGGCGCACCACGTCGCGCACCCGAAACCCGGCGTCCACGGCGGCGATCTCCGTTTCGGGATATACGCCCTTCATGGCGAGAATCGCGCCATCGGCCGCGCACAGGTGTCGACAGCCGTTGAGCATATCAGGAATGGCCGTCAGCGCACGAGCGATCACGGTTTGGAATGGCAGTGGCGGTTGAAATTGTTCGGCCGCGGTGTGGACCGTGTCGGCGTTCTTCACGCCCAGTTCATGGATCGCCTGACGCACGAAGCGCAGCTTCTTGGCATTGCGATCGATCAGTATGAACTCGCAATCCGGCCGCGCCAGCGCGAGCGGAATGCCAGGCAGTCCGGCGCCGGTGCCGACATCGAGCACCCGCGGACCGCGTAGGTAGGGCAGCACCGACAGGCTGTCGAGCAGGTGGCGTGGGAGCATCTCCTCGATGTCGCGCACCGCCGTGAGGTTGTAGGCGCGGTTCCAACGTTCGAGCAGAGCGAGAAACTGTAACAGCTTCGCACGCACGTCGGCGTGCAGTTCGACGTGTAGCCCGCGCAGACCTTGTTGCAGTTTTTTTTCGAGACTCATCGACGCCGACCGAGCCACGGTTCGCTAGGCAAAATAGTTTGCGCGCGGTCCTACGAAAGTAGCCGCGCGCCTGCGGCGGCGATCACGCGCGCTTGCGCTTGAGATGAATCAATAGCAGCGAGATCGCGGCCGGCGTGATGCCGGGCATACGCGCCGCTTGCCCCAGGGTTCCCGGTCGATGCGCCACCAATTTCTGGCGCACCTCAACCGACAATCCGTGGACGTTGTGGTAATCGAGGTCCTCGGGCAATTTCGCTTCCTCGTGACGACGCTGCTGCTCGATCTCATCGCGACTGCGCGCGATATAGCCGGCGTACTTGGCTTGAATCTCGACTTGCTGCGCGACCTCGCGATCCGCGACCGCTGCGCCCGCGCCCGGTAGCCGCATGAGCGCGGCGTAGTTCACCTCGGGTCGCACCAACAATTCCGCGAGCGTCGCGTCACGTGTAAGCGCTGCGCCGAGCACAGCTTCGGCGTCGGCATCCGGCAGGCGGGCGGGGTGCAGGCGCGTCGTTGCAAGGCGTGTCTGCTCGCGCTCGATCGCGTCGCGCTTTTCGCCGAAACGCTGCCAGCGTGGATCGTCGACTAAACCGAGATCGCGACCGACCTCGGTCAAACGCAGATCGGCATTGTCCTCGCGCAACAATAAGCGGTATTCGGCGCGCGAGGTGAACATGCGATACGGTTCGCTGGTGCCGCGCGTGGTCAGGTCATCGATCAAGACGCCGATGTAGGCTTGATCGCGCCGCGGCCACCATGGTTCTTGCGCACGCGTCTGGCGCGCCGCATTGAGTCCGGCGATCAAGCCTTGCGCGGCCGCCTCTTCGTAGCCGGTGGTGCCGTTGATTTGCCCGGCGAAAAATAATCCTGCGATCGCCTTGGTTTCGAGACTTTGTTTCAGATCGCGCGGGTCGAAGTAATCGTACTCGATGGCATAGCCGGGGCGAATTAACGTCGCACGCTCGAAGCCCTTGATCGTACGCACCAGCTCCCATTGCACGTCGAACGGCAGGCTCGTGGAAATGCCGTTCGGGTAGACCTCGTAGGTATCGAGCCCCTCGGGCTCGACAAAAATTTGATGCGAATTCTTCGTCGCGAAGCGCACGACCTTGTCTTCCACCGACGGGCAGTAGCGCGGGCCCACACCTTCGATCTTGCCGGTGTACATCGGCGAGCGATCGAGCGCGCCGCGAATGATGTCGTGCGTGCGTTCGTTGGTGTGGGTGATGTGGCAGGCGACTTGGCGCGGGTGTTCGGCGGCCGAACCCATGAACGAAAACACCGGCGCCGGATCGTCGCCGGGTTGTGCGTCCATCACGGAATAATCGATGCTGCGCCCGTCCAAGCGCGGCGGCGTGCCGGTCTTGAGCCGGCCGACGCGTAGATCGAGATCGCGCAACCGCGCGGCGAGCGCGTTCGCCGGCGGATCGCCGGCGCGGCCGCCCTGATAGTTCGCGAGCCCGACGTGAATACGGCCGCCGAGAAACGTTCCGGTGGTGAGCACCACGGCAGCGGCATCGAAGCGCAAACCCATTTGCGTGACGACGCCGCGCACTCGACCGTCTTCGACGACCAAGTCATCGACCGATTGCTGAAATAAGGTGAGATGAGGTTCGGCCTCGAGCAGGCGGCGCACCGCGGCTTTGTACAGCACGCGGTCGGCCTGGGCGCGGGTCGCGCGCACCGCCGGACCCTTGCGCGCGTTCAGAATGCGAAATTGAATCCCGGCGCGATCGGTGGCGCGCGCCATGACGCCGCCGAGGGCGTCGATTTCTTTTACCAAATGTCCCTTGCCGATGCCGCCGATGGCGGGGTTGCAGGACATCTGTCCGATAGTCTCGATGCTTTGGGTCAGCAGCAGGGTGCGTGCGCCCATGCGCGCGGCCGCGGCCGCGGCTTCGGTGCCGGCGTGGCCGCCGCCGATCACGATGACATCGTAAGTTTCCGGGTGTCGCATGGGTTGGTGCCGATAAGGCGCGGCATCTTAGCACCGACCGCGGTCGGCGCCGAAATCGCTAGTTCGGGCGGAAGTTGAAAATGGTCCAGTAGTAGCCGAGTTCGCCGACGACCTTGCGGAATTTGTCGAAATCGATCGGCTTGGCGATATAGCTATTGGCGTAATGGCGGTAGGCCGCATGCACGTCGCGCTGGTCGGTGGAGCTGGTCAGCACCACCACCGGAATTTCGCGCAAGCGCTCGTCTTCCTTGACCTGCTTCAAGACCTCGATCCCGTCGACTTTCGGCAGCTTCAGATCGAGCAACACCATGTCCGGGCGTGGGTGTCTGTCGGCGTCGCTGAAGTTGCCGCGCTGATAAAGATAATCGAGCGCCTCTTCACCGTCACTGACGCAGTTCACATGATTCGCGATCCGATCCTCTTCGAACGCGCGCATGATGAGCTTGGTATGCGCGTCGTTATCTTCGACTAAAAGAATGCGAATCGGGCGGGCGGGGTCGCGGCGGGTGGGTTTGGTCGGCATCAGCTAACCCTCTTCCTGTGTTGCGGCATCCAATCCGGAAGGATGAACTGCGACAGGAACGATAACCGAATCCGGCAACGATATCCAGAACGTGCTGCCACGACCCGGCTCGGATTCAACCGTCATGCGTCCGCCATGCGCTTCAATTACGCGCCTGCTGATCGCCAGCCCAACGCCGGTACCCTCGGTGCGCGTGTCGAGTCGCTGGAACAACCCGAATACCCGATCCTGATATTTCGGATCAATGCCCACACCGTTGTCGCGCACATAAAGCCGCAGCGTCGCGCGCTCGAGCTGCCAGCCGATGTCGATACGCAGTGGCGCGTCGGCACGTCGATACTTGATCGCGTTGTCGATGAGATTGGTGTAGACCCGCTGAATTCCGTCGTGGTCGACCAGCACCGTCGGCAGGTCTTGCGCCACCACGACTTCGGCGGCCGTCGACGCGACTCGCTCGCGCATCGGCGCGAGCACATCGGCGACGAGATCGCCTAAGCGCACCGGGCGCCGAGTGGCGATCGCGTGTCCGGCGCGCGATAGCTCCAGCACGTCTTCGATATGCTGCTTCAGCAATTCCACGGCTTTGTGAATCTCCCTGATCGAATCCTGCGCGCGCGCCATTTTGCCGTTGCCGATGTCGCGGCCGAGCATGCCGGCAAAGCCGCCGATGGTAATGAGCGGGTTCTTTAAATCGTGCGATATCGTATAGACGAAGTTTTCCATCTCGGTATTGCGTGTCTGCAATTCGCCGAGCAAGCGCTCGCGCTCGGCCTCGGCCAGGCGCCGATCGGTGATGTCGATTCCGGCGGCGATAACGAACTGCACCGCGCCACCCCAATCGGAGAGAATCGTGTTCGACCAGGCGATGTAGCGCTGCGCGCCGGCGCGCGTCAGCCAATCGTTCTCATAGCGATTCGACGCCTGGCCCGCCGTCAGATTGGCGAACACCTGCTTCACGGCATCGACCTGTTCCGCCGGAATCAGAAAATCCCAGATGTACCGCCCCTCGACTTCGCCGAACGCGTACCCGGTCAGCCGTTCGCAGGCGCGATTGAAACGCACGATCCGGCCCTGGCGGTCGTACACCACAACCAGGGACGCCACCGTCTCCAATACCGCGCTGCTGAAATCGCGCTCGCTGCGCAGCGCCTGCTCGGCGTCGCGGCGCGCGGTGATATCGACCGCCACACCGAGCGCACCGATTTGCCGGCCGCGCGCGTCGTGCGCCGGTGCGTAGTGCACCTCGAACCAAAATTGGGCGAGGTTGACCTCAGCGCTAAAACTTTCGCCGGCCAGCGCGCGCCGCGCCTGCGCCATCACTTGCGGATAGTCGCGGTAGACATCGAACAACGATTTACCGACGACCTCGCCGGGGATGAGCCCGAGTTGCTCCAGGCCCTTGCCTTCAGACAGCGTGAACATACCGTCGCGATCGATGGACCACAGCACCACCGGCGCACTGGTGACCACCGATTCCAATCGGCGTCGGCTCTCGTCGAT
>Ga0209640_10005696_pt1 | contig 10886 bp, 9 predicted proteins | sample RifCSP10_1_FD_184018 | JGI IMG/M metagenome (GOLD analysis project Ga0209640, IMG submission 184018) | Soil microbial communities from Rifle, Colorado - Rifle CSP2_sed 10_1 (SPAdes) (version 2) | ecosystem: Environmental > Terrestrial > Deep subsurface > Rock core/Sediment | place: Rifle...
CAGAGGCTCCTGACGCGCCGCCCGCCGAAGACGAGGCGCCGGCGCCCGGGCCGCCGGCCGAGCCCGGCGAGGTCGTGTTCAGCACCCCGACCGACGGCGAGCGCGACATTCCGGTTACGGGCACCGTGCGCCTTCAGTTCTCGCGCGGCCTGGATCCGGCATCGCTGGCCGACCGCATCCGCGTCGGCTACGTCGGCGGGCCTCCGGCGGGGACTCCGCAATCGGCGCCCGAATTCACCTACGTATACGACGCGGGGACGCGGGCGGTTGAAATCCGCTTTACGCGGCCGCTCGAACCCTTCCGCACGATTGCCGTGGAGCTGCTCGACGGCATCCGGACGTTTGATGGCGCGCCGGTGCGCCCCTGGATGCTCACGTTCTCGGTGGGAAGCTAGTGGAATTTACGAATCTACGAATTTATGAATTGACGGATTTCAATTGATGCGTTGCGAAATTCGTCAATTCGTAAATCCGTCACTCGTCAATTCCAAAGGGTTCCCTGCTCGCGCAGCCTGATCACGTCCCGCCGCACGTGTTCGATAAGCCGGTCGCGGTCGTCGAGCGTCAAGCCGGCGGTGGGGATGGGAGCACCGATCCGCACGGTGACCCGCACCGGCCGGACCCACGCGCTGCCCTTCCGCATCGCCGCGCGCCCCCCCTGCACGGCCACCGGGACGATCGGCGCCTGCGCCTGGATAGCCATGATGAAGCCCCCCTTCTTGAACGGCAGGAGGTCTCCGGTCCGGCTGCGGGTCCCCTCGGGAAAGATCAGAAACGAATTGCCCGATCGGAGCGATTCGGCGCCTCTGGCAATTGAGGCCATGGCCTTGTCGCGGTCGCGTCGCTCGATCGGCACGAACCCGCCTACGTCGAATGCGGTCCCCATGATGGGGAACTTGTGGAGCTCGGCCTTGTAGAGGATGTGCAGCTGCGAGTGCAGGACCTGAAAGAGCACGGGTGGGTCCACATTGCTCTCGTGGTTGGAACAGAAGACGACCGCCGCGCCCGGCACGTGCTCCAGGCCGGACACCCGGAAGCGAACACCGGCGAGCGCCAACCCCAGCCAGACGCCGCCGTGCCCGAGCGCGTAGAGGCCCCATTTCCACCGCAGCACGAGCGCGATGAACAGACCGAGCGGTCCGGCCACGGCAATGTAGGCCAGCAGGGCCACATACGTCACAAGCGAGCGAAGGGCGACGAGGAATTCGGACATTGATGGATTCGTCAATGTACAAAAAAACGCCCGGGGGACAAGCCCCCGGGCGGCGAAGAAGGCAAAGGCAAGTGGACTACGACGCGCGGGCGGCGCGCCGCGGCGCGGCGGCAATGACCGTCGCTTTGACCGGCTTGGCGACCCTGGCGCGGGTGGACGCGCGGGCCATGTTCCGCGCCTTCACGACGAAGCACCGTTCAAGCGCGCAGTCGACCTTTTCCTCGATTTCCGCGGCCTTTTCGCGCATCACTTCCGAGACTTCGGAGATGATGAGCGCCCGGGCGCGATCGAGCATCCGCTTCTCGCGGAACGACAGGCTCTTGGACTTGCTCAGAAACGTCAGGCTCTTGAGCACATCCGCCATGTCGTAGATCGAGCCGGTCCGCATCTTGTCGGAATTGTCCTTGAAGCGGCCTTTCCAGTTCTGGTGGTTGTCGATCTTGCCGTCGCTCAGCAGCGAAAAGAGACGCTCGACCTCCTCGTCGACGATGGCTTTGCGGAGACCGACGCCCTCGACGTTGGAGACCGGAACGAGCACCGTGGTGTCGTTCGCGACGATGCGCAGGTGAAAGAAGCCGCAGGTGGTACCGAGAATGGTCTTTTCTTCGATCCGTTCGACGATGCCGAGCCCGTGATTCGGGTAGATGACCTTGTCGCCGACGTGGAATGTCACGTTTCCCCCGTTGCAGGAAGGTGTTGGTAGGACCGGGTTTCGTGCCGGGAACAGCACCCACGAGTATAGCGCACAGTGGACGCGGATATCAATGAGAATTGGCCGAAAAACGGCCCTTTTGCGCACTTCACCCCAGCAAAATGACCGTTGCCCGCCCACCCGTATACCTCCAGTGCGGTCGAGCTGTGGCGGTAACTTCCAGAGATTCGGTGAGTTGTGGGGCCGCTGCACGAAATGGCCCAACCTTGAGTCGCTCCGTATAAGGGAGCCTCAAATCGCTACAATCGGCCGACGTGATCCCTGTCCTTCTTGCCGCCATCCTGGGGGTTGACCTGCCGTCGGCGCAGGCGCCGCGCGCGCCCTTTGTCGCCACGCCACCGGACGTCGTCAATCGGATGCTGGCGCTCGCGAAAGTGGGCCCGACCGATGTGGTGTACGACCTTGGCTGCGGCGACGGCCGCATCGTCATTGCGGCCGCCCGCGCGTTCGGCGCGCATGGCGTCGGCGTCGACATCGACCCGGTTCGGATCGCCGAGGCGCAGCAGAACGCCCGGCGCGCCGGCGTCGAGCACCTGGTGACCTTCAGACTGCAGGACGCCCTCGCGACCGACGTGTCCGAGGCCACGGTCGTGACCCTCTATCTCGTGTCCGCCCTCAATGTGAAACTCCGACCCATCCTGACGACGCAGTTGCGCCCGGGGGCGCGCATCGTCTCGCACAACTTCCCCATGGGCGACTGGGCACCGGACGTTGTCGACGTGTTCACGAGCGCCGACGGCCAGTCGCGGACGCTGTATCTGTGGAAGGCGGATGGGAAGGTACGACCGTGAGCCGGAGGCCTTCAGGTCTCCGCGAACGTGCGCACGCGTCACGCCCGGGCGACGGCCAGCTCGACGATCTCTTCGATGAGCTGATTGTAGGTGCGGCCCGACTTGCGCGCGGCCATGGCGAACTCGGCCCGCGAGGCGAGCCACGGGTTCGGGTTCACCTCGATCACCTGCACACGGCCGTCAGGCTGCAGCCGCATGTCGACGCGGCCGTAGTCACGGAGCTCCAGCGCCTGATACGCCGCGATCGCGGTCTGGTGGAGCAGCTGCGTCGTGTCCTCGGGCAGGTCGGTGGCCACCGCCGACTTGGTATCCCGGTAGGCCTTCGTCCCTTTGCCCCATTTCACTTCGGCCGCGGCAATCCGGGGCGTGCCTTCCGGGAGCTTCGACAAATCGAGCTCGATAATCGGCAGCGCCTCCGGCTTGTCGTTGCCGAGGACGCCGACGTACATCTCACGCCCCTCGACGTATTCCTCGATCAGCACCGGGGAATCGAAGTGCGTGTGGAGCCAGTCCATCCGCTCCATCAGCTCCCGGATCGAGTTGACGACGGCGCTGAACTCGATGCCGATCGACCCGTCCTCGCGTGCCGGCTTGACGATCACCGGAAACTGCAAGTCGTGGGAGAAGTCGAGCCTCCCGCGGAACGACTTGGCGAAAGTGGGCGTGCGGATGCCGTGGAACGCGAAAATCTTCTTCGCCACCGCCTTGTCCTGCGCCAGCATCAGCCCGTGCGTGCCGGAGCCGGTGTACTTCTTCCTCAGCAGATCGAGGAAGGCCGCGATCTTGAAGTCGGCCGTGTCGTCGTCGGCAAACGACTCGGCCAGGTTGAACACGAGGTCGCACTCGACACGCGACAGGCCGAGCAGGCTCTTCTGTGTGCCATCCAGCTCGTACGGCACTGGCTCGTGCCCCAGCTTGGTGAGCGCCTCGGCAACCTCCTCCTCGACCTCCTTCTTGTCGAGCGTACGGACGACCGGCGCCTTCTCGCCGGCAACCGGCTCCTCGCTGTCATCCACGAGGACGCGGTCGTAGAGCACGACGATCTTGAGCCTGCTCATGAGCCGTTCATGTTCATTATCTACGTTGGGAATCGCCCGCGCGTCAGAAAATTCATGGCGGTGCCAAGGGTGCGAGGTGCGATGGTGCGTCCGACGGTGCGAGGTGCGACGGTGGGTCCGAGGGTGCGACGGTGCGAAAGGAGGGGGAGTCGCGACCGCGAAATGGACTCAGTGATCTGCAATCACCAATCGCAAATCACGAATCGCCACTCACAAATCTCATGACGCGCACTCCCCGTCCATCACGACGGTTTCAAAGGCGGTCGTCTCGCCCAGATCGACCCAGTCGTCCGCCGTCGTGTCGTCCGAGCGGAGCTCCGCCAGATCCTTCAGGGCATCGGTCGCGATGGCGGCCGGCACGCGCCTGAAGAACCCTCCGAGCGACTCGCCCGGATTCCGCCGCTCCTGGTAGAGCGTGAGCAGCCGATCGATCGCGGTCGTGAGCCGGCGTACCGGGACCTTCGACACGACGCGCCCGAAGTGCGCGCCCGATTCTGTGCTGCCTCCGCCCACCAGGACGAAATACTGGGGAAGCGCCTTGTCGCCCACCTTGCGCACGCTGCCCTGGAACCCGATGGCCGCGATGTGGTGCTGGCCGCAGCCATTGGGGCAGCCGCTGATCTTGATGTCGCCGTCCTGCACGAGCGCCACGAACTCCGGATGGCTATCGAGATACTCTGTCAGCACGCGGCCAAGCCCCCGCGACTGCGTCACCGCAAGGCGGCAGCTCTCGGCGCCCGGACAGCTGGTGACGTCGGCCACGGTGTTGGCGCCCGCCGTGCCGACGCCGGCCGCCTGGAGCCGCCGATACAGCTCCTGGATCGCCCCCACCTTCACCCACCGGAACACGATGTTCTGCCCGATCGTGAGCCGGGCCGTGCCGTCGCTGTAGGCATCGGCGAGGTCCGCCAGCGCCTGCATCTGGCCCGCGGTGACGTCGCCCAGCACGAGGCGAACCGTCACGTGGACGTAGCCGGCCTGGCGCTGGAGTCCCACGTTGGTGTGCATCCAGGTGAGATACGCGTCGGAAAACGTCTGGAGCTTCACCGCGCCCGGCATGATGCCGGGGCCGTGCACGCCCACACTCGCCGCCGTCCGCTTGACCTCGTCAATCCCGGGCGCGGGCGCCGGCTCCCAGTCGGGCGCCTCTTCCACGTCCGCGGCCGCCGCCGCCGAGCTGAACGGCACGCCGCCCTCGGCGCGCACCTCCGCCAGCGCCTCGTCGAACTTGGCCCGCCATCCGTCCCATCCGAGCTGGCGGATCATGAACTTCATCCGGTTGCGCTGCCGGTGCTGGTAATCCCCGAAACGGTGGTAGACGCGGACGATCGCTTCGGCGATTTCCAGCATCCGATCGGCGGGCAGGAATTCGTACACCAGCCCGCCCGACGCCGGCAGAATCGACGTGCCGCCGCCGATCGTCACCCGGAATCCCCGCTGCCCGTCGACAATTCGCGCGTACCAGCCGATGTCGTGGATCGACGCCATCGCGTGATCGTGCGGGCATCCCTCGAAGGCGATCTTGAACTTGCGCGGGAGCGACCCGGCGAGCGGATGGCCGAGGAAATACCGCGTCATCGCTTCGGCGTACGGCGTGACATCGAAGACCTCGTCGTGGGCGACGGCCGCGTACGGGCAGGCCGTGATGTTGCGAATCGAGTTGCCGCACGCCTCCCGGGTGGTCAGGCCCTCGTCGGCCAGCTCGCGCATCGCCTGCTCGGCGTCCTTCAGCTGCACGAAGTGAAACTGCATGTTCTGGCGCGTGGTGATGTGGCCGAAGCCGCGCGAGTACCTCGCAGCCACATGACCGAGCGCGCGCAGTTGATCGCTCGTCACGATGCCCTGCGGAATCTTGATCCGCATCATCTGGACGCCGTCCTGGCGCTGCCCGTAGGTGCCCCGCAGCAGGCGGAACCGGCGCCACTCGTCGGCGGAGATGTCGCCGCGCTCGTACCGGCCCAGAACGTCGACGAACTCGTCGATGTCCCGCTCGTCGGCAAACGACAGTCGCCCACGCCCGAACGACCGCACGTCATCGATTACGGCCATAGCTCACCTCATTGCCGGATTCGTCCGGCTCGGACGGTCTGCTCGCAGACCGTCCCGGCGCAAGCACGTCACGCACCCGCACGACGTCCCCAATCACCAGCACGCCGGCCACACCGGCAGGCGGCTCCACCGTCCCAAGCTCGGCGAGCGGCCCGGTCCACGTCCACTCGTCCAGGGTCGACGCCGCGCACACAATGGCTGCCGGCGTGTCCGCCCTCCACCCGTGATCGATCAGTCGCGGCACGAGTCCGGACCGCTCCGACAGGCCCATCAGCACCACGAGCGAGATGGCGTTGGGCTGCACCGCCCGGATGCCGGCGTCGAAGGCCTCGACGGCGTGCCCGGACACCACGAGGAATCCGGATGCGATCCCACGGTGCGTCACCGGGATGCCGGCCAGCGCGGGCGCCGCGGTCGCCGACGTGACACCCGGCACCACCTCGAACGGAATTCCCGCCATCGCCAGCGCCAGGGCCTCCTCGGCGCCCCGCCCGAACACGAACGGATCGCCCCCCTTGAGGCGCACGACGCGCTTGCCGGCGCGCGCGCCGTGAATCATCAGCCGATTGATCGTCTCCTGGCGGACGCTGCGCCGCCCCGCGCGCTTGCCGACACAAAAACACTGCGCTCTGGTAATCGCACGCAGGGCCCTGGCGTCGACGAGCGCGTCGTACAGGACCAAATCGGCCTCCTCGAGCCGGCGGACGGCTCGCACCGTCCACAGCTCGGGATCGCCCGGCCCCGCGCCCACGAGCGCCACACTACCGCGAACGTTCGGCATACAACCTGTTCAAGGTCTCGAGAAGCTGCGGTCGACGCCGCTCCATCGGGACGCCCTGTTCCTTCCACCCGCGGCGTGCCTCGTCGGCAGCCGACAGCCACTCATCCAGATTGCCGGGCAGCCACGCATCGAGCGCCTCGCGCAGCAGCCCCGCCAGCGCCGGTGCGCGGCCATCGGTCGAGATGGCCACTGTCACGCCCTGCCGGCGAACGACGCCGCCCAGATACGCCGTCGCATGCTCCGGATCGTCGACCGCATTCACAAAGACCCGGCGCGCCTCGGCGGCGGCGCGCACGCGCGTGTTCACCTCTTTCGGCGCCGCCGCGACCACCCACCAGGCCCCGTCCAGGTCCGCGTCCTCGAACGGCCGCCGGACCACAATGACCCCCCGGCGCTCGATCTCCGGCACGACCTCGGGCGCCACGACGGTCACCTCCGCGCCCGCCTGAAGCAGCGCGTCGAGCTTGGCGGCAGCCACGGGACCCCCGCCCACCACGACGGCACGGCGCGACCGAAGACTCAGGAACGCTGGAAACATGCTCAAAAACAAAAAGCCCGGGACCTCGTGGTCCCGGGCTTTCGATCTCTTTCGTGTTGTCGGGCCGTCTTACGCGTGACCCGCACGGTCGAGCGAGAGCGCCGGGACCTCAAGGGTCCCCGTACAACAACAGGCGCACGCGCAACCGCACATATTCAGCACAGTTTTCGGATTGTATAGCGACTGCCGTAATCCGGTCAAATTTGGTCGGATTTCACACCCGCACTGCGGCGGCGGGCTGGACGCCCGGCTGCGAGCCCAGCGCACGCTCGAATTCGGCGAGACTACGCCCAATCCGTATCGGCTGCGCAACCCTGTCAAACATCACATCCGCCGTCTTAAAGCCGTTTCCGGTAATGCACACGACGACGGACTCGTTCGGCTTGATGACGCCGCGGTCGATCAGCGTGCGGGTGACGGCGAGCGTGGTCCCGCCCGCCGGCTCCGTGAAGATCCCCTCGGTCCGGGCGAGGAGGTCAACCGCGTCGAGAATCTCTTCGTCACTGGCCATGGCGCCGGTGGCTCCGGTTTCCTTGACGACCCTGACCACCTGGAAACCATCAGCCGGGTTGCCAATCGCGAGCGACTTGGCGATGGTGTCCGGCTTGACCGGCTCCGGAAACTCCAGGCCGGCCTCAATGGCCCTGACCACGGGCGCCGACCCGGCGGGCTGCGCCGCATGAATCTTCGGCAGCCGGCCGCTTACCAGTCCCACCTCGCGCAGCTCGCGGAAGCCCTTGAAGATGCGCGGCAGGAGCGTCCCCCCCGCGACGGGCGACACGACGTGGTCCGGGAAGCGCCATCCAAGCTGTTCGGCAATCTCGAAGCCCATCGTCTTGGCGCCTTCGGCGTAGTAGGCGCGAAGATTGATGTTCGCAAATCCCCAGCCGTAGCGGTCCGCGATCTGCGTGCACAGCCGATTCACGTCGTCGTAGTTGCCTTCGACCGCGATCACGTGCGGGTGGTAGATGGCCGCGCCAAGAATTTTGGCCGGCTCCAGATCGTGCGGAATAAAGACGTAGCACGACAGCCCGAGCCGTGCCGCGTGCGCGGCGACGCTGCCGGCGAGGTTGCCGGTCGAGGCACAGGCGAGCACCTGGAAGCCGAGCTCCACCGCGCGCGTGGCCGCGATCGACACGACACGGTCCTTGTACGAGAACGTGGGATGGTTGACCGAGTCGTCTTTGAGGTACAGCTCGGAGAGGCCGAGCTCGCGCGCGAGCCGGCCGGCCCGCACGAGCGGCGTGAAGCCGGAGTGGAAACCGGTGCGCGGCTCCTCCACCGGAAGCAGCTCGCGATAGCGCCACAGCGACTGCGGGCGCGACTCAATCAGACTGCGGCTGATCGCTCCGCGGACTGCGGCATAGTCGTAGGAGACTTCCAGCGGACCGAGGCACTCGGTACAGACCCACGAGGCTTCCGCCGGGTAGGTCGCGCCGCAAAGATGGCACGTCAGTCCGGCGACGAATTTCATAGGGCTCTCCCCTGCGCGGAGGCGACCGTCTCGCGCGCCGCCCCCGCCAACTGATGCACGCTGAGCGTGCGGACGGTCGCCGGACAGTTGGCGCGCTCGTAGGTCGTCGCCAGCAACTGCTCGAGACGGCTGAAGTCGCGTCGCGCCAGCACCGCCACGGATGGCCCGGCTCCAGACAGGAAGGATCCAAGGATCTCCGGATCGTCCAGGGCGAGCACGGTGGCAAGCTGGGGTACGAGCGCCGCGCGCGCCCGCTGGTGCCAGCGATCTCGAACGGCTTCCTTCAACCCGGTGTAGTCGCCGCTCTGCAGGGCGTGCACGAGCGCAAGCACGCGCTGCAGGTTGAAGACGGCGTCCTTCCGCGGCAGGGTCTCCGGCAGTGCCGCGCGCGCCTTCGAGGTGGGCAGTCCCACCGAGGGCGTCGCCACAATCAGGCGCAAATCCTCCGGCCAGTGCCATCGCAACACCAGCGGCTCCTCGCCCTCGCGCTCGACGACCGACGTCAGCCCGCCGTGCAGCGCGGCCGCCGCGTTATCGGCGTGCCCTTCGAGTGAGGCGGCCACGGCCAGCAACACGCCGTCCGGCAGGCCGGGTCCGCTTGGACCCGGCTGAGTGACCCGCTCGAACAACCGCAGTCCGGCCACGGCCGCCGCCGCGCTGCTGCCGAGGCCGGCCGTCATCGGAATGTCACTCTCGGCTTCGACAAACACAGAGGGCGCGCGCAGACCAGTCCAGCGCGCGATCGTCTCAAACGCCCGTTCGACGGCATTTCTGCCCCTGACAGGCGGGGTGCTCTTGACGACGGTCAGCCGGGCTCCCGCGTCGTCGCGCATATCAACGATGCGAAGCCGCAGATACAGCTGCACCGCGACTGCCAGCGTATCGAATCCGCCCCCGAGGTTGGCGACCGACGCCGGCACGATCACGTCCGCCGAGGAGGGGCTACCGCTCTTAAGTGACACGAATTACTGAAGATATCACGGCCGCTGGTCGTCGCCCAAGAGCATCGGCAGCGAGAGCGGCGGCTCGGCGTGGAAGTCGGAGCGGGAAATATCTTCGAGGGCGGCCGTCACGGCCGCCTCCTCGCACGCTTCGACCGTGATCACAAACGGCAGGGCGTCCTTCGGATAGCCCGGCTCCTGCAGCACCGCGTCGAGATTGATGCCCTGGCGGGCGAGCGCCGCGGCAATCGACGCCAGGATGCCCGGGCGGTCCCGCACCACAAATCGCAGGTAGTACGGACGTGCGGGCGGCGACGCCACGGCGCCAGCGGGCCATTCTTCACCCCGCTCGTGGGTGCGCTGGGTCAGCGACAGCAGGTCTGACACGACCGCCACGGCCGTGGCCGAGCCCCCCGCGCCAGCCCCGCTGAAGCTGTTTTCGCCCCCGTAATGGCCGGCAATCGTCACGACGTTGTTGGCGCCCATGTTCAGCCCGAACTGCGAGCCGCGCAGCACGAGCGCCGGACCGACGAAGGCGTGAAACCCGTCGCCTCTGGTCTCGACCATGGCGACCTGGCGGATCGTGCACCCGAGCCGGCGCGCGTAGCGGAAGTCGGCGGCGGAGATTGGCCGGATGGATTGCTTCGGAATGTCGGCGAGACGCAGATGCCGGCGAAACGCGATACCGGCCAGCACCACGAGCTTGGCACCGGCGTCGTCGCCGTCGATGTCGGCGCTCGGGTCGGCCTCCGCGTAGCCAAGCCGCCGGGCATCCTCGAGCACGAGGCTCATGGGCTCATCGCCCCCGGCCATCCGGCTCAACACGTAATTGGAGGTGCCGTTGAGGATGCCGGCGACGCGCGTGAGCCGGTCGCCTGCGAGCCCCTCGCGCACGCCATGAATCAGCGGCACGCCGCCGGCCACGGCCGCCTCGAAGCGAAGCTGCGTGCCGTGCATCGCGGCCAGGTGGAGCAGCTCCGGCGCGTGCAGGGCCAGGAGCATCTTGTTGGCGGTGACCACCGCCGCGCCCTGCGTCAGCGCGCGGCGAACCCAGCCGCCGGCGGGCTCGACGCCGCCAATCACTTCGACAACCGCCTCGGGCCTGGCGGCAAAGAGCTCGTCGATGTTCTCGGTCCACGTCACCGACGACGGCACCCAGGCGGCACGCTTGCGCGCGACGCCGCGATTGAAGATGTGCGTCAGCTGGACACGGTCCGCGAGCTCGGGCCGGTCGACCAGGATTCTGGCCACCGATTCGCCCACGGTACCGAAGCCGAGGAGCGCAACGCGCAGCGGTTTTCTGTTCATCCGAATCACTGTAGGGGCCGG
>Ga0209640_10005699_pt1 | contig 10884 bp, 8 predicted proteins | sample RifCSP10_1_FD_184018 | JGI IMG/M metagenome (GOLD analysis project Ga0209640, IMG submission 184018) | Soil microbial communities from Rifle, Colorado - Rifle CSP2_sed 10_1 (SPAdes) (version 2) | ecosystem: Environmental > Terrestrial > Deep subsurface > Rock core/Sediment | place: Rifle...
TCGCGGTGGGGGGCAAGTGGCCGGATGCGGACGTGTATGACAGCACCTGCGACCAGGTCTACAACCCGGCCTACAGTTACGCCAGCACCAACCAGGCGATCGAGGACACCTGGAACTGGCGGCTGACCCGGGGCGATCAGCTGCTGCGCACCTTTTATCGGGCGTACTACAGCCAATGCGAGGCTGTCGAACTGGAAGGCAATTGCATGGGCCAGGTCGAGTCGCGAGAGATGGCCTTTGACGCGTTGACCTGGGACGAGATCCTGTTTGCCTTCTACGATGATGCCGAGCTGAGCCCGGTCTGGAATCCTCCCGGTGGCTTTTCGCTGCGCTTTTATGGGAACGGCTACGGAGATCTGGACCGGGTGAAGATCCGCATTGATCCGCCCGTTCCGGCCGACGTTGGTGGGGAAGATTTCACATTGGAATGGTGGATGAAGGTCGTCCCCGGTGAGAACGACTCGCCTGACTGCGAACCCGGCGGGGACAACTGGTTCTACGGGAACACTGTTTTCGACCGCGACGTATTCGGCGAAGGTGACCTCGGAGATTACGGTGTTTCGCTCGCCGGCGGGGCAATTGCCTTCGGCGTAGGCCGTGGATCGGTGCGCCAAACGATCTGCGGGAAAACCGACCTGCAGGACAGCGCCTGGCACCACCTCGCGGTGACCCGCAGCCTGGCCGGCGACATGCTGATCTTCGTCGATGGGCAGCTCGACGCCTCAGGCAGCGGCCCGGCGGGCGATATCCGCTATCGCGACGGGCGGACGAGCGGCTATGCGAATGACCCGTACCTTGTCATTGGAGCGGAGAAGAACGACTTAGACAATTCGCTCTACCCGTCGTTCAGTGGCTGGTTGGACGAGATTCGTTTGTCCAACTCGCTTCGCTACACTGCTGACTTCTCCCGACCGCTGAGTCGGTTCACGCCTGATGCGAACACGGTCGCTCTATATCATCTGGACGAGGGCTCCGGGAACGCGATCGGCGACTCCTCCGGCGCGGTCGGCGGCCCGAGCCATGGGGTGCGCAAGTACGGCGGGGTGACTAACGGGCCGGAGTGGACCGACGACACGATCTGGTACGTGCCACCCCCTACCCCAACACCGACTGCGACGCCGAGTCCGACTGTGACGCCGAGTCCGACCGTGACGCCGAGCCCGACCACGACATCAACTGCGACTGCCGGGCCGTCGCCAACGCCAGGGACCGTGACCCCTAGTGCAACGGCCAGCTTCTCGCCTACTCCGTCGCCGACGGCTACTCTCTCGCCGACGTCGACGCCGTCGCCGACGGCTTCATTGACCCCCAGCCCGACCGCTACCGCGTCGGTCACCGCGAGCCTGACTCCCTCCCTCACGGCCTCTCCCACCTCGAGCCCCACTGCAACCCAGACCCTTGCCCCGACCCTGTCGCCATCCGCGACGCCCGGTCCGTATGAGACCGCCGCTGCCCAAACGGCAACGCCCACACCCCGCCCTGCCGATCTCAATGGCGATGGCCAGGTGAATGTGCTTGACTTGCAACTGTGTGTGAACGTGTTTCTGGGGATTGCGACCGATACGGAGATTGTGGCTCGTGCCGATGTTAATGGAGACGCTGCCGTCAACGTGCTGGACGTTCAGGCAATTGCGAACATTGTCCTATCAAGCTAAGATGCAACGCACTTATCCAATTCGGTGAGTGCTTCGGATTAGCTCTGTGAGATCTAATTTCGCCACCGGCCTAATTTGTGCCGTTCTCGCGCTGCTTTGGGTCGCGGGCGCAACGGCACAGACCCCGACCGCCGCCATCTCCGCCGGCAGCGGCTCAGGCAACCCGGGCGACACCGGGATTAGCGTCGCAATAACCCTCACCTCATTGGATGGGGCGCAGGTGTCGGGCGTGAACTTCGACCTCGGCTTCGAAGCTTCGCGGCTTTCGGTTAGCAACATAACTGAAGGACCAGCCGCGACCGCAGCAAACAAGGATGTCTCGTGGTCGCCAGGGAACTGCTCAGGCACCTGCCCGATACTAATCGCCGGTCTGAACCAGAACGTTATTGCAGATGGCGTCGTAGCCTTCGTGATCTTCGACGTGCTACCAGCCGCGCCCATAGGCTCCTCCGCTTTGACATTGGGCAACGCGGCAGCCAGTAACCCGAGCGGCGGCGGCGTGGCAACCAGTCTCAGCCCTGGAACCTTCACCGTGATAGGGCCTACCGCGACGCCAACAAATACTCAAACTGCAACGCCAACCCGCACTCCAACACCAACTCCGACTCGGACGCCCACCCCCACCGCGACCACGCCGTCGGGCCCAACGAACACGCCAACTCGAACCAACACCCCGGGCCCGGCCACCAGCACTCCGACCCGCACCCCGACCCGCACCCCGACCCGGACGCCGACCCGAACGAATACCCCCTCCGGAGCGACGACCAGCTCCCCCTCCCCGACCGGCAGCCTCACCCTGACACCAGGGGGGCCGGAGGTGGTGGTTACGCCGACGGCCTCTCCGTCGGGCACACCCACCCCGGACACCAGGGGCGGTTTGAGCCTCGGTCTCGAGGCGGCCGCCCGAGCCACTGGGACCGCGATTGCCGACTTCGAGGCCGCGGTTGCCGCGACTTCCACCGCGCTGGCCGGACCGACACTCACCCCGCAACCCGCGCAGTCGGGTCCGCTCGGTGTAGCAATCTGGGTGTGGGGCGGTCTTGCTCTGATCCTGCTTGGCTTGATTGTGGCGGTCGTTGTTCGGGCTGTAATCCGCCGACGTAGGCGGCAGACTGAGCCGGAGGCTGCCCCGAACGCGAGGGACATTTGGAAGCGGCTGCGTTAGGTCGCGGTTGAACCGCGCGCTAAGTTAGATCCCCAGAAACAGGTTCACAATCAACTGCACGTCCAGCACATCGACCCCCGCGTCGCCGTTGACGTTCGCCTGGGCCATGATGCCGGGATCCGTCTCAGTTCCCAAGAACACATTGACACACAGTTGAACGTCCAGCACGTTCACCGACCCGTCCAGGTTGACATCCCCTGGCTGTGGGGTGCTGGTCGCGGTGGGCGTGTTCGTCAGAGTGGGCGTGTCCGTTGGGGTAGGTGTATCGGTTGAGGTCGCCGTCGGAGTTTGGGTCGGAGTGTCGGTGGCAGTCGGAGTGAGAGAAGGGGTCAGGGTAGCGGTCGGGGTGCTCGTGTCCGTCGGCGTGGGAGTGTCGGTGGAGGTCGGCGTCACCGTTGGAGTATGAGTGGCGGTCGCAGTTGGAGTATCGGTGGCAGTGGCCGTCGCGGTGTCGGTTGCGGTGGCGGTCGGCGTGTCGGACGGGGTAGGAGTCAGAGTTGGGGTGAGGGTCGAGGTCGGTGTTGGGGTGTCAGTCGGCGTAGCCGTTGCGGTATGTGTTGGGGTGGCGGTCGCCGTGTCAGTCGGGGTCGGCGTATCGGTTGGGGTGTGAGTGGCGGTGGGGGTCGGCGTCTCGGTCGGTGTCGAGGTCGCCGTTGGAGTTGCACTGGGCGTGAACGTTGCGGTGGGCGTCGCGGTAGGAGCCGTGCAGGTGTAGATCCGCACGTCGTCCACGAACCAACCGAATGCATCGATGATCGAGTCGGTCCCGATTCGGAAACGGAACCGTACATTCTGACCCGACAGGCTGCTCAAGTCGAGACGGCTGGCCGTGTACCCGTGGCTGCTGTGGGCGAAGGCGTTTCTTCCCGCGAGCGGGTTAGGGGGGGAATCAGTCGCGATAACATCGTTATATCCGTTATCGATGAAGAGTGGCCCGGCATCGTTCCAGGCGCCACCACCGTTTGTGCTGTATTCAACGACCCCGCCGTCCCACGGCGTCAGGCTGTCCTCGAAAGCCCATTCGTGCCTGAAGTGCATGTAGGCATTCGAGGGCAGCAGCACATCGGCCGTCATGCGGATAAAGAAGTCGGCTGTGCCTTCTCGGTTGTAACCCCATAGATTGAACACACCGCTGGTGGCGTTGGTCGCGTCGAAACCATACGGGTTGGACGTCTGCGGGTAATACCATTCATTGATGCCTAGAATGGCCGCCGATGCCCAATTCCCACTGCTGGTGTTCTCCAGGTTATCAAAGAAGAGGTCGTTGACTTGATAACCGACCGGGCATACCGGAGCTTCAACCGGATCGCCGCACGGCCTCACGCCCATTTCGACCGCATCGAGCGCGTCTTTGACCGCTTGCCGCTCTGCCGAGCTGAACCCGAGGGTGAAACTCGCTTGAACGAGCGCATTGTACAGATCTCGAAAGTTGCTGGCGGAGGTCAACAGGTTGGTCTGCGCCTCATAATAGAGATCGGCCACTTTTGGTATTCCCAAACCTGCCACCGAGAAGCCATTGAAAGATCCCCCATCGGTCATGAGAAAGACCGCCTTGTTGTTCACCCCGCTGTTGAAGTGGACCCCGCCGCTGTCTCCATCGCCACAGTAGTAGTTCGCGCTCCCGATTCGGTCCGGATCGCCAAAGCTCGTCGGGTCTTCCATGTCTCTTATGGCACCGAGCCCCGGGATATCCTCCCCCATCAGCCACTTCACACCGGCCGAATCGTCCCCGGCGGTGTTGGTTTGATCGATGAACTCACCCCAGACATCTGAGAACGATTCGTTGATGGCTCCCGATTGATGGAAATAGAACAGATGGGACGTGAAATCGGTCACACCGTGGGTCAGTTCGTGCCCGACCACATCATCCGCGGCTGCAAATCCCTCCCCGTAAACCATCTGCACACCATTCCAGAAGGCATTGGGGTACGGGCAAACGTCGAACGGATCACAATACCGGACGGTTGACACCAGGGTCATGCCGGCATCATCCAGGCTGTCACGCCCATGATGGCTGTTGTAGAAGTTGTACGTATCCCCCGAGTAATCGTAGGCCGCGTTGACATCCGCGATAACGGATGCTGGGCCGCCCTCGGTCCGAACCGGACCAGTTCCGGGAAGCCCGGCGCCAGAGTTGTTGTTGTTGTCGTAGATCACTCGATCGAGGGCATTGTGAATCTGATTGAAATGGAGGAGCACCACGCCGAACTGGGCGTCCACCAGGACCAGCTCCCGGACGTCCAGGCGGTTTACGCCCGAGACCTCTATCCTCCAGACCAGCGCCGTCGGCCGGGTGCTCGGCCTGAGTAAACGCTCGTCATAGATCCACAGCCGGGGCGTGCCCGATGTCAGCTCCGACCCGTCAAAACCGTATTGCCTGGCGATGGCGAGCAGGGCGACCTCTTCTGCAGCTTCAGCCGGGATCCGAGGCTCGATCGACAGGGAGAGATTGGGCGAGATTTCTCCGCTCATAGACAACAGCCTGCCCTGTCCGTCGGTATTGACAATGAGCTCCCCGGCCATGACCGGGATTCCCCGATGCACCTGCTGGTAACGGTTCGACGAACGCCCTAGGCCGACCTCACCCGACTGGATGACCCTGAGCTCTTCAGAGGGGTTGCTGAGGCCGAACTCGCGACCGTAGGCCTCGAGAATGGCAGCTGCCGTGCCGCCGCCGGCCGCTTCGGGACGAGCACCCGGAACCGAGATGGGCGCGGCGGGATCCGACCCCAGGAAGGTCAGCCAGCCGGTTTCGTCGTGGTAATCCCGCCGGACCCCGCCCTGACCTGGCGGAGTCCCCTCGGCTCGCGGGCCGGCCGGCGATCCCGCTAATGCCGAACTGACCGTCGCAAGGCTGAAGACGATGAAGAGCGATCCGATCAGTACCTTAAACGTACCCGACACTCGCTTATCTTCCAGACGAAAAGAAAAGGGGCACCCGATTGGCCCCTCCTTCGGTTCACTCTCGTCGACTTGCCAGATCGAGTCAATAGGAGCAGCGAAGGGGAACGGACTCCGTCTCGGTCTAAGCGAGCCAAGCGCGCCTTGAGCCTGGGTCTAGAATGATACCAACGGCCCACGCCTTTGGACTAGGCCCGGCCGGGAACTTGACCGGTCAGGAATTCGTCCGTAGGTCAAGAAGCTTGATTCAGAGAGGAGACAGGAACATGAGCCAACCGCGGGCGCTGCCGATTCTCTTCTATTTGACGGCGGCTTTGGCGGCCGGATGCGGCCCGGCCTCCGGGCCGACCCCCGGTCTCGAGACCCCCACCCTCGAAGCCCCCACCCAGGCCGAGCAAATGACTGCCCCGTCGGCCTCACCAACGCCGGGCGGCCGCTCGGGCGGGGCCGTCATCACCTTCGGCCGAAGCGGGGGCATCGCCGGCGTCTCAGAAGTTTGGACAATCTATGCGGATGGCCGGGTCCTCAGCGGGGCAGGTGAAGCCGGTCAGATTCCAGCCGAGGCGGTGAGCGAACTGCTGGCAGAGATCGAGGCCGCCGGCTTCTTTGACTGGTCTACGCCTCCGCGCGCGCTACAGAGCTGCGCGGATTGCTTTACCTATTCGGTGATCGTCACGTTCGAGGGGAAAACGAACCAGATTACGCTGGTCGGTGGGCAAACCGATGCCCCTGAGGGAGCCTGGTCAATTCTCGAAAGGATTCAAGCCGTGTTGGGGTCGGCTTTCGACTGAATCCCAGCTCGTGTTGCGCAAACGCTTCCGATCCGGGGGACCTGGTTCAATGGCCGTGAGCTACTACGCCCTAATTCAGAGATCCCCGCTCATCCACATGCGGCATTCCATTTCCCGGTTTGTTGATCGTACGAGATAGTCACGAAGATGTTTTCGAAATCATCTTCAACAAATTCTGAGATTTCAGAAATCTTACCGCTGCAACTCGTCGCCACATCCGATAGGAATAGCTGGGCGATGTTTAGTTGCAGACGCCGAAATTCCGCCATTTCGCTGGTGTCGAGCGCTCCGGTTTCAAAGAACCTTTGGGCAATCTTGCGATTAGCCAGAATGAGGTCCTTGTAAGGTTCAAATGGCATCACACTCACGGTATATGGCCCGCTCCGGCTCACTGTCCAATAGATGCTTCCGCCTGGGGGCACTCGCCCGCTGTATGACCCGCCACTCGCAACCGTTAGCTGTACACTCGCTTCCTCTCCGGACTGATTTTCAATCGTGATCGTTGCACACATCACTTGACTAAGCGCCAGAACTGACAACAACAGAAGAGGGAAGTGCGATTTCTTCATGCTAGAAGCCGCACAAGGGTGACGTGCGAACGTCGATATCGCTTGCCGTTTGGGGGATGAAGTTTTCTTCGAGCACGGCGATACCCTCAGGCACCGCGATGAATTCGTATTGACTATCGTTGCTCAATTCGATTGTGCAGGAAAGCTCAATGATGCCGACTACGTCGAATGAGAAGGTGACCTGATAGCTGCCAGGAGGCATTGAAGGGAAGCTGGAGATTTCAAACGGGGCAAGTTCCAATCCGAGCGAACCGAGGTCTTCGCCCTGTACCCCGTCAAACTCCGCGAGGCTTACTTGCAGCGGCGCCTCGTTCGTATTCACAATCGTAATCTCACCCATCCACTCCTCCACTCCAAGCACCCAAGCGCCATCTTGGCGTTGAATGAATAGCGGCCACGCCGGGCTTGTGGCTAGAGAGAGCCAGAGCTCGACGTCGCCATCTGCGTTCGTGTGGTGAGCGAGGACAACCGGCTGGCCGTTGAAGGTCCATTGTCCGTTCTCTTCGATGAGTTCACCAAACTCCTCCGGCAAGGCGACGCCTTCGAAGCTGGGCGTAGGAGTCGGCGGCCCTGCAGGGACCTCGGTTGCTTGCGGCGGGGTTAGCTCAGGCTGGCCAATCTCCGCAGCGGTTGGTTCGAGCTGGTTCGTTTGCTGGGTTTGTGAACCACTTGGCTGGGTCGCGCTTTGCTCTCGAACTCCCCCGCAACCGGCGAGGAGCGCTGCGGCGACGGACAGGAGCAAGCCAACGCTCGAAGGATGCCGACCCGGTGATGTGAAGATAGCGAGGTTTCCAGCACTATCCATTGGAACCTTTCTCGCCTTTGTGCTGGCAGCAGGAAATCGAGGAGAATCTACGCTCTCTAAATGGCGAAGTCAATCAAAGGCTCTTCTGCTTGTGGTCCACAAAGGAGCTACCGGGAAAGAATTCCTATGCTGGATCGTTGCTGGGCGACAGTCGTCGTCCCGATTCTGAGCTAGTTCTAGGGATATGAGGAGTGGTGAATCGCGGCGGCTGCGGTGTCGCGAACCGAGCCGGCTACTCGAAGACCGGCGGGTTCGGGTTGTTCACGAACCAGGCGAAATAGGTCCACACCCCAAGCAGCGTCGCCAGGATGTAGAGCACGTAGGCCGTTCGCATGAAGGGCTTGTAGTTGGTGAACTTCAACCGCTGCGGAACGAGCTCATTGCCGCGCAGCACGACAAACAGCCCAAACGGCAAGGCGACCGCCCCGACCACCGCGTGCAGGGTAGTGACCGCATAGAAGCGTTCGCCAGCCTGCTCGGGGAGTCCAGGGAGCACGAAGTCCCGGAAGGGCAAGACCATCATCCAGAAGACCATGATGGCGTTCAGGGTGGCCGCCGAGGTCTGCACCCAGCGATGGGCGGTGTATCGGTGCAGGTGCGCCAATCCGGCTCCCACCGTAAACAGGAGGGCCACGGCCAGCATCACGACTAGCGTCGCATCGGCGTAAATGTTCGCCGAAGTCCCAAAGAAGCCGGGTTGTTGAAGTATCTCGGTCATTTAGATTCGGGCCGGCGCGTCTGATTCTCTCCGCGTGGGTCGGCCGACTGGTTTGCCAGCTCACGCATCCGGTCGAAACCAGTGCGAAGTATGCCATCGATCTGATCGGCCATCGCCCGATAATTCTCGATCTCGCTGCCAACCGGGTCCCAGATATCGGAGTCCTGGCCGACCATCTCGCTCAGCAAGTAGACTCGGTCGGCAAGTTCCGGGGCCGCCTCGCTCAGCCGGCGGCGGTGGCTCTCCTCCATCACCAGGATGAGCGAGAATGGGCCAATCGTAGCACGGGTCGCGGGCTTCGATCGGTGTGCGCTGAGGTCCATCCCTCGCTCGGACGCGACCTGCTGGGTATTCTCGGTGGCCGTTTCTCCTTCGAGTGCGCCCACTCCCGCCGATTCAATCCACCAATCCGCTGACTCGCCGCGCTCCTTGACAAGCGCGCGGAACAGTGCCTCTGCCATCGGCGAACGGCATCTATTGGCGGTGCAAACGAAGAGCACCGACTTCATCTGCTGCTCGTTGGGAGCCGCGGCATCGGCGGGCCCTCCATCCCGAGCCGTCTGGCCAGGGCCGCCCGTATCGCGACCCGGTCGTCCCAAGGGTGCTCGGTTTCGCCAAAGCACATCGACTGCTCATGCCCTTTGCCGCAGGCGATCACCAGGTCACCTGTACGCGCCTGTCGGATCGCGAATTCCAGCGCCGCTCCGCGGTCGGGGATGCGCCAGAAAGTCGCACTTTCTTCTCCGCCCTTGGCGACGGCCCCAGCCGCCATTTCGGCGAGGATCGCCTCGAGCGGTTCGGTCCGGGGATCTTCGGCGGTCAGAACCGTCAGGTCGGCGAGCTCGGCCGAAATCTCCGCCATCATTCTCCGCTTGGCCCAATCGCGCAGGCCGGCCGATCCGAAGACCGCGATCACCCGCCCCGAGGTGAGGGTCCTGGCCGCGAGCAACGCCTGTCGAAGTGCGTTCGGAGTGTGGGCGAAATCGACCAGCGCCACGAACGGCTGACCCAGGTCGATGAGCTCCATTCGCCCCGGAACTCCGGCAAAGTTTGCCACGGCCTCGACGGCCATCTGCAGATCCACTTCCAACCCGTCGACGGCGGCCGCCAGCGCCGCCAGGACGTTCGAAGCATTGTACGCCCCGAGCAGCGGCGAACGTACTCCAAGCTCTGCTCCCCGGGCCCTCAGCCGGAAATCGATCCCGCCCGTTCCGGCAGTCAACTCACTGCCGGCAAAGTCGGCCCCCGCCTCGAACCCGTAGGTCGAGCGGCGTACCCGCGTCACCTGCTGCAGGTACTCAAAGGACTGGTCATCGACATTTAGCACAGCCAGCTTCTCTGGGCCGTTCGGTTTGCGCGCCGTGTCGGCGAGCTCCCGGAACAGTTTTCCTTTGGCCTCCCGGTAGGCCTCATAGGAGCCATGGAAATCCAGGTGCTCGTGAGTGATGTTGGTGACTACTCCGATATCAAACTCGCAGGCGGCAACCCGCTGCTGGGCCAACCCATGGGAGGTGGCCTCCAGCACACAGTGGGTTAACCCGGCCGCCAGCATCCTGGCGAGCAGAGCCTGCAGCTCCATCGGGTCGGGAGTGGTGACGTGCAGGCCAGTATCCAGTTCCTGCTCGTCGATCCGGGCGTTGACGGTGCTGATCAATCCGGTGCGGGCACCGGCAGAACGCAGAATCTCGAACAAGAGATTTGCGGTGGTCGTCTTCCCGTCGGTCCCGGTGACTCCAACCATCGTCAGCTGTCGGGCCGGATGACCATGCCAGGCCGCGGCCAGCAGAGCATAGGCGAGGCGGGAGTCCGCCGACTGCAGATACGGGATCCCTAGACCCGGCGCCGGCCGCTGCCCGACGGCCGCGGCCGCCCCCGCCTGCTCGGCCTGCTTGAGAAAAGTGTGCCCGTCTGCTTCCGTGCCCTGAATGGCCACGAAAAGCGCCCCGGGGGTGACCTGCCGCGAATCGGCGGTTACCCCGGCGACTCGTAATTCGGGGGGAAGGCCGTTCCACTCGAACCCGGGCACTCCATCGGTGAGCTGCCGCAGGTCCTGCGTGCGCGGTTTGACCATCGAGGGTTACCGCCCCAAAGGCCCGAAATATGCTGACACTGCGGGCAATTGTACAAAACCGGCGGGCAGCTTGCCCGCCGGTAGATCAGTCATCTGGTCAGCGGCCTTTCCGGCTCGAGTCTAGCTTAGGCGTTGCCCCAGTTCACTGAGCTTGGCTGCCACTGAGCCATCGATCACCTTGTCCCCCAGCCGGATCACCAGTCCGCCCA
>Ga0209640_10005700_pt1 | contig 10883 bp, 11 predicted proteins | sample RifCSP10_1_FD_184018 | JGI IMG/M metagenome (GOLD analysis project Ga0209640, IMG submission 184018) | Soil microbial communities from Rifle, Colorado - Rifle CSP2_sed 10_1 (SPAdes) (version 2) | ecosystem: Environmental > Terrestrial > Deep subsurface > Rock core/Sediment | place: Rifle...
AAGATCAAGAACCTGATCGCCGACTTCTCCGGAGTCTCGGCCGCCTACCACGGCTACCAGGACCGCTACCGCGCCATCCCGGGCGACGACCCCGGCGCCTTGGCACGCTGGGCGGCGCCTGCAGTCAACGGCAACGGCAACGGCGTCGTAGCCGGTACCTACAACAACGCCTGCGCGCTGGCGATCGAATCGTGCAGCTTCTGGGACCACTTGCGCCGCTCCGGATTCGTCGCCGGCACCGGCCCCCTGCAGCCGTTCAACGCGGTCACCGGCTTCATCGGCGTGCAGACCGGCAACGCCGCCGGGGCGGCAGCGCTGGGCGGCTTCGTCAGCCTGCTCCTGTGCTCGGCGAACATACCCGACAAGATGGCGATCGCGGTCGACACGCAGATGGACGACTCCGATGCACGCACCGGGACGGTTCGCGGCCAGCTGCACGTCGGCGGGCCGAACCCCACGATCAACAACACGGCGGATGCAGCGAACTACGCGGAAACCGGCACCAACGTCTACACGCTCTGCCGCACGTTGTAACTAGCTAGCCGCCCAGCAAGCGCTCTTCCGCAAGGGAGAGCGCTTCGGGAACCCCGAGCAGCACCACCACGTCGCCCGCTTGGAGCGCGCCGGCCTGTGCCGCGGTGAGCTTAGCCTTGGCGCCGCGCCGTCGCACCGCCCGCACCTGCGCTTCCAGCTCATCGAGGCGCAATTCGGCGAGCGTCCTGCCCACGCCATGCGAACCCGGCTCCAGCGTCACCGCGTGCAGCCGGACCGAGGCGTCTCCCGCCGCTTCGCCATCGTCGCCCGTGCCGTGGAACAGGCCGCGCAGCAATCCGTACTGTTCGTCGCGCACCTGGCTGACGCGGCGCATCACCCGGCTGAGGGGAACCCCGACCAGCACCAGCGTGTGGGAGGCGAGCATCACTCCCGATTCGAACGCTTCGGGCACCACTTCGGTCGCCCCCGCCGCCGTCAGGCGTCCGATATCGGCCTCGTCGCGCGCGCGCACGATCACCGGCACCGAGGGATTGAGCTCGTGGATGTGCGCGAGCACGCGTACCGCGCGCGCCGTATCGGCGAAGGTGATCACCACCGCCGCCGCCCGCCCGATGCCTGCGGCGATCAGCGCCTCGCGGCGCGAGCTGTCGGCGAACACCACGGTTTCTCCGGCGAGGGCGGCCGCGCGCACTCTCTCGAGATCGAGATCGAGCGCCATGTAGCGCACGCCCTCGGCGTCGAGCAGGCGCGCGAGGCGCTGGCCGTTGCGGCCGTAGCCCAGCACGATGACGTGACCTTCCACGTCGATGGACTGCGTCGCGACGCGGTGCAGGGCGAGCGAACGCAGCATCCATTCCGAGCGCGACAGCCGCATCACGATGCGGTCGCTCGCCGCGATCACGAACGGCGTCGCCAGCATCGACAGGATCATGGCGGCAAGCAGGGCCTGCAGGATGCGATCGGGCACCACGCCGGCGGCGCCGGCGAGCGGCAGCAGCACGAAGGCGAATTCACCGCCCTGCGAGAGCGCGAGCGCGACGCGCAGCGCGGTGCCCGCGGGGCTGCCGAACGCGCGCGACAGGGCGGCAATGAGCGCGAATTTCGCGCCCACCAGCAGCGCGAACAGCAGCCCCACCAGCAGCAATTCGCCGAGCACCATCCGCAGGTCGAGCATCATCCCCACGGTGACGAAAAACAGTCCGAGCAGCACGTCGCGGAACGGCTTGATGTCCTCCTCGACCCGGAACCGGTACTCGGTTTCCGAGATCAGCATTCCGGCGAGGAAGGCGCCGAGCACCAGCGACAGCCCGGCGAGCCCGGTGAGATAGGCGAGCAGCAAGGTGATGAACAGCACGTTCAGCACGAACAGTTCGTTCGAGCGGCGGCGCGCCACCGTGCCGAGCCAGGCGCGCATCAGCTTCGGCCCGCCGATCACCACCACGGTGAGGGCGAGCGCCGCCTTGCCGAGCGCCGCGGCCACCGCGATGCCGATGGCGTCGGCCGGCTGCCCGAGGGCCGGAAACAACACCAGCAGCGGCACCACCGCGAGGTCCTGGAACAGCAGCACGCCGATCACCTCGCGGCCGTGCGGCGTATCGAGTTCGCCGCGCTCCGCGAGCAGCTTCGACACGATGGCGGTCGAGGACATGGCGACAATTCCGCCGAGCGCGATTCCGGTCTGCCAGGATGCGCCGGCGGCGAGCGCGGCGAGCGCGGTGAGCGCCAGCGTCGCAGCCACCTGCGCGAGGCCCAGGCCGAACACCACACGGCGCATCGCCACCAGCTTGGTGAGGCTGAACTCGAGTCCGATCGAGAACATGAGGAACACCACGCCGAACTCGGCGAGATGGCGCATCTCCTCGCGTCCGGATGCGAGGCCCAGCGCATGCGGTCCGAGCGCGAGGCCGGTCACGAGATAGCCGATCATCGCGGGCAGGCGCAGGCTGCGGCAGATGACGACCGCCAGCACCGCGCTCGCCAGAAGCACGAGCACCGATTGCAGGGGAACGCCGGCGGGTTCCATGGGAAATCGCCTAGTCCGTTGGGCTATACTCGAAAGCCATGATAAGGGCAGCTTCCAGGAAGAACCACCGGCCCAAACGCAGTCCGATCGAGCTCGCTCGCGATGTCCTCACGATCGAGGCCGACGCCGTACGCGGCCTCATCGAGCGAATCGACCATCGCTTCACGCAGGCCGTCGAGATGATCCACGCCAGCAAGGGACGCGTCCTGGTCAGCGGCATCGGAAAATCGGGTCACATCGCGCGCAAGATCGCGTCAACCTTGTCGAGCACCGGGACCCCTGCCTATTTCGTTCATCCCGCCGAAGCGAGTCACGGCGATCTGGGCATGATCGAGAGCGGCGACGTATTCATCGCCATCTCCTATTCGGGCTCGAGCCAGGAGCTCCTCGAAATCGTCCCCCTGGTGAAGCGGCGCGCGAAGCTCATCGCCATGACCGGGCGCGCGGACTCCGCGCTCGCGCTCGAAGCGGACGTGTTTCTTGACGTCAGAGTGCAGCAGGAAGCCTGTCCTCACAACCTGGCGCCCACCGCCAGCACCACCGCGGCGCTGGCGCTCGGCGACGCGCTTGCCCTGGCGTTGCTCGAGGCGCGCGGCTTCTCCGCGGACGAATTCGCGCGCGGCCACCCGCGCGGCAGCCTTCCGCGTCAGGCGCTGGTCCATGTCGCGGACGTCATGCGGCGCGGTTTGGAAGTTCCGCGCGTCGGCGTCGGCACTCCGGCGATGCAGGCGGTCGTCGAGATGTCGCGCGGCAAGATCGGCATGACCGCGGTCCTGGACAAAGCGCGGCGCGTTCGCGGCATCGTCACCGACGGCGACCTGCGCCGCTCCCTGGAGAATGGACTCGATATCGCCAGAAGCAAGGTCGACAAGCTGATGACCAAAGGGGCCAAGACCATCCGCCCGGATGTCCTGGCGGTCGAAGCCGTGAAACTGATGGAAAACCACAAGATCAACCAGTTGCTGGTCGTCGACCGGCGCGGCGCCCTGGTCGGAGCGCTCAACATGCACGACCTGTTCCGCGCCAAAGTGATTTGAACAAGCTTCCCCCGGAAATCCTGCAAAGAGCGCGAGCCGTGCGCCTCATGATCTTCGACGTCGATGGCGTGCTGACCGACGGCACGCTCTGGTATGGAAGCGCGGGCGACGAGCTGAAGGCGTTTCACGCCTTCGACGGCCACGGCATGAAGATGCTCGCCTGCGCCGGGGTGCCCTGCGCGCTGCTCTCAGGCCGCAAGTCTGCCGCGGTCACCGCGCGCGCTGCCGAGCTGGAAATTGATTTGGTTTTTCAGGGCGTGGATGACAAGCTTGGCGTTTTCCGCGAAATGCTGGAAAAGAAAAACCTCAAGCCCGAGGAAGCCGGGTTCATGGGGGACGAGCTGGTCGACCTGCCGGTGCTCACGCGCTGCGGCTTTGCCTGCGCGCCGCGGGAGGCGCCGCAGGAGGTGCGCAGCCGCGTGCATTACGTCGCCTCCGCGCCCGCCGGCCGCGGCGCGGCGCGGGAAGTATGCGAGCTGGTGATGCGCGCGCAGGGTTCGCTCGAGCGCGCCGTGCAGGGTTACCTCGCGTGAGATTTTCGACCACACGCCTGTTTCCGCTGGCGCTGATGCTTTCGCTCGCGCTGCTGACGTTCTATCTCGAACGCGCGGTGCGGGTGGAAGAGCGGCACCCGTCGCTGCGCCGCCACGATCCGGACTACCTGCTGACCAACTTCACCACCACCACCTATGGCCGCGACGGCAGGACGGAGTCGGTGCTCTCTGCGGCGCAGATGGTCCACTACCCGGACGACGATTCGACCGAGCTTACCGCGCCGCGGATACTGCAGGCGAAGCAGCCCGGGCCGCGGTTCACCGTGACCGCCGACCGCGGCGTGCTTTCAAGCGGCGGCGACGAGATCTTCCTTTACGAAAACGTCGTGCTGGTACGCGATGCGGATGCTCGGCGTCCGCAGGCCCGCATGACCACCAGCTTCCTGCACATCCTGCAGGAGCGCGCGCTGGTGCGCACCGATCGCGAGGTGCTCATCCAGGAGGACCGCCGCGCCATTTCCGGGCGCGGCATGGAGTATCGCAACGAATCGAGCGAGTTCATCCTGCGCCACGACGTGCGTGCACGCTTCGAGCCCGAGCCGAAGAAATGAAGCGCGCCCTGGCCCTCGCCCTGCTGGCGGGTTCGCTGGCGGCGCTCGCGGAAACCGCCGACCGCGACAAGCCGATCCAGATCGAGGCCAACCGCATGAGCGCGGACGACATGCGGCGGATGAACATCTTCGAGGGCAACGTGGTTCTCACGCGCGGCACGACCAGCGTGCGCGCCGAGCGCATCGTGGTGCGCCAGGACGCCGAGGGCTACCAGTTCGCCACCGCCACCGGCACCCCGGTGCGCCTGCGCCAGAGGCAGGACCCGAAGCCGCCGGAGACCGAAGGCGTGTGGATGGAGGGCGAGGCGTTGCGCATCGAGATCGACGACCGCAACGGCAGGATCGAGATGTTCGAGGAGGCGCGCGTCAAGCGCGGCGGCGACGAGGTCGCCGGCAGCTACATCTTCGTCGACCAGCGTTCGGACTTCTTCACCGTGAGGTCGGACAAGAGCCCGGGCGAGGCCGAAGGCGGAGGCCGCGTGCGCGCGATCCTGCAACCCAAGGCCACGGAGAAGAAATGAGCCAGCTGCGCTCGCAGCAGCTGCGCAAGCGGTACAAGTCCCGCACCGTGGTGCAGGACGTTTCCCTCGATGTATCCAGCGGCGAAGTGGTCGGCCTGCTCGGGCCGAACGGCGCGGGCAAGACCACCTGCTTCTACATGATCGTCGGGCTGATCCCGGTGGACGCGGGCAGCATCCACCTCGATGCAAGAGAGCTCACGCACCTGCCCATCCACCGCCGCGCGCGCCTGGGCATCTCCTACCTGCCGCAGGAGAACTCGGTGTTCCGGCGGCTCAGCGTCGAGGAGAACGTCCAGGCGATCCTCGAGCTGCAGGGGCTCGAGCCGGGCGACATCGAGTCGCGGCTGGTCGAGCTCCTGAAGGATCTCAACATCGCCCACCTGCGCAAGCACCCGGCGATCTCGCTTTCGGGCGGCGAGCGCCGGCGGCTCGAGATCGCACGCGCGCTCGGCACGCGCCCCGCGTTCATCCTGCTGGATGAGCCCTTCGCGGGAGTCGACCCGATCGCGGTGCTCGACATCCAGCGCATCATCCGCTTCCTCAAGGAGCGCGGCATCGGGGTGCTGATCACGGATCACAACGTGCGGGAAACGCTGGGCATCTGCGATCGCGCCTACATCATCAACGAAGGCGCGGTGCTCGCCTCCGGCCACCCCGAAGAGATTGTCTACAATGACAACGTGCGCCGCGTGTACCTCGGCGAGAACTTCCGGATGTAGCCACCCTTCCCGTTGAAACCGTCCCTGCAGTTTCGCTTATCGCAGCACCTCACGCTCACGCCCCAGCTCCAGCAGTCGATCCGGCTGCTCCAGCTGTCGACGGTCGAGCTCGACCAGGAAATCGACCGCCTCCTGATGGAAAACCCCGCGCTCGAGCGCGAGGAAGCCGAGGAGGGGCAGGCCGCGCCGCTGGCTTCTTCGAAAGAAGAATTTTCCTCGAAAAGCGAAGCCGAGCCCTCCCCGCCGGAGAACGACTGGTCGGGCGACCTCGCAGCCAACTGGCGCGGGCCCGACGACGAGGAAGGCGACCGCAACTTCGCCTCGCCCGATACCCCGACGCTGCGCGATCACCTGCTTTCCCAGCTGTCTCTGGTCAATCTCGGCGATCGTGACCGCGCCTTCGTCGCGCTGCTGATCGATGTCCTCGACGAAGACGGCTACCTGACCCAGCCGCTCGAGGAAATCGCCAGCCTGCTCTCGCAGGAGGCCGAGGCCGGCCTCGAGGAGCTCTCGATCGCGCTGCGGCACCTGCAGAACCTCGAGCCCGCCGGCGTCGGCGCACGCTCGCCGGGGGAATGCCTGTGCCTGCAGTTGCGCGGCCTGAAGGAAGACGACCCGGTCCACCGCCTGGCCCTGCAGATCGCGGAAAAGCATCTGGAGCTTCTCGCCTCGCACGACTACACGCGCCTGAGAAACGTGACCGGCGCGTGCGACGACGACCTGCGTGCCGCGCAGCGCCTGATCCAGGCGCTGAACCCGCGCCCCGGCGCCTCGTTCGCGAGGATCGAGGCGCGCTACGTGGTGCCCGACGTCATCGTGCGCAAGATCCGCGGCGTGTGGCGCGCGAGCCTGAATCCCGACGCCATGCCGCGGCTCAGGATCAACCGGCTGTACGCGGAGCTCGCCGCAGGCAGCCGCAGCGGCGGCGCCGGCCTGTCGTCGCAGCTGCAGGAAGCGCGCTGGCTGATCAAGAACGTGCAGCAGCGCTTCGACACCATCCTGCGCGTCTCGCAGGCGATCGTCGAGCGCCAACGCCATTTCCTCGAGCACGGGGAAGTCGCGATGCGGCCCCTGGTGCTGCGTGAAATCGCCGAAACGCTCGGCCTGCACGAAAGCACCATTTCCCGCGTGACGACGCAGAAATACATGGCGACGCCGCGCGGCACCTTCGAGCTCAAGTACTTCTTCGGCAGCCACGTCGCCACGGAAGCGGGCGGCGCCGCCTCCTCCACCGCAATCCGGGCGCTGATCAAGCAGCTGGTCGCCGCCGAGGACCCGCAGGCGCCGCTTTCCGACTCGCGCATCGCTCAGGTCCTCGGCGAGCAGGGTATCGTGGTCGCCCGCCGCACCATCGCCAAGTACCGGGAATCGCTGCAGATCCCTCCCGTCAACCAGAGGAAGGCGCTTTGAACAGGCGTATAATCCGCGACCCCCAATGAGCCTCATTGGAAAAATACTCGCGCCGTCTCACGTCGTCGATCTGCAGGCGTCGAGCAAGAAACGCCTGTTCGAGCAGGCGGGCCTCTTGTTCGAGAACCACGACGGTATCGCGCGAGGCCTGGTGTTCGACAGCCTGTTCGCCCGCGAGCGCCTCGGCTCGACCGGCCTCGGGCAGGGTGTCGCCATCCCGCACGGTCGGATCAAGGGCCTGAAGGACGCGCTGGGCGCCTTCGTGCGCCTTGCGCAGCCGGTGCCCTTCGATGCCCCCGACGGGCTTGCGGTGAACCTCGCTTTCGTGCTGCTGGTTCCGGAGAAGGCCACCGAGAAGCACCTGCAGATCCTCTCCGAGCTGGCCCAGATGTTTTCCGACAAGGCGCTGCGCGAGGCAATGAGCCGGGCGTCCGACGCCGCGGCGCTGCACCAGCTGATCACCGCGTGGCAACCGGATGCTCCAGGTCAACGTCGCGCAGCTGCATGACGACAACCGCGAGGCGCTCGCCCTCGTCTGGGTCGCCGGGCGCGAAGGCGGCACCGCGGTGCGCCGCGAAGCGGCGGCCTCCGCGTCGCTGATCGGCCACCTCAACCTCACGCACCCGAACAGCATCCAGGTCATCGGCGCCTACGAAGCCGGCATGGTGGCAGGATTCGTGGCAAAGCTCTTCGAGTCGCACCCCGCCGCAGTGATTGTCGCCGACGGCGTCGCGCCGCCGCGGGCGCTCGTCGATACGGCAAGCGCCACGCGCACGCCGCTGTTCACCTCGCCGCTGGCGGCGCCGCAGGTGATCGAGAAGCTCGCGCGCTATCTCGCGAAGGCGCTCGCCGAGACGGTCGAGCGCCACGGCGTATTCATGGATGTGCTCGGCCTGGGCGTGCTGATCACCGGCGAGTCCGGGGTGGGCAAGAGCGAGCTCGGGCTGGAGCTCATCAGCCGCGGGCACGGGCTGGTGGCCGACGACGTGGTCAAGATTTCACGCATCGCGGCGAACGCGCTGGAAGGCCGCTGTCCGGGGATGCTGAAGGACTTCATCGAGGTGCGCGGCCTGGGGTTGCTGAACATCCGCACCATATTCGGCGAGACCGCGGTGCGCCGCAAGATGAATCTCAGGCTGATCGCGCACCTCGAACGCCCGCAGCCCGGCGTGCGCGACCCCGCCGAACGATTGCCGCTCGCCGAGCTGTCGGAGGAGATCCTCGGCGTCCCGGTGCGCAAGGTGATCGTGCCGGTGGCCGCGGGACGCAACCTCGCCGTGCTGGTCGAGGCCGCGGTGCGCAACGAGATCCTCAAGCTGCGCGGCATCGATTCCACCGCGGAGTTCCTCGCCCGCCAGAAGCAGCAGATGGACGACGAGGAATAGTGCAGCTCATCCTGGTCAGCGGCCTGTCGGGATCGGGGAAAAGCATCGCGCTGCACGTGCTGGAGGACAACGGCTACTACTGCGTCGACAACCTTCCCGGCACGCTGCTCCTGCAGGTTGTGGAACTCGCGAAAACCGATCGCCTCGCCGTAGCCGTCGATGCCCGCAGCGCGGCGGTCGGCGAGCTGCCTGCCAGCATCGCCCGTTTGCGCGGCGGGGGAGTCGATTGCCGCGTGCTCTACCTCGAGGCCACCACCGCTGCGCTGCTGCGGCGCTTTTCCGAGACGCGCCGCAGCCACCCCCTCGCCGGCGGCGGCCTCACGCTCAGCGAGGCCATCGAACACGAGCGCCGCCTGCTCGCCGGAGTCGCCGAACTCGCGCATCGCATCGACACCAGCGAATTGCAGCCGCGCGTATTGCAGAACTGGATCCGCGACATGCTGGGCCTCGAGGCGGGATCGCTGACGCTGCTGTTCGAATCGTTCGGCTACCGCGACGGCCTGCCGCTGGACGCCGACTGGGTGCTCGACAGCCGCATGCTGCCGAATCCTCACTACCAGCCGGAGTTGCGCCCGCTCACCGGACGCGACGCCCCGGTGATCGAGTTTCTGCAGCACGATGCGACGGCGCAGCGCTGGCTGGAGGACGCGCGCGCGCTGCTCGCGCACTGGCTGCCCGAGATCCTGCGCGAGAACCGCAGCTACGTCACCGTCGCCATCGGCTGCACCGGCGGACGCCACCGGTCGGTGTACATGGCGGAGCGGCTTGCGGCGGCCTTCCGCGCCGAATGGCGCGTGCTGGTGCGCCACCGCGGGCTCGCCAGAGTAGAGCCGCAATAACGAACCTGACGCCGCTTCTTCCCCTTTTTCCGCTGCACGCGGTGCTTTTCCCCGGCGGGCGGCTGCCGCTGCGCATCTTCGAGCAGCGCTACCTGGAAATGGCCAAGGCCTGCCTGCGCGACAGCTCGCCCTTCGGCGTCTGCCTGATCCGCGAGGGCACCGAGGTCGGGGCAGCCGCGACGCCCGCGGACGTAGGTACCCTGGCAAGGATAAGCGCGTGGGACATGCCGCAACTCGGGCTTCTCCAGGTCACCGCCCTTGGCGAGCGGCGCTTTCGCATCCTCGAGCGGCGCGTGCAGCCGGACGGTCTTGCGCGCGCGAGCGTGGAGCTGCTTCCCGAGGAGGCCGATGCTCCGATCCCGGCGGACTGCATGGTCTGCGTGCGCCTGCTCGAGCGAATGATCCAGAGCCAGGCCGCGCTGTTTGAGCCGCCCCACCGCCTCGCCTCGTCGTCGTGGGTCGGCGCGCGCCTCGCGGAAATCCTTCCGCTGCCGCTGGAGGCCAGGCAGCGGCTGCTCGAGCTCGGCGACGCCCGCGAGCGCCTGGAGCGCGTCAACGCGCTGCTGGCAAACGCGCGAGCAGAGTCCTGACCGGCGCCGGCACCGCCGCCGAGGCCGCCTCCGCGACATCGAGCCAGAGCCGGCCCGGCGCCTCGGCGCGTGAATCCGTCTTCCCCACTTCGCAAAGAACAGGCTGGATGTGCAGCCGGAAATGCGTGAATCCGTGCTCCATCGGCGCAAGCGTCCGCGACCTCGTCGAGCGGTAAAGACGCGTTTCGGGAAACGTCCAGAGGCCGCCCCACAATCCCATACCGGGCCGGCGTTCGAGCAGCACCTCCCCATTGCGCCGGTAGACAAACCAGGTGGTCTTTCTGCGCGGCAGGATCTTCTTCGGGCGCGGCGCCGGCAGCTCGCCGATCCGGCCTTCCTTGCGCGCCACGCAGCGCCCGCGCACCGGGCAGGCTTCACAGCGCGGCTTCTTGCGGATGCATAGCGTCGCGCCGAGATCCATGAGGGCTTGCGTGTAGACCTTGATTCCGTTCTTAGGCAGCAGACGTTGCGCCAATTGCCAAAGCTCCTTCCAACCCGTCACGCCGTAGCAGCGCGCGAGAACGCGCTTCACATTCCCGTCGAGGATCGCCGCGCGCTCGCCGAATGCGAAGGCAGCGATCGCGGCCGCAGTGGAGCGCCCGATGCCGGGAAGTTCGCCAAGTTTCTCGGCAGAACTCGGAAATTTGCCACCGTAATCCGAAACAATTTTTCGAGAAGCCAGATGCAGGTTTCGACCGCGAGCGTAGTAACCGAGCCCGCTCCACAGGCGCAGCACGTCGTCCTCGGAGGCCGCCGCCA
>Ga0209640_10005701_pt1 | contig 10882 bp, 10 predicted proteins | sample RifCSP10_1_FD_184018 | JGI IMG/M metagenome (GOLD analysis project Ga0209640, IMG submission 184018) | Soil microbial communities from Rifle, Colorado - Rifle CSP2_sed 10_1 (SPAdes) (version 2) | ecosystem: Environmental > Terrestrial > Deep subsurface > Rock core/Sediment | place: Rifle...
GTGTTGGCTCTCACGTTAATCCACTGACGGTTTCTCACGCTTCATCGAGAGGCGCGGACGCGCGATTCTCACATTGCGCCGTGGCGGTCACGGACAGGGGCGCCGGGGTTGGGGGCGTGGCGGGATGAGGGCGAGGGCCGGCCGTCAGCGGCCGGCCCCGGGTTGGGTGGTGGGTCAGGCGACTTCGGGGAGCGCGGCCTGGACGTGGTCGGCGGTGGCGAGCTTGGCGCGTGTGAGCGCCGCCGCGAGCAGCGTGTGGTGAGCGAGCAGATTGATCTTGCGCGGGAGCCCGCCCGTCGCGTGGTAAATCGCCTCCTCGGCGGTGGGGTCGAAGAGGGGGACCTCGGCGCTGGCCAGACGGAGGCGATGCGCGAGATAGCCGGAGAGCTCCTCGCGGGTGAGCGCGGCCATGTGGTAGCGGACGACGATGCGCTGGGCGAGGGCCTCGTGGACCGCCATCGTCAAGCGGCGCCGGAGCTCGGTCTGCCCGAGCAGCAGCAGGCATAAGCGCGGTTCGGCATCCATCTGGTAGTTGGTGAGCAGGCGGAGATCCTCGAGGACATCGGGGCGGAGATGATGCGCTTCATCGACGACGAGGACGGGCCGGGTGCGGGCATCGGCGCAGAGGCGGGACACCTCACTCTTGATCTGCCGATAGAGCGCGGCGCGGGAGCGTTCGACGCTGAGGCCCATCTCCCAGGAAATGGTCTTGAAGAGGTCCATGACGTTGCCGGTGGAGAGCGACACGTACAGGACACGATAGAGGCCCGTGTGGAGTTGGGTGAGGACGCGGCGACAGGCGCAGGTTTTGCCGCTGCCGCTGTCGCCGGTGACGAGGCCGATGCCGCGCAGGTCGAGCAGGTGCGCGAGGCGGACGTCGAGTTCCCGACTGCTGGCCGAGGGAAAGAGATCGTCAGGGGCGATCTCCTGTCCGAAGGGATGGCGCGTGAGCGCAAAGTGTTTGCGATACATGGTCAGAAATCCTCGTCGAGTTTGCGCAACGGCAGGCCGGGTGCCGGCACGCTCGTCGTGCTTGGGGTGAGGAGCTTCGTACCGTGGTCGCGTCGGACGAAGCAATTGGCATAGGCATCCACGCGCGTCGCGGTGCCGACGACGCGGCCCTGGACGACGACGGTGACGCCGCGGGTCAGCCGCGCGGGGTCGTAGCGGAGCGTGACGGTCTGGCCGACGAGCGCGGCATCGACCTCGAAGACGACCCCATGCAGGCTGACCGTCCGATCGTGCTGGACCTTCCGTTTCTCTTCGAAGAGAAAGAGCGCGGTCAGGTCCTGCGTCGGGAGCGTGACGTGGTGCGCGGCGCGGGCCCACTGCTCGCGAGGCGTGGCATCTTGCAGCCCGCGGTGCGGCGTGTCGAGATACTCATCCTCGATCCACGTCCAGAGGCGCTGATTGAGTGCCTCGAGCGAGTGGGTGTCGGCCTCGAGCAGCGTGGGCAGGAGCTGTAAGCGTACGGTCCGAAACCACCGCTCGAGTTTCCCTTTCCCTTGTGGCGCGAAGGGCCGGGCGTGAATGAGGGTCACGCCCAGCTTGGCGCAGACGAGCGCGAGGTGGCGAGCGCGATAGGCGCTGCCATTGTCGACGTAGAGGCGCTTGGGGATGCCGCGGCGCAAGATCGCGCGCTCGAAGACGGGCAAGAAGGCGGTGACCGTTTCGCTGCGCGTGAAGGCCGCGTACGGAATCATGCGGGTGGCATCATCGAGCAGCGCGATCAGGTAGGTCTTGTGGCGTCGGCGGTCTTCGGCGTCGAGCACCGTCGGGCCGTGCATGACGTCGCTCATCCAGAGCTCGTTGGCGGCGTCGTAACTGAAGCGACGGCGGTCCTTGCTCGTGGGCGCATCGGTCGGGCGCGCCATCAAGCCGTGGCGGCTGAGCAAGCGATGCACGGTGGCGGGCGCCAGCGGCAGGTCCGCGGGCACGCGCTGCTGGGCGCGGGCGGTGGCGATGACGAGCGCCACGCTGTAGGTCGGGTGCGCCTCCTTGAGCGCGCAGAGCGCGTCCGCCACGGCTTGCGGCAGGGCGCGGGCGTGGCCCTGATCGGCGCGTGTGCGCGGCTTGAGGCCGTCGAAGCCGGCGCGGCGATAGGCATACAGCCAATCGCGCAGGGTCTCGGCCGCCACGTGGCGGCGCGTGGTGCCCGGGATGTCGTACTCGCGCGTGGCCTTCTCGCGCAAGCGCGCGTGGAGCGAGCGGTCGCCGGGCGCCAGGTGCAGCAGATCGGCGATGAGCCCATAGCGAAACAAGGCGACGGTGTCAGCGTGCGTCGCGGGATCGGGTGGTGGCATCGGCCCTCCTCGCCGCAGAAACGCGGCGGACGGGATCCTCACCGCGGAGGGCCGGCGCGGTCTGCCCCCATCCCGTGTGGGACCGCGGCCGGCGGCGCATCTCGCCGCGCGGAGCGCGGGTGGAATCCGAGCGGCGTCGGCAGCGTCGCCAGGTGCGCGGCGGCGTGGGTCCGCAGCGCCACTAACGCGGACGGCGTCGCCAGCGCGAGGCGCACGGCGCCCAGCCGTGCGTCACTCGTGAAGAGGTCGGGCAGCAGCGTGACGACGGCGAGCAGGGCGCGACGGACCGGCGTCAGGCGCCGCCGCACCCACCGGACGGCCGAAGGCAGCGTGATCTCAGGTCGGAGGATGTCGGCCGCCGCTTCCACACTGCGCGCGGCCTCGACGGACGCCACCACGGCCTCGACGGCCGCGAGCTCACCGGGAAAGTGACTGGCCAGACAGTCGGGCAGCAGACTGAACGTTTCGTGTGCCGTCGGGCAGTAGTACCGCGCGATGCGCATCCCCGTGGGCGTGCGTCGCGGATACGTGCCGTGGCGCACCAGGCCGCAGCCGCCGCGGGGATGGCGGGGACAGATGGCGAGACTTGCGTCACGCCAAGCACTGCGCGCAACATAGGCCTCGCCGGAGAGCGGGCATGTGTGACGCAGCTGCACCGGCCGGGGGACGCACGGAGGCAAACCCGTGGCGTCCCCATTTCTCCGCGCCATCGTCGACGATGGCGACGCCGTTCTATCACAGCGTGCCCGCAGTACCCACACCGCTGGTGTCCCGGGCCTCCTGTGCAGCTCCACTTCACGGGGGGGCGCTCGGCGGCATCCACACGCCAGCACACGGGCTCCGCCCACCGCCGCCGAGCGCCTGCACGGCTCCCTCTCGAGCAGCCTGCACGCTTCTCACTCTGCGCTCAGCGATCAGCTATTTCGTTACTGGGAGAATGCGAGGAGATCCGTCGGAGGGATTACGGATTAACGTGAGAGCCAACACGTGGGAGGGGCGCGAAGAGCGTCCGGCTCTTCGCACCCCAGAGATCTACCGGTAGAGAAACTCGTGACCCAGGTTCGAACCGATCGGATACCACACAGCGATCGGCGCCGGCGCCCCGGCTGGCACTTCTTTGAGCGACACCACTTCGTTGTGCGCCATGCCCGCGGGCCGTGCGATGCGCTGGGTAAACCCGACGTAGTACAGCTTCTGGTAATCGGCACTTGTGACGCGAACGATGTCGGGATTGACGCCCCCGGGACCTGCCTCGAACGCGTAGCTTCCCGGAAGCAGCGTCACGCCTGGGAGAGCCACGCGGGCGCTGAACGTCAGACGATTGACCCTCGAAAGATTGGTGCCGGCCTGCATCGAGGAAGCGGTGAACGCCGCCACGAGTGCGACGACGAGTGCGGTCAGAACGATTCTGCGATTGAACATTTGGACTTGCCTCCTGCTAGATGTAACGAAGGGGCGACCCGAAATGAACACTATGGGTCGTGGTGTGTCAGAACCGTACTCTCGAGCGCTGGAGTCGCGAGGCGAAGTGCCGGCGACGCGCAGTGCGAGTGAACACGTGGAAAGCTGAATGGATGATGCGGACGCTTGATGTGAGGACTCGGGTACGCGTGGAGAGGTGCGAAGGGGACGACGACCCCCTTCGCACTGTGGCGGGCTACTCGTAACGAAACTGGTGCCCTCTGGTGGCGCCGTTCTCGTACCACACTGTGATTGGCTGCGGCGAACCTTGCGGCGCCTCGCCGAGCAACACGACCGGGCCCCCTGTGGTGCGCGAGAGCTCAATGGTGAAGCCCTGAAACAGTACCTTGTTCCCCCTGCGGTTCGTCACCCGAACGATGTCCAGGTCGTTTCCCTGGGGACCCGCCTCGAACGTGTACGTCCCAGGCGTGAGCACCGCGCCCGGCAGCCTGACGGCAGTGTTGAACGTGAGGTGATTGACTCTCGCCGACCAGGCCTGCGTGGACGATGCTGTGAACAGTGCGCCGACGGCCGCGGCAACTGCCGCAAGAACGAGTTTTCGTTTGAGCATCTGCTTGACTCCTTCTTAGGTAGTAACGAAGGAGATGGTGGGATCTAACAAACTGAGCGGAGAGGCGGTAAAGGGGTTGAGATGCGGCGCAGTGTCAGTCGCGCGACTTTGCCGTTGCGTCCTCGGGTTCAAGCTCCTTCATTAGACGCCGCAGCGCGCGAGTGACAGCCATTCTTGCCGCCGCGGTTGTGGCAAACCCGAAATACTGGTTGATTTCCTTGATGGTCCATTGGCCTTCGATGCGCGCGACAATCAGTTCGCGATCTTTTGGCCTGAGGCGCTCGAGCGCAGCACGATACCGCTGATAGGCTTGGTTCCGGATCGCGAGCTCCAGAGGCGTCGCGTCGGCCGACGCCATAGCCTCTGTCAGTTCAGTGGGGACGGGACGTCTGCCGACGCGCCGCATCTCGTCACGTATTCTGTTAATGACTGTGGTTCGCAGGTACGCCTGCAACGCCCCAACCTGCCGCGGCTCGAATGTGTCGAGGCGCGCGATCGCGTTCATTGCCGCATCCTGAACTAGATCGCCGGTATCGATATGACCCCTGGCCACCGGTGGCAATCTGCCATGGGCCCAGCGCCTGAGCGACGGCAGACATCGCTGCAGGAGCGCTTCCACGGCGAGCCGGTTACCGCCTTGCGCTTTGAGTATCAGCTCGATCGTCGAGTCATCGCTCAGTAACGTGCTCGGCGTAGCATTCTTCTTCTTCTTCGCCATGACGCCCGAATGATAGTCCGTCAGAACGTCGGGCGTACAGGGCGTCTTGCGCGAGGCGTACCTGCAAGCCACCGAGGATCTCCGCGCGTTTGCGGAGAAGGTGCGCGAGTTGAACAGGCAAAAAAAGTGCTCCGCACCTACTTGAGCGCGCTACGCGAATTCAAGGCGCGCGTGTTGTCCGCCGCACGCGAGCGCGGCGTCGACTTGTGTCGTCTCGGCGAGAAAGACGTGACGACACTCGGCGCGGTGTTCAAAGACCACGCCCATGGCCACGAGGTCGGTGACAGGGAATACGGGTTTTGTGTCCCGGGTCGCGTGCCTCCGGTGGAAGTGAACAGTGTCGAGCTGCTTGACAACGAGATTGCGCGCTGGGAGGACCGCCTCAACACAATCGGTGATGATGTCCAGCTTGCCAACGTCGACTTGCAGAACATTCTGCAGAAGCAGCAGCAGGCGCTGCAGATGCTCAGCAACATCTCGAAGGCACAACACGACACGGTCATGACGATCATTCGGAAGATAGGCGGGTAGGCCATGCGGGGTTACGCATGATGTATCGCGACGTATCCCGTCGTGGGGTGGCGGTGGTCCTCTGCGTGTTCGTCGAGCGCCATTGCTGAAATCTGGGCGTCGCGGTGCATGGGGTTCATCCTCGAGAGACGCGCGATACCGAAAACACTTGTGATGTCCGATCGTGTTGGCGTGTCCTTTCCATTGAGGAGAACCCAACGACGAGGATCAAGAATGACGAGACGGGTCTTGGCGTTCTGATCTACGTCTCCGAAGATCTGCGCCAATGACACACCCGGGACATCGGGCTGTGCTATGTGGATCACCTGGTCGAACGGGCCGCCGCTCGCACTAGCAATCGCTTTGGTACGTTCCCACAAATATCGATCGCGATCGACGGGGTCAACACTGGCTTTAGCCTGCTTGAAGAACATCCGCAAGGTTTGCGTGATTGCCAACTGGTAGCGGGCAGGTGTGCTACCTCCGCCGCTTTCGCGAGCTGCAGATCGTACTGAACGGGGAATCCGGCCCGGCTTTCGCCGGAAGACCTCACCCTCGGCCGCGAGAGGGCGATCGCGTCGATAAGGCCGCAGATGGCCTCGAATTGTCGAACGGTTGACAATGGATGGGCCCGGTGGCTATATCACTGCGTGTAACAGCCCATTTAGCAACCGCAAAAACGAGGGAGACCAGCGATGCTACGTACCTCGCGATCATTCGGGCTCCCATTGGCGCTGCTCCTCACCGCTGTGCCAGCAGACGCGCAGACGCGCGCGACGACCGCAGATCTCAGCGGTATCGTGTACGACCAAACTCAGGCCGTTCTGCCCGCGGTGGAACTTACCGCCACTAATACTGAGAACGGGATCACACGCAGTGTGCGCAGCGGAGAAGACGGGCGTTTCGTCTTTCCCGCGCTGCCTCCTGGCTTGTACATCGTTCGCGCGCTGGCGCCCGGCTTCGCTCCACACATCCGCGAGTCGATTGTCCTCACGGTCGGCGCGGTGGTAGAGCTCGAGCTCACGATGGCTCTCGCCGGCACCGTTGAACAGGTGCGGGTCACTGCCGATGCGCCGCTCGTCGATACGCACAGGACCGCGATGGCGACCGCCATATCACGGCAGCAGATCGAGAACCTTCCAATCAATGGCCGGAATTTCATCTCGTTTTCCATCCTGACGCCTGGTGCCACGACGGATCGCACGCCGCAGCAAGGTGCGGCAGCGACGTCTGGCCTCACGTTCGCCGGTCAGCGAGCCCGATCGAACAACATCACTGTCGACGGCGTGGACAACAACGATGCCGCGCTTGGCGCCGTCCGTGCGACGTTCAGCCAGGACGCGGTGCGTGAGTTTCAGGTGCTGACAAATTCGTACCCTGCCGAGTTCGGCAAAGCTTCAGGCGGTGTGGTCAACATCGTGACGAGGAGCGGGACCAACCAGCTCGCCGGGAGCACCTTCTTCTACTTTCGCGACGAAACACTCAACAACAAGGAACACTTTGAACGGTACGACCCCTCAGGCAGCCGCATTGACCGGCAAAAGGCGCCGTACGGCCAGAAACAATTCGGCGGAACCCTGGGCGGCCCTATAGCGCGAGACCGGACGTTTTACTTCCTTTCATTCGAGCGTCTGGACATCGACGCAAACAACTTCGTCACGATCGACGACCAGACCCAAGTGACGTTGGGACCGACACCGCTCGGGACGCCGAAGCACATTCTGGAGCGCGCCGGGTTTCCGATCGAAACCGGCAACGTGCCTTACCAGATCAAAACCAGCACGTTTCTCGCAAAGATCGATCAACATCTCCCGTCAAGCCACGACCTGATCGCCCGCTTCAATTACGCCGATACGCTCAACGAGAACATCGAACCCTGGGGTGGACAGGTCGCCAGAAGTCGAGGCGCGCTCCTCGATAGTAAGGACTACATGCTCGCAGCCGGCCACACGTTCCTCGCGAGCGACAAACTCCTCAATGAGTTCAGGTTCCAGTACGCCCGCCGCGATCAGGATGTCAATTCGCTCGACCCGCTGTGCGGTGGCCCCTGTGTGCGCGACGACCAGGGTGGTCCAACCGTCGAAGTCACCGGATTCGCACAGGTCGGCCGACAGCGGTTCACGCCCCAGCCGCGTCACAGCAGGCGCTGGCAAATTCTGGACGCGCTGACCTATTACACGGGTCACCACCAGTTCAAAGGCGGTTTCGACACCAGCATCATACAGAACAAGAACGAAGCGTTACCGCTTCATTTCGGTGGTCGTTACATCTTCGCGGCTGCCTTGCCCGGTGCTCTCCTCGGCTTGCCGGTAGCGACCGTCAACGCGATCCAAGCCGTTGCGCTCGGTCTGCCGGCCGCGTACGTCCAAGGCTATGGTGTGTCACGCGCTTCGTACACGGTCAGTGACACTTCGCTGTTCGCGCAGGACGACTGGCGGATTGGACGGGACTTCGTGCTCAAACTCGGCGTTCGCTACCAGAGGCAGTTCTGGCCCGACACGTTGTACCTGGCGCCTGGACTGGCTCCGTACGAGTTCCCAGACGACAGCAACAATCTCGCTCCGCGAATCGCGTTTGCGTGGGATCCGTGGGGCCGCAAGCGCACGTCCATCCGCGGGGGATACGGCGTCTTCTTCGAGAATCACATGACCGCGCTCAATGCGATCACCGACCTCATCGACGGCAGTGCAACCGGCGTGCGCACCCTGGCGACCCAACTCCCGAATCCGCTGCCGATTGCGGCATGGAACGCTCCCGGCCGCCGCTTGCCCGAATCCGGCGTTGGCGCCTTCCCGTCGCTGATTATTACGATCGATCCGGCGCTTCGCACGCCGTACGCCCATCATGCGTCCATCGGCGTCGAACAAGAGGTCGCGCCTCACCTTGCACTGTCCGCGAGCGTCGTGTACGCATATGGTCATGCACAACTCGGCACGATCGATTACAACCCGCTCGTGACAGCGTTGGGACCAGGCCGCCGTCCCGACGATATCGACGGACGTGCCGGGACATCGGCGTCAGTTCTTCAGTTCACCTCCTTCGGTCGGACGTGGTATCGAGGCCTGACCGTCGCGCTAAACAGGCCTTTCGAAGGCCGATACCAATTCCTCGCAAGTTACACGCTCTCCAAGGCAGAGGACCACGCCACCGACTACCAGACGGCGTTTATTGTGCAGGACAGCGGACGCGGTCGCGATCCCATGAACCCGCGAGGGCTTCCGCTCGCCTTCAACCCGGATATCGAGAAGGGCCGATCAGCACAGGATCAGCGCCATCGGCTGGTGCTGAGCGGAACATATGCGTTGCCCGGCGCGGTGCAGTTGTCCACCATCTTTACGGCGGGTTCGGGAAGGCCGTACACGATCCTAGCTGGCGCCGACCTGAACGGCGATGGCAACGGTGGCGCTTTCCCACCGGATCGGGCGCGGATGAATCCGAACGATGCATCGAGCGCGGTGGGTCGCAATACTGCGACGCTTCCGCGCCAGTTGACACTGGACGGGCGTGCGAGCCGCCGAATCCGTTTCGGTCGGCAGGCGTATCTGGAGGGAATCGTCGAGGTATTCAACCTCTTCAACCGCACCGTTTACACCGAGATCAACAACATATTCGGCACGGGAGTCTATCCGACCGCCCCCCTTCCGACGTTCGGCCAGTTCACTCAGGCCGGACCACCGCGACAGGTGCAGCTTGCCGTCAGGCTTGGGTTTTAGTCCTTGTCGAGGCCGCAGAATTCTGGAACCAGTGCCACAATTTCCGCTCAAGGCTGAGAACGACGCAGCGGCCCACGGAGAACCCCAAATATCGGTTGTGAGTCCGCTCAGCCAACATGTCTAGGCGGTTGCCCTGTCAGTTCGGAACTCGAGTCGCCGGTATACCCTGGGATTCGCGCTCCAGGCGTCGCTGCGAGAAGGGTTCTAGCTTCGGTTAGATCGGGTGCCACTGCGTCAGCGGGAAACCAGCGGCAGGTCGGGGCCAGCAGTTCGCGGACAGCGGTGGCCGCGCGGTCGGCGGGCAGCAATCGGCAGAGGCTCACCGTGCTGCGCAGCTGGAACAGCTTCGCCTCCTGCCGCTCGGCAACGGCGATGGCCTCCCGGAGCCAGTACTCCGCTTCGAGCGCACGCCCTTTCTTGGCGAGCGTCTCGCCCTTGAGTCGCAACAATTCCGCGAGATAGAAGCGTTCGTCCCGCTGATCACTGGTTGCAAGTCCTTCCTCGACGGCCTCGAGCGCCTCGTCGAGGCGTCCGGTGGTGAGTAGCCCGCGCACAAGAATCCCGATGAAGACGGTACGATAGCTGATCGCGTCTATGTCGCTGTGCGCGTTCACACCAGCCTCGATCTCGGCAAAGCCCTCACCAATAGACCCGAGGGACATCAATGCGTCTCCTCGCACGATCTGCGAGGCACCGCGCCAAGTGGCAAACCCCTGCTCACGCGCCAGTTCCAGCGACTCAGTCGCGCACTGGAGCGCCTCTGCGGCGTCACGTCGAAATTGATACACGCCGGCGAGATAGCAGAGTGAGAAGTTCATGGCGTGGATGGCTCCGAGGGCGCGTGCGTGATGCACGCCTTCACGGGCGGCGGCGAGACCCGCGTCGAGATGTCCCATGATGGTCAGCCCGAGCCCGAGATAGCACATCCCTGTGGCTTTCTGATCCTGCACGTACAGCACTTGCTTGCCCGTGCGAGAGGGGCGATCCTCCTCATACAGGCGAATCGCTTCCTCGAGATGCGATCGCGCGGACGCGAACTGACCGCTGAGAAACAGCGTGCCACCAATAAGCAGGTGCCCCATCACGAATGGAGGCTTCGACGTCTGCTGACCGGCCAGACGCAGGCATTCCTCGCCCAGGGCACGGGAGCGTGGCAGGTTGCCCCGGGTGATCTCGAACGACCCCAGCCCGGACAGCGCAGCGACGATCTGTGGCGCATCGCCGAGTTGTCGACACAGCTCGAGCGCCCGAGTGTAGGCGCGACCACACTCAGCGGACGAAAATCCGAGGTGTTCGGCGTAGATGCCGCCGAGCGCGAGGTGGACCCGAAGTTCCAGACGCAGACGGTCGAGGGTCGGTGGCTGCGTAGTACATAGGCGCAGCGCCTCGTCGAGCTGCGCGATCGCCTCGATGAAACCGGACCTTCGGGCCGACAACTTGGCCGCGCTTACCCAGAGGGCAATCGCGCGATTGATCTCGCCGGCCGACTGCCCCTGCGCCGCGCCCACCGAGGCCGCGAGCGCCACCGCCAACAGCATGTGCTTCATCATGGTGATCTCCTGTAGGTGTTGTCCTTCATGGCCGGCTCAACCCGCCTGGGCGGCAA
>Ga0209640_10005702_pt1 | contig 10880 bp, 12 predicted proteins | sample RifCSP10_1_FD_184018 | JGI IMG/M metagenome (GOLD analysis project Ga0209640, IMG submission 184018) | Soil microbial communities from Rifle, Colorado - Rifle CSP2_sed 10_1 (SPAdes) (version 2) | ecosystem: Environmental > Terrestrial > Deep subsurface > Rock core/Sediment | place: Rifle...
CCCGGATCGTGCGCGCGGCGGAGCGCTATTACCGCTCGATGTATCGCGGCGCGGCCGAGAGCTGGAACTTGCGCGACCGGCACATGTTCGACACGCTCCAGACGCTGATGGCGCATACCAGGGATGCCCGGGCGGTCGTGTGGGCGCATAATTCCCATGTCGGCAACGCTTCGGCGACGTCGATGGGCTGGCAGGGCGAGTTCAATATCGGCGAGCTGGTCCGCAAATCCTATGGCGAGCAGGCGGTGCTCATTGGCTTCGGCACTCTCGACTCCGATCGTTTGCTGATCCTACGCTCACGTCCGTCTTCGGTTCCGTGGTTCAACGGTGGTCGCCAGGCCGAGGCAACCCGTCGTCGGATAGGGTTCGCTACACCCAAGTAGGTGGAATCGATGAGCAGCAAGGAGCTAGCCGAGCGGTATGTCCAGGCGACTTGGGCCGGGGATTGGGAGACCCTGGGCACCCTTCGCCACCCGGATTGGACCGATACCTGGCCACAGTCGGGAGAGATGGTCCGTGGGCACGACAACTGGGTGCGGATAACGGAGAGCTATGAAGGGGGCCGGCCCAAGTGGGAGGTCTCGGCGGTGCACGGAGTCGGCGAGACCCAGGTAGTCACCACCCCCTTGGTCGGTCCAATATCCATGCCCCTCACGGTCGTGGGAGGCGGCGATACTTTCACCGCCGAAGGGCGGTTGCGCTACCCGGACGGGGAGCTCTACTACGTCGTCCTCATCGGCAGGATCGAGGGAGGCAAGGTGATCGAACAGAGGACCTATTTTGCTTCCCCCTTCGATCCTCCGGAATGGCGAAAGGAGTGGGTGGAGTTGGGGCCCCGGTCGGGGTCCTAGGACGCCTCCTCCACGACGACCAGGACCGCCCCCGCTTCCACCTGATCGCCGGCTCGACAGTCCACTTCCCCGACCGTTCCGCCGTACGGTGCGCGGAGAGTGTGCTCCATCTTCATCGCCTCCAGCACCACGAGCACCTGACCAGCCCTGACCTCGTCCCCGGTGGCGACCTCGACTCTGATCACCTTGCCCGGCATGGGGGAGTGAAGTGAACCCGGCGTCTCGACCGCCTCGGTGGTGGCGAAGCGGGGGATCTTCTCAAGCCGGACCGAGCCGAAGTCGGAGTCGAGATATCGCGTGTCGCCATAACGCCCCAGGGCGAACTGATACTCGGCATCGCCAAGGGTTAACTCGACCAGCTCTGGAGTGCACCTGATCAACTCGAGATCGTCGAGACCTTCGACAACGGTGACCGGGGCAGCCGAGTAGCGGACGATGTGAGTCCCGTGCTCGCCGTGGTATGCCCGTTCTTGAAGATGCCCCGGGCTGTTGCGCCATCCGGAAGGAATGGTGCCGAGGACCTTGGCCCGGTCTCGCTCCAGCGTCTGGTCGGAGAGGGCGGCGGCAACAGCAGCGATCCGTTCCAACTCCTCGTTGGCGAGTGGTCGAGCCAGCTTTGCAAGGTCGTTCCGGTCGATGAAGTGGGTGTCGGTCTCACCTGCCAAGAACCCGGGATGCTCCAGGATCCGGACAAGGAGATCACGATTGGTCGTCGGTCCGTGGATGACTCCGCGGCGAAGGACCGCGGCCAAGGTGATCGCCGCCTGCTTCCGGTCAGGGGCGTGTGCGATCACCTTGGCCAGCATCGGGTCGTAGAACACCGAGACCGTGGATCCGGTCTCGACACCGGAGTCGACACGAACCCCGGGTTCGACCGGCATCTCAAAGCGATGAATGGCGCCGGTGACCGGGAGGAAGTCCATGAGCGGGTCCTCGGCATAGAGCCGGGCCTCGATGGCATGCCCGTATCGGCGAGGGGTGAGGTCGAGGGCAGCGCCGTCGGCCACCTCGATCTGCAGCCTCACCAGGTCGAGACCGGTGATCATCTCGGTGACCGGGTGCTCCACCTGGAGACGGGTGTTCATCTCCAGAAAGAAGAACTCACCATCCTGATACAGGAACTCGACGGTCCCGGCGCCGACATAGCCCACAGCCTCGGCGGCCCGCACCGCGGTCTCGCCCATCCGAGGCCGTAGCAACTCGTCGATGACCGGTGATGGCGCCTCCTCGATGATCTTCTGATGCCTCCGCTGGATCGAGCACTCCCGCTCGAACAGGGAGAGAACCCGACCCAGGCTGTCACCAAACACCTGGATCTCGATGTGTCGGGGCGCATCGAGATACCGCTCCAGGAATACGGTGTCGTCTCCGAACGCCGATGCCGCTTCGCGTCGGGCTCCGGAAATGGAGTCGGCAAGGTCGGCCGGATCATTGACGATGCGCATTCCCTTGCCCCCGCCTCCTGCCGACGCCTTGACCAGCACCGGGAACCCGATTGCGTCGGCTGCGTCGGCTGCCTCGTTTGCGGAAAGCCCGGTGAGGTCAAGACTGGGAATGGTCGGGATCCCTATCGACGTCATCAGCTCCTTCGATGCCAGTTTCGATCCCATGACCTCTATCGCCTCCGGTGAGGGGCCGATCCAGGTGAGGCCCTGTGAGATTGCACGTCGGGCGAACTCGGCGTTCTCGGCCAGGAATCCGTAGCCGGGGTGGATGGCATCGGCCTCGGATCGCCCGGCCGCTTCCAACACCAAGTCGATGTCGAGATAGGTCTCTTTTGCAGTCGATCCGGGCAGACCGATTGAGACGTCGGCTTCGGTGACGTGGGGCTCAGCCGCGTCCTGAGCCGAGTAGACGGCCACCGTCTCTATCCTGAGCTCGCGACAGGTGCGGAACACGCGCCGGGCGATTTCCCCGCGATTGGCTACCAGGATTCTCCGGATCATCGGCTGACAGAGGGTACCGGCGGAAACCATTTCCGGTCTCAGGACGTCGTATTGGTGTCGTTCCCGATTGAATCGAGGAGTCGCGCCCACTATGAGTTACACCCAGCTGATGGAAGAAGACATGGTTCAAGGATCACCACCGGAGCCGCCGAGACGATCGAGAGCGGTTCCGATTGCCATCGTGCTCGGAGTCTTGGCCATGTTTGTCGTGATCGGGATGGCATTCGTCTCGGGGGTGCGGGGGCTGGTGGACGCGGTTCCTACCCCGGCAGACTTGGCCGCGGTGTTCGAGCCGGAGCCTTACGAAGAGATCGGCCCCGTTGTCATCAGCTCCATCCGTGACCTGGCCAATCTGACCACGATCGAGGTGATCGAGTACACCATCGTGGAGAAGGGCACCGACGAGGGATGGCTGGCCTGGGCCCGTGGCGACAGCCTGCAACTGTTTGCTGTAGCCCGGATCGGCGCCGGGGTGGACCTGAGCTCGGTCTCGGTTCGCAACGTCTCGCTGGGCGACGACGGGGTGGTCGAGATCACTGTTCCTGCGGCCGAGGTGCAGTACGTGGCGGTAGACAACGAAGCCACCCACATTCTCGACCGGAGCACCGGTGTCTTCACCAAGGGCGATCCCCAGTTGGAGACGGAGGCACGACGTGTCGCCGAGGAGGTCCTGGTCCAGGGTGCCCTCGACGAGGGCTTACTGGCTGAAGCCGAAGCCAACGCCCGTCAGGTCCTGACCGACTTCCTGCTCGGTCTCGGCTACCGCGACGTGGTGGTCGAATTCACCGGCTGAAACGCAACTACCGACGTGTCGACTGTCTCATGGAGGCAGCCGAACGCGCCGGCTGAACGCTCGGCATACATAGGCGGCGTCATGGCCCCCCGGCCTCGGCATCGCTCGGGCTAATCTCCGACTGCGGCGTGCTCTCACGCCTCACCCGCAAACCGGGCGCCCACACCGCCCGGCAATGCGCAGGGAAAGGTGGCCCTTGTCATCGGGAGATATCGAATGTCGTCGACTCGTGGTGGCCGTCGAACGGGGTGTGGGCTCGGGGCGGCAGCCGATGGAGATCGATGATGACTGCACACAAGAAACTCAAAGAACGCATACGCGCCCGGATGGACAAGACAGGCGAGAGCTACATGACCGCCCGCCGCCAGGTGGTGGGCGGTGAGGGGCATATCCCCGATGTCGGGGTCCATCCCGACACCTCCGCACTGGCCCGGATTCTCGGTGATGCCGGGATAGGCGGCCCCGACGGCCAGCTGTCCGAGGCTCTCTTGCTCGGGATCGGAGGCGGACTCGGTGCCGGGTACATACTGTGGGAGTTCGCGCCGGAGACCGACCACAGGCCTTCTCCCCATGCCCCGGGCGGCCGTCGGGTAGTCGCCATCGGCTTCCGCAACCGCTGGCAATACCCCGACCGTTGGCTGGACACGTTGCTCGATCGGGTCGGGGTCGAGTTCCGACGGGATCAGACCTCGGGCATGGTCAAGGCGAGACGTCAACTCGATGAAGCGGTAGAGATGGGGCATTCGGTGATGGTCGAGGTATCCGTCGCCGATCTGCCTTACTGGCATCTTCCCCCGGAGGAGGCGGGAGAGTGGGGCTATCCGATCGCGGTTGTGGGCGTCGACTCTGATCGCTTTGAAGTAGACGACCGGAACTCAGGCCGGCTCACCGTTTCTGTTGAGGCGATGGCGACGGCGCGGGGCCGAATCCCCTCCTACAAGAACCGTATGGTCGTGGTCGAGCGCGCGGGCCGCCTTACCGCCGACCGGCCGTCGGGAGCTGTCGAAGCTGGTCTTGCCGATGCAGTGGAGCATTTGGCTTCGAGATCGGACTCGTTCTCGCTGCCTGCATTCTCCAAGTGGGCCAGGATGGTGACCTCCGATACCGGGAAGGGCTGGAAGAGGGTCTTCGCCGACCGAGTCGGCCTCTGGGGCGTCTTGCGCAGCACCCACGAAGCAGTCTCGGACATCGGGATCGCTGGTGGCTCCTTGCGTCCGCTCTACGCCGAGTTCCTCGACGAGGCAGGCGCATTGCTCGGGCGCCCCGGGCTCGCCGAGGTGGCCGAGCGCTACCGCCGCGCAGGCGACGCCTGGGACGACGTCGGCGACGCCACCCTGCCCGACGGGTTCGAGCCGCTGGAACAGGCGGTCGAGCTTTCTCGTCGCCGACGGGGGGCGGTGCGTCAGGGGGATGATGGCGACAGCGCCGCTGCCGATTCGGCCGCCTCCCTCAACGCATTGGCCGCCGAGTTCGAGCCGGGGTTACCGCTGACGGACCGGGAGATCGACGGACTGTTTGAGTCGTTGTCAGCGGCTATCGATGCCGCATACCGAGCCGAGGTCGAGGCCCACTCTGCCCTCTCTGAGGTGATGGGGGGATGACAGGGCTGGGGCCGGTAGCGTGAGATGATGGACACCGAGGAGCTGGTGGTCGAGACCGGAGATCGGCCCGCAGCGGTCGACATCAGCGCCGATCTGGCTCGCTTCGCCGCGGGGCAGGGCGACGGTCTTCTCTCGGTGTTCGTCCCTCACGCAACGGCCGGCCTGGCAATCATCGAGACGGGGGCGGGCAGCGACCAGGACCTGCTCACTGCCATCGACCAATTGCTCCCGGCGGAGCGGGGCCGATGGCATCACGAGCACGGCAGCCCGGGCCACGGACGGGACCATGTGCTGCCGGCGTTCGTCTCGCCCAGCGTGACCATCCCCGTCGTGGCGGGACGCATGACCCTGGGCACGTGGCAGTCGGTCGTGCTGGTCGACACCAACGTGGACAATCAGACCCGAAAGGTCCGGATGTCGTTCATCGCCGGCTGATCACATCCGGAACACACCGAAGCGGTCGGTTCCCTTCACCTCGGCAGAGTGGGTGGCGGAGAGGGCTATGCCCAGGACGTGCCGGGTGTCACGGGGGTCGATGAGACCGTCGTCGCGGACCCGGGCAGTGGAGAAGTAGGCGAGCTCTTCGGCCTCGATCTGGGTTTCGACCTCCTTGCGGCGCTTCTCGTCCTCGACCTCGTCGAACGGCTCGCCCCGCGACTCGGCCGCCTGCCGGGCGACGATCGACATCACGCCGGCCAGCTGGGTGGGGCCCATCACGGCGACCTTGTGGTTGGGGTAGCCGAACACGAAGCGGGGCTCGTAGGACCGGCCCGACATCCCGTAGTTGCCCGCTCCGTAGGAGACCCCGGCCATGAGGGTGATGTGGGGGACCTCCGAGTTGGCCACCGCGTTGACCATCTTGGCCCCGTCTTTGATGATCCCCCGCTGCTCATAGTCCTTGCCCACCATGTATCCGGTGGTGTTGTGGATGAAGATGAGCGGGGTGTCGTAACGGTTGCTCAGTTGGATGAACTCGGTCGCCTTCTGCGCCTCCTCGGAGAAGATGACACCTCTCTGATTGGCGATCACTCCCACCGGGAAGCCGTGGATCGAGCCCCACCCGGTGAGGATCGAGGTGCCGTAGACCGTCTTGTACTCCTCGAAGCGGGAGCCATCGAGGGTGCGGGCCAGGATCTCGCGCATGTCGAAGGGAACCCGGAGATCGGGCGGGATCACCCCCAGGATGTCGTCGACGTCATGCACCGGCGAGTCGGGGTCCTTGGTGGGGCCGTATCCCCGCTTGCGCCAGTTGAAATGGCTGACGATGTCGCGGCCCATTCGGATCGCCTCCTGCTCGTCCTGGGCGAAGTAGTCGGAGAGCCCCGAGATCTTCGAGTGCATCTCCGCCCCTCCCAGCTCCTCGTCGGTGGACTCCTCCCCGGTGGCCATCTTGACCAGGGGTGGTCCACCGAGAAAGACTTTGGCCTGCTCCTTGACCATGATCGAGTAGTCGCACATGGCGGGGAAGTAGGCGCCACCGGCGGTGGAGCTGCCGAAGACGATGGCGACGGTGGGGATACCCTGCTTGGAGAGCCGGGTCAGGTTGCGGAACCACTTGCCTCCGACGATGAACACTTCTGCCTGGTCGGGGAGGTCGGCTCCGCCCGATTCGACCAGGTTGATCAGGGGGAGGCGGTTCTCCATGGCGATGTCCATGATGCGCAGCGTTTTCGCCACCGAATAGCGGTTCATCGAGCCGGCCTGGCTGGTCGGGTCGTGGGCCAGGATGGCGCACTCGACTCCCTCCACCACCCCGATTCCGGTGACCACGTTCGCTCCCAGGTTCTTGTCGGTGCCCCATGCGGCCAGTGTGGAGAGCTCGAGAAAGGGGGCGTCTCGGTCCAGGAAGAGCTCTATGCGCTCGCGGGCTAGCAGCTTGCCCCGGTCACGGTGTCGCTGGATGTACTTCTCGCCCCCACCTTGGCGGGCCTGCTCCATCAGCCTCTCGAACTCGGCCAGCTGAGTTTCCATGGCGGCGCGGTTGACCCGGTATTCCTCCGACCGCGGGTCAACCTTCGTCCCCAGTACCTGCACGGAAGGCAGGCTAGTTCTGCTTACCTGAGGTACGTGGCGCCGTATATGGCGCTGGAGGGACGGAGAATGAACGCAACAGACTTCCAGGACCGGATTGGGTCTGAGATCGGGATCAGCGACTGGATGGAGATCACCCAGGACCGGGTGAGCGCCTTCGCCGATGCCACCGACGACCACCAGTGGATCCATGTCGATCAGGAGAAGGCAGCGGCAGGCCCGTTTGGCGGCACCATCGCCCACGGGTTCCTCACTCTTTCTCTCACGGTCACCCTGAGCGCCCAGGTCGAGCTCGATGTCGGGTCGCCGCGCATGGCGCTCAACTACGGGTTGGAGAAGGTGCGGTTCCCGGCACCGGTCCCGGTCGGCTCCAGGATCCGCGCTCGGATCAGTCTGGTCTCGGTCACGGATGTGGAAGGTGGGATACAGGTCAACCGCCAGGTCGTCATAGAGATCGAGGGTGGCGAGAAGCCGGCCATGGTCGCCGAGACGGTGAGCCGGTACTACTACTGACCTGACCATCTCGAAACGAAGGTGCCGTGTGGATCGACTATGCGATCTATCTGACCACCGGGCTGGCCCTGTTGAGCGTGGTAGGTCTGGCTGTGGTCGTGGTGCGGAACCGGGCGTCGGTGCCGACCCGGGTGGTCCTGATGGTGCTGCTCGCCGTCGGCCTGATCGGAACCGTGCTGGTGCGACCGGAAGGGTTCAGAGAGACGGGGGAGCCGCTCTCCGTGAGCGAGACCGCTGGTTCGCTCTACACCGAAGTGAACCAAATCGGCACGTGTCTGTCGGTGTTTCGTCGGATCGGGCCGCTCTCGTTCATCATGGGCACCGCCCTCTTTCCCGATCAGAACTGGGATCGAGCGCCCTACACCGGATGCGACGCCTCGGGACTTTCGGGCACAGTTGATCTCCCCGACTCGGTCCGAACCGGAGACTGGATGTTGTGTGACTACGCCACTTGCCACCCGCTGATCCGCTCCTGACCGCATCTACCCTGCCCGACAATGCCCGCACTCTTCAGCCTCGTCGGCGAGGACCTGATCCCCTCCGAGATGACCCGCGGCGGGTGGTCGGACGAGGCCCAGCACGGCGGGCCACCGTGCGGGATCCTTGCCCGAGCCATCGAGAACGTGCCCACCCTCGAGCCGATGCAGGTGGTCCGGTTCACCGTCGATCTGATGCGGCCCGTCCCCCTCCACCCGCTTCAGATCGAGACCGAGGTGGTGAGGGAAGGGCGGCGGATCCAACTGGTCGACGCCTGGATGCGGGCCGGCACCTTGGAGTTGGGCCGGGCCCGGGCGCTGAAGATCCGGATCGGCGACCTCGATCTGCCGGTTCTTGAGACCGACACCATGCCCGCCGGCCCGGAGAGCATGGATCGGCTCACCTGGCGAGGGCACTTCGGCGAGGTCGGCGATTTGGATCGGTTTCACTACGACGCCGTCGAGATAAGGACCAGGGAGGGCTCGTTCAGCAAACCTGGGCCTGGCGTCTCCTGGTTTCGTCTTCTGGTCCCGGTCGTCGACGGGGAAGAGCCGAGCGACTTGGTCCGGCTGGCCACGCTTGCCGACATGGCAAACGGCAACTCACAGGCCCTCGATCCCACGGTCCATGCCTTCGTCAATCCCGACATCAGTCTTCATACACATCGCATGCCACGTGGCGACTGGATCGGGATGAGGTCGGTCTCCTATCCCCAGCCACACGGCATTGGCATCGCCGACACCGCGCTCTACGACCTGGAGGGACGTATAGGGAGGGTGGTCCAGTCGCAGTACCTGGAGTTGCGTTGAAGGTCAGCTCAGACTTCTCCCGCCCCCCACCACGATCACCTCGCCGGTGATGTAGCTGGAGAGGGGAGTGAGCAGCCACCACACCGTGTTGGCCACCTCCTCCGGGGTGCCCATGCGGTCGAGGGGGATCGCATCCACCATTCTCGCCCGAATCTCCTCCGGAATGCCCAAGCTCATCTCCGATGAGATCAGACCGGGGGCAACCGCGTTGACCCTGACCCCGGGGGCCAAGGACAGGGCGAGAGCCCGGGTCATGCCAACCACCCCACCCTTCGACATCGAGTAGTTGAATTGCCCGAAGTTGCCCAGATAGGCCCGGGAAGCGATGTTGACGATGGCGCCGCCGTCCGACATCAAGGGAGCAAGCTCCGTCGCCAGCCGATAAGAGGCGCCAAGGTTCACCTCGAGCACCGCGGCGAAGTCGTCGTCAGTCATGTTGACCAGGCGGGCGTCCCGGGTGATGCCGGCGTTGTTCACCACTCCGACCAGTGGAGCCCCGGCTGACTCGACCGTCTCTCGAACCACGCTTGGGCCTTCGGGCGAGGTCAGATCCACCTGAACCGGGGTGAGGTGCTCGGACAGGGCGAGCTCCGGGGCGATGTCGACTCCGATGACTGTGATCGGCCCCATCGAGGCAACCCTCTCGGCGATGGCCCGCCCTATGCCACGAGCCGCTCCGGTGACGACCACTGACCCGTTCACGGCAGAGTCTTTCCGATGTGGCCCGCGCCGACCCGCACCAACTCGCCGGTGACGTCGCCGGCCTCGAGCATCCGGCGTGCCCAGGCTTGGACCGCCTCGGGGTCGGTGCCATCGTCGTAGGCGACTACGTTGGCGGTCCACCCTTTGCGTGATCCCTCCAGCGCCGCGGTTCGGGCGGCGGAGAGAAGCCCGGTGGCGACCATTGCGTTGCCCGGTCCCCGTCTCCCCAGCAGGTCGTCCTGTCTAACCACATAGACGAACGACTCCTCCGCCTGCGCCGAGGCTCGGCTCACCTCGAATGCCCGGGTCAGCTCGGTCCGCACCCTGGCCCAGTCGTCGCCCACCTCCTCGGCCCAATGGATGACGCCGCTCACGATACGAGCGCGGTCCCTGCCTCGACCATCTGCTCGATGGTGTCCGGGTCGACTCCGGCTTCGGCCAGCAACTCCCGGGTGTGTTGACCCAGAGTGGGTGGCATGGCCCCGGCTCGGGCGGGGGCGCCGTCGAAACGGATCGGTGAGCCGGTCACCTTCACCTCTCCCGCCACCGGGTGCCGGTACTCCACGATCATCTCGTTGTGCCTGGCCTGAGGATCGGAGAGAGCCTCGGTCAAGGTGAGGACATGCCCGACGGGGAGGCCGGCCTCGCCGAGCAGACTCACCCAGTGGTCCGCCGTCTCCGTCTGGAACGTCTTGCCCAGCCGGCGGACCAGGGCTTCACGGTTGGCCATCCTTTCTTCGTTGCTCGGGTACGCATCGGCGAGCTCGGGCAGCCCAATCGTCTCGGCCAGGATCCGGAAATGACGATCGGAGACGATGGCGAGGGTGAACGGACCGTCCTCTCCCTGGAACACCTGGTTCGGAGCCAGATATGGGCTGGCGGTGCCCGTTCGCTCCGGCTGCTCCCCGTTGGCGAATGCGAGCGCGTTCCATCCCGACTGGACTGCCATGACCCCGTCGCGTAGAGAGACATCGATCCGCCGGCCGCGACGGGGGGTCTCGGCGAGGCCTGCGCAAATGGCGAGCGCCGCGTTGGTACCCGCCACGTAATCGCCGATGGTCGTGGCCGTCTTCCGGGGCCCGTCCTTGGGCTCCCCGGTGATCGAGATCATCCCCGACTCTCCCTGGAACACGATGTCGATCCCGGCCCGTTCCGCA